>Ga0265340_10000754_pt1 | contig 18409 bp, 13 predicted proteins | sample 4CB225metaG_FD_202082 | JGI IMG/M metagenome (GOLD analysis project Ga0265340, IMG submission 202082) | Rhizosphere microbial communities from Carex aquatilis grown in University of Washington, Seatle, WA, United States - 4-CB2-25 metaG | ecosystem: Host-associated > Plants > Roots >...
TGGAGGTGGGTCATGACTGGACCGAAGGTCGTCATCATCGGGGCTGGGGTCGTCGGGGCGGCGCTGGCCGACGAGTTGTCGCAGCGCGGCTGGGACGACATCACCGTGGTGGATCAGGGTTCGCTCCCGGCGCCCGGCGGATCGTCCTCGCATGCTCCCGGGCTGGTTTTCCAGACCAACAGCTCGAAGACGATGACCCGGCTGGCCCGGTACACGGTGGAAAAGCTGGCCGCCCTTGACCTCGACGGCGAACCCTGCTTCCTCCAGGTCGGCGGGCTCGAGGTGGCCACCAGTCCGCAACGGCAGGCCGAACTGCACCGCCGGCACGGCTGGGCGACCTCCTGGGGCCTGGACGCCCGGCTGCTGGACACCGAGGCCTGCCTGGCGCTGCACCCGCTGCTCGACCCCGACACCGTCCTCGGCGGCCTGTACGTGCCCACGGATGGACTGGCGAAGGCCGTCCGGGCGGTCGAGGCGCAACTGCGACAGGCTCAGCGGCGCGGCGTCCGGGTGCTGGAAAGGCACGAGGTGATCGACGTGGTCACCGAACCGGCGCCGGACGGCAGCGCCGATCGGGTCGTCCGGGCCGTGATCACCGATCGCGGCCGGCTCGAGGCCGACCTGGTGGTCTGCTGCGCCGGGTTCTGGGGCCCGAAGGTCGCTGGGATGGTCGGGATGACCCTTCCGCTGACCCCGCTGGCCCACCAGTTGGCCTGGACCGGCCCGGTGCCGGCCCTGGCCGGTCAGCAGCAGGAGGCGCGGCGGCCGATCCTGCGGCACCAGGACGCCGATCTGTACTACCGCGATCGATACGACCAGATCGGCATCGGCTACTACGGGCACAAGCCGATGCCGGTCGAGGTCGACGACGTCCTCTCGGTGCCGGCCGCGGAGGTGATGCCATCGGTGCTGACGTTCACCGAGGACGACTTCGCCCCGGCCTGGAAGGAGAGCCAGCGGCTGCTTCCGGCCCTCGGCGAGGCCACCCTGGAATCCGGGATCAACGGCCTGTTCTCCTTCACCACCGACGATTTCCCGTTGCTGGGACCGGCCGCCGACGTGCAGGGCTTCTGGGTCGCCGAGGCGGTCTGGGTGACGCACTCGGCCGGGGTCGGTGCGGCGATGGCCGAATGGATCGTGGAGGGCCACTGCTCGTCGTTCGACCTGCACGAGTGCGACGTCAACCGGTTCGAACCACACCAGCTCACGCCCGACTACGTGCTGGCCCGGGACTGCCAGAACTTCGTCGAGGTCTACGACATCAAACATCCGCTGCAGCCGATGGAGGCCCCCCGGCCGCTGCGCACCAGCCCGTTCCAGGGGCGCCAGGCCGGCCTGGGCGCGGTCTTCCTGGAGGCGAACGGCTGGGAGCGACCGCAGTGGTACGAATCGAATGTCTCTCTGGTCGAGCGGCGTTCCATTCCGCGGCCGGACCCGTGGGCAGCCCGGTACTGGTCCCCGATCGTCGCCGCCGAGGCCCAGGTCACCCGGGAACGCGTGGCGATGTACGACATGACGGCGCTGAAGCGGCTGGAGGTGTCCGGCCGGGCCGCGACGGCGTTCCTGCAGGAGATGTTCACCGGCAACGCGGACGCGTCGATCGGGTCGGTGGCCTACGGACTGCTTCTGGACGTCGAGGGCGGGATCCGCAGCGATGTGACCGTCGCCCGGCTGGGCCGGGACCGTTACCAGGTCGGCGCGAACGGCGCCCTGGATCTGGACTGGCTGACCCGGCACCTGCCCCCGGACGGGTCGGCCCAGGTTCGGGACCTCACGGCCGGCACCTGCTGCATCGGGCTCTGGGGACCACGGGCCCGCGACGTCCTGGCCCCGCTGACCCGCACCGACGTCTCCAACGAATCCTTCAAGTATTTCCGCGGGCAGCAACTGGCGATCGGGAACGTGCCGGTGACGGCGCTGCGGCTGTCCTATGTCGGCGAGCTCGGCTGGGAGCTCTACACCAGCGCCGACCTGGGTCTGAAGTTGTGGGACACGCTCTGGGCGGCCGGGCAGGAACACGGCATCATCGCGGCCGGCCGGGGTGCGTTCAACAGCCTGCGGCTGGAGAAGGGCTACCGCTCGTTCGGCACCGACATGACGTTCGAGCATGACGTCTGGGAGGCCGGACTCGGATTCGCGGTCCGGTTGAAGAAGGAGAGCTTCCTCGGCCGGGAGGCGACCCTCGCCCGGCAGGGGACCGTCCGGCGGAAGCTGAGCTGCCTGCTGGTCGGGGCTGACCCGGGGACAGGAGCGGACGGCGTGGTTCTCGGCCGGGAGCCGGTGTATGACGGCGATCGGGCCGTCGGCTACGTGACCAGCGCCGGTTACGGGTACACGATCGGCCGGGCGATCGCCTACGCCTGGCTGCCGGCCGAGCTGTCCGAGCCCGGACGACAACTGCGGATCGGTTATTTCGACCGGCGACTGCCCGCCACCGTGGCCGCCGAGCCGCTCTTCGATCCGGGAATGGCCCGGCTCAGGTCCTGAATCCGGCTCCCGAAGCCAGTTCCCGAACCCGGCTCCCGAAGCCAGTTCCCGAAGCTGGAGCAACGACGGCTCAGCCGGCCACCGGCTCCGCGACCGCCGATTTCGGCATTTCCCGCAACCGGCCGACGGGCGAGAGCAATACCGGGATCAGCATCAACGCCGAGCCCGTCGCCAGCACCGCCAGCGCCGGCCGCAGGCCGACGAGGGCCGCGAGCGCACCGCCGACCGGGCCTCCCATCGATCCGCCGCCGAACAGCAGCATGCGCATCGCCGCACTCATCCGGCCCATCAGCGGATCCGGGGTCAGGGTCTGCCGAACGGTGAGGATCAGCAGATTCGCGATCGCCATCGCGAAGTACCCCGCCCCGAGGCCGATCATGAAAGTCACGATCAGGAGCGGTTTCGGGCCCCCGGCTACGGGGATCACGATCGGGGTGAGGAAGACCGCGGCCATCGCCAGCCGGTAGGTCAGGCCGAGCCGGAACCGGGCGATGCCGGCTCCGGCGACGGCCGCACCGACGACCGCGCAGGCTCCGGCGACCGAGAGGACCAGCCCGAGTTCTCCCGGCGTCAGGTTCCGGGATCGAACCGCGTAGAGCACGAAGATCGTCGAGTTGGCGATCACGAAGAAATTGCAGGCGAACCCGATCAGGGCGATGTATCTCAGGTAGCGGTTGCCGAACACCCAGGACAGGCCCTGGCGCAGTTCGGTCGACAACTGCCGGTCGGCGGCCCGTTCCGGGGCCGTCTCGGGCGCCCGGATCAGGCCCAGCGACACGATCGAGACCGCGTACGAGAGCGCGTCGAACAGCATCGCCGTCGGCGCGGTCAGGGCCCCGACCAGGGCGCCGCCCAGCGCCGGGCCGGCCGCGTCCGCCGACGAGGCGCTCACCGCGAGCCGGGCGTTCGCCTGGACCAGGGCTTTGCGGTCGCCGACGACGGTCGGCACGTAGGACATCCAACTGACGTCGAACACCATCGACGCGATCCCGATGGCACAGCCGATCACCAGCAGCAGCGGCAGTTCGAGCAGACCCGACCAGGACAGCACCGGGACCAGCCCGATCAGGATCAGCCGGGCCAGGTTGGCCCCGAGCATCACCGGCCGGCGCCGAACCCGGTCCACCCAGACCCCGACCGGAAGGGCCCCGATCAGGTACGGCACCAACTGCAGGAAGCGCAGCAGACCGACCTGCCCCGGACCGGCGTCGAAAACCAGAACCGCGGTCAGGGGCAGGGCCAGGGTGGTGACCTGGGTGCCGAAGAGCGAGATCGTCTCACCGGCCCAGAACAGCCGGAAGTCCCGGCCCAGGTTCGCCGTCATCGATCCTCCCCGGCGGCGTCCAGGCTCTCCCGGACCAGGCGGACCAGGGAGGCGAAACTTTGCCCCTGCCAGATCGAGTGATGATCGCCGGGGAGCACGTGTTCCGTCACCGCTTTCGCGACGGTGTCCCAGCGCATCGACTCCGGCTCCGACGCGGCGGCCCGGATGCTGATCAGCGCGCCGTCGTAGGGCCGGTCGATCCGGTGCCGGTACATCCCGCCGAGGTGGGCCCGGAAGACCCGGTATCGCTCCAGCAGGAAGTCGGCCTCGATCTCCTCCGGCAGCCCGCCGAGCCGTTCGATCTCGGCGAACGCCACCTCCGGCGGCACTTCCGGGGCCATCGCGGCGAGCGCCCGGTCCAGGCCCGGCGCGCTGATCCCGGACAGTTGCAGCAGGTCGGACAGGAACATCGCGATCATTTCCGGCTCGGCCGGCAGCGGCCAGATCTCCGGCACCGAGGCGTCGATCAGGATCAGGGACGGCACCCGGGCCCCGGCCGCCACCAGTCGCTGGGCGATGTCGAAGGCCAGCGTGCCGCCCATCGACCAGCCCAGCAGCCGGTAACTGGCGGCCGGCGCGGTCCGCAGCAACTCCTCGGTGTAAAGAGCACACAGCTCGTCGAACCGGCCGATCGGCTCCCGGCCGTCGTCGAGGCCGGGCGCGTCGAAACCTGAGACCGGCTGGTCGGGCCCCAGCGACCGGGCCAGGCCGGCGTAGACGAAGGCCGAGCCGGAAATCGGGTGCAGGCAGTACAGCGGCGGCCGGCGGCCGGCGTCCGTGATCGCCACCAATTGCCCGGACGGCGGAATCTCCTCGACGCCGGCCCGCTCGGTCGACACGGCTGGCTCAGTCGACACGGGTGCGCCGCTCCAGCAGTCCATCGATGGTGGCGGCGATCTCGGCGACGGTCGACGACCCGTACAGCAACCGGATGCTCACCTTGATCGACAAGCTCTTGCTGATCCGGCCCACCACCCGCATCGCCTGCAGCGAGTTGCCGCCGAGCTCGAAGAAGTTGCTCTCGGCACTGACCTGGGGCAGCCCCAGCACGATCGCGAAGATCTCGGCCACGGCCTGCTCGGTCGCGCTGGACGGCGGCACGAATTCCTGAGTCACCTCCACATCGGCCGGGACCGGCAACGCCGCCCGGTCGATCTTGCGGGCGGTGGTGAGCGGGAACTCCTCCAGCCAGACCCAGCTACTCGGAACCATGTACTCCGGAAGCTGATCGCCGAGGTACCGGCCGAGTTCCTGGCTGGACGGCGGAGTTCCGGTGGCCGTCCAGTAGGCGGTCAGCCGCTTCTCGCCGCGCCCGTCGGTGGTCAGCAGGACCAGGGCCATCCGCACCCCGGGATGGCTGAGCAACGCGGATTCGATCTCCCCCAGTTCGATCCGCAACCCGCGCAGTTTCACCTGGTTGTCCAGCCGGCCGAGGAAATCCAGCTCGCCCCCGGCCGTCCAGCGGACCAGATCGCCGCTGCGATAGACCCGGCCACCGGGCCGGAACGGGTCGGTGACGAACTTCTCGGACGTCGCTTCCGGCTGGTTGAGGTACCCCCGGGCCAGGCCCTCTTCCCCACCGATCAGCAATTCCCCCGGCACCCCCCGGGGCACAAGGTCTCCCCACCGGTCGACGACGTAGACCTGCCGGTTCAGCTCGGGGTGACCGATCGGTGGGGAAGAGCGCCATTCGATCTGCTCGCACTCGTATTCCGTGCAGGCGATGGCCGCCTCGGTGGGGCCGTACAGGTTCACGAACCGGCGGCCGGGCAGATTCCACTTGTTCACCATCTCGGCCGGGAGCGCCTCGGCCCCGCCCATCACCGCCCGCAGTTCCGGGTAGGGCCCGGCCTCGACCACGGACAGGATGGCCGGCGACAGACCGGCGTAGCTGACCTTCTGGTCGCGGATCAACCCTCCGATGCCGTCCGGGGAACGGCCCTCCTCGGGCGCGACCAGCACCAGGGTGGCCCCCACCCGCAGCGCCGTGAAAATCTCACCCTGCGACATGTCGAAGGTCAGGGCCGGCAACTGCAGCAGGCGATCGGCCGGGGTGAAGTCGAAGGTCCGGCGGTAGGCCTCGGTGAAGCAGGTCAGGGCGCGGTGCTCGATCAGCACGCCCTTGGGCCGTCCGGTCGAACCCGAGGTGTAGATCACGTACGCGAGCGAGTCCCGAGTGGCCCGGCCCGGAAGTGGCGGCTGATCCGGGCCCGGGTCCGAACCCTGGTCCGAACCCGGATCGAGGACCAGCGGTGACCAGCGGTCCGATCCGGGCAGCCGCTCCAGGAGGGCCGGGCGAGTGATCACCGTCGCGGCCGAGGTATCGCCCAGGATGTACTCCAGCCGCGCGGCCGGATGCTCCGGATCGAGCATCGCGAAGGCGGCATCGGCCTTCAGCACCCCCAGGATCGCGATCAGGGCGTCCAGGTCACGGTCGAGCAGGATGCCGACCACGTCCTGGTGCCCGGTTCCCCGCGTGAGCAGCTCCCGGGCCAGCCGATCCGCCCGCCGGTCCAGTTCGCCGTAGGTCAGCTCCACTCCGCGGCAGACCGCGGCCACCGCGTCCGGGCGCTGGGCCGCGACCGCGGCGATGTCGACGTGAACCGGAGCCTGGCTGTAGTCGGCCGGCTCGCCCCGGCCGGCGGCCAGCAGCTCCTGCCGGGCCGCCGGCGTCAGCAGCGAGAGCTGCGAGAGCCGGCGCTGGGGATCGGCGACGGCCGCGGCGAGGACGGTCTCGATGTGCTCGATCAGCCCCTCGATCCGCCACCGGTCGAACAGGTCGGTGGCGTATTCGACCGCGACCTCGATCCCGGCCGGGGAATCGAGGAAGTTGACCGCGAGATCGAACCGCGAGTACGTGGACGGGAATGTGAGCGCCTCTACCTTCAGCAGCGGCAGCTCGAATCCCCGACCCGTGAGCTCCTGGCCGAGGACCTGGACCCCGACCTGGAAGAGCGGGTTGCGGCTCGGATCCCGGACCGGCTGAACCCGCTCCACCACCAGGTTGAACGGCACATCCTGATGGTCGTAGACGTCGAGGCTGGCGTCCGAGATCCGGGCCACAAGTTCGGTGAAGGTCGGGTCGGAGGTGAGGTCGGCGCGCAGCACCGCCATGTTGATGAACAGCCCGACCACGGCCTCCAGATCCGGATCGCTGCGGCCCGGAATCGCCATCCCGAGCGGGATCTCGTCCTGGCCGGTGTAGCGGCTCAGGACGATCGCGACGGCCGCCGTCAGCACGGTGAAGAGGGTTGCTCCCTGATCCAGCCCCATCCGCCGGACCCCGGCCACCAGTTCCGCCGGGAGCGGCTGGAACAACTGGTCGCCACGATTGCTGGCGGTCACCGGACGCTGCCGGTCGGCCGGCAGCTCGAGCACCGGCAGCCCGGCCAGCCGCTCACCCCAGTAGGCCAGTTCCTGCTCCAGTTCCGGACCGGCCAGCCGCCCCCGCTGAGCCTGGACATGCTCGGAGTAGCTGCCCTCCGGAGCCGGCACCAGCGCCGGCCGGCCGGCCAGGAGCTCGCGGTACAGCCGGGTCAGATCGCTCAGCAGCAGTCCCGAGGACCACCCGTCGGTGACGACGTGGTGGAACCCGAGCGAGAGCACATGGTCCTGCGCCGACACCTGAATGAGCCGGAACCGGTACAGCTTTCCGCCGTCCAGGTCGAACGGCGTGGCCAATTCCGCCCGGAGCAGATCGTCCAGGCGCCGGTCACGCTCCGGCTCGGGTAGCTCGCTCAGGTCGGTGACCTCCAGGTTCGCCGGTTCCGGCGCCCAGATCAACTGATACGGCGTCCCCTCGCTGGCGTGCAGCCGGGCCCGCAGCGCCGGGTGAGCGGCGATCAGCGCGGTCAGCGCGAGTTCCAGGGTCCGGGCCTCGAGGTGGCCACGCAACCGGTACGGCAGGTGGATGTTGTAGGTCGCCTGGCCCGGTGACAACTGCTCCAGGAACCAAAGCTGCTCCTGCTCGTAGGACAACGGCAGGCGCTCGGGATCGGCCGTTGCCCGGTCCGGGCCGGCCGTTACCCCGGCTGGTCCGGGGCGACCGGCGGTGAGGTCGAGGTCAGGATTCACGGGTCAGTTCGCTCCATCCGAATGGCCGGTTACAGGGTCACAGAGAACGGCATCGATCCGGCGCAAGCCCTCGGCCAGAAGTGCGGGCTCCCGGGCAAACGTGATCCGGAAACCGCCCCCAGCACCGAGCGTCTCCCCCGGCATGACGAGGACGCCTTGGTTCAGCACTCGCCGGCAGAAGGAGAGCGACTCCTCACCAGTGAGCAAGCTTACCCAGCCAAATGGGGTTCCTTCCGGACAAGCCAGGCGAAGCTGGTCCGGATGGCGGTCCACCCAGTCGCGTAGCTGTTCCAGGCCACCCGCGACCAGCCGGTCGTAGCCGCGGGCATAGCTGTCCCGGCGGGACAGGACATCGCAGGCCAGAGACTCGGTCAGGACCGAGTTGGAGATGGTGGTCAGGTGCTTGTACTCCGCGCAGGCCGCGATCACTGCCGGCGGCCCGTACATCCAGCCCAGTCGCAGTCCCGGCAGGCCGTAGACCTTCGACAGGCTGGACACCGAGACCACCCGGCCGGGGCCGGCCGCCAGCGAGCCGGCCAGGTCGAGCACGTACTCCTCGTCCAGCAGCAGGTAGCCGTCGAAGGACTCGACCAGTTCCAGCAATCGCTCCAGATCGGCCCGGGGAACCCGGCGTCCGGTCGGGTTGCCGGGGCTGTTCACGACCACCAACCTCACGTCGGGTCCGGCGGCGGCCTGCGCCGCCGCGACGTCCACGGTCATCTCGCCGGTGAGTCCCAGCACCTCGACGTCGGCTCCGAGCCGGGCCGGTGCGACCCACGACTGCGGCCACCCGGGAGCGAAGGTGATCACCCGGTCCCCGGGCCGCAGCAAGGTGGCGTAGAGCAGGTAGAGCGCCTCCTGGCTGCCGTGCGTGACCAGGACGGACTCGGGATCACCGGAGTGGCTCCGCTCGGCGTACAGGTCGGCGATCAGAGTGCGGAGCCGGATCTGTCCCCGGTCCGACCCATAGCCCAGCTCGAGGCCGGTGGGCAGGGTGAGCTGATCGAGCCGGCCGCACTCGACATGGCTGTCGCCGAGGTCGATGTCGTAGCGACCGTAGGAATCCTCGAATACCCACTGCCGCATCGGATACCCGGCCGTTCCCGTCATCCCCGCCATCCCGCTGCCCCGGTCCGGCCGGCGGCCAGCAACCGGGCGCGGAAGCCGGGCGCGAACCACCCGCCGGCGACCGGTTCGGCCGTCCCGGTGAGCTGGATCGACCCGGCCGGATCGAACGAGATCCGCAGCGACCCGCCGGGCATTTGCACCTCTACCTCGTCGTCCACCAGGTCGAGCGCGCGGGCCGCGGCGGCGGCGGCGCAACTGCTGCTGCCTGAAGCCAGGGTGTAGCCGGCCCCACGCTCCCAGATCTCGATCCGGATCCGGGTGCGCTCGATCACCTGCAGGAACTGCACGTTGGTGCCGTGCGGGAAGCGGGGATGGCGGGCGATCCGCGGTCCGAGGTCACGAGCCAGTTCGGCACCCACCTGCGGCAGTGGGACGACGGTGTGCGGGTTGCCGACGTTCACCGAAGTGACGGTGAAGGTCCGGTCACCGAGCGCCAGCGACCAGCCCACCGCCGGGCCCGAAAGCCCCTCCACCGGTACCTGATCGGCCTCGAAGCAGGGACGCCCCATGTCAACCTTGATCAGTCCGGCCTCGGCGTCGAGGATCTCGACCCGGGCGTCCCCGGCCGGGGTCCGCACCGTGAACTCGTCGTCCTTGAGGTAATGCTCGGCCAGGTACAGGCCGAATATTCGCAGGCCGTTGCCGCTGCGCTCGCACTCCCCGCCGTCGGGATTGAAGATCCTCAATCCGATCGGCTCAGCGGAGGCCACCGGGCCGACCGGGCCGAACAGCACTCCGTCGGAACCGATCCCGTAGTGCCGGTCGCAGAGCAGACGGACCAAGGCCGGCGTCGGCACGAGGTCGGTCGATCCAGGATCGACGATCAGATAATCGTTTCCCAGCGCCTGGTATTTCAGGAAATCACTCATTTTCGGCTCCCGCGAATTCCGCGGCGCGACTCACATTGCCGCCGAGGAGCCGGCGGCCTCACTGAGCACGGCGGCCTCATGCTCCTCGCCGTACCACTTGTCCTTCCACCGGGAGAAAGCGACGATCAAGATATCCCGATATCCCGGCCGGCCGTCCAGCGGCTGCACATCGGTGACGTCATGGGATATTGCCCGGTCGTCCAGCAGCACCGCCTGACCCGGTTCCAGCGTGCCGGTCCAGAAGGGCGACTCCGCTCCGGGCCGCCAGAGCCGGGTCTCGCCACCGGACACAGAATGACGGCGCAGCACAGCGATCATCACATATTCATGACCGTCTTGATGCACGCCCTCGGGGGTGAGCACGCCCGGCTTCTCGGGGCTGGCCTGGGTCCGGTTCTGATGAACATTGATCTGCCAGGACTCGGACCGATCGAGCGGAAACCCCAGTGCCCCCAGCCGGATCAGCGGTGTGAAATCGACCTGGATCGGCTCGTAGGGCCGGCGAATACCACCGCCGACCGCGTTGAATCGCTTGAAAGCGGTGTAGTCCCGGTGCGGAAGAATCTCAAATTCCCAGTCCTCGCGAACCGGCGAAAGCTTGTACTGGGAAAATCGCTTGTACCGGGTTCCATTTCCCATGAATTCGTCATGCGGGCAGTCTTCGTAGCTGTCCAGAATCTTCTGGTCGACCTCCGGAAGCTCCAGCAGCGCGTACCCCTGGTCATTGAGCGGCATAACTCTATCTCCCTCGGACATTGACAGAACTAGATATTTCCGGCGCCGGCTGAATTCCGGCGGCGCCCGCCGGACTCAACGACCAGCCGGACTCAACGATCTGCCGGACTCAACGACCAGCACCGGAGGCGCTGGTGAGCACCGGTGGGCGCACCGGGGACGCCGGCTGGGCGAGCGCGGCGCCGGCCAGGCGCTCGTCCAGGTACCGGGCCGAGGAGTTCAGCCGCCACAGCACCCCGCGGGCCATTCCGCGACGCATGGCCGGCGAGGTCGCGGAGGGAAGCACGACATTGTGGAACCAGCCGGCGGCGTGCTGGGCGTCCACGGTGATGTGCAGCCGGTGGTAAACGATGCCGACCTCGGGCAGCCCGAGCCGGGTCCAGGCTTTGACCACCGACGTGAACCGGTCCGGCACCAGCCATTCCGTCATCCCGAGAAAGCCGATCGCCTCGGGGTACAACTGCCGGTACCGGCACAGCAGCACCGCCAGGTTCCCCGATTGCAGGGCGCTTGCGGTCAGCCCGCTCTCGAGCTCGTCGTCGGTGATGTCGAAGACCTCGAAGATCCGGTTGAACAGCTCGGTGTGCACCTGGTCGGGCTCGCCGTTGCCCATCTCGTCCCAGAAATTGCTGGCGATCTCCATCTTGGCCGGCCCACTGGTTCCGACCTGCATCATCGCCAGCAGGTCGTCGAACCGGCTGTCCACCACGGATTCCTGAATCACGTACGCGCGCAGGTCCTGCTCGGTCGCCTGATGCTGAATGAATTCGACGTAGTACGGATGCTTGAACACCCGGTGGGTGCGAGCCAGATTCTTCAGCCAGGAAAGGTATTCCCGTGGTTCCTCGGGCGCCTCGTCGATCAGACCGGGGGTCAGGTGCGCGTCCTCGGCGTCGGTGGTGGCCGACTCCAGCAGCCGGGTCACCTCGTGGATCAGCACGGAGCCCTCGGCGGTCGGGCCATCGGGAATGCTGGTGAACAACGAGTAGATCCGAGCCAGCAACTGCTGCTGCAGATAGAAGGCGTCCAGGTCCCCGGCGTGAGCCCGCTCATTGAGCGACCGGAGGACAACGACGATTCGATCGCGCTGGGCCCCCGCCGCCTCGCGATCGACCTGAGCCGCCGGGACGGTGAGCAGCCGGGACACCTCGTCCACAACGCTGCGATAGAACGGATCAAGCCCTGTTCCAGAACCTTGATCTCCAGACACGCTCATCCCCCACCTCACGACAACGGTTCACGGAACCGTGGATTGGCCACAGAAAGTTGTTGCCTCGCTGGGCGATTTGCCGTCCCTGCGGACATTGACCAGCGTGCGTGACACCGCGGCTTCGGGGCATCGGCCCACGCGGGTAACTGTGCCTACCGTGATCGGCTGGTCTGGTATCGGCCGCTGACGGTAGGCATCGTCATCCTGCGACGGTAGACATCCTCAGCCAACGACGCCCGGCCTTCATCGGGGCATTCGACAAGATCACTGGCTGTCCCGGCTCAGCGGAGTGGACATCAGGCCGCTCTGGTAGGCGAAGACGACGGCCTGGGTCCGGTCCCGCGACCCTGTCTTCGCGACGACCCGCGCGACGTGGGTCTTGACGGTGGCCTCGCTCAGAACGAGCCGTTCCATGATTTCGTGGTTCGACAGCCCGTGGGCCATCAGCACGAGGACCTCACGTTCCCGGGGGGTCAGCCGGGCGGCCAGCCTGGACGACGAGGCTCCCGGAGTGAAACCCCGCGCCAGCGCCGCGATCACCTTGCTGGTAATTGCCGGGTCGAGCCACGCTCCCCCGGCGGCGACCTGGCGGACCGCCGTGATCAGGTCCCGGGGGTTCGAGTGTTTGAGCAGGAACCCCCGGGCCCCCGCCTGGAACGCTTCGAACAAGATCTGATCGTCGTCAAAGCTGGTCAGGACGATGACCTTGGCCGCACCACCGCCGCCCTCGGGTTCGGCGGGTTCACCCCGGCACAGTGCCCGGGTGGCGGTGATGCCGTCCATTCCCGGCATGCGAACGTCCATCAGGACCACGTCGGGACGCAGCGTCTCGGTGAGCGCGATCGCTTCCCGGCCGTCACGGGCCTCTCCCAGGACCACGAAGTCCGGCTCGGCCGCCAGCAGCATGGTCAGGGCCACGCTGATCATCGGCTGGTCATCAGCCACAATGACGGAAATGGTCATTCGGCGGCCGCTGGACGCTCACGTCGGCCCACGTCGATCCGGTCGTCTTCCACCAGTGGTAGTTCCGCTCGCACCAGGAAGCCACCGGCCACCGGCCCGGCCTCGAGGTGACCGCCCAGGGTGCCGACCCGTTCGGCCATACCCCCGAGCCCGCGTCCCCCGGCGGGGACCGCGTTCCCGGACGCGATGGAGATCGTTCTGGGGGGCTGCGGATTGGGGCGGGTGCCGTCGCTGCTGCTGTCCTGGACGGTGATCGCCAACTGCCCGGCGACGGTGCCCAACTGGATCCGGGTCCTGGCCTCGCAGCCGGCGTGCTTGACGCTGTTGGTCAGGGCTTCCTGAATAATTCGGTAGCCGGCCAACTGAGCCCGGGCATTGTGATCAAGGTGTTCGGCGCTCACCGCACTGACCAGTTCCACGGCCCGGCCGGCGCTGCGCACATGCTCAACCAGGGCATCGACGTCCCGCAGGGTCGGCAGTCGAACACCGGCGGCCGACTCGTTCCCAGCCGACTCGTTCCCAGCCGGCTCGCTCCCGAGCGGGGCCCCCCGCATCAGTCCGAGGAGCGCCTGAAGTTCCAGCATGGCCTGATTGCCGACGCTCTCGATCGTGGCGAGCGATCGGATCACGGCCTCGTCCTGAGGCTGGACCCGGTACCGGATGCTGCCGGCTTGCAGGATGATGACGCTCATCGCATGCCCCACGATGTCGTGCAGTTCCCGGGCCAGATGCAGACGGTCGGCCCGGACCGCTGCCGCCGCGACCGCCGACTCATCCGTCCGGGTCTGGGGCCGGCGGGCGGCGCCCCGATCGATGGTCCGGGCGATCAGGCGACGGATCCGCCGGTGACGGATGATCCGGCCCTCGGGCCGGGCGATCGCGCTCGGCAGCACGAAGACCAGCCGGGCGGCGAACCGGCAGAAGGAGGAATCCACGCGGAGGCCCTTCGATCGCCTAGGGTAACAACCGTTTCGAGTCCATTCTGACCCAAGTTGGTGACGTTTACCCGAGAGATTACGATCGTGTTTTATATACCACGATTTGGCATCATCCCGGATCTGAACTCGGCGGCCGCGTCGGTGAGCCAGTCGGCGAAGTAGCCGGCGAAGGAGCTCCCGATCAGCAAGCGATAGACCGGGCCGAGCGGCCCGTCGGCATCGGTCTGCCAGAGCAGGAGCTGCCCCCGGGCGAAGGTGGTCCGGGCGCACTGCCCAGCACCGAAGCTCCGGGGGTGCAGATCCACGGTGCAGCCCTTTTCCAGCAGGTCACGGGCCTGTGGCCCGCGGATCACCAGGGTGGTGTGGTGGGAACTGACCTCCACCACCGATCCGCGGTCGCCGCCGACGGCCGCGTCCAGCAATGTCAGCACAGTCGTGGCGTCGTCGTCGGCCCCGACCACGAGCCACTCGTCCGGGCCGAGCCAGAGCACCGAGGGCCCTTCTCCGGTGGCGGAAGCAGGGCCCGGCGCGACTGCCCCCTCGCCGGCGGTCGCGGTCGCCACCGCACCCGACCCGGGCAGAGCTACACCCAGGGCCTGCTCCACTCGGGCCGCAGCCGCCGACGACGGGTCGACTCGCAGACTGATCATGGACAAGAACGGCAGCTCGCTGACCCGGACCCCGCCGGAGATCGCCGCCAGATCGGCCGCCCGGTGCGCAAGCGGGCTGCGGCGCAACTGCTGAAGGCCGGCACCGGCACCGGCGGCTGGATCCCGGTCAGCCGTCACGGCGGGCGCCGTCGGGATCGTAGAACACCGGGGAGGTGATCGTGGCGGCGATGGTCCGGCCGCCGACGGGCGCGAGCACGGTCTGCCCGAGCCGATCCCGGCCCCCCTTGATCAGGGCCAGGGCAAAGGTCCGTTCCAGGACGGCGCTGCGATAGCTGGACGTGACATGACCCAGCATGGGTATCGGCCGGGCGGCTCCGGACCGGTCCAGGTTCACATCTCCGGCGACCAACTGGGCCCCCTCTGGTAGCAGTTCCCCCGGATCGACCGGAAGTAGCCCGACGAGATGCTTGCGATCGGGTCGGACACTGTCCGGACGACGCAGCGAGCGCTTGCCGATGAAGTCCTTCTTCTTCGACAGGATCCAGTCCATTCCGAGGTCGAGTGGGGTGACCGTGCCGTCGGTGTCCTGACCGACAATCGGGAAGCCCTTCTCGGCCCGGAGCACGTGCATGGTCTCGGTTCCGTATGGAGTGACACCCAGATCGGCACCGGCCGCCATCACCGCTTCCCAGACCGCCAGCCCGTACCAGCCGGCCACACTGACCTCAAAGGCCAGCTCACCGGAGAAGGACACCCGGGCGATCCGGGCTGGGATCCCGGCCACCGCTCCAGCCAGCTCGGTCTGCCGAAACGTCATGTACGGGAACGCCTTCGCCGAAACATCGATCCTCGGGGCCAACCGGGCCAGCAGCGTCCGGGCGGCCGGACCGACCACGGCGATTGTCGCCCACTGCTCGGTCACCGAGGTGAAAGCGACGTCGAGATAGGGCCATTCGGTCTGCTGCCATTCCTCCAGCCAGTCCAGCACCGGCCCCGCGCCGCCGGTGGTGGTACTCAGGTGGAAGCGATCCGGAGCCAGTCGCAGGGCCACCCCGTCGTCCAGGACCATTCCGTCGGCGGTGCACATCAAGCCGTATCGGGCCGAGCCGACCGCGAGACCGGCGAAGGCGTTGGTATAGATCCGGTTCAGGAATTCGCCGGCGTCGGTCCCGACGACCTCGATCTTGCCCAGGGTGGTGGCATCCATGACCGCTACCCCGGTACGCGCGGCCCGGCATTCGCGCAGCACCGCCGTCTCCTGGTTCTCTCCCGGCCGTGGGAAGTACCGGGGCCGCTTCCAGTGCCCGACGTCCTCGAACACGGCGCCGGCATCGGCGTGCCAGGGCTGGATCGGGGTCACCCGGACCGGGTCGTGCAGCTTTCCGACGTCCCGGCCGGCCAGGGCGGCGAACGACACCGGGATCGACGGCGCGCGAAAGGTCGTGGCGGCGAGGTCCCCGGGCGAGGGCATCACGGCCGAGGCGGGCCCCGATCCTGAACCGGAGCCGACCCCGGTGGCGGCCAGGGCTTGAGCAACGATCCCGGCGGCGTTCACACCGGCCGTCGCCCCCTGATCGTGGCCGGTCCCGATCGTGGTGTAGCGCTTGATGTGTTCCAGTGAGCGCATTCCCGCGCCGATGGCCCGGTACAGGTCGGCCACGGTGGCATCCCGGTGCAGGTCGACGAAGTGCTCGGACCAGTCGGAGGGCTGTCCGTGGGCCGCGGGAGTCAACCAGATCGGCCGGGGCCGAACCCAGGCTCCGACCGGCCGCTGCCCACCGGGCTCCGGCAGCCTCAGCACCGCAGGCGCAGGTCGGCGCACCAGTTCGGCGGCTTCAGCACCGGCGGCGGCGCCGTCGATGAGGCAACCGGCCAGATCAACCACGCCGTTGCCCGAGCCGGCGCAGCGAACCGCCTGGACCGCCCGCCCGGGCCCGAAGGCCGCCCGTTCGTCGTCCCAGCGCAGAGCCCCCAGGGACTGACTGAACAGGTGGACGTCGGGGTTCCAGCCACCGCAGACGGCCAGCAGATCGGCCGCGATCCGTCGTTCGGGTCGGGCCGACGGCTGAAGGGCGCCGTCCTGAGTCAGCGCGCGGACCTGTACCGAGGTGAGTCGCAGGGTTCCGGTACTGCCGCAGACAACGGACCCGGGGATGACCTCCACCCCGGCCGCGACGACCTGGGCGGTGAGGTCGGCCGGGGGCACCGGCCGGCTGTCGACCAGGGCCGGCACCGCAACTCCGGCAGCGCGCAGGTCGAGCGCTACCCGATAGGCGCTGTCATCGGTGGTGGCGACGACGGCCTGCTGTCCGGGCACAGCCGCGTACCGGTTCAGGTAGCTGCGGACGGCACCGGCCAGCATGATTCCGGGCCGGTCGTTGTTCTCGAACACCAGTGGGCGTTCCCGGGCCCCGGTGGCCAGCACCACCCGGCGGGCCCGGATGTGCCAGACCCGGTGCCGGGAGACTCCGGGCGGCGCGGGCCGATCGAGGTGATCCGTGCGCCGTTCCAGGGCCAGCAGGTAGTTCTGGTCGTAGTATCCGAAGACCGAGCAGCGGCCGACGATCCGGACCTGCGGCCGGGCCAGCAACTGGTCGCGGCCCGCGGCGACCCAGTCCCGGGCCGGGGCACCGTCCAGGGTGTCGGTGCCGCAGAGCAGATCACCGCCCAGTTCAGGCTGATCGTCGGCGAGCAGCACCCGGGCCCCACCGGCCGAGGCTGCCAGCGCGGCGGCCAGACCGGCCGGGCCACCGCCGACGACGAGCACATCGGTGTGGACGAACTTCTTGTCGTAGAGCGCGGGGTCCGGGTCCGGCTCCAGCCTTCCGACGCCGCTGAGTGTGCGCGCCACCAGCCCGTCGACCAGTTCCACGATCGTGGCCGGCAGTACCTCGCCCACCTGCACCAGAGCATTGGGTTCGCCGGCGTCGGCGGTCAGCAGGCCGCGTGGGCGCCGCCGGTAGATCGAGGGCCCGACGGTCGGAACATCGGCCGCCACCAGGGCCGAGGCCAGGGTGTCCCCCCGGAATCCGCGGTACCGCACCCCGTCCAGGGTGAAGCTGAGGGCCTGGGTGCGGTCGATCCGGCCACCGGTCGGGAGCCGCGTCACGGCGCTTGCCCCGGTCGATAAATGCGGACGAATTCGTTGGTCAGGGTGTCACGGACGGCGTTGAACCAGCGCCGGCAGCCGGCCGAATGTACCCAGCGCTCGGCGAACCGGCCCTTCGGGTTGTCCCGGAAGAACAAGTACTGAGCCCATTGCTCGTCGTCCAGCGCCTCTGGATGCTCTGGATAGGCGACGTGGGCCTGGCCGCCGTAGCTGAACTCCGGCTCTTCCCGGGGTCCGCACCAGGGGCAGGTGATCAACAACATCGGGCCGGCCGGTCAGTGGGCCACGGCCGCGGCGCCGTGCTCGTCGATCAGGGCTCCGGTGGTGAACCGGTCCAGCCCGAACGGTGCGTTCAGCGGGTGCGGCTCGCCGGCGGCGATGGTGTGTGCCAGCACCCAGCCGACCGCCGGGGTCGCTTTGAAACCGCCGGTCCCCCAGCCACAGTTGATGTACAGGTTCTCGAAGGGGGTCGGCCCGACGATCGGCGAGGCGTCCGGGGAGACGTCGACGATGCCGCCCCAGGTCCGCAGCACGTGAGCGCGGGCGAACAGGGGGAACAGTTCCAGCGCGGCCGCCATCTGGTTCTCGATCACGTGCACGGACCCGCGCTGCCCGTAGGAGTTGTAACTGTCGACGCCGGCCCCCATCACCAGTTCGCCCTTGTGGGCCTGGGAGACGTAGACGTGAACGTGGTTCGACATCACCACGGTCGGATGAACCGGCTCGAGCAGTTCCGAGACCAGGGCCTGCAGCGGGTGGCTCTGCACCGGCAACCGCAGGCCCAAGGTTTCGGCCAGCACACTGGAATGACCGGCGGCGGCGAGGGCGACGTCTCCGGCCCGGATCGGGCCCCTCGACGTCTCCACCCCGACCACTCGATCGCCGGCGGTGAGGAATCCGGTGACTTCGCAGCCCTGGATCAGGTCGACCCCGAGAGCATCGGCCCGGCGCGCGAAGGCCC
>Ga0265340_10000755_pt1 | contig 18408 bp, 16 predicted proteins | sample 4CB225metaG_FD_202082 | JGI IMG/M metagenome (GOLD analysis project Ga0265340, IMG submission 202082) | Rhizosphere microbial communities from Carex aquatilis grown in University of Washington, Seatle, WA, United States - 4-CB2-25 metaG | ecosystem: Host-associated > Plants > Roots >...
GGGTCGGGGATCAGCGAGCCCGAGCCGTCCGTGAAGGCCTCTCCCGGCTGGCCGAATCGAGCATTCTGGAGCGGTACATCTGATCGCACGACTTCCGGCGGGCCCCGAACACGCCCTGCACGAGCCGGTACTGGCCTGGTACGACCGGTCCGCCCGGGAACTACCCTGGCGCGAGCCCGGGTGCCCGCCCTGGCATGTGCTGATCAGCGAGGTGATGCTGCAGCAGACGCCGGTCTCCCGGGTGCTGCCGGTCTGGTGGGAATGGATCCGCCGCTGGCCCACCCCGGCCGACCTGGCCGCGGCCGGTGCGGGTGAGGCGATCCGGGAGTGGGGCCGCCTCGGCTATCCCCGCCGGGCGTTGCGACTGCACGAGGCGGCGAAGACCATCGTCGAACGGCACGGCGGCGAGGTGCCCGGTGATCAGGCGAGTTTGCTCGACCTGCCGGGAATCGGGGCCTACACCGCTGCCGCGGTCGCCAGTTTCGCCTTCGGGCAGCGGCACGCCGTGGTCGACACCAATGTGCGGCGGGTTTTCGCGCGCACAATCGAAGGGACCGCGCAGGCGGCACCGTCCCTGACCGTGGCCGAGACCAGGCTCGCGGCGAGCCTGCTTCCGGTCGCGGCCGACCGCGCCGCCCGCTGGGGCGTGGCCGTGATGGAGCTGGGGGCCCTGGTCTGCACGGCCCGGGCTCCCCGCTGCGGGGACTGCCCGGTGCGCGAGCAGTGCCGCTGGCACCTGGCCGGCGCACCCGTCCACACCGGCCCGGTGCGCCGGGCCCAGTCCTGGACCGGGACCGACCGCCAGATCCGGGGAGCGCTCCTGGCTGCGCTCCGAGCCAGTTCCACCCCGCTGGACGGTGCGAGGCTGGCCGTCCAGGTCCCGGATTCCACCCTGCGGGACGAGTTCCAGCGAGCCCGCTGTCTTGACAGTCTGGTCGCGGATGGCCTGGTCGAGCCCCTGCCCGATGATCACTATCGGCTACCGGGCTGATCTCCCGTACCTACCGCGATCTTGCTCGATCGAGTCAACGGTAATCTCAGGGGGTGGCGCCGGATGAACCCAAAGACACGAACGATCCCGAAACTCCGGTTCCCCCCATCGAGGTCGTCGAGCCCAGTGAGTCCGGTGAGTCCGCACCTACCGAGCCGGTCGTCCCGGCGATCGAAGCGGCCGGCCTCGGCCATGAATTCCGTGGGGTCCGGACCGGCCTGCGGCGCCGCCAGCCCCCACTGACCCGGGCGCTTGAGGGCCTCTCGTTCACGATCGGTCCCGGGGAGGCGGTCGGGCTGGTCGGCGCCCCGGGCGCCGGAAAGACCACCCTGGTCGAATTGCTGACCGGGACCATCCGGCCCACCCAGGGCACACTTCAGATCTGTGGCCTGGCCCCGGCCTCCGCCCAGGCCGGAGTGAACGGCAAGGTCGCCCTGGTGTCCAGGCGCCGCCCTCGGCTGTGGCCGGACCTGCCCCTGGCCGACGCGCTGCGAATGGTCGCCGCGGCCCACGATCTGCCGCACCACCAGTGGATCGCCCGGCGCACCGAACTGGTTCAGCGCCTCGAACTGGCGTCCGTCCTCGATCATCCGATCCACCGGCTGTCACCGGGCCGGCGGATCTGCAGTGAACTGGCCGCGGCCCTGCTGGCCGAGCCCGAACTGGTCATTCTCGATCATCCGACCCGGGAGATCGACGCTCTCAGCCGGGAACGGCTCCGGTCCTTCCTGCGTCAGGAGCATCGAGTGCACGGCCGTACCATCCTGATCACCAGCCGGGATCTCAGCGACGTCGCCCCGGTCTGCGACCGGCTACTGGTACTCGATCAAGGGCGACTGGCGTATGACGGTGACCAGGCGGGCCTGGTCGAGCGAGCCGGCGCTCTCCGGGTCCTCGTCGTCGATCTGTACGAGCCCGCTCGCCGCCTTGACGACGTCCCGGGGACTCAACTGTTCGCGGTCGAGGGCGACGGACGGCGTCAGCGGCTCAGCCTCGCCCCGGGCGGCCGGTCCACGGCCCAGGTGCTGGCTGACATCGCAACCCGGGCCACGATCCGTGACCTCACGCTCGAGGAGGTCCCGCTGGAGGACCTCGTCCGCCGCCTCTCCCCTCCACCCAGAACCCTCCCGTGATCAGGCAGCGTGCAAACGTGCAGGGGGCACCTCCCGGCCGAAGGCTGGGGGAATCACGAGGAGAGGGGAATTGGCCAGCGGGATCATGCCGTCGGCACGGTCAGAATTCGCGAAGCATCCGGGTATTGCCCAGGGTGTTGGGTTTGACCCGGGCCAGATCGAGGAACTCGGCCACTCCTTCGTCGCCCGAGCGCAGCAGTTCGGCGTAGATCTCCGGCTGTACCGGCGTGCCCTCGATCTCGTGGAATCCGTGCTTTCCGAAGAAGTCCACCTCGAAGGTGAGACAGAACAGCCGGGAGACCCCAAGTTCCTTGGCCAGGTCGAGCAGCACCTCAAGCAGGGCGTGACCGACTCCGTGGCCGTGCCAGTCCCGCTCCACGGCCAGTGTGCGGATCTCGGCCAGATCCTCCCAGAGGACGTGCAGCGCACCGCAACCGATCACCTGGCCCGCGCGGTCTTCGGCGACGCGGAACTCCTGAACATCCTCGTAGTAGGTGACCCGCTCCTTGTTCAGCAGGATCCGGTCAGCGGCGAACCCGGAGACCATCCGGGCAATGGACCGGACGTCGGGGGTGCGAGCCCGCCGGACGGTGAAGGCGGGCAATTGAGCGGTGAGTTCCGACATCAGGCAATCGTTTCATGCAGCAACCTCTCGCCTGGTCCACGGGGAGGCCCGGTTCACGCCTTACCCTCGGGTGATGGGAAACCCCGTCATCATCATCGTCGGCGCCGGACCGGGTGTCGGAGCCGCCACCGCACGGCGGTTCGCCACCGCCGGTTACGAGATCGCCCTGGTGGCCCGCGACCAGGAACGGCTCGAGAAACTGGCCGCCGAGCTGACCAGGGAAGGGGCCACGGTCGGCTATGCCGTGGCCGACGTGGCCGATCCGGAAGCCCTGACGGCGGTGCTGGCCAAGATCACCGAGCAGACCGGGCGGCTGGACGTGATCATGCACGGTTGCAGGTACCTGCAACCGTGCATGATCACGATCGGGTGAACCGACCTTGGTCTGGCTAGAGCAGATCCTCGCCGGCGGGGATGGGTGGAGCACCCTTCTCCGCCACCGGGGTCAGCTCCGGAATGGCTCCACCGCTCTTGGAGGCACCCTGGAAGGTGAACCGGAGGTTCTCACCGGTTCCCTCGACGTCCACCAGCACGATCTGGCCGGCCTTGAGCTCGCTGTAGAGAATCTTCTCCGACAGCGAGTCCTCGATCTCACGCTGGATCGCCCGCCGCAACGGCCGGGCCCCCAGCACGGGGTCGTAGCCTCGAGTGGCCAGCGCGACCTTGGCCGCCGGGGTGAGCTCGATGCCCATGTCCCGGTCCTTCAGCCGCTCGTCCACCTTCGCGATCATCAGGTCGACGATCTCGATGATCTCGTCCTGCGAAAGCTGGGGGAAGACGATGGTGTCGTCGACCCGGTTCAGGAACTCCGGCCGGAAGTGCTGCTTGAGCTCCTCGTTGACCTTCGCCTTCATCCGCTCGTAGCCGGTCTTGGTGTCGCCACCGGCCTGGAAGCCCATCTGCAGCCCCTTGGCGATGTCCCTGGTACCCAGGTTCGTCGTCATGATGATCACAGTGTTCTTGAAGTCGACCGAGCGGCCCTGGCTGTCGGTCAGCCGACCGTCTTCCAGGATCTGCAGCAACGAGTTGAAGATGTCCGGGTGGGCCTTCTCCACCTCGTCGAACAGCACGACGGAGAACGGCTTGCGGCGCACCTTCTCGGTCAGCTGGCCGCCCTCCTCGTACCCGACGTAGCCGGGAGGAGATCCGAACAGCCTGGAGACGGTGTGCTTCTCGGAGAACTCGCTCATGTCGAGCTGGATGAGCGAGTTCTCGTCGCCGAACAGGAACTCCGCGAGTGCCTTGGCCAGTTCGGTCTTACCGACGCCGGTGGGACCGGCGAAGATGAACGAACCGCCCGGACGCTTCGGGTCCTTCAGACCGGCCCGGGTCCGCCGGATGGCCTGGGACAGGGCCCGAATCGCGTCGTTCTGGCCGATGATCCGCTTGTGCAGCTCATCTTCCATCCGCAGCAGCCGCGAGGACTCCTCCTCGGTCAGCTTGAAGACCGGGATGCCGGTCGCCGTCGCCAGGACCTCGGCGATCAGCTCCTCGTCCACCTCAGCGACGACGTCCATGTCGCCGGCCTTCCACTGCTTCTCCCGCTCGGCCTTCGCCGCCAGCAGCTTCTTCTCGGTGTCGCGCAGCGCGGCCGCCTTCTCGAAGTCCTGGGCGTCGATCGCGGACTCCTTGTCCCGCCGGGTCTGCGCGATCTTCTCGTCGAACTCGCGCAGGTCCGGTGGAGCGGTCATCCGGCGGATCCGCAGCCGGGCGCCGGCCTCGTCGATCAGGTCGATCGCCTTGTCCGGCAGGAACCGGTCGTTGACGTACCGGTCGGCCAGGGTCGCCGCGGCGACCAGCGCGCCGTCGGTGATCGAGACCCGGTGGTGCGCCTCGTAGCGGTCCCGAAGACCCTTCAGGATCTCGATCGTGTGCGCCAGCGACGGCTCCTGCACCTGAACCGGCTGGAACCGGCGCTCAAGCGCAGCATCCTTCTCGATGTGCTTGCGGTACTCGTCCAGAGTGGTCGCCCCGATGGTCTGGAGCTCACCCCGGGCCAGCATCGGCTTCAGGATGCTGGCGGCGTCGATCGCGCCTTCGGCGGCCCCGGCCCCGACGAGGGTGTGGATCTCGTCGATGAACAGGATGATGTCGCCGCGGGTGCGGATCTCCTTGAGGACCTTCTTCAGCCGCTCCTCGAAGTCACCGCGGTACCGGGAACCGGCGACCAGGGCCCCCAGGTCAAGCGTGTAGAGCTGCTTGTCCTTGAGGGTCTCGGGCACCTCGCCCTTGATGATCGCCTGTGAGAGCCCCTCGACGACGGCGGTCTTGCCCACACCTGGTTCCCCGATCAGGACCGGGTTGTTCTTGGTCCGGCGGGACAGCACCTGCATGACCCGCTCGATCTCCTTCTCACGGCCGATCACGGGGTCGAGCTTGCCCTCCCGTGCCGCCTGCGTGAGATTTCGACCGAACTGGTCCAGGACGAGCGAACCGGACGGGGTGCCCTCGGCCGGGCCACCGGCACTGGCGGGCTCCTTGCCCTGGTATCCCGACAGCAGTTGGATCACCTGCTGGCGGACGCGGTTGAGGTCGGCACCCAGCTTGACCAGCACCTGGGCGGCGACTCCCTCACCCTCGCGGATGAGACCGAGCAGGATGTGCTCGGTACCGATGTAGTTGTGACCGAGCTGAAGGGCTTCGCGGAGCGAGAGCTCCAGCACCTTCTTGGCCCGGGGGGTGAAGGGGATGTGCCCGGAGGGGGCTTGCTGTCCTTGACCGATGATCTCTTGTACCTGCTCGCGGACAGCGTCGAGCGAGATACCGAGGGACTCCAGCGCCTTGGCTGCGACTCCCTCACCCTCGTGAATCAGACCCAGCAGGATGTGCTCGGTACCGATGTAGTTGTGGTTGAGCATCCTGGCCTCCTCCTGGGCCAGGACGACGACACGGCGGGCGCGGTCGGTGAACCTCTCGAACATCTGCGCTCCTCGTGCGGCCAGGGGGGAGAGACGTCAATCTCACTGACCTTATCGATGCTATCTGCGGCTACGGAAAGAAACACCCTGCAATCTCAGAGTGAGACCCTTCCAACACCCGTGCATCGGCCAACGGGGCTGGAACCTTACCTGTTCCGTGCTCAGCACCCGTCCCGAGGATGTTCGCTAACGGCGGACAGACGATGGGCCGGGGCGGGCGCTGCGACGCCGCCCGGGTGACACCTGCGTAGCTGGACGACGCCTGGTACCCATTCTGCTCCCCCACGAGCCGGATCGGGTCTGCCGGGGACGTGGCGTCTGCGCGGGCCGCCGGTCCGGGGCAACCCGCCGGAGGCGGAACCGGACCCGAGGCGGAATCGCGGCGCGACCGGACTCGACGCGGGCCCGGACCCGAGGGGGACCCGGACCGGACGAGGCGCCAGACCGGACGCGGCGCCGTTCGACCCAGAGCAGCCCAGGGCGGGGTGGAGCGGGGCAGTGAGCGTTGCCGGGCAAACGGTTCATCGAAATCCTGACCGCCGGGCCCGGCCCGTGGAAATACCTTCAGTGGCCCCCCGGCGGTCATCCGGCGGACCCGTGCTAACCACCCCGCCGGCGACCGCGCAACCGGTGTTCGGCGCCCATTCCCGGACCGTCGTCCCGGCCATTTACCTCACGGCCGTTAGCCGATATTCGCGACCCCCAGGGTTCACAGTTGCGCCCTCGTGACCCCCGGCTCGGGCTTGCCCTCACCGGCGCCCCGAAGAACCCCCGCCCCCCGGCTCGCCCACCGTCATCGTCGGCATTCCTGTCGTCGTTACGACGACGGGTCCGACCGGGCCCTGGCTAAACGCCGACGGGTGCCGATCCAGATCGGATCGGCACCCGTCGGCGTTACTGTGAACTGACGTCGCGAACGTACTGTGAAATACGTTACGCCGAACCTCAGTGAGCTCCGTCGTATGCGGACATCACCTCGGCCGACACCCGGCCCCGGTCGCTGACCTGGTAGCCGTTCTCGCGGGCCCAGGAACGGACTTCGCCGAGATCGGCCTTGGTCGCAGCCGCTCGACCGCGGACGGCGCCACGACCCCGGCCGGCGCGGCCACTGATTCGGCGCGCGTGACCCACCCACGGGGAGATCGCCTCGCGCAATGCCTCAGCATTCGCCGAGGATAGATCAATTTCGTAGGTCACCCCGTCGAGAGAGAACGAGACCGACTCCTCAGCCTCGCCACCGTCGAGGTCGTCGACGAGAATAACCTGCACCTTCTGAGCCATGAATTCTCCTGTAAGCCACCGGAGTCCGCTCGGGCACGCGAACCCATTATTTGAATAATGGAGGCGACATTCGGGCGTGTCAAGCTACGGCACACCCGGCAGACATTGACCTTCGATAACTTTCCCGCTGAACGGAGGGTGGTCTGCGCCCAAGCTGAGCAGAACCGGTCGCCGATCGACGAGTACTTGCGGGCGACAATCCGGGACTTTCGCCGAACGTCACCCGTTCAGGCTAAGCCCCCGACTTTACTCGGTACCCGAGTCACCGCTCGAGGGGCCACCCGATTCGACCAACCGGTCTCGCTCTTGACGCTCCAATTTCGCCTGCGCCAGCCGCTCGCGGTGGTCGGCCTGAAACATCGCCCGGATCGCCAGTACGAACAGGAAGAGCACGCCCAGTGACGGGACGATCGCGGTCACATAATCCATACCTGCACCTATTCCGGCTTGACCAAGGGAAACAGGATCGTCTCCCGGATTCCGAGCCCGGTGATGGCCATCAGCAGCCGGTCCAGGCCCATGCCCATGCCCCCGGAGGGTGGCATCCCGTGCTCCATCGCCCGGAGGAAGTCTTCGTCCACCCGCATCGCCTCATCATCCCCCGACGCCGCCAGCCGCGCCTGGGCGAGGAACCGCTCGCGCTGTACCACCGGATCGACCAGCTCGGAGTAGGCCGTGGCCAATTCGAAGGACCGCACATACAAGTCCCATTTTTCCGCCAGCCCCGGTACCTCCCGATGCGCCCGGGTGAGCGGAGCGGTCTCCTCCGGAAAGTCCCGGACAAAGGTCGGGGCATACAAATCGGGGACGACGAGAGCCTCGAAAAGCTCCTCGACCAGTTTACCGGGGCCGTACCGGGCCAGCACCGGGACGTCGTGACGCTTCGCCAGCTCGATCAATTCGGCCAGCGGGGTCTGCGGGGTGACCTCCCGGCCCAGCGCCTGGGAGAGCGAACCGTAGAGCGTGATCTGGGCCCACTCGCCGCCGAGGTCGTATTCCGTGCCGTCCGCGAGAGTGACCGTGGTGGATCCGCGGACCGCCAGCGCGGCTTCCTGGATCAGTTCGCGAGTGAGCACGGCCATCGTGTTGTAGTCGCCGTACGCCTGGTAGGACTCGATCATCGCGAACTCCGGCGAGTGGCTGGAGTCGGCACCCTCGTTCCGGAAGTTGCGGTTGATCTCGAAGACCCGGTCGAGCCCACCGACGACGGCCCGCTTGAGGAAAAGCTCCGGCGCGATACGTAGGTACAGTTCGATGTCGAAGGCGTTCATGTGGGTGCTGAACGGCCGGGCGGCGGCGCCACCGGGCTGGACCTGCAGCATCGGGGTCTCGACCTCGATGAAACCGCGGGTGTCGAAGGAGTTGCGCAGCGCCCGGACCACTCCGGCCCGGGTCCGCACCACCTCCCGGGCCGCCGGGCGAACGATCAGGTCGACGTAGCGCTGGCGAACCCGGCTCTCCTCGGAGAGGTCCTTGTGCAGCACCGGCAACGGCCGCAACGCCTTGGCGACCATCGACCAGTGCTCCGCGAGCACGGAGAGTTCGCCCCGCCGGGAGGAAATGACCTCGCCCTGCACGAGCACGAAATCGCCGAGGTCGACGTCGGCCTTGAAGTCGGCGAGCGCCTGCTCGCCGACCCCGGCCAGGGAGATCATCACCTGCAACCGGGTGCCGTCGCCGTCCTGCAAGGTGGCGAAGCAGAGCTTGCCGCCGATCCGGATGAACACCACCCGCCCGGCGACACCGACGTCCTGCCCGCTCTTGGTGTCGATGGCCAGGTCCTGATGCGCGGCCCGCACCTGGGCCAGGGTGTGGGTCCGAGCCACGGTGACCGGGTAGGCCTCGCGGCCGGCGGCCAGCAACCGGTCCCGCTTCTCGCGGCGAACTTTAAGCTGCTCCGGCAGATCGTCCGGTTCGGCGGAGACGCTGTCCGGACTCGGCGAGGAAGGCTTTTCGGTCACGAACGGTAAGCGTAACCCCCCTTACGCACTCACCCGGGTCGGGCCGGACCGGTCAGCCGATCATGGACCGGCCGGGGCCCCGTCGACCACCGGCATGATCGCCGTGGTGGTGGTCAGTGCCGCCCAGACCCGGCCGGCCACCTCGCGCTCGTGCTCGCTCGGCCGGATCAATACTCGACCACGGCCAGAGCCTGGGTGACCAGCGGCTCGTAACGATCGATCTCGCGCAGGACCTTGGCGTCCGGGGCCCGATCGAGATAGATCGACACGATCACCGGTAGCTCACCGCCCCACTCGCCGGCCAGGAAGACCGCGCCCCGGACCGAGGCCGAGGACACCTCCTCGAGCCCGGCGAGCTGGCCGAGCCCGTCGTCGACGGCTCCGGCGGCCGGGTCCGGAAGCATCACCACCTGCCCGCTCCGGAAGGCCCGCCAGAGCGGCCCACCGGCCTGCCCCCACTGCCGCGGATGCTCACGGCGATTTTCCCTTCTCGTATGTATCAGGACAGATCTCTCGGCCCATGTCACCCATATCCGGGATATAAGTCCCCGGCCATACCGGAGGCACATCTCTTCCATACCAGGCATACCGCGTCTCCGCTCGACGGGCGAACTGCGATCAGAGCTGCCATCCTCAAACCGAAGCCGGCCAAACGGCGGACGAGGTCGATGTCGAGCTAAGCCGAGCTAAAGGGAGATGAGAGGCGCATGGTGGCGATTTCGTCCAGGACCGAAATCTCGTCCAGGACCGACGCGGATGCTCGCTCCGTCGTCGGAACCTCCACCGGGGAAACCTCGCCGGCACCGATGGCACCGGTCCGGCGGCGGCGACGGGCCTCCCCGGAGTGGGAAGGGCGCGAAATCATCAAGGTCGCCGCGCTTCCCGGCCGTGGTCTTTATGTCCGTCATCTCGGCCATCCCGAAGGCGTGGACGGCGTCCACCGGCCCACCGTGGTGCTACCCGGGTCCGCGCCGCGTCCACCGGCGTCCTTCGACGTCGGCTGGCTGGCCGCCAACCTCGACGATATTCAGGTCGTCCATGTGCATGGACTGTCCCCTCGGCTCAGCCCCGAGCAGGTGCTCGCGGCCTGCGACCTGGTGAAGGAATCCGGGCGCCCGCTTGTGGTCACCGCCTACCATCTCAGCGACCCGGGCGGCACGGACGAAGCCGGCTTCGCCGCTCAACTGGCCGCGTTGCTGCTTCGGGCCGACGCAGTGATCACCCTCACCGGATCGGCCCAGCAGGAGATCCAGCGACGCTGGTCGCTGGAATCCAGCGTGCTACCGCACCCTCATGTCGTGGATTTCGTCCGGATGCGCCGGGCCCGCAGCGAGGACCGCCGCGGATACTTCGTCATTGGTGCCCATCTCGGCGGGCTGCGACTGCCCGGCGACCCGGTAGCGGTGGTGCAGGCCCTGGCCGCGGCCGCGGCCGATGTACCCCAGGCCCGGCTCGAGGTACATGTCCACGATCACCTCCTGGATCCGGACTCGACCCGGTACAGCCCGGTGGCGATCCGGGAGATCGAGCGGATCGTCAGCGCCGCCGGTGGGGTATTGCGCACGCACCGGCCGATGACCGACGCCCAGCTCTGGGATCATCTCTTCAGCCTCGACGCCTCGTTCGTCCCGCCGCTGTCCGGATCGCATTCGATCTGGCCGGAAGCCTGTTTCGATCTGGGTACCCAGGTGATCATGCCGGCCGGCAGCCACGCCGCCGCCCAGCGCCCGGGCCATCGCTACCTCGCCGGCGACGGCGTCCCGCAGGTCGCGTCCCTGCACGAAGCGCTCAGCGCCGCCCGAACCCAGAGCGACCAGGCCGGACGGGCCGGGGCCGAGTGCTGGCGGGCCGACCCGGGACAGCGCTGGAAGGAACGGGTGCGGATCGCCGAGTCGCTGCGGGCCTGCTACGAGCGGCTGCTCGCCCAGCCATAGCCGACCCTCAGACCGGTTGCCGACCCTCGGACCGGTTAGCCGGGCCCTCGGACCGGTTGCCGGCCCTCAGATCAGGTCGAGCGCGACGTCCAGGATCGGCGACGAGTGGGTGAGAGCACCGACGGACAGGTAGTCCACGCCGGTCTCGGCGTAGTCCCGCGCCACCGCCAGGGTGAGACCGCCGGTCGCCTCCAGCTCGACCTGGCCACCGGCCAGCGCCCGGGCCTGCCGGACGGTCTCGCCGAGCAACTCCACCGGCATGTTGTCGCAGAGCAGGAACCGGGCGCCGGCGCCGACCGCCTCGACCGCCTCCGCGGTGGTGGTCACCTCGACCTGGACCTCGATGTCGGGGAAGCGCTGGGTAACCAGTTGGTAGGCCGCCGTGATGGATCCGGCCGCGATCTTGTGGTTGTCCTTCACCATCGCGACGTCGTACAGGCCCATCCGCTTGTTGGTTCCGCCACCGCAGCGCACCGCGTACTTCTCCAGCATTCTCAGCCCGGGAGTGGTCTTGCGGGTGTCCAGCACCCGGCAACCAGTTCCCTCCAGAGCATCCACCCAGGCCCGGGTGTGAGTGGAGATGCCACAGACCCGGGACAGGAGGTTGAGTGCGGTTCGCTCGGCCACCAGCAGCACCTGGGTCCGGCCGCGCAGTGTGGCCAGGACGTCGCCGCGCTCGACCCGGTCGCCGTCGGTTCGCATCACGTCCACGTACGGCACCGGCAGGTCCAGCCAGGCCGCCACCTCGGCCAGGGTCACCGGCAGTACCGGCAGTCCACTCACCACCCCGGCGGCCCGGGCCACGATCTGAGCTTGCCCCTGCGCGCCGGCGTCGATGGTGGCTTCGGTGGTGACGTCATGCCCGGCGCCCCGAGTGCCCGGCAAGGCACCGCCGGCCCGCTGCGGACGGCCACCGAGGTCCTCGTCCAGGGACCGGAGCACCAGGTTCCGGACCCAGGCCGGGTCCAGGCCGGCGTCCACCAGTTCTTCCCTGGTGCCGTCCTGCCAGGCCGTCCGGGACTCGTCCAGCCAGCGATGCACCGTCACGGGTTCTCCTTCAGGGCCACGAAGCGGGTGGTCAGGGCGCCTTCGGCGGTCAGCCGGCTGACCAGCCGGCCGGGCCAGAGCTCATCCTGTTCGGGGAAGTCTTCCCGGTAATGCCCGCCGCGAGTTTCCTCCCGGATCAGGGCGACCGCGGTGAGCGCGGTCGCCACCGTGTGCAGGTTACTGGTCTCCCACTCCGCGGTGCCGTGCGTGACATCCAGCTTGACCCGAAGTTCGGAATCGTCCAGCGGCGCCAGATGAGCGTCGGACGGTAACCGGGCCAGCGCCGCCGCGGCCGCAGTCAGACCCGGCGCGGTGCGGATCACTCCGGGCCCGGTGCCGGCGGCCCGCTGGATCGCGCCCCTGGCCGTGGCCGGCAACAGCCCCTCCCGGCCCGGGCGTTCAGCCGGTTCCCGTTGCCGCAGCGAGTCCTGACCGATCCGGGCGATGATGTCGTCACAGATCCGGTGCGCGAACACCAGCCCTTCCAGCAATGAGTTGCTGGCCAGCCGGTTCGCCCCGTGCACGCCGGTGCAGGAGCACTCGCCGACGGCGTAGAGGCCCGGTAGCGAGGACCGGCCGCGCGGATCGACGAGGACGCCGCCGGAGTGATAGTGCTGCGCGGGCGCCACCGGGATCAGTTCCTCGGCCGGGTCGAAGCCGTGCTCGGCCAGGGCCGCGACGATGGTCGGGAAACGGCGGCGCAGGAAGCCGCGGCCCAGGTGGCGGGCGTCGAGAAAGACATGATCCGAGCCGGTGGCGGCGGTCTGCCGGACAATGGCCTTGGCGACCACGTCCCGGGGGGCCAGTTCGGCCATCTCATGCACCCCCGGCATGAACCGGACCCCGTTCAGGTCGAGCAGCAGCGCGCCCTCACCGCGGACCGCCTCCGAGATCAGCGGTTGCTGCCCCCGCGCACCCTGACCGAGCCACAGCACGGTCGGGTGGAACTGGACGAATTCGAGGTCGGCGACGTCGGCACCGGCCCGGAGCGCGGCGGCCACGCCGTCCCCGGTGGCCTCCCGCGGGTTGGTCGAGGACGGGAACACCTGGCCGATGCCCCCGGTGGCCAGCACGACCGCCCGCCCGAGGGCGGCGCCGACCCCGTCCCGGCTGCCCTCACCGATCACGTGCAGGGTCACCCCGCAGGCGACCCCGGCCGCGGCCGAAGCCGACTGTTTCGATCCGTCCGGGACGCTGGTCAGGACGTCGAGGACCAGGGCGTGCTCCAGCACCTCGATACCCGGATCGTCCCGGACCGCCTCGAGCGCGGCGATCAGGGCCCGGGAGATCTCGGCCCCGGTGGCATCGCCACCGGCGTGAGCGATCCGGTCCCGGTGGTGACCGCCCTCCCGGGTCAGCGCGATCGCGCCGTTCGGGGCGAGGTCGAAGTTGGCTCCCAGCGCGACCAGTTCCCGGACCCGCTGCGGGCCCTCCGTAACCAGGGCCCGGACCGCCGTCTCGTCGCAGAGCCCGGCTCCCGCCACCAGGGTGTCGGCGAGGTGCTCGGCCGGTGAGTCCTCCGGATCCAGGGCGGCGGCGATGCCACCTTGCGCCCACCGGGTGGAACCGGAGTCGAGCACGGTCTTGGTCACCAGCAGCACCCGGGGAACCCGGCGGCGCAGTTGCAGCGCGGCGGTCAGGCCGGCGATCCCGGAGCCGACGACGATCACGTCGGTCTGGATGGTCCAGCCCGGGACGGGTGCCGCCAGCCGGGTCGCGAACCGAGGGCCCGGTACCGCGCCGGGGCGAGCCGGCGCCGACGCCGACCGCTGGGGGCCGGTCACGGGACGCCGATCACCAGAGGGGTGTTGTCGATCAGCCGGGTTCGGCCGATCTTGGCCGCGACCAGCAAGACAGCCTCACCGCGGTACCACTCCGGGACGTCGTCCAGGGTGTCCGGGTGCACCAGTACCAGGTAGTCCACCAGGGCCAGGGGCTCGCGCACCAGCAGTTCGCGGGCGGCCCGGCGCACGGCGCTGGCGCCCTCGGCGCGGGCCGCCAGTCCCGCGTTCAGGGCCCGGGAGAGCACCAGGGCCGCTTCCCGGTCGAAGTCGCTGAGATACATGTTGCGACTGCTCAGGGCCAGACCATCAGGTTCCCGGACGGTCGGCACGGCAATGATCCGGCAGCCGAAATCGAGGTCGCGGACCATCCGGCGGATCATCAGCAACTGCTGGGCGTCCTTCTGCCCGAAAAAGGCCAGGTCAGCCCGGGTGAGGTGAAGCATCTTGGCGACCACGGTCAGCACCCCGTCGAAGTGCCCGGGCCGGGAGGCACCCTCCAGCCGGGCACCGAGCTGACCGGCGGTCACCCGGATCCCCGGATCACCGTCCGGGTACACCACATCGGGGGACGGCGCGAAAACCAGGTCGACGCCCTCCTCGGTGCAGAGTTTGAGGTCGGCGTCCAAGGTGCGGGGGTACTTCGCGAGGTCTTCCCCGGGGCCGAACTGGAGCGGGTTGAGGAAGATCGTCATGATCACGGAGTCGGCCAGTTTGCGCGCCTGCCGGACCAGTTCGACATGCCCGGCGTGCAATGCGCCCATCGTCATGACCACCGCGACGGTGCCGTTCAGCCCGGACCGGGCGGCGGCCAGTTCAGCCCGGGTACGGGCGACAACAGTGGTGCTCATGCGCACCAACTTACCCGGCACCGGGCGGGCCGCCGCTTCCGCCCGCCTCCGGCGCACTGGCCCGGCAGTGACGTTCTTCGCTTCCAGATCGGGAAAAGCCCGCGCTATTCGGGGCTGGCGCCGAGGGCATCCAGGAGGGCCTCGGCGGCATCGGCCCGCAGCCGCCCCGAGGCCAGGGCCCGGTCCGCGGTCGCCCGGGCCATCGCCCGGTAGGTCTCCAGTACCCCGGCCGATCCCGCGGTCGCCTGGTCCGCCCGCCCGATCGCCTGCAGATGCGAGGTGACGGTACCGGCATCGCCCCGGGCCACCGGGCCGGTGAGGGCGTCGTCGCCCGAACGCAGCGCGTTGTCCAGCGCGGCGAACAGCAGCGGCCCGAGCACCCGGCCCGGTGTTTCCACCCCCGCCTCGCGGAGCAGGTCGAGCGACTGGGCGACCAGAGTGACGAGATGATTCGAACCGTGGGCCAGGGCCGAGTGGTACAGGCCCCGCATCTCCTCGGCGATCACCACCGGCTCGGCACCCATCTCGACCACCAGCGCCTGGGCGATCGGCAGAACAGGACCGGGCGCGGTCACCCCGAAAGTGCAGTCCGGCAGCCGGGCCAGGTCGAGACTGGTGCCGGTGAAGGTCATCGCGGGATGCAGCGCGAGCGGGATGGCTCCGCAGCCGACCGCCGGCTCCAGTACCCTCCAGCCGTACCGGCCGCTGGTGTGCACGACCAACTGACCTGGCTGCCAGGCCCCGGTCGCGGCCAGGCCGGTCACCAGACCGGGCAGCGCATCGTCCGGAACAGCGATCAGCACGAGCTCGGCCCGCTCCACGATCTGCGGCACCTCCAGCACCGGGACCCCGGGCAGCAGCGCATCCACCCGTTCCCGGCTCGCCACCGAGACCGCACTGGCACCGACGACGGCGTGCCCGGCGGCCCGCAGGGCTCCGGCCAGTACAGCCCCGACCCGGCCGGTGCCGATCACTCCTACCCCGAGACGTCCTGGGCGCTGATCCGGTCGGGCTGCGGTTGCTGACACCCTGAAAGGCTAGTCTGCGGCCGGTTGGCCCGGCGACAGTTGCCCGGACCGCACCAACTGTCGGTTCAGCTGACTACCCTGGCCAGGGTGGGTCGTCATGAACGGATTGCCGAGCTGGTCACGCTCGATCGCGCCGGGCTGGAGGTAGCTGATCTCGCCACCGGGCCGGGCCGGACCGTGCGCGCCCTGCTGGCCGCGAGCACCGAGCCGATCCGGATTCACGCGGTCGACACCGCCTCGTCCCTGGACGACGAGGTGCTGCACGACGCGCGGGTCCGATCGGTGATCGCCGATCTGGACGAGCCACTCCCGTTCGGCGCCGAAACCCTCGACCGGGTGATCTCCCTCAACGTGGCCGAGCACCTCGCTGATCCGGCCGCTCATCTGCGCGAATGCCACCGGGTGCTGCGCCCGGGTGGCCTGCTCGTGCTGGCCCACAGCGACTGGGACACGGCCCTGTTCGCCAGTACGGACAACTCTCTGACCCGAACCCTGGTCGACCGGTTCGTCTCCACCGTGCCCCGCTGGGCCGAGCGGGCCGACGGCTTCATGGGCCGCCGGCTCCTGGCTCTGGCCGCCGGCTCTCCGTTCGAGCTGCTCAGCGTCGAGACCTGGGCGGACTGTCACCGCCGGTTCGACAAGGGCTCGGTCGGCTGGAAGGTGGCGATGGGCGTGCTGGCCGCCACCAAGGATGACGCCGAACTCGCCGACCGGGCCACCGGCTGGGTAGAGGGGCTGGCCCAGCTCGCGGCCGAGGGCCACTTCCTCTTCGCGGTCACCGATGTCGCGCTGGTCCTGCGCCGAGCCGGCTGAGCCGGGTCCGCGATGAACCTGCTGCCCTGGTCGCAGGCCTGGCAGCAGGCGCTCTACGGGCCGGCTGGTTTCTACCGGCGCCCGGAAGGACCGGCCGGCCATTTCCGCACCGCCGCCCATGTCGCCGGCCCGGACCTGGCCCTCGCGCTGCGCCGGCTGGCCCGCGAGTACGGCTGCACCGCGATCGTGGACGTCGGTGCCGGCCGCGGTGAACTGCTCAGCGCCCTGGCCGGCTCAACCGCCCTGGCCGACTCAACCGCCCGGGCCGACTCAACCACCCTGGCCGACTCAACCACCCTGGCCGGCTCCAGCGCCCGGAGCGGATCAACGCGGTCGCCGGTGGGTGATGGGCTTGAACTGTGGGGTGTGGACGTGGTGTCGCGGCCGGCCCGGCTACCGCCCGGCATCGGCTGGTCGGCCGGGCTGGCCGGGCTGCCGGACCAGGCCCTGGCCGGCGCCCTGGTGATCGGCTGGGAGCTGCTCGACGTCGTCCCCTGCCCGATCCTGGAACGGGACGCCGAAGGCATCGGCCGGCAGGTGCTGGTGGATCCCCCGACCGGCCGCGAGCAGCTCGGCGACCCGGCCGGACCGGCCGATCTGAGTTGGTGCGAGCGCTGGTGGCCGGGCGGGACCACCGCTTCCGAGCCCGCCCAGGAGGGCGACCGCCTGGAGGTCGGCGCCCCCCGGGACGAATTCTGGGCCGCCCTGGTCGGCCGGGCCGGGCGGGCCGGGGCCAAGGCCCTGCTCGCGGTCGACTACGCGCATCGGCGCAGCGATCGGCCGGCGCTGGGCAGCCTCACCGGTTTCCGGGCCGGGCACGCGGTTCCGCCCCGGCCGGACGGGTCGATGGATCTGACCGCGCACGTCGCGATCGATGCGGTCGCGGCGGCCGGGCTGGCGGCGGGAGCGACGACGTCCACCATCTCCAGCCAGCAGGCGGCGCTGCGAGCGCTGGGCGTGCGGAACGCCGAACTACTCGACCCCGGCGGCCTGGGGGGCTTCAGTTGGCTGATTCAGAACCTTCGGTAGCCCCGCTGCGCCCGTGTGCTCGGAACCGAGCGTGCAAACGTGCAGGGGCACCTCCCGGCCGAAAGCTGGGGGAATCACGAGGGAGAGGTCGTGATCATGAGGGAGAGTTGGGGCGTTCCATCCATCGTTCGGGGCCGGCCTGGTTCCGGGCCCCCTCGGCCCGCAGCGCCTGCTCCGACAGCAGCCGGGCCGCCAGCGCCGAGTCGAGGTGCGCCGCGATCGGCCGGACCGGCCCCCGGGTGGAGTGCAACTCGAAGGAGGCCAGGTCCAGCCGGCGCTGCAGCGGGCCCTGGCGCAGTTCCAGGCTCTGGGTACGGGCATGGGGGACGACGTCCATCGACCGGTTCAGCACTCCGCGCCGAATCAGCAGTGCCTGGTCGGTGACCCGCACACCCGAGCGTCGCCAGCCGATCGGGTCCACCCAGCGGGAGCGGCGCGGCGCGACCAGATACCCGCAGGCCGGCCCGGCCCCGGCAGTGGACCCGGTCAGCCCGGCCTCGATCACCTGCCACGGGTTCTCCTCCGGCCGCACGCCGAGATCGGGCAGTACCAGGGCCAGCACCGCGATCGCGTCGTACCGCGATCCGACCGGCAGCAGGGTGTGGCCGGACTCGTCCTTGCGATCCTCCCCGCTGTGACCGGAGTACCCGGCGATGTTCACCCGCACCGTCCACCAGTCGGCCGACCGCCAGAGCAGCCCCTGACTGATCTGGACCGCCTGGACCCGGCCCGGCGGCACCGTCTGGGTCCGCTGTTCCAGCAGGCCGTGACGCAATCGCAGCCCGTCCGGGGAGGTCGCCACCCGGAAACCGAAGCCGCCGTTGAACCGGCTCCAGAGCGCGCCCGCCACCCCGGCCGCGGTCGGGAACACCCCCAGCACCGGCCCGGGATCCTGAATGATCACCGAGGCGATGACGAAACCGCCCACCCCGAGCACGAATCCGATCGCCGGCCCGCTGAGGAACAGTGAGCCGATCAGCCGGCCGACCGGTACCTCGTGGGCCTGATGCTCCGGG
>Ga0265340_10000758_pt1 | contig 18360 bp, 22 predicted proteins | sample 4CB225metaG_FD_202082 | JGI IMG/M metagenome (GOLD analysis project Ga0265340, IMG submission 202082) | Rhizosphere microbial communities from Carex aquatilis grown in University of Washington, Seatle, WA, United States - 4-CB2-25 metaG | ecosystem: Host-associated > Plants > Roots >...
GTCCGGCTCGAAATGAACGAGAGCATCGGGACAATCAAACCGGTCCGGGTGGTGGCTGCAAACTTGGTCAAGATCGTAATCCATGCGGTCGCAGCAATGCTTGGCCATTAAGCGCTTCCTTTGCTTCGCACGCCCGATCGGATCGCCGTCGCACTCGCCTCGTTGCGGCGGCCGTCCACCGAGGCGATGGCGGGCGGCTTGCGCAATCTCGTCTGGCGCGCGAAACGCTGCATCGCCTTGGCGTTCAATTGCGCCAGCACGCTACCCGGTCGCACGATGACGGCAATAGGCATCAGCGCGGCAATCTCCGTCCAGCGTTTCCAGCGGTGGAATTGCGCGAGATTGTCGGTTCCCATCAGCCAGATGAATTGGACTTCGGGAAAGCGCCGTCGAAGCGCCTTCAACGTATCGATCGTGTAGCGCGTGCCGAGCGTCTTTTCGAGATCGCTGACGATCAGGCGCGGTCTTCTTCCCACCAAGGCGCGCGCTCCGACCAGCCGCTTGTCGGCGGATGCCATGTCCGATGCCGATTTGAGCGGATTCTGCCCCGCCACCAGCCACCAAACGTAGTCGAGGGACAGCCGCTTCAGCGCAATCTCGCTGACGTAAAGATGGCCCGCATGCGCGGGATTGAAGGAGCCGCCCAACAGGCCAATGCGCAAGCCTCTTGCGACCGGTCCCGGCGGACGCAGCCAGTTCATGGCCGCGTCTGGCCGTTTCCGACCACCATGTATTTGAAGGTGGTGAGCTGTTCGACGCCGACGGGACCGCGCGCGTGCAGCTTGCCCGTGCCGATGCCGATTTCCGCGCCCATGCCGAACTCGCCGCCGTCGGCGAACTGGGTGGACGTGTTCCACATGACGATGGCGGAATCGAGCGCCCAGAGGAAGCGCTCGGCAACTTTCGCGTCCTCGGTGACGATCGCTTCGGTATGATGCGACCCGAACGTTTCGATGTGACGGATCGCCTCTTCCACGCCGTTCACCACCTTGGCCGAGATGATGGCGTCGAGATATTCGGTGCGCCAATCCTCTTCGCTCGCCGTATGAGCGTTGCGGAAGACGGCGCGAACCTCTTTGTCGCCGCGGATTTCGCAGCCCGCTGCCGCCAAATCGTCCAGCACGGGCACGCCGTGCGATCTTAGAACGGCACGGTCGATCAGCAACGTTTCCGCCGCGCCGCAAACGCCGGTGCGCCGCATCTTGGCGTTGAGCACAATGGCGCGCGCTCTTTCGAGGTTGGCCGCCTCGTGGAGATAGACGTGACAAATGCCTTCAAGATGCGCCAGCACCGGCACGCGCGCCTCGCTTTGCACTCGGGCTACGAGACTCTTGCCACCGCGCGGGATGATGAGATCGATGGCTCCATCGAGCCCCGCCAGCATCATGCCGACTGCGGCGCGGTCGGTCGTCGGCACCAGCTGCACCGCGTCGGGCGGTAGCTGGGCGGCGGCCAGGCCTTGGCGCATCGCCGCCAGAATAGCCGCGGACGACCGCGCCGATTCGGAGCCGCCGCGCAGGATAACGGCATTGCTCGATTTCAGGCATAGGGCGGCGGCATCGGCCGTCACATTGGGGCGGCTTTCGTAGATAATGCCGATCACCCCGATGGGCGTCGACACGCGCACGATCTCCAGGCCGTTCGGGCGCGTCCAGCGCGCCAGTTCGCGGCCGACCGGATCGGGCAGCGCCGCCACGTCTTCCAGGCCGCGTGCCATTGCCTCGATTCGCTTTTCATCGAGCGCCAGGCGGTCGAGAAACGACGCATTCGATCCGGCCTGGGTCGCCGCCGTGACGTCATGCACATTGGCGTCGAGAATATCGCCAGCGCCGGCGCGGATGGCCGCCGCAGCGGCCAGGAGCGCCTGATTCTTCACGTCGCTGGAGGCTTCGCGCAGCATCCGTGCCGCGTTGCGCGCGGCAATACCGAGCACGCACATCTCGGCGGCCAGAGGTTCATTGGCGGGGTTCATCGCAGTCTTTCGGAAAGTCCGGTCAACGCCAGATCGTCGCGATGGATCATCTCATCGCGGCCACGATAGCCCAGAATGGCTTCGATTTCGAGGCTGCGCTTGCCGGCGATGCGCTCGGCGTCGGCGGCGCCATAGGCGGCGAGTCCGCGCGCCACTTCGCGGCCCTCGCCGTCGCGTATCACCACCGCATCGCCGCGCTCGAAACGGCCGTCCACCTGGCGGATGCCGATGGGCAAAAGACTCTTGCCGGCGGCCAGTGCGGCGACCGCGCCGGCATCGATAATGAGCGCTCCTAACGGATGGAGGACGCCAGCGATCCAGCGCTTGCGCGCGGCGGCCGGCGTCGTGGAAGCGCGAAACCGCGTCGCGCGGCCACCGCTGCGCACCGCTGCAATCGGATGGGCAGTCTCGCCCTGGGCGATGACGACCTCGCACCCCGCCGCAGTGGCGATTTTCGCAGCAATCAACTTTGAGGCCATGCCACCGCGCCCGAATCCGGACACCGACCCGCCTGCCATCGATTCGATCTCGGGCGTAACGGCTTCGACGTCGGGAATATGACGCGCCTCGGCATCGCGACTCGGATCGGCGTTGTAGAGCCCGTCGACGTCGGAGAGCAGCACCAGGCTGTCGGCTTCCATCATCGACGCGACCCGCGCCGCCAGCTGATCGTTGTCGCCGAAGCGGATTTCGGTGGTCGCCACGGTATCGTTCTCGTTGATGACGGGCACGGCGCCGAATTCCAGCAGCGCTTTCAGCGTCGCGCGCGCATTCAAATAGCGGCGGCGTTCTTCGGTGTCGTCCAGGGTGAGGAGAATTTGCGCCGCAACGATTTCGTCGCCAGCGAGAATATCGGCATAGGCTTCCGCCAATCGCACCTGCCCCACAGCGGCAGCAGCCTGGCTTTCCTCCAGTTTCAACGCACCGGTTTTTAGCTTCAACGCCCGCCGTCCCAGGGCAATGGCGCCCGAGGACACCAGCAGCACTTGTTTGCCCTCGCGCTTCATCGCGGCAACATCGGCACAGAGCGATTTCAGCCAATCGCGGCGCAAGGTTCCAGATTCGGAATCGACCAGCAAGGCCGAGCCCACCTTGACGACCACGATGCGCGCACACGCAAGAATGTCGCTCATGGTCCCCAGTTCCGCACCGGTGCGCGAGTCTTCTTGTCCTTTGCACGGCGCTTGGCGATCTCGCGCGCCAGGGCGCGCAATACCTCGTCGACCCCTTGGCCCGAGACACCCGACATCACCATCGCCTCGCGGCCGCTGGCTTTCTTGAGTGCTGCGCGTTTTTTCGCCAGCAGCTCTTGCGGAATTGCGTCGACCTTGTTCAGCACCAGGATCTCGGGCTTCTCGGCGAGACCTTGACCGTAAGCCTCGAGTTCGGCGCGGATGGTTTTATAGGCACCCGCGATCTCGTTCTCGGTGCCGTCGATCAGATGCAGGATCGCGTTGCAGCGCTCCGCGTGGCCGAGGAACTTGTCGCCCAATCCGACGCCTTCATGGGCACCTTCGATCAGGCCCGGCAGATCGGCCAAGACAAAATCCGTTGTGTCGATGCGCACCACGCCGAGCTGCGGGTTCAGAGTGGTGAAAGGGTAATCGGCGATCTTGGGCTTGGCCTGCGATACCCGCGCAAGGAAAGTCGACTTGCCCGCGTTCGGCAATCCGATCAGCCCGATATCCGCGATCAGCTTGAGCTTGAGGACAATCGCCTTCTCTTCGCCCGGCTGTCCGGGATTGGCGAACCGCGGCGCCTGATTGGTGGCGCTCTTGAAATGGGCGTTGCCGAAGCCGCCATTGCCGCCGCGCAGAAGTTTCACACGGTCGCCCGACTGCGCCAGGTCGGCAATCAGCGTCTCGCCGTCCTCTTCGAAGATTTGCGTGCCGACGGGGACACGCAACAGTGCGTCGGAACCGCCCGCGCCCGTCATCTCCTTGCCCGCGCCGCCCTCGCCGTTTCGGGCGCGGACATGCTGCTGAAAGCGGTAATCGATCAGCGTGTTGAGGTTCTCCACCGCCTCGGCCCAGACATCGCCACCCTTGCCGCCGTCGCCGCCCCAAGGCCCGCCATATTCGATGAATTTCTCGCGCCGAAACGCGACGCAGCCGTTACCGCCCGCGCCGGATTGAATATAGACCTTGGCCGTGTCGAGAAACTTCATTCAAACTCGCTTTCAGGCCGCCTTTTTTCGCCCGAATTGCTCGCGCGTCAACGCCACCCGGTGGCAATAGACCTTATGACCGCGTGCCAGGCTATTTTTCGGCTCTGCGCCGTCGGGCCGTCCGCCGAGCTTCTCCAGCACCCGCCCGGAGGCGGGATTGTCGTGAAACCAGCCCGCCCACACGCTCTGAGCCTTCAAATCGCGGAAGGCAAACGACAGGACTTTCTTCGCCGCCTCGGTGGCAAAGCCTTGGCCCCAGAACGGCTTGCCCAGCCAATAGCCGAGTTCGAACCGGCCATCTTCCAAAGCCAGGCCGCAACAGCCCATGAATACGCCGTCGGATTTGCGCAGAATCGCGAAGCAATAATCCTCGCCGTGGGCGCGCTGCCTGATCTTGCGCGAAACAAATTCGTGCGCGTCGCTCTCGCGATAGGGATGGGGCACATTCGCCAGATTTTTCGCGACGTCCCAATCTCCGATCCAAGCGGCGATCGACTCCACGTCGCGAAATTCTGGCGGGCGTAAGAGCAATCTCTCGGATTCCAAAGAGCACATGGCATTCCCTCCATTGTGCGAGGGAATAAAAAAGGGAGATGGCGGACCATCTCCCTCGCCTCAATGGGCCGCCAAAGTCGTGGCGGCCTATGTCTTCAGCCGCCTATTTTGCCGCGGTCTTCGTCGCCGCCGGAATCGACGCGGCAACTATGGCCACGTACGTACGGCGCTTGAAGCCCTTCTTGAAGGCAACTTGGCCGTCGGTAAGCGCGAACAGCGTATGGTCCTTGCCCATGCCGACGTTCTCGCCCGGATGGAATTGGGTGCCACGCTGGCGCACGATCACATTGCCCGCTTCAATGGCCTGGCCGCCGAACAGCTTCACGCCCAGCCTCTGGCCGGCGCTGTCGCGTCCGTTGCGGGAAGAACCGCCTGCTTTCTTGTGAGCCATAACTGCGTTCCCTAAGCCGTGATACCGGTGATCTTGATCTTGGTGAAAGGCTGGCGGTGGCCGCGCTTGCGATGCGTGTTCTTGCGGCGCTTCTTCTTGAAGGCGATGACCTTCTCGCCGCGGCCCTGTTCGACGATTTGCGCCGCGACGCTGGCGCCCTTGACGAGCGGCGCACCGGTCTTGGGCTTGTCACCGCCGACCAGCAAAACGTCTTCGAGCTTCAGCGCGCCGCCGACTTCGCCTGCGACCTTTTCGATGGTCAGGACGTCGTCCTTGGCCACCTTGTACTGCTTGCCGCCCGTGCGGATGACCGCGAACATGTTCTAAGTCCTTGAAAAGATATGATTTCCCCGGAAGGCCTTACCCCCAAGGAGCCGCGCAATATACTGACGAGAAAGGTGGGGTCAAGCGGTCCTCTAATCCTTCTCCCCATCCTTCTCTTTTCGCGTCCTCGCAGCCGTTACAAGCAGGCTGACGACCGCCGCCAGCGTCAGCGCCAGGCCGACCAGCACGCCGGCGTATTTCGCCGTCGTGGCTTCGGCCGCCAGCGCGGCCAGCGTGTCGCTTGGGCCGTTCGACAGCATCGCAATCTCGAGCCCGTTCTCGCAGGCATCGAACAATGCGCCGGCGATCGGCGCCATGGCGAGCAGCGCCATGATCCGCCGCCGCGCGCCCGGCTTGGCAGCGAAGCGCTCGCGCGCCACGATGGCGCCGAAATAAAGCGCCGCGCCATAGAGCGGCATGAAGAGATAATCGAAGCCCAGCCCGAACCCGACCAAGACCGAATCCGGCGGACTGATCCAACGATCGAAAATCTGGCGCAGCCCCCAGCCGGTGCCGACGCCTTGTAGATCGACCGCGCCGTAACCGGTCCGCGCCCGCAGTACCGTGTCGGCGAGATTGAGAACCAGCATGGCCGCGACGGCTGCCGCGCTCGTCCAGGCCCAGCGGGCATTGAGCGCTTTTCTGCTAAGTTGCATGTTGTTTTCCCCTCAGGTTCGACTCATGCGCCCTGTGCTCGACATTCTCTACAATTTCGCCTGGATACGGGAAGGCGAAGCGGCGCGTTCGTCGCAGGCCCATTTTGGCGGACTTAAAGGCTTGATGCAGCGCCACGGCCTACGCGCCGTCGTCAATTTGCGCGGCGAGAATAGCGATCTGTCCTGGTGGCGCTATGAGCGGGCGGTCTGTGCAGCGCTGGGCGCGCGCCATTTCGACGCCATGCTCGATTCCCGCCACCTGCCGACGCGCGCCATGCTGGTGTGCCTGATGGAGGCGTTCGAAGAGTCGCCGAGGCCATTCCTGCTTAAATGCTCGGGCGGCAACGACCGAACCGGACTGGCGGCGGCCCTCTATCTGATCCGCCGGGACGGCTGGAGCGCGCGCAAAATCGCCGAACAGCAATTTGCCGGTGTCGCCAAAAAGCATCAGCGCTGGTTGAAGCAGTTTCCCGCCTTCGCGGAAGAGGACGCTGGCGGGCGGGGTTTGGTGGATTGGCTACGAGACGATTACGAACCGCGCCGTTTTGCGGCATGGCTTGCCGCCAAAGGGCTGGGCGACAGCTTTAAGGGCGAATTCCTGAAGCCGAGGCGCAGTCCCTTCCAATGGTGAAGGCCACAAATGAAGGCGCCCGGCAGGGGGGCCTGCCGGGCGTCATTTGCGCCGTTACGCGCTAGTGTCGGGAGGGGATGACCGACACCGCTCTGCGAAGAACCTGTCCAGCTTGCGAGCGGGGGGGCAGTGCTTGCCGGACAAAGGAGCCCTTCGCAGGAGTAACTTAGGCAATTTGGTCACAGTTTTCAACTATTTTCTTGGAAAGGGGGATGCTTAATAGATTTTTAATGACAGCGCTAAAATTGTCACGATTCAATTTCGGCCCCGCAAAGCGGCAATTTTCTCGGCGAAGGTGTTGCGCCATGACGGCGACAGTGATGGAGCGCCGTGAATTCGGAGCAATGTGTCCAGCGCAACGCCGGGATGATGCGCCGCGATGAAGGTTTCGCGCACGTTTGGACCGCCGCTCGAAAGTTCCCGGACCAAAATCGCGCCCTGCGCCGGCGCCTCACCTTCCTCGACGACTCGCAGATACCAACCACAACGCGCGGAGAGCACCATCAACTGCGGCAGGTCCGGCCTTGTGGTGTGAATGGCGAGTTTGTAGCAGGGCGACCGGGGCTGACTGATTTCGAGCAACGCTTCGCCCCAGCGAAAGCGGTCGCCGATATGGACGTCGCTTTCGTCGCAACCGGCGAGCGTCAGATTCTCGCCGAAAGTATTGGGCGCACAGATCAGCTGCTTTTCGTTTTCCCACCACGGCCAATGCACCGAGGGATAGGCATAGACTGCTTTTTCGCGGCCGCCGTGAACTTCAAGATCGGCCTGTCCGTCGCCGTCGATGCCGAGCGCCCCCACGGTAACGCGCGGCGCCGTCACGGCGGACTTGACGATCCCCGAAACGACCTCTTCGTCATGCAGCGTGCCGATGACGCGCGGCAAACCAACATTCACCGACAGGACGGAGAGGCGTTCGCCGCTCATCGCGCCGCCATGGCTTTCTTCCAGGCCGGCAGCGACGCCATTTCCTCATACCAGCGTCGTATCTGCGGGTAGTCCGCAAGCGGGAATTTCGCCGTCTCCGCGATAATCAGCGGCGAAGCAATGGCGAAATCGGCGATGGAGGGTTTTTCGCCGCAGATGAATTTGTGGGTCTTGAGCTGCGCTTCCAGCACTGCCGCAAACTGGTGGAAGCGCTGTTCGCCTTTGGCGATCTCGGATGGATCCGGCGCCCCCACGCCGAAGACCGCCTTCACCCAATTCTCGTAAATGAAGATCGCGCAAGTCGAATCCCAGTGCGCCGAGTCCCAAAACATCCAGCGCATCACATCGGCGCGGCCGCGTTCGTCCGTCGGTAGCAATCCTGCTGTGGGCTTCTTGCCGGCGAGATAGGTCAAGATGGCGTTCGACTCCCAGAGCGAGAAGCCGTCTTCTTCGAGCACCGGCATTTTTCCGTTGGGATTGAGCGCCAGGAACTGCGCGCTTTTCTGCTGGCCTTTGCCCAGATCGACGAAGCACTGCTCATAATCGAGGCCGAGATGATCGGCGAGCGCCAGCACCTTGAAGCCGCGCGGACTGCGCGGGAAAGCGTGAAGCTTAAGGCTCATGAAATTTCTCCCGTCATTACTTTGCCTGATACAAGACGGCATTACGATTTGCACGATCTTCACGATTTGCCGTTGTTGCGCAGTGCCGTGCCAAACGCCGAAAAAATCTTACGCGAATCGGTGTTCTCGGCCCAGCGCCATTCCGGATGCCATTGCACGCCAAGCACGAAACCCACCGAGCCGGGCATCGAGACGGCCTCGATCTGTCCGTCGGGCGCCGCGGCATCCGCATGCAGCGGCGGCGCGAGCTTGTCGATGCCTTGACTGTGTAGCGAATTGACGTCGAACGTGACCGCCCCGAGCAACTTCGCCAGCAATCCGCCCTCCACAACCGTCACCGGATGCGCCGGCCCGTAGCGTTCGTCGACATTCGCCGATTTCATTTCGCGATGGTCGCGGCGTCCCGGAACTTCGTGCACACGCTGATGCAGCGTGCCGCCGAGTGCAACGTTCAATTCCTGAAATCCACGGCAGATGCAGAGCACCGGCTTGCCCGCCGCAATCGCGGCGCGCAGCAGCGGCAGAGCGGTGGCGTCGCGCCGTTCGTCCTGCAGCGTACCCTTGCGCGCAGCCGCGCCGCCGTAATGGCGCGGCGCAATATTCGAGGCGGAGCCCGAGAACAACAAGCCGTCGAGTCCGGCCAAAATGTCGTTGCCGGCCAGCGGCGGATCGAAGGCGGGGACGAGCAACGGCAAAGCATCGGCGCCGTCGCGCAAGGCGACGAGATATTCCTCGCCGGCCATATGAAAGGGATGGGCGCCAAGCAGACGGCGGTCGCAGACAATCCCGACGCGGGGCCGCGCAGCGGTCATCGTCAGTCTCTGGCTTTGGCGCCGACCGGCCGTTTGGGATCTTCGATCACGAACAGCGCCGGCTCGGTCACCGGTCCGACCTCGAGATCGCGTAACGCCACCGTCGTTTCCAGCCCTTGATCGTCGAGCACGGTCCACTGGCGCAACTCGAGTACCGGATCGGTGAACGCCAGAATGATGTTGGCCTTGTTGCGATTGCTGCTGGTGCGCGCTTCGATGATCAGTCCGCCGGTTTCGTGCTTGACGGCGAGAATCGCGCCGTTGCGGCGAAGATCGATATTGTCGGCAAGGATCAAATCGAGCGGTGTCGACGACAGCGGATAACGATCGATCGTCTTGAGTCTGCGATTGACGACCGCCACGGTGTGGCCGTCGGACACGATCAACGTCGAATTGGGCGGGTAATAATCGAAGCGCATGCGCCCCGGCTTATCCAGAAAAAAGCGGCCCTGATCGATCTGGCCTTCGGGACCGACCTGCACGAAATCGCCTTTCAGACCGGTGATGGAGTTGAGATAAGCGCTGACGCGGTCGAGGTCGGCGAGGTCCGTTTGGCTGAATTCGATCAAGCGTTTGGGCGCGGGCTGTCCCGCCCCGGAAAGACCGACGGCCAAAACTGCGAACAGGACGAGGCTTGCCAAGCGGCGCATCGCCGTTTTCTTAAGACCGATTTGCGGCGAAAGGAAGTGCGGCACCTCTATGCGGCAGCATTCGCGCTCGCGCGGGCCTTGGGGCAAATGCCTTCGACCAACAGGCGGAGCACGCCGTCGAGCTCGCGTTCCAGTTTGGGCAAGGTCAATTTCGACCACAATTGCGGATAGCGGAATTTCATGGTCGCCGATTGCACCATCTCGGCGACGAATTCCTTGTCCTCGGTCTTGAATTCGCCACGCCGCTCCGCTTCCTCCATCAATTCCACCAGCAACCGGCGTTCGTTGGCAAGCATCCAATTGGCGTATTCCGGGCGTTCGTGCGCGATGACGCTTGCCATTTCGTAGACGCGCGGGTTCTTCTCGAGCATGTGATAGGTGTAGCGCAACTCCTCGAAGAAATAGTCGCGCAGTCGTTCCAGCACGCTCTTGCCGGGGGTGAACGCCATAGCGCGCTGCTGTTGCAGATGATCTTCGAAGCTGGCGGTGGCGATGGCTTCGGCGATGTCCAGCTTGCCGGGAAAAAATCGGTAGAGATTGCCCGGCGACATGCTGCAATCGGCGGCAACCTCGGCCATGGTGGTTTTGGCATAGCCAAAATGCGAAAATCGCTTCTTGGCGGCATCGATGATTTGATCGCGAACCGTGTCTTTTTCGGCCATCAGCCTTGTTCCTTGTAAGCCGGCCGTCACCAGCGGCAGACTCTCATTCCACCGTTCAGGATAGTAGTACTAATCTCTGAACATTCAACATATCGTTCATTCTTCCGCACCGCACAATAATAGGACCCCAGGCGAGAGAAATGACAGAAAAATCGGACAAAACAACACCCTACCAGAACATTGGCGTGATCGGCGCCGGCGCCTGGGGCACCGCTTTGGCCTTGATCGCGGCCCGGGCTGGCCGGACGGTCACCCTTTGGGCGCGCGAACCCGAGATCGTCGAGTCGATCCGGCGGTCAGGGCGAAACACGCTGTTTCTGCCCGATGTCCCCTTGCCCCCGACAATTGCCGCCACGGGCGACTTGGAGAACGCTGCCGCCAACGCCGATGCGCTCTTGATCGTCGTGCCTGCCCAGCATTTGCGGGCCAGCCTGGCCGCGGTGGCCCTCTCTGCGCGTAAAGGCACCCCGCTTGTCGTTTGCGCCAAAGGTATCGAGCGGCCGAGCGGCAAACTGCCGACCGAGGTTTTCGAAGAAACAGCGCCTAGCCTGATCCCCGCCATTCTGTCCGGCCCCTCCTTTGCACACGACACAGCTCAGGGCTTGCCGACCGCTGTCACCATCGCGGCCCGGCCGGACGTTGCCCAGCGCCTGCAGGCCACGCTCGGCCATGCGACATTTCGGCCCTACGCCAGCGACGATCTGCTGGGTGTGGCATTGGGCGGGGCCGCCAAGAACGTCTATGCGATCGCCAGCGGCATGGTCGATGGATTGGGCTTGGGCGAAAGCGCCCGCGCGGCGCTTTTGGCCCGCAGCTTTGCCGAACTGGTGCGGCTGGGTGAAGCGTTGGGCGCCCGCACCGAAACGCTGAGCGGCCTGTCGGGACTGGGCGATCTGGTGCTGACCGCAACTAGTCCCAACTCGCGCAATTACCGTTTCGGCGTCGCGATAGGGCGCGGCCGTACGCTCGCCGAACTCAGTGCACCGGGACAACCCTTGGCCGAAGGCATTGCGACCGCACCGGCTCTTGTCATCCGTGCGCGCAAAGAGCAGATCGAACTACCGGTGGCCGAAACCGTCGCCAGCGTGCTCGACGGCACTCTGCCGCTCGACGCGGCCATCCTGCGCTTGATGAGCCGGCCGCTGAAACCCGAATAGAAGATTCGCGAAGCTTTTGATGTTCATCGCGTTCGACAGAAATATCGGCGGCGCGGCGAACTCCATCTCTGGCAGCTGAGCATCGACACGCTGGACAAGACCTGATCCGGGCGCCCTTGCCATTGGATGCGGCGCTGATACGCTTCTGCCGCCGGGCGTAAAATCCGGAAGTGGGGGCGTGGATGTTGGGGCGATTGCGCAAACTGCTTGCGGCTGGCTTTTCCGTCGTTTGCGCGGCGGGTCTGTTTCCGATCCCTGGCACCGCGCAAGGCGTCAAGGAAAAGCCCGACTTCACCAATTCCGCCAATCCGGTGCGGGGCGATTGGATACGCCCGGCGGATATTGTTTATGTCGGCGACTCCGAAAGCCTGGGTTATTTCGGCGACAATCTCTATCGCGCGCTTTCCGCGGAGCGCGATCCCAAATCGAGCCGCCTGCTGCGGGTTTGGAGTTTCTGGACCTGCGGCTCGGACGCCACCACCTGGGCCAACGGCGCCACAAGCTATTGCGGTATCCGCAGCTGCAACGGCGCAGGTGCTTGCGCCCGCGATCATGGTCCGAACGACGGCCCGGCGCCCGTGCGCTACCAACCGCTGCATGACTATTTGGCGGTCATCCGTCCACGGGTGACCATCGTGTCGCTCGGTACCAACATTCTGACCACCCGCGATTTCGAGAAGCCGGACTTTTACGATTTCTATTTAAATACCGTTGCCAGACTGATCGGCCAGATCAAAACCGCGGGCAGCGGATGTATTTGGATCGGCCCGCCCCAGACGGCGCTCTCCACCAAGCCAGTCAAGGAATACGAGAGGTTCGTCGCCGACATCGCCCGCGTCGCGCAAGGCGCCGATTGCACCTTCATCGACAGCAACCAGCTGAGCGACCGCGCCTATCTGCTCAAGCGGGATCCGGAAGGGATCCACTACGAACCGACCGGCGAGCGGGCCTGGGAAGCCAAGGTTTGGGTGCAGTTGGAGCCGGTCCTCAAAGCGCGCTTGGCCAAGTGAATCCGCTCTAGCGGCGGGCAACGATTCTGTGCTTTTGTTTTGCGATGCTGTTCGTCGTCATAGCCACTGACAGAGACGATTCGCTGGCGCTGCGCATGGCCACGCGCGACGCCCATTTCGCTTATGTGCGCGAGACCGGCGTCGTTAAAATCGGCGGTCCCTTCCTCGATGCCCAAGGCGAGATGCACGGCAGCCTGATCATCTTCGAAGCAGCGGACCTGAAAGCAGCGAAAGCCTGGCACGCAGCCGATCCCTACGTGAAGGCGGGCCTGTTCGCGTCGTCCCAAGTCAGGCCGTGGAAGCCGACGTTCAATCCGATCGCCGCGAAACTCTGATGGCGTATTGGCTTTTTAAAACCGAAGCGGAAACCTGGTCCTGGGACCAGCAGAAAAAGAACGGCAGCAAGGGCGAACCCTGGAGCGGCGTGCGCAATCATCAAGCCAAGCTCAATATGATTGCCATGAAGAAAGGCGACCTCGGCTTCTTTTATCACTCCGGCGAGGAGCGCCAGATTGTCGGCATCGTCGAGGTGAGCGGCGAATACCGGCCCGATCCCACCGACGACTCCAATCGTTTCGGCATGGTCGTGGTCAAGGCGGTGCGCGAATTTCCCAAGCCCGTGACGCTGGCCCAGATCAAGGCCGCGCCGAAACTGGCGAACATGGTACTGGTCAAGAACTCGCGGCTTTCGGTGCAGCCGGTGACGCCGGACGAATGGAAAATCGTCTGCACCATGGGCGGCGTGCGCTAACGCACGCGTTACTGCTGCGGCGAGGCCGGCTGTGCGGATTGATCGGCATTGTTGCCGGTGACCGGTTGCACGTCGCCGGCATCTGGCGGGCTTGTCCCGCTGTCGGCAGGCGGGGCTGTGCTGTCGGCCGGTGCGGCTGGGGCCTCAACCGCAGAAGGCGGAGCGGCGGCTTGCTCGACCGGCGGCGGCACAAAAGCAGCGCCGTCGTCGGGTTCCTCTTTGCGCTTCTGATAGGTCGACAACCCGTCCGAACGCTCGACGGCATAGAGCGAAAGACAATCGGCATTCTTCATGTCGTTGCAGGTCAGGTCGACGGATAGGATAAATTTGTCCTCGCCGACTTGCGCCGTGCACAGCCGCCGGCCGCTCACCTGATCGTCCTTCTTCGCCTCGTTGTTGGCCAGCGATGCGGACGTCGGGATCACGCCATAAGCGCTGGCGCGTTCCAACGTCGCGGTGCAGATAGCCTTGCCGCTCGGCCCGAAGAAGCCGCCGAACACCACGACCAGAGCGACGATCGCGACCAGCGTCGCGCCGCCGCCGCCCGCCCACCACCATTTGTGGGTCTTGGTGGTCGCTAGGACCGCCTTGGCCGATTCCTGGATGGTCGCCAGCAGTTTGGAAATCGCTTCGGGCACTGGGTCTTCCTTTCGATCTATTTCATCGTAGGTATCACGAAACTGGAATTTTCGCGTACCCCACCTTTAGGCCAACGCGCCGTTACCGTCTTGACACGGGTGAAGAAGCGCACTCCTTCGGGCCCGTGCTGGTTCATATCGCCAAAAGCCGAGCGCTTCCAGCCTCCGAAGGTGTGATAAGATAGCGGCACCGGGATAGGAACGTTTATCCCGACCATGCCAACCTTAACCTTAGAGGCGAATTCGCGGGCAGCATCGCCATCGCGGGTAAAGATGGCCACGCCATTACCATATTGATGCGTGCTCGGCAGCGACATGGCCTCGTTGAAGTCCTGGGCCCGCAGAACCTGCAGCACCGGCCCGAATATTTCTTCGCGATAGGTTCTCATCTCCTTGGTGACGCGGTCGAACAGCGAGCCGCCCAGGAAAAACCCGTTCTCGTAGCCTTGCAGCCTGAAGCCGCGCCCATCGACCACCAGCTCGGCGCCTTCCTTCACCCCCTCGTCGATGAAGGCGAGAACTTTCTTGCGATGCTCCGCCGTAATCAGGGCGCCGTAATCCGCTTCGCTGTCCGTGGGCGGGCCGATCTTGAGGTTTTCCACACGCGGTTTCAGTCGCGCCACAAGCGCGTCAGCGATCTTGTCCGTCACCGGCACCGCCACCGAAATCGCCATGCAGCGTTCGCCCGCCGAACCGTACCCCGCACCGATGAGTTCGTTCGTCACCTGATCGAGATCGGCGTCCGGCATGATGATGGCGTGGTTCTTGGCGCCGCCCATCGCTTGGACGCGCTTGCCGTGCAAGGTGCCGCGCGTGTAGACGTGCTCGGCGACAACTGACGAACCGACGAAACTCACCGCCTGGATGTCGGGATCGTCCAGGATCGCATCCACCGCAACTTTGTCGCCGTTGACGACGTTGAGCACGCCGGCCGGCGCGCCCGCCTCCAGTAACAACTCCGCCAGACGCAAGGGCACACCGGGGTCCTTCTCCGACGGCTTGAGGATGAAGGTGTTGCCGCAGGCGATCGCCACCGTGAACATCCACATCGGCACCATGGCGGGGAAATTGAACGGCGTAATGCCCGCCACGACGCCGAGCGGCTGGCGCATCGAATAGATGTCGATGCCGGGCCCGGCACTCTCGGTGTATTCGCCTTTCTGCAGATGCGGGATACCGCAGGCAAACTCGATCACCTCGATGCCGCGCATGATATCGCCGCGGGAATCCGCCAGGGTCTTGCCGTGCTCGGAGGAGAGCAGTGCGGCGAGCTCTTCGGTGTGCTTCTCGACCAGCGCTTTGAAGCTGAACAGCACGCGGGCCCGGCGTTGCGGATTGACTGCCGCCCAATCCGGAAACGCTGCGAGCGAGGATTCCACGGCCTGCCGCATCTCCGCGGCCGACGCGAACGGCACTTTCGCCTGGACCTCGCCGGCGGTCGGATTGAGCACGTTGCCGAAGCGCCCTGAAGCGCCGTTCACATGTCTGCCGGCGATATAATGGCTGAGTTCTCTCATGGCGGTTCCCGTCTTTTTTTTGAGGGATGTCTTGCGCCGAGATTAGAGGACTCTTGGAATGCTTCCAACCGGCAGGCAACCGCCGGTACGTGCAGACTGCAGAAGCGCCGAACGCGCTAGGTTCCGCAGCGAAAGCGCGGCTGCTATTTGGTTTTGCCGCGGGCCGCGCGGCGCATCATCCAGTACGCGATCAGCATTCCCGCCCCCAACCCGTCGAAGAAATACGCACCCGCGCCGATCAGCCCCTGGGGCGTTCCCGTGAGATGGCTCCATATCCTGCCGAATGCGACGCCGATCACCATGGCGACGAGCGCCAGCGGCAACACCGGCGTCTTGCGCACGCTCGGGCTTGCCAACGTGACCACAGTCAACAACAGGAAACCCGCGACCGCCACCGCATAAGCGATGTCGTCGAGCGCCATGCCTTCCGCATGCCAGGTTCGCACCGTTTCGTTGGTGGCCAGCACGATGCCTGCCGTGACCCCGGCCAAGCCCGCGACGATCATCGTCGTGCGGAGAAAAATGCGAATGGAGCTGTCCCCGTTCACAGTCTCACCTCTTCCCGTTTTTGTTGTATCTCCAATACGCTCGATAATAGCCCAAAAAGGCCCCCAAACGAAAAGCCTGCCGGCTTTTTTCGAGCCGGTAGGCCTTTTTTGCGATGCGCTACCGCCTGGTGCCCGGAATCTCGGGAGCGGGCTAGGCATTAAGCCAACCCGACCCGGGCGCTTCTGTCCCATGGATTGGGCCGGTGGTTGTGCAAAGCTTGGGTTTCGGCTCGGCGGCATCGCACGGTGAGCGTGCTGCATCGGTCAGCTTGGGGGGCGAGATGTTGAAGAATTGGGTTGCGGCGATCGCCGCGTTGTTTGTTTGGCTAGCGGCTGCAGAGGGAGCGCCACTCGAGGTCTACGGCAAACTGCCGACCCTCAGCGATGTCGTTATCTCACCGGACGGCGCATCGTTCGCCTATGTGCGCGTCCTCGACGACAAACGCGTCATCGTCGCCCAATCGCTGGCGAACAATCAATTCCTCGGCATGATCAACATTTCCGATGTCAAGCTGCGCGACCTGCAATGGGCTGACAGCCATACGCTGATCGTCACCACCTCGGTCACGGCAATGCCGGCGGGCCTGATCGGCGGCCGCGCGGAATGGTACCAGGCGCAGACATTCGATACTCAGACCAAGGCCCAGCACATCCTGCTCGGCAATCTCAGCCGGGCCGAGGTTGGCGTCCAGACGATGAACGTCGTAGCGGGCGTACCGCAACCACGCATCATTGACGGCCGGAGTGTGGTATTCGTGCGGGGCATCTATTTTCCAGACCATACCAGCCGATTGGCCCTGTTTTGCGTCGATCTGGCGACCAATCGGACCCGCTTGGTCTCGAACCCTCGGATTACCAATGTCGAAGACTGGGTGGTCGATGACGCCGGCAATATCGTCGCCGAGTCGAGCTATTACGAAGACCAAAAACGCTGGAAGCTGAACCTCCTGCGCAACCACGAGCGCATTGCGGTGATGGAGGTGCCCGCGCCAATCGAATCGCCCTCTATCGAAGGCCTCACCGAGGACGGAACTGCCGTCGTCGTCAGCCTGCCAGGCGAGGACGGCCGCGCCACCTACAGTCAGATCGCGCTGAAGGATGGCACGGCCGCTCCCTGGGCGCATGCTGATCTCGATTTCGGCAGCGTGATGACGTCGCTGCACACCGGCCGCGTGACCGGAGTAACACGCGAGACCTCGATCAGCGACTACGTATTTTTCGATCCGCACACGGACATCGTATGGCGCAGCGTCAAGGCCGCGTTCAAGGACGCGATCAACGTCGATCTCGAATCGTGGTCCGACGACCGCAAGATGGTAGCGGTAGAGGTCTTCGGCCCGGCCTATGGCGAGAGCCATTTCGTCATCGACATGAGCCAGCACAGGGCGACACCGCTCGGGCCGGTCTATGCCGGCATTGACGACATCGCAGCGGAACGTTGGATCTCGTACAAGACCGCCGATGGGGGGAAGATCGACGCCTATCTCACCCTGCCGCCCGGTAAGGAAGCCAAGAACCTTCCGCTGATCGTACTGCCGCACGGCGGTCCGCATGCCCGCGACGAGCCGGGTTTCGATTGGTTCTCGCAGGCGCTGGCCTCGCGCGGTTATGCCGTGTTGCAGCCCCAGTTCCGCGGCTCCGACGGATTCGGCCTCGATCTGCTCCGTGCCGGGTTCGGGGAGTTCGGCAAGAAAATGCAGACCGATCTGTCCGACGGCGTGCGTGCCCTGGCGGCGCAAGGACTGATCGATCCAAAGCGCGTATGCATCGTCGGCGCCAGTTATGGCGGTTATGCGGCGCTGGCCGGAGCGACGCTCGATACCGGCGTCTATCGCTGTGCCGTCTCGATCGCCGGACTGTCCGACATCGGAAAACAGTTGCGCTATTGGAGAGGTGAGAATTTCGGCGGCGACGACCGCGGCCAACGCTTCTGGTACCGCTTTCTCGGCGTCGAGGACCCCGACGATCCGAAGCTGAACGCCATCTCGCCGATCAACCACGTCGATAATGTGACGATCCCGATCCTGCTCATTCACGGCAAGGACGACACCGTGGTGCCTTACGCCCAGAGCGACGACATGGCCGATGCGCTGAAGGTCGCAAAAAAGCTCTACGAGTTCGTCACCCTCAACCACGAGGACCACTGGCTGTCGAACGGCAACACCCGCCTGCAGATGCTTCAAGCGACGGTCAAGTTCCTGGAAACCAACAACCCGCCGAATTGACCGCGTACAAAACAAAACCCCCGCCGGCACTTTCGGGCTGGCGGGGGTTTTCATTCCAGAGGCTGTACGCTTAAGCCTTGAGCGCGGCCAGCACCTCGTCGAGCATTTTCTTGGCGTCGCCGAACAGCATCCGGTTGTTCTCCT
>Ga0265340_10000761_pt1 | contig 18335 bp, 14 predicted proteins | sample 4CB225metaG_FD_202082 | JGI IMG/M metagenome (GOLD analysis project Ga0265340, IMG submission 202082) | Rhizosphere microbial communities from Carex aquatilis grown in University of Washington, Seatle, WA, United States - 4-CB2-25 metaG | ecosystem: Host-associated > Plants > Roots >...
TTCGTTATCTCGCCTACGATCTCGGCAAGAACAAAATCCGCGTCAACGCCATTTCTGCCGGTCCCATCAAGACACTGGCTGCGCGCGGTATTTCCGGCTTCGGCGACATGCTGTCGGCCCAGGCGGAGCGCGCTCCTTTGCAACGCAATGTGGAGGTGAAAGAGGTCGCCACCACCGCCGTCTTTCTCGCCAGCGACGCGGGCAGCGGCATCACCGGCGAGACCATCTACGTGGATTGCGGCTACAACATCATGGGGTTTTGAGGGCAGATCCGACCGGTGCCTTGCTTCACTTCCTGGCCGTCACGTGCTCCAGTTCGAGTTTGAACGGTTGCGGACTCACCCGCGCCACTCCGGAATAAGGACTATCGAGCGACAAGATGAGAAAGAGGCTGAAGGCCAAAATCCCCGTCAGCGCCGCCGTCATACCCGCTTGCGACCAGACGCTTTCATGCCCGAACAGATAGGTGAAGGCGACCAGCACGATCCCGCCGGAACAGAGCAGGTACCACAGCGAGACAGGTACCGTGCCACGATTGGTAAACAATCGGATTCGGCGCGCGTTGGAGAGCTCATTCAAATGCCGCAGAGACTCTGCGTAGTAGGCCTGCATTTGCAGATTGTTAGGCTGGCCGGTGCCATAGACATTCCACAGCTTTTGAACTGCATCCCATGTTCGCTGGCTCTCGCGGCCTTCGGCCATGGCGGGAAACTCATCCTCCATCACGGAATTCACATACTCGAGCAAGGCAGTACGAATGTTCTGACGGAGAGGATCGGGCATGACGGTTGACAGGCGGGAGAGATCGCCTATTTCATTGGCCTCCTGTTCCAGGTTCTCGCCCGCCTCCTTGAAGCCGGTCCAGACGACAAAAATGGCGAAGGCGATCAACACGGCATAGAGTGTTCCGATCATCAGGAAGAAGTAGCTGGCTACCTCGTGTTGCCGCCTCAGCCAGTCGACAACGAGGTAACGGCGGACGAGCAGTAATCCCGCCCCCGAGAACACCATCGCGCCGACAATAAAGAACACTCCATTGAGCACGGTGTCCATTCTTTACTCTCCTCGAAAACGAAAACTGCGGCAGCTTGATGGAAGGCGGAGGGGCCTTCAGGCAGCCAGACCTATCCGCTAACTACCGCAGTTGATTCCTTGACCATTTCACTTCGGGGAGAAGTTTACTCCTCGCTCACACAATTCCTCCCCAGCCTGCTATTGCTGGAATCGGTTACTCCGCGGTTGACGCCACGGCTGTCAGGTCCGTCCAAAGAGAAATCAACGGAGGCACCGATGACCAAGCTGCCCGTAGTTCTTGCCGTGGTAACCGGCTCCATCTCGCAGGTATTGACAACTGTACGCACACGCTGCGGAGCAAACACTTATGCGCTGCATCGACTGCGCGCTACTGCCTCTCAACCACGATCGTCCTGTCCTGCTCTCCCTGCCGCTCCAGGCTGATCTCCACGTCGCGCTCCTGCTCGAAGCGCTTGAACTTCTCGCCCCACTCCAGCAGCACCACAGTGCCGTCTTCGGCGAAAAGCTCGTCGAGCCCCAGGGTGTCGAGCTCGCGCTGCGTGTCCACGCGATAGAGATCGACGTGGTACAGGTTGACCTCCGGACCGCGATATTCGTGGATGAGGGTGAACGTGGGACTGGTGACGTCGTCCGGCGAGGCGGCGTGCAGACCTTCGGCGATGCCCTTCACCAGCGTGGTCTTACCGGCGCCGAGTGAGCCACGCAGGATGACCATACGTGCGCTCTTCAGCGTGGGCGCCAGCTTGCGGCCCAGCGCTATCGTCTCTTCCGCCGAGTGCGTGATGTACTCTTCCGAGGTCATCGCGAGAAGAAAAATTCTAGCAGGGCGTGGGTACGTTCCGTGGGCCGCCGATGGGTTCTTTCAGTAGACTGAAACGCACCGCTCCAAAGCACCGCGCTATTGCGCTGCGATCGCTTCCCGCAACAGTGCCGACAACTCTTCCGCATCCGTCACTGGCGGACGGCAAGCGAAGTTCGTGCACACGACCGCCACCGATTTCTTATCCTTCAGCGCGGGAAGGTTGGGGATGGTTTCCGCCAGTACTGGCGGCAGGTTCTGCGCCACGGCTTCGCTGTCGGTCAGGTGAACTACGGACTTGTTGACCGCGAACGGCGCACGCGCGGCCCGTAGCAACTGCTCTGCTTGCTCGTCCTCGCCCACGACGACCACCTGCGTGTGTGGACGCGACAACCACGTCGCCGCAATGCCGTAGGTCCCGGCATAGATCCCAAATTGCTCCGCCACACCGGCAAACACCTCGAGCGTATCTTCGGCTTTGTCGTGATACTTCGGCTCGTTGGTGTAAGCGTGCAAACGCAGCAGCGCAATCGCCGCGCTGGGATTGCCGGCTGGAGTGGGCGCATCCTGAAACGGCTTGCGCCGCGCCGATAGAGCGCCAAGCCGCAGCTTCTCTTCCAGCGAGGCTTCGGTATCGAAGAAACCGCCGGACGTGGGATCGGCGAAGCGGCGAATCATCTCATCGGCAATCTTTTGCGCGAACTTGAAGTAACTTTCGTCGCCCGTGACCTCATACGCGTCCAGGCACGCCAGTACCGTAAATGCGTAATCGTCGAGCAGGCCGCGAACGAAACGCTTTTCCGCTTTCGCATCGGAGTAAGAGATGACGTGCGACAGGCCGTGCTCTGCATCGCACGCCTCCGCCAGAATGCGATCCAGCGACCGCAGCGCGAACTTCCGCACCTCCGCGAGGCCCAGCACCTGCGCAGCCTGCAAGTAGGCGGAAACGCACATGGCGTTCCAGCTCACGTAGATGGTCTTGTCCACGAAGGGCGCCGGCCGCTGGAGGCGCGCGGCGTACAGCTTCGTCTTGGCCGAAGCCAGCAGGTCCAGTACCTGCGTCACCTCAAAGCCCATGTGCGATGCAACCTCTTCCGGCATGGCGCGTACCCACAGGACGTTCTTCGCCGGGTTATGGTGCATCTCGCCGGTTTCAGCGATGTCGTAGTGCAGCGCGATCGCCTGGAATTCATCTTTCGTCAGCGCCGCTTTCGCCTCCTCCACCGTCCAGGTGAAGTAATCTCCGTCGTCGTCGAGATTGATGTCGGCATCCTGCGAGGCGTAGAAGCCGCCATGCTCGCGGTCGCTCAGCCATTCATCCATCCAGCGAACGATGTCGCGCGCCACATGCGCGTAGAACTCGAAGCCGAACACCTGGTAGGCGTGAACGTAGTTCTTGAGCAGCTCCGAGTTGTCATACGACATCTTCTCGAAGTGCGGAACGATCCAGCGCTCGTCCACCGAGTACCGATGGAAGCCGCCGGCGAGCTGGTCGTAAACCCCGCCTTGCGCCATCTTGGTAAGCGTCGTCGCAATAACGGTGGCAACGCGTTCTTCGTGGGTACGCACGTACCAGTCTATCAATAGGTCGAGCGAGGCGGGATGCGGAAATTTGGGCGCGCTGCCAAACCCGCCGTTCTTCTCGTCAAAAATGGGCAACGCCGACTGCACCATGACTCCAACGATGCGCGGCGAAAAATCCGCCCGCCGTCCGGAGAAGGCCTCAGCAGTCGCCAGCATGGACATGGTTTCATCCGCCGACTTCAGCACCTCGTCGCGCCGCTCGCGATAGGCTTCGGCAATTGCCAGCAGGGTCTTCTTGAAGCTGGGACGCCCCCACTGATCGACCGGCGGGAAATAGGTTCCGCCGTAAAACGGCCGGCCCTCGGGCGTCATAAACACGGTCAGTGGCCAGCCTCCGGTTCCGGAGATCGCCGAGACGGCAAGCTGGTAGCGGCTGTCCACGTCGGGGCGCTCATCGCGATCGACCTTCACCGCCACAAACTCGCGATTGATGATCTCCGCCATTTCGGCGCTCTCGTACGATTCGCGGTCCATTACGTGGCACCAGTGACACCACACCGCGCCGATGTCGAGCAGGATCGGCTTGCTCTCGCGCTGCGCCTTGGCGAAGGCTTCCTCTCCCCACTCATGCCACTGGACGGGCTGGTGCATGGCGGTGCGCAGATAAGCCGACGACGCGCGCGCTAGGGAATTGGTCGGTTCCGTCATCGAGTTTCAGTCTAGCAGGGAAGCGCGGAGGCGATTGGCTGCGTCGGAGACAATCGCCCCACCCAAGCGGCGTGCCCCATCCTTATCGCCGCTCTTTGCGAAAGGGTGGAGACACCCGAATCAATGGAAAAATCAGGTTGGCCTACGCCTGCAGGTGCGCTTCCAGGAACCAGAGGTCCTTGTCCGCGCCGCGGGTGACTTCGGTGAACAGATCGGCGGTGGCTTTATCGCCGAGCTTGTCGGTCTCGTCGATCGCGGCCCGAGCTGCGTTCGCCAACGTAGCAAGCCGCTGTACCAGCGCCTTCACGTGTTCCTCGCCTTTCACCGCGTTGAAGTCGTACTCCTTGATGGACGACGCAGCGGCCGCCTGGCGCGCGGTTCCATCGGCCACTCCGCCGAGCTGGGTAACGCGCTCCGCGATCAGGTCGGACTGATCTTCCAGGTGGGCGGCGACGGAATCGAACAGCTCATGCAGTTGGAAGAACTGGATCCCTTTCACGTTCCAATGCGCGTGCTTGACCTGTGTTTTCAGATCCACGGTGTCGGCCAATCGGGCATTCAAGATTTCGATGACTCTGGACTTGGTATCTTCGGAAAGTTTGATGCTGCTGGAAAAACGAACCTCAGTGCTTGCAGTGGGCATGAGTCCTCCTCAGCGGCCGTTTATTGCCGCGTCTATGAATTCAATTTCGTGACGGCGATGAATGGCATCATTCACCAACCATAATGCTACTCTTTTGCAGGTATTGAGGCCGGTAAAGCATCGGTGCCGCGTCCGCACTACCAGTTCAGCTGGACGCACAGATGTTGGATGCCGGAGCCCTACGTGAAGAGTCAGGAAGCTTTGGAAAGAATCCGCCAGGGCGTTGCCAAATTTCAAGCTGAGGTGTATCCGCAGCAGCGCGCGATGTTCGAAAGCCTGAAGCACCGCCAGGACCCCATCGCATTCTTCATCACCTGCGCGGATTCCCGCATCGTTCCCAACCTGATCACGCAAACCGGGCCCGGCGAACTGTTTGCCGAGCGCAATCCCGGCAACCTGGTACCCATACACGAGCCGTTCGTGGGCGGGGTTTCGGCCAGCGTGGAATACGCCATGCTGGTGTTGAAGGTCCCGCTGGTCATCGTCTGCGGGCACACCGACTGCGGTGTGATGAAGGCCCTGCTGCATCCCGAAACCACCAGGGACCTGCCCGCTGTGCGGCAATGGACGCGGCACGCCGCCGGGGCCCGCGAGCGATTGCTCCGTGATTCTGGACCCGCCGCCCTCTCGGAAGACGAACGGCTACGGCTGCTCACGCAGTACAACGTCGTGCTCCAGATGGACAACTTGAAGACCCATCCCAGCGTCGCCTCACGGCTTGCCGCCGGAGAAGTTGAGATTCACGGCTGGGTCTATGACGTCGCCTCCGTCTCCAGCTGGGAGCTCGACCCGCAGACCGGAGAATTCAAGAAGGTCGAAGCGCGCACTTGAGACCTCTCGCACGCGGCGGCCAAAAAGGGGGGCGGCCGCTTTCGAATCCTACTGAACCGTTACTTCGCTAGGAAGATGGCGACGCTATGCGCCTTGACGCGATAGCTTTCCTGCGAGAGCAGCGGAAATTCCTGCCCTTCTTCGGCGATGTCCTGAGGGGGAGCCAGTGCGGTGTCCACCAGCCGGAACCACTCGTGCTCGCCGATCTGCGGCAATTCGAAGTCGAGATCGTCCCAGTAGGAGTTGGCGATGAAGTGCAGGTCCTGGCGTGGTTCGCCGTCGCAAAGCTGGGTCAGTTGCATGGCGACGGTCCGCGAATCGTGGCCCCAATCCGGCGTCATGCGTTTCACGCCGTGCCAGTTGATGTGGAAGCCGCCTTCGCCATGCAGTTCGAAGGTCTCGCGGCGCAGCAGCGGACAGCGCTTGCGGAAGGCGATCATGAGCTGGAAGAAGCGCAGCAGACCGGCATTCTGTTGCGCCATGCGCCAGTCGACCCAACTGATCTCGTTGTCCTGGCAGTAGGCGTTGTTGTTGCCCTGCTGAGTGCGGCCGAGTTCGTCGCCGGCGAGAATCATGGGCACGCCGTGCGAGGCCAGCAGAATCGCGGCAAAATTTTTGCGCTGCCGCTGGCGCAGTTCGTTGACAGTGGGATCGTCGGTCGGACCTTCAACGCCGCAGTTCCAGCTGTAATTCGCGTCGTTGCCGTCGGTATTGTTGTCACCGTTGGCGAGATTGTGCTTCTCGTTATAAGAGACGAGATCGGTCAGCGTGAAACCGTCATGGCAAGTCACGAAGTTGATGCTGTGATAGGGCTCGCGCGCGCTAGTCTCGTACAAATCCGGGCTTCCCAGCAAGCGCGTCGCCAGCGCTGAAGTCATGTTGGCGTCGCCTTTGACGAACTTGCGCACGTCGTCGCGGAAGATGCCGTTCCACTCCGCCCAGCGTCCCCACGATGGAAAGGTGCCGACCTGATACAGTCCGCCTGCGTCCCAGGCTTCGGCGATGAGCTTGACGTTGGCGAGCACCGGATCGTAAGCCATGCGCTCCAGCAGCGGCGGATTCTTCAGCACGCTGCCGTCTTCGCCGCGGCCTAGCACCGAAGCGAGATCGAAGCGGAAGCCGTCGACGTGCATTTCCATCACCCAGTAATGCAGGCAATCGACGATGAAATCGCGCACCACGGGATTGTTGGCATTCACAGTATTGCCGCAGCCGGTGTAGTTCGCATACTTGCCGGTTACGGGATCCACGATGTAGTAGGTCGAGTTATCGATGCCGCGGAACGACCAGGTCGGACCCAGTTCATCGCCTTCAGCGGTGTGATTGAAGACCATGTCAAGAATGACTTCCAGGCCGGCCTGATGCATGGCGCGCACCATCTGCTTGAACTCGCGGACCTGCTCGCCGTCGGCGCAATTGGACGAATAGGCGGTGTTGGGCGCGCCGAACGCGACCGGCTGATAGCCCCAGAGATTGAACAGGCGCTCGCCGGTCAGTGGATTGACGCGGTCCGTGTCGGCCTCCTCGAACTCGTTCACCGGAAGCAGCTCCACCGCGGTCACGCCCAGCTGCTTGAGATATGGAATGCGCTCGATCAGTCCGGCGAAGGTTCCCGGATGCTTCACGCCGGACGAGGAATGCCGGGTGAAGCTGCGAACGTGGGTCTCGTAGATGATGGTGTCGACCAGCGGAATGTTGAGCGGCTCGTCATGCTGCCAGTCGAAATGGTTCTCGGCGACAACGCTGTACCGCGGCGACCGCGTCTCCGGCGTGTAGGTTCCCCAAGGCGCGCCATTGGAAAGCACATGCGCATGAGGATCGAGCAGCACGTGCGCCGGATCGTAACGATGCACTTGAGGATTGGGATTGGGCTGCATGTCGAAGCGATAGCCGTATTGCGCACCGGCATCCAGGCCTTCAACGAAGGCGTGCCAAACCTGGCCGGTACGATTGGCATGAGGATCGAGCGCGAACTCGGCAAAAGGCTGGTCGGCTCCGGGATCGAAGAGTACCAGAGTGCACGAGGTTGCGTACTTGGAAAACACCGAGAAATTGATGCCGGTGCGGCGCAGCAAAGCGCCAAAGGGCAGCGGAACTCCACGACGCACCTGGTCGGCGGCCATTCGGGTGGTCGAGAACTTCTTGGCTGCGGACTTACCGGGTTGTTTGGGCATGGCCAGTTGAGCACGCGGAGCGGCAGTAGAGGGATAACAGAAAGGCGAGTGGGGAGCAAGGAAGATTTGACGAGCGGCTCAGGCGGGCGTGGTCGAGTCGTGCGCGAGCAGGGCGCGTGCGATGCGCGCATAAAGATCGATCGCCTCGACCAATTGCTTCTTCTCGATGTATTCGCCTTCGGTGTGCGCCACGTGAATCGAGCCCGGGCCGATGAGGAGCGGCTTGCCCCAACGCGGCAATGCGGGAATATCGGTGGTGAAGGCAGCGATCATGGTCTCGATGCCGGGAACGGTGGCGAATTCCATGTATGGGATTTCAAGAATGAACCTGGCCTCGGCGTTGCCGCTGGCTGCCGCTGCGATTTGCCGGCGCAAGTCCTGCGCCGGTCCAACCAGGCGGAAGAGCAGATGTGCGCAAGCATAGTCGGGGATCACGTTGGGCGCTCGGCCGCCTTCGATCATGCCGATATTCATGGTGCACGGTCCTGCGAAGGGATTGGTGGGCAGCTTGAGCTTGCGAATCTTTTCCAGCGCGTCAAGCAGCTTCTCAGTCGCCGATTCGCCAAGTTCCGGATACGCGGAATGTGCCATCTTTCCGCTCGCTATTAACTCCACCCGCAGCGTGCCTTTGGACGCCAGCGCTAGCTTGTTCTCGGTCGGCTCGCCGTTGATGAGAAACCGTGCGCCACGCGGTTGCCGGTTGGCGGCTTGCGCTCCCTGGCTGTCGCGCTCCTCACCGACAAGGAAGAGCAGACCAACGTGAATGCCTTCACCCTTCAGCTTCTCGGCCGCGGCAATCTGCGCCACGATGATGCCCTTCGCGTCACAGGAGCCGCGTCCATAGATGCGGTCGCCGGTTTCGGACGAAGCGATGAATGGCGGAACGGTGTCCATGTGCGTCGAAAGCACGAGTTCCGGATTCGGATGCCCACGATGCGTTGCCCACACGTTGGAGCGATCGCCTTCGACCGGCATGCGCTCCACCTGGTAGCCGAGCCTCGTCAGCTCACCAGCGAGAACTGCACCCACAGCGGCTTCCTGTCCGGTGGTCGATTCGATGTCGATCAGATTGCGAGTGAGGGCGAAAACGTCCATCTGGGAAGGATAGATGATTTCACCACAGAGACACAGAGGCACAGAGAAAACGGTCGCAATGAACGAAGCACAGTAGGTCGCGCCGTCCTCCGAAGACCTTACCAACCGCTCAGTGTCGCGAATGCGCAAGGTTGAGACCATGCTCAAAACTGAGATAGAAAATCATGCCCGCCTGTCCTGCGCTAGGGCCCGCGCCGATCGGTAGTCCAACGCCCGGGACGATCTGAAGGCCGCTCTTGAAGTTGTAGGCCCAGCGAATGCCAGGGCTGATGAACAGGTTGTATTGCGGCATGGTCCTGCCAGGCGCGACAACTTGGGGATTCGAGCTCCACACCGTCTCGACCAGCGCGTTAAAGCGGGGTTTCACCAGCCAGACAACGGACTGCCCGAGATTCGCGCCCAGCGAGCTGGCCCTTTGGTGAAATTGGTCCTGGGCGCGAGGCACCCAAGTCGCGCCCAGGTTCCAGTGGGTCACGAGATAGCGGCTGTGTTGGATGCTGATGGGCAGATTCGTCTGCAGGCCAACGCCGCCGTATCCGCGGTCGGCGGCCGGATTGCCGGTCGGGAGTAGGAGCGAAAGCCGGGGTGCGACTGCATATTTGGTGTCGCCGCTGCCGATGAGCTGATAGCGGTAGTTCATGGCGGTGTCGCCCCACCCCGCTCCGGAGCCGGGACAATCGCCGCTGTGAGTTGCCGCCACCGTTATGCTGAGCTGGTTCTTCAGCGAGCGCAGTGGCCATTCGTCGGTTTGGGTGAATGCCCAGTCTCCGGTGCTGAGCTTCTGAAAGAGGCTGATGTGCTGCACGACGCCGTCCTCCTGGTTGTAGGCCTCCTCGACCAGGAAACTGTTGTCCTGGATCGGGGAGCTGTTCAGGTCTTCGAGGGAGCGGGACGCAACCATGGGTTGGGGTGACTCGCCGCCGCCGGGTTCGGGAGGGCCGGGGAATGCGGGAGCGGTGAGAGCGAAAAGCAGGACCGCCGAAGCCAAGAGATTCCGGAATGACATAAGGGCCTCGCAGATGATGAAATTGAAATTCATTTTCAATTACATCAAGACCCTGCCAGCCTGGCCGTGACCGCCATCACAGTCCGGCGTGATGGAAAACCGCGCCGCCGGTCCGGCGTTGGATACCTGGCCCAGACAAAAGCAAGAAGCGCGCGCGCATTGGTTTTGCGGGAAAGTTGGCAGGGAGGCTAGATGCCGACAGGCGGTCCGTTTTCTGGCAAAGGCTCGTTCGCGGCACTCGAAGGCTCGGTTTCGAACCGCCGCCTCATGGGTTCTTCCCGGGCTTCTTCTAAAGTTGGTGCAGTGGAACCCTCGGAGTAAACGCAACTAGTGGGGTTTCCCGGCCTGCAAGACTACTAGGGATTGTGTACGTCTGAGGGGGCGGCCCGTCTCTGCAAAAAGCCTCAATTTCCTCTTGACAGGCAATAGTTTAGGAGTAGGATACCTCCTAAGAAGTGGTACAAAGTGGGATTAAGTGGTCAAACTCGGCGACCCTATGGGAGCTTGTGGATCGCAATGGTTTCATCGCCCAAAACGCCTTGCAACCGCAGCGTCGATGCCCGATGGGGCCACTAATGTTCACCTCCACTTCGCGAGTCGATCTCGCAATTTATGTTTCGCGGCACCTACACAACCCGGCTGGACGAAAAAGGACGGCTCAAAGTGCCGGCCGATTTCAAGCGCCAGATCGACGAGAACTACGGCACCCAATTTTATATCACCAGCCGGAACGGCACTATTGCCGAAGTTTATCCCATGCCGGAGTGGGAGGAGATCGAACGCAAGCTGGCGGCGGCCCCGGGCTCGCATCCCGGAAAGAAGAAATTTCTGAAGTACACGAACTTTTACGGCCAAGTAGTAGACATGGACGGCCAAGGCCGTTTGTTGCTGCCCGCGGTGTTGCGGGAGAAGGCGAACTTGAAGGGCGAAGTCGCGGTGATGGGAAGTCTCAAGCACCTGCTGGTGCGCAATGCCGAGGAGCTTCGTAAGGAAATCGCGGCGGAGCCGTTCACCGAGGAAGATGACGCGAGCCTCAGCGGTTTGGGCGTTTAAAGCGACGCAAGTTTCAGGTTCCATTCGCGACGGAACGGGAGTGAATGGAAAGAGAGTTTTCACCAGCGGACAACGCCCTTGGGGGCGGACATGGCGAGAGCAGGGAATTTGGCCATGTATCAGTTCTTTTAAAACCAGCGATCGAATTTCTGGCCGTACGGCGCGGCGGGACCTACATCGACGCAACCCTGGGCCTGGGCGGGCACAGTTGGGAAATCGTAAGACGCCTCGGCGCACAGGGTCGTTTGATTGGCGTCGATAAGGACCCGGCGGCGCTGGAACGAGCGCGCCAGAGGCTGATGAGCCCGCCAGCGGAGATGGCTTCCGACTGGCCGCGGATTGAGTTGGTACATGCATCGTTCGCCGAGGTGGCAGAGCATGTGGGACCTGCAACCGCGGACGGCCTGTTGGCCGACCTGGGCGTCAGTTCCATGCAGCTGCAAGATGCCGCACGTGGATTCAGTTTTCAGGCAGACGGCCCTTTGGACATGCGGATGAATCCGCATTCGGGGCTGACTGCCGAACAAGTGGTAAATCGCTGCGACGAGCGCGAGCTTGCCGACGCGATTTACGAATTCGGTGAGGAAAGGAGGTCGCGGAGAATCGCCAGAGCCATTGTTCGGGCGCGGCCGATCAGGACCACCGCACAACTAGCGGACGTCATATCGGCCGCGGCCCGGCCAATGAATCAAGCGGAACGGCGGATTCATCCGGCGACCAGGACTTTCCAGGGACTCCGAATTCTAGTGAACCGTGAGCTCGATGACCTGCGGACGCTGCTGAGTACCGGCGCGGCGCCGCAGGTGCTAAAGCCCGGCGGCAGGCTGGTGGTTATCAGCTTCCACTCGTTGGAAGACCGCATCGTGAAGGATGCGTTGCGGGAGGGAGCGCGCGAAGGCGTGTACCGCGTGCTGACCAAGAAACCGGTGACCGCCGATGAGGAAGAGATCGATCGCAATCCGCGGTCGCGTAGCGCAAAGCTGCGGGCTGCGGAACGGATGTAGAAATTTTCTGGCCGCAGACCTCGCTAGAACCTGCGGAAAAAGTTGTGAATAGTGTGAATAAGTTCAGGGCCCCTGGAATTCGGCCCGTGTGTTCGTAAGGATTCAAGCCGGACACGGCATTCCGTGAAGCCGTTCGGCAGGAGAGTTGAGATGGCAGCCGGAGTTCTTTACCCGACCATGGCACAGGCTGGTGAGTGGGTCGAGCAGGCGACAGTGCAGCCGCGCGGCATGTTCATCGGCACACCTGAAATCTATTTCGCCAAGCGCATCGACAATTCGCGGGTGGCGAAGGTCACCGACCCAAAACGCCGCCGCGAGATGATCTACTTCGGCATCATGCTGAGTGTGCTGTTCCTGTTCGCGATGGTGTACCTGTGGCAGCACTTCAGCGCCATCGAGTACGGCTATCGCATCGAGCAGTTGAAGGGCACGCGGGACAGCATCGTGGAAGCCAACCGGGCACTGAGCCTGGAAGAGTCGTCGTTGAAGGACCTGGCTCGGATCGATCAGCTGGCGAAGCAGATGGGCATGCAACGGCCGACCGCCGGACAATGGCAGCCGCTGGATTCCGCTACCGCCGATCCTTCCACCCCTGTCCTGGCGCAAGTCAGCGGGACGCTGGTGATCTCGGCGCAGCCGCAGGAGTGAGCCACTCTCCTGCCTAGGCGGGTTGAATCCGGGAGATAGGAATGGGAGCGGCGGTCCGCAGAAACGGGCCGCCCTCTCCGTCTAAGGCAGCAACGGTGCGATTCGATTGCTCTGGCCGCAGTGCCGGAGTGGTGTAGGTGAAGCAGTCATGCGGGCGAGCGCTCCCAAGACACCATCTCGAAGGCTGTACATCTTTGCCGCCCTGCTTTGCTTATGGATTCTAGCCATCTGCTTCCGCCTGGTGCGATTGCAGGTTGTCAAGTACGGCTTCTTTACCCAACTCGCGCACAAGCAACAGAACCGAACCTTCCCCATCCCGCCGCGCCGGGGAAATATCCTCGACCGCAACGGTGTACCGCTGGCGATGTCGATCAAGGTTGACTCGGTGTTTGCAGTACCCAGCGAAGTTCATGACCGGGAAACAACCGCGGCCGTCCTGGGTAAGGTCCTGGAGATGGATCCGCAAGAGGTCATGGCGCGGCTGAGAGAAGCGCGGCCTTTCGTTTACATCAAGCGCAAGATCGATGCCGAAACCAGCGAGCGGGTGCGGCAACTGAATCTGCGCGGCATCGGGTTTCGCAAGGAACCCAAGCGCTTCTATCCCAAGCGCGATCTTGCCGCGCAGGTTTTGGGCTACGTTGGCATGGACGACCAGGGGCTGGGCGGGCTGGAACGCGAGTTCGATGACGATCTGCGCGGCATTCCAGGCGAAGAGCTGATCTCGATTGACGCCAGGCACCAATGGTATGAGCGCGTGGAGAAGCCTCCCGATCCAGGCCGCGACATGGTCCTGACCATAGATCAGACCATCCAGTACATCGCGGAGCGCGAACTCGCACGCGGCATGGGAGACACCAAGGCGATTGCGGGGACGGTGATTGTGCAGAATCCCCGCACCGGCGAGATTCTGGCGCTGGCCAACTGGCCCACGTTCAACCCAAACGTGTTTAACAACGTGCCCCAGGAGTCGCTGAAAGACCGCGCGGTAAGCGATGTGTACGAACCCGGGTCGGTGTTCAAGATCGTGACCTACTCGGCGGCATTCGATCAGCATCTGGTGAAGCCGGAAGACCCCATCGACTGTCAGCATGGCTCGATCGATGTCTTTGGCATGAAGATTCACGATCACGAAAGCCTTGGCGTGGTCACGATCGCCGAAGCGCTTGCTCATTCCAGCGATGTGGCGGCAATCAAGGTGGGTATGAAGGTTGGACCCGAACGGCTGTATCACTACCTTCGCGAGTTCGGGTTCGGATCGCAGACTGGCATTGAGCTGCCCGGCGAGACCCGAGGATTGACCAAGCCAGTGAACCGGTGGTCGAAGGTATCGATCGGCGCGATCTCCATGGGGCAGGAGATTGGTGTCAGTGGGATTCAAGCCATCTCCATGGTCTCCACGATTGCGAACGACGGAGTGTACACGCCGCCGCGAATTGTCGCCGGGGAAATTCCGCCGGACGGCAATCCCAAACCGGTGGTGTTCCATCCGGCGCAGCAGCACCGCGTGGTGACGTCGATGACCGCTGCACAAATGAAAAAGATGATGGAAGGGGTGGTGCTGTTCGGCACCGCAAGACGGGCGATCCTCGACGGCTACACCTCCGCCGGCAAGACGGGAACGGCGCAAAGAGTCGATCCCAACACCGGCGTGTATTCCAAGACCAAGTATGTGGCGTCGTTCATCGGGTTCTCGCCGGTCAACACTCCAGCGGTCACGATCGCCGTCATTCTGGACTCGCCGGTGGGCCTGCACCAAGGCGGGCAAGTTTCGGCGCCGGTGTTCAAGCGCATTGCGGAGGCCGTCCTCGAGTACATGCACGTGCCTCACGATGCCGATGTCAAAGATCAGCAGCGGCAAACCCTCCGGGCAGCGGCCAACAAAGAAGACGCTGCTGATGAGTCGTCGGACCGGTTGGGCGCTGGCTTAGAGGTTGCCGATGCCGACCCGTCAGGTAAGACGCAAGCGAGCACACTGAAGCCAGCGAGCGGGACGAAGCCGCAGGACGCTGGTACTGCAAAGCCCGCGCCCGTCGCGCCCGGTGGTCCCCAGGGAACGGAAGTGGCGCAAGCGGTGCCTCCTGCTTCCCCGCCGACGCAAGCGGAGCAGGCTGCAGCGGGCAAGGGCACCGTGGTCCTGGATGTGGACAGCGGGGTTGTGGTTCCGTCGTTCCTGGGCAAGCCGCTGCGTTCGGCGGTGGAGAGCGCCCAACAGTCGGGCCTGGAGATCAACGCCATCGGCAGCGGGGTTGCGCGCGAGCAGTGGCCCGCGCCGGGCAGTCATTTGCTTTCGGGGCAACGAATCACGGTCCGGTTCGCACATTAGGGTGTGCGGAGGTTCCGGCCCGACGAGCAGGACAGGAATAGCGTGTGATGGTCGCGGGCAAGCCTCTTATTCGAAGCGCAACTATAATGCGGTCAGAATGAACTTTCTCCAGTTGCTGGATGGCGCTGAGTATGTGGCGCAGCAGGGCGATCCAGACATCGCCGGCCTCGATTACGACAGCCGGCGGGTGAAGCCAGGCTGGTGTTTCGTCGCCATGCGCGGCGAGACCTCGGACGGCAATCGCTACATCGATGCGGCTCTGCAGTCTGGGGCCGTAGCGGTGGTGAGTGACTCTCTTCCACCGAGGCCTGAAGTTGCCTGGGCCCAGGTTCTGCACGGACGGCGTGCGCTGGCTCGGCTCAGCGCCAACTTCTACGGTCGTCCCGCGGAACGGCTGCTGATCACCGGTATCACCGGCACCAATGGCAAGACTACGACTTCGTTCCTTCTGCATGCCATGCTGCGTGCCGACGGACGCAAAGCTGCGCTGGTGGGGACGGTGGAGTATCGCATTGCCGACCAGGCGCTGCCCGCGCCGCACACCACTCCTGAGGCGCTGGAGCTGAACCAGCTCTTCGCGCGTGCGGTGGAGGCCGGTTGCAGCGAAGCAGTCATGGAGGTTTCGTCGCACGGGCTGGAGCAACAGCGAATTTTTGGCATGCCGTTCGATGTTGCGGTGTTTACGAACCTGACTCGCGACCATCTCGATTATCACGCAAGTATGGAAGAATACTTCGCGGCAAAGACGATTCTCTTTACCGGCTGTGGCACCGAACCGCCCAGGGTTGCTGTGATTAACATTGAAGATGAATATGGCCGGCGGTTGATCGACCTCTGCAAGAAGCGGCAAGATGTGATCACCTATGGCATCGATCACGGGGACTTCCACGCCAAAGATCCCATCATCGAGAGCAGTGGAACCAAGTTTCGGCTGGTGACCCCGCAGGGCGAGGTTCCGATCTGGAGTCCGTTGCTCGGCCGGGTGAATGTGTACAACCTGGTCGCTGCCTCTGCGGCAGCGTTTGCGCGCAAAGTAGAGCCCGCGGCTATCGCTGAGGCTGCGGCTAATCTGAAGCGCGTTCCGGGGCGATTCGAGCGCGTTGACGCTGGTCAGCCTTTCACCGTGATCGTAGACTACGCGCACACCGACGATGCGTTGCGCAACCTTACAACCGTCGCGCGCGACTTCCTGGCGCAGCGCGGATCGTCAGGCCATGTGATCACAGTTTTTGGTTGTGGCGGCGACCGCGACCGCAGCAAGCGTCCGCTAATGGGTGAAGCCGCGGGTCGCGGCAGCGACTTTGTGGTGCTTACCAGCGACAATCCCCGCAGCGAAGATCCACTGAACATCATGAATGACGCGCTGTCTGGGTTGCAGCACAGCGGCGTGCGCTATACTCTCGAACCCGATCGCCGCAAAGCCATCCACGCAGCCATTCACGAGGCACAAGCTGGAGACATTGTGCTCATTGCCGGGAAGGGGCACGAGAAGACGCAGACTTCCAGTGCGGGTGTTGTTCCCTTCGACGACATCGAGGTGGCGCGAGAGGCCCTCCGTAACGCTGGGTATGAAGCGTCGCAGCCAGAGCAGGCGGCGAGGTCATGAAGCTGAGCCTTGGTCGGGCCGCCGAGTTGATGGACGCTACGGGGGACTTCGACCGCGACCAGATTGCCACGGGTTACTCGATCGATTCTCGCACCTTGCAGCCCGGTGACTTGTTCTTCGCGGTGCGGGGTGAGCGGCTCGATGGGCATGACTTTGTGGATGCCGCTCTCGCCAAGGGCGCGGTTGGCGCCGTGGTTGGCAAAGACAATCCGACGCGTTTTGCTGCAAAGAGTCGGTTGTTGGCCGTGCAGGATCCGCTCACTGCCTTGCAGCAACTGGGCGCGGCAGTCCGCAAGCTCTGGGGGAGGCCGCTGGTTGGCGTGACAGGCTCGGCCGGGAAGACCACCACCAAGGAAGCGATCGCACATGTTCTGGGGACACGGCACCGGGTGCTGAAGTCCCAGGGCAATCTGAATAATCACTTCGGCATGCCACTGCAGTTGCTCAAGCTGGAGCCGGAGCACGACGTTGCGGTGATCGAGATGGGAATGTCCCACGCGGGCGAGATCACCCAACTGGCAAGGCTGGCGCAACCGAATTGCGGCGTCGTGACCATGGTTGCTCCCGTCCACCTGGAGTTCTTCGATTCGATTGCGGCAATCGCGCGCGCCAAGTACGAGCTGATTCAGGCGCTCCCTGCCGGAGGCATCGCGGTATTGAATGCGGACGACGAGTATGTCTCGCAGTTTGGGCGCGATTTTCACGGCAAGGTCGTAACCTTCGGTCTGTACAAGACGGCGGGTGTCTCTGCCCGCAACATCGAATCGCGCGGCGCACTGGGGTCGGGATTCGATATTGTCGTGGGGGGCGAGCAGGTGCGTGCGAATCTGCAGCTGCTTGGCGAACACAGCATTTACAACTCGCTCGCTGCGGTTGCTGTCGGACTGCAATATGGCGTATCGCTGGGGGTGGCTGCCGAGTCGCTGGGCTCATTGTCGGCCGGTGACAAGCGTGGAGAAATCCTCAGCTACGCGGGCGCGACCATCATCAACGATTGCTACAATTCCAATCCGAAGGCGCTGGACAGTATGATTCGTTCGCTGGCGCAGCTTCCCGCGAAGCGCCGCATTGTGGTCGCCGGCGAGATGCTGGAGCTGGGCCCTGCGGCGGAAGCCATGCATCGCGATTGCGGCGAACACATGTCGCACTATGGGATCGACCTTTTGCTGGGAGTTCGTGGTCTGGCCAAGGCGCTGGTGGAGGGCGCAATCCAGGCAGGCATGCGTGCGGAATTCGTTGCTACACCGGACGCCGCCGCCGACTGGCTGCGCACACAAGCTCGGCCCGGTGATGTGATCTTGCTGAAGGCGTCGCGAGGCGTGCGCTTGGAGCGCGCACTCGAGATATGGATGGGCAAAGCGCCCGTCGCCGCGCACTAGAGTTTCACGATAGTTCAGAACGGGGAAGAACTTGCTCTACTGGTTGCTGTATCAGAAAGGGTTTGTCGTCTTTCACATCGGACCGTTCCGAATCTTTCGCTATTTGACCTTTCGCACCGCCTTTGCCAGTCTCACTGCCCTGTTCATCGGTCTGATCATCGGTCCGGCTGTCGTCCGCCGTCTGCGGGACTTCCAGATCGGCCAGTACATCCGTGAGGACGGCCCCAAGGCACACCTGAAAAAGGCCGGCACACCGACCATGGGGGGCGTGCTCATCGTCGTTGGCATGATCGTTCCTACGTTGCTGTGGGCCGATCTCAGCAACCGCTTTGTGTGGATCGCGGTGGTGGCAACCCTGGCTTTCGGCGCCATCGGTTTTGCCGACGATTACTTAAAGGTGGTGCATCGCCGCAACCTCGGTCTGACGGCGCGCGCCAAGCTGGGCTACCAATTCCTGGCTGCTATCGCCGTGGGTGCGACGTTGAGTGGCTTGGAGACCCACGGTCT
>Ga0265340_10000762_pt1 | contig 18329 bp, 14 predicted proteins | sample 4CB225metaG_FD_202082 | JGI IMG/M metagenome (GOLD analysis project Ga0265340, IMG submission 202082) | Rhizosphere microbial communities from Carex aquatilis grown in University of Washington, Seatle, WA, United States - 4-CB2-25 metaG | ecosystem: Host-associated > Plants > Roots >...
TATATGCTCGCTTGCGCAAAACAAATGCAGTATTCGGCACTAAGATTACACTAGAATCGCCGTGACCGAACGAATGTTGCGCTTTGTGACTGATGAGCAGGAGACGCCACCCAAGCGTCCTGCCTCTGCACGCGCGGGCGATTTCCATGAAATCTATGCCGAATACATCGCCGAAAAAGCCGCCGAACAGGCTGCCCGCTGTTCGCAATGTGGCGTGCCCTTTTGTCAGGTGCACTGTCCGTTGCAGAACAACATCCCCGACTGGCTGAAGCTCACCGCCGAAGGACGCCTCGAAGAGGCCTATGAGCTTTCGCAATCGACCAACAACATGCCGGAGATTTGCGGCCGTATCTGTCCGCAAGATCGTCTGTGCGAAGGCAATTGCGTCATCGAGCAATCGGGCCATGGCACCGTCACCATCGGCGCGGTCGAGAAATACCTCAGCGACACCGCTTGGACGAAGGGTTGGGTGAAACCGCTCACGCACCGCCGCACGCGCGCCGAGCATGTTGGCGTGATCGGTGCCGGTCCTGCCGGCCTCGCCGCTGCCGAAGAACTTCGCCGCAAAGGCTATCGCGTCACGGTTTACGACCGGCACGATCGCGCGGGCGGTTTGCTCATCTACGGCATTCCCAACTTCAAGCTCGAGAAAGATGTCGTGCAGCGGCGCGTGAAGCGTCTCGAAGACGGCGGCATCCTTTTCAAATTGAATTTCGAAGTCGGCCGCGACGGTTCGCTTGCCGATCAGCGCGACAAGCACGACGCGATCTTCATCGCGACCGGCGTATATCAACCGCGCGAGATCGAAGCACCGGGCGTCGGCCTGAAACACATTGTCCCGGCGCTGGATTATCTCATCGCGTCCAACCGCACCGGCCTTGGCGACAAGGTTGCCGCGTTCGAAAGCGGCGCGCTCGACGCAAAAGGCAAGGACATCGCTGTCATTGGCGGTGGCGACACGGCCATGGATTGCGTTCGCACTGCAATGCGCCAGGGCGCGAAATCCGTTGCCTGCATCTATCGCCGCGACCGGGACAACATGCCGGGCAGCTTGCGCGAAGTCGCGAATGCTGAAGAGGAAGGCATCGTCTTCGAATGGTTGACACTACCCAAGGCGTTCCTCGGCAAGAAGAACGTCGAAGGCGTGAAGCTCACCCGTATGCGCCTCGGTTTGCCGGACGGTTCAGGCCGCAAAGCGCCGGTCGAAGTCGAAGGCTCTGCGTTCACGCTCGAAGCCGATCTTGTCATCAAGGCGCTGGGCTTCGATCCCGAAAACATTCCGGCCGTGTTCGACGCGCCCGGTCTTGGCGTGACGCGTTGGGGCACGCTGACCACCGATCCCAAAACCGCCGCCACGACGATGGATGGCGTGTTTGCGGGCGGCGACATCGTGCGCGGCGCATCGCTCGTCGTCTGGGCGATCCGCGACGGCCGCGATGCGGCTGCGGCCATTCACAAATATCTCGAAGCCAAAGCGCAAACGCGGGCGCTGGAAGCGGCGGAGTAGGCGATGCGCAAACTCAACAATGGCGAACAGGAAATCGCGCGCTTCATCGCCAATGCGAAGACGCTGGAAGACGGCCACGCTTACTCGCCCGAGCAAGAACACGATGCTTGCGGCGTCGGTCTTGTTGCGGCGATCGACGGCAAGCCGCGCCGCGAAGTGGTCACTGGCGCGATAGAAGCATTGAAAGCGGTCTGGCATCGCGGCGCTGTCGATGCCGATGGCAAGACCGGCGATGGCGCGGGCATCCATTTACAAGTGCCGCAAGATTTTTTCCGCGCGCAGGTCGAGCAGACCGGACACAAGCTGCGCTCGGGCCGCATCGCGGTCGGACAGATCTTTCTGCCGCGCACCGATTACGTCGCGCAGGAAACCTGCCGCACCATCGTGGAAGCGGAAATCCTGCGCATCGGTTTCTATCTCTACGGCTGGCGCCAGGTGCCGGTGGACATTTCCATTATCGGTGAGAAAGCGAACGCCACGCGTCCCGAAATCGAGCAAGTCATGTTCGACGCTGGCGACAGCGAAGACCTCGAGAGCCTCGACCGCCGCCTTTATCTCTGCCGCCGCCGCATCGAGAAGCGCGTTCGCGAGGCCGCGATCTCCGACTTCTATGTGTGTTCGCTCTCGACGCGCTCGCTCATCTACAAGGGCATGTTCCTCGCCGAGCAGCTTTCCAATTTCTATCCCGATCTGACGGACGAGCGTTTCACGTCAGCCTTTGCGATTTTCCACCAGCGCTACTCGACCAACACGTTCCCGACATGGCGGCTGGCGCAGCCTTTCCGCATGCTCGCGCACAATGGCGAGATCAATACGCTGAAGGGCAACGTCAACTGGATGAAGAACCACGAGTTCAAGATGGCGTCCGCGTTGTTCGGCGAGGCCGGGGACGACATCAAACCGATCATCCAGCCGGGTGGATCGGATTCGGCGGCGCTCGATGCGGTGTTTGAAGTGCTCGTGCGTGCAGGCCGCACCGCGCCGCTGGCGAAGACACTGCTCGTTCCCGAAGCGTGGTCGAAGAAGGCTTCGACGATGCCCGAAGCGCATCGCGCGATGTACGCTTATGCCAACGGCGTGATGGAACCGTGGGACGGCCCGGCCGCGCTCGCCGCCACCGATGGCCGCTGGGTGATCGCGGGCATGGATCGCAACGGTCTGCGTCCGCAACGTTACGCCGTAACCGAAGATGGTTTGCTGTTCGTCGGCTCCGAAGCCGGCATGGTCGTGCTCGAAGAAGCCAAGATCACTCGCAAGGGCCGCGTCGGCCCCGGCCAGATGATCGCGCTCGATCTCGAAGAAGGCCGCTTCTACGAAGACCGCGCGATCAAAGACAAGCTCGCGGGCGAATATCCATACCAAGAGTGGACGAAGAAGATCGTCGAGCTCGATCCGATCATCGGCCCCGGCCCGGAGCCGCGCATGTTTGAGCGCGATGCGCTCCGCCGCCGTCAGGTCGCCGCCGGCATAACGATGGAAGATATGGAACTGATCCTTCATCCGATGGTGGAGGACGGCAAGGAACCTATCGGCTCGATGGGCGATGACACGCCGTTGGCGGTGCTATCCGATCAATACCGTCCGCTGTCGCACTACTTCCGGCAAAATTTCAGCCAGGTCACCAATCCGCCGATCGATCCCTTGCGCGAAGAACGCGTGATGTCGCTGAAGACGCGCTTTCGCAATCTCGGCAACGTGCTGGAGCAGGACGAAAAGCAGACGGATGTGTTCCTGCTCGAGAGCCCGATTATTTCCACCGGAATGATCGAGCGGATGAAAGATCATCTCGAAGGGCGCTTTTACGAAATCGATTGCGTCTTCCCCGTTCGTGACGGCAAGCCGAAAGACGATTCTGCACTCGCGCGCGCCCTGGACCGCATCAAGAACGATGCCGAAGAAGCAGTATTGCAGGGGTACAACCACCTCATCCTGACGGATGAACGCATCTCGTCGGAGTTAGCCGCGATCCCGATGATCCTCGCGACCGGCGCCATTCACTCGCATCTGGTGCAACGGGGGCTTCGCACCTACACCTCGATCAATGTGCGGTCGGCCGAATGTCTCGACACGCATTACTTCGCGGTGCTGATCGGCGTGGGCGCAACCACCGTGAACGCCTATCTCGCGCAGGAATGCATTGTCGACCGCCACGCGCGCGGACTGTTCGGAAAAGCGGCGCTTGGGCCTTGCGTGAAGGCCTATCTCGACACGATCAATGCGGGCCTGCTCAAGATTATGTCCAAGATGGGAATCGCGGTGGTTTCATCCTATCGCGGTGCTTACAATTTCGAGGCGGTCGGTCTTTCGCGCTCGATGGTCGCCGAGATCTTTCCCGGCATGTCGAGCCGCATTTCCGGCATCGGGCTATCCGGTGTCGCCAACAAGATCGCGCGCCTGCACGCGCGCGCGTTCGATGAAGATGTGATCGCACTGCCGATGGGTGGTTTCTACAAAGCCCGCGCCAATGGCGAGACGCATGCACACTCCGCGACGCTTATTCACCTGTTGCAAAGCGCGGTGACGAACGACTCCTACACGACCTACAAGAAATATTCCGACGGTGTGTGGTCATTGCCGCCCGTGTCGCTCCGCCATCTCATGGGCATCCGCAAAGGCGCGCATTCCATTCCGCTGGAAGAAGTGGAATCCATCACAGAAATCCGCAAGCGTTTCGTGACGCCCGGCATGAGCCTCGGCGCGCTCTCGCCCGAAGCGCATGAGGTGCTCAACATCGCCATGAACCGCATCGGCGCGAAGTCCGACAGCGGCGAAGGCGGCGAAGACCCGCAGCGTTTCCACGCGAAGCCCAATGGCGACAATCCGAACTCCGTCATCAAGCAAGTGGCGTCCGGCCGCTTCGGTGTCACCGCGGAATATCTCAATCAATGCCGCGAACTGGAGATCAAAGTCGCGCAGGGCGCCAAGCCCGGCGAAGGCGGACAGTTGCCCGGCTTCAAGGTCACCGAGTTCATCGCGAAGCTGCGCCACGCCACGCCCGGCGTGATGCTGATTTCGCCGCCGCCGCATCACGATATTTATTCCATCGAGGATCTGGCGCAGCTCATCTACGATCTGAAGCAGATCAATCCGGATGTGCGTGTTTGCGTAAAGCTCGTCGCTGCCACGGGCATCGGCACGATTGCTGCCGGCGTCGCGAAAGCCAAAGCGGATGTGATCCTGATCTCAGGCCACAATGGTGGCACCGGTGCCTCACCGCAGACGTCAATCAAATATGCCGGCGTGCCGTGGGAGATGGGGCTCACCGAAGCCAATCAGATTCTCACGCTCAACAATCTGCGCCATCGCGTGACGCTGCGCACCGATGGCGGCATCCGCACCGGCCGCGATGTCGTGATGGCGGCGATGATGGGCGCGGAGGAATACGGCATCGGTACCGCGGCGCTGGTCGCGATGGGCTGCATCATGGTGCGGCAATGCCATTCCAACACTTGCCCTGTCGGTGTCTGCACGCAGAACGAAGCGTTGCGCGCGAAATTCTCCGGCACGGCGGAGAAGGTCGTCAATCTCTTCAGCTTCATCGCCGAGGAAGTGCGCGATGTCCTTTCGCAACTGGGCTTCCGCAAACTCGAAGAGGTCATCGGCCGCACGGACCTGCTCTATCAGATGAGCCGCGGCGCGGAAGAACTCGACGACCTCGATTTGAATCCGCTGCTCGTGCAGGCCGATCCAGGCAGCAATGCGCGTGTCTCCACGCGTCAGGGCCGCAACGAAGTGCCGGATACGCTCGACGCACAGATCGAGAAGGATGCAGTGGCGTTTCTCGGTCACGGCGAGAAGATGCAGCTCGCATACAATGTGCGGAACACCATGCGGAGCATCGGTTCGCGCATCTCATCGCGCATCGTTCGCAAATGGGGCATGACGGGATTGCCGCCCGGCCATCTCACCCTGCGCTTGCGCGGCTCTTGCGGCCAATCGCTGGGCGCGTTCGCGGTGCAAGGGCTTCGCATCGAAGTGTTCGGCGAAGCGAACGATTATGTCGGCAAGGGCTTGTCCGGCGCGACTATCGCGATCCGCCCCACCACGGCGGCGAAGTTTGTGGCGCGGGACAACACAATCATCGGCAACACGGTGCTTTATGGCGCGACGGCGGGCCGCTTGTTCGCGGCGGGGCAAGCCGGTGAGCGTTTCGCGGTTCGCAATTCCGGCGCGACCGCGGTGATCGAAGGCTGCGGCTCAAACGGTTGCGAATACATGACCAACGGCATGGCCGTGATCCTCGGCGCTATCGGCGACAATTTCGCTGCCGGCATGACCGGCGGCATGGCGTTCGTCTATGACGCGGACGGAAAATTCACCGAGCACCTCAACGCCGACACCGTGGTGGCGCAACGCGTGGATTCCCTTCACTGGGAAGGCATCCTGCGCGATCTGATCGACGAGCACCGCCGCGAAACGCAATCAGTATTCGCACAACAGCTGTTGGCTCACTGGGACGTCGAACTCGGCAATTTCTGGCAGGTCTGCCCGAAAGAAATGATCACCCGCCTCGCCTACCCGCTCAGCGACAAGCGCCAGGCGGCGGAGTAGCGAGCCAAACTAATGAGAAGTTTGCTCTGCTGTCTGCATCTCGTTCAGCCGAGCATTTATTTTTGACTGCAGATCAAGCGACAGAGGATCTCCACTAACAATGCGGAACTGCAACTGACCGGCGGAGGATTCAAGAATGCCTTCGCGTTTCGAATGCCCCGCACCACGGTCGAGGATATAAAGACCGATTCCTGCTTGGAGCACCTTAAAGTCGTTGGGAGACGGCACTATCGTCTGACGAGCGCGCATAACAGAAGCTACCGTGGCGCCGTCCGGCGCGGTCACCGCAAATTTGTCACTACGTTCGGTTACGCTAATGACTTTGACGTCGCTGCCAATAAAGTATTTGGCAGTTCCATCTACGAGTTTGGAAAGAATCTCTTTGCAGCCCTCTTCTTCGCCGGCGAGGGCGCGGGCCGCTACTCCATCCACTCCCGGCGCATTGTCCTCAATGGTCGTAATATTCGATTGATCAACTTTCCAAGTCTTGCCGTCTAATGTCCCGACAAAAACAGGGACTTTATAAGATAAGCTTGTGAAGACTTGGGTCTCTATCGGCGTAAGCGAAACAAAATGTTCAACTGAAACGCCCATTGCGTGACTACCAGCAGGCGCTGCGGTCGGGGAAATCAGACAGCCATGCGATAACGCATCTTTCTCTGTAATCGTTGTTCAGTCTTTGGAAACCATAAATCTGTAGTGGCCAGCGAGAATAGCTGCATCTGGTTTTTTTGTTGCAGCAAGCACCCACACAATCCAACCATCACTTTGTGGGTCTTTCAGAACTACAGTGTTGTAGTTGTCGCCACACGGCCGATCAACGTCCTTCAATGCCGTGGTTCGCGCGTTGTACTGACCGAGTTCGTCAGCGGTTAGCGCACGATTCTCTGGCTCAGAAAGCGATCCATTTTCGTTTTTCGGAAAGGTCACGTCGTAGGCCGCTTCGGGTCCGTTCGCACCGTCGCGAATGAAGCGGACAACATCGCGATCCGGAAAGCTGTCAACGATCCATCCGTGTGCTTTCTGTGCCACCAGAGATTCACGACTATGTGCTGCGAAAAGTATGTCGGTTGCGCGCCAAGCTTCGCGATCCTGAAGATAGATTTGTTGTCCCAATTTTTCGACGGTCGGAATATCGAATTGTCGAATGGACGACGACGGATCAGCAGAGTGGGCACTTGAGAAAGGTTGCACCAAACAACCAAAAACCAGCGCGAAGCCAATCGCGCTTCGATTTGTTCTGATCATGCCCCCAAACCCGCTTACCGACCTCGAAACTATAGCAGTATGAGCGTCACTTCGTAGAGGGCTGATCAAAGCCCGCGCGAGAGGTCCTGCTTCTTCTGCAGGTACTCATCGCGCTGGATTTCGCCTTTGGCGTAGCGCTCTTCGAGCACGTTGAGTGCCGAACCGGAGGAGGACGGCGACGGTCCCCATCCCCAGCGGCGCGAATAATAGGGGTGATAGTAACCCCAGCGCCGCCACGGATGGAAAATGATGCTCACCAGCCAGACGAGCAGGATCAACCCGAAGATCGAACCGATGCCGTGGCCGAAGATCCACCATAGGAACAAGGTCGGAAAAATGATTCCATGAAACATGGCCAGCTCCCTCCCGCCGGTTTTCGGCGGCTGCACAAGATGTAGGTGCGCCTAATCCCGCGCCAAGGCCAGGCTGCGAAGAATTGAGACTGCCGCAGTGCAAAACAGGCGGAAATTTAGGAAAACGCGGTATTGTCCCTCATGGACTGGGGGCGGCCCTTCAAAACCTTGCGGAAATATTGGTGCGGGAGCGGTGGCAAGCCGCCCTGGTTGCGGCGGGTATTTCTCGTGGTCCTTTTCTTTCTGGTGCCGGCACCGGTCCTGCTATTGCTGATCTTCCGCTTCGTGCCGATCCCCGGAACGCCGGAGATGCTGTTTCACCTGATCACGCTAAACGAGACGCATTATTCGTGGGCTGGTGACGACATCTCGCCATGGCTAAGCCAGGCGGTGATCGCATCGGAGGATCAGCAATTCTGTTTCCACCATGGCTTCGACTGGAAAGAAATCGACACCGCGATCAAGGCGCATGAGCGTCATCCTAAGCGCAAGCTGCGCGGCGCCAGCACGCTCAGCCAGCAAACGGCGCGCAGCTTGTTCCTGCTGCCGGTGCGAAGTTGGGTGCGCAAAGGCGTCGAGGCGTATCTGACGGTGCTGATGGAATTTCTCTGGCCCAAGAAGCGCATCCTGGAGGCCTATATGAATGTCGTCGATTTCGGCCATGGCAATTATGGTGCCGAGGCCGCGTCGCGGATGTATTTCGGCAAACCGGCATCGGCGTTGACGGTATCACAGGCCGCGCGGCTCGCGGCGATCCTGCCCGATCCGGACAAGTGGAAAGCGGTGAAGCCCGGTCCCTATGTGGCGAGCCGCACCGGCACCATCGTCGCTCGAATGGGCGAAGTGCGCCGCGATGCGCTGGATGCCTGCGTTCGCCCCTAGAGGGAACGCGCCACTTTCACTAGATTGCGCGAATCATGCGCCACCTGGTCCACCTGCTGCTGTCGCCGCCGTCGCGTTTCGCGCGGTTGCTCGTGGGCGAAAAGCGCCTGACCTGCGATCCCGTGACGCCGGACGACATGTTAGGCCATCTGCCGGTCTTCATCGATCTCGACGGCACGCGCTGCGAAGGATTGTGGGCCATCGTCGATCATCTGGAAGGCGCCTATCAGGATTTCCCGATGACGCCGGAAGATCCGCGCGCGCGAACCGAAACTTTACGCCTGCTCGACTGGGCGATGGGCCCGTTCTTCGAAATGGTCACGCGAAAGATCGTGTTCGAGAAAGGCTCGCGGCGTTACACCGGCGCGCGGGCAACACGCGCGCCCGATATGGATGTGGTGCGTGCCGGCCGCGATGTTCTGAAGGGCACGTTGATGATGCTCGGCGCTTCAGCTGAGAACAACGGCTATCTCGCCTGTCGAGAATGCACGCTGGGCGATCTCGCAGTCGCCGCACATCTGTCCGCTCTGGATTATTTCGGCGAAGTGCCCTGGGCGGAACATCCGCAGGCGGCGGAATGGTACACGCGCATGAAATCTCGTCCGTCGTTTCGTTCGCTGTTAAACGACCGCGTGCCAGGCCAGCCACCCGTTGCGCATTATTCCGATCCCGATGCCTGAGAAAAAGCGCCGCGACGTGCGCGCCGAAATCCGCGGCCGCGCGCTGGCGGAAGGTTTTGATGTCGTGCGCTTCGCAAAAGCGGAAGCCGCACCGAACGCTGCCGAAGGTTTGCGGGGTTTCCTGGAGAAGCAGCATCACGGCGACATGGGGTGGATGGAGACGAACGCCGACCGCCGCTCCGATCCTCGTGTGCTATGGCCGGACGCGAAAACCGCTATTGTTCTGGGCATCAATTACGGCCCGCGCAACGGCCATCATGATCGCGAGATCGCGCCGGATCGCGCTGCGATCTCGGTCTATGCCCAAGGCGACGACTACCACGATGTTGTCAAAGCAAAGCTGAAGCGGCTCGGCCAATTCATTGCGCAGGAATTTGCCGCCGAAGTGAAAGTGTTTGTCGATACGGCTCCGGTGATGGAGAAACCGCTGGCGCAAACCGCCGGCATCGGCTGGCAAGGCAAGCATACCAATCTGGTTTCGCGGCTTTACGGTTCGTGGCTGTTTCTTGGTTCAGTGTTCACAACGTTGGAGCTTTCGCCGGATGAATCGGAGATCGATCATTGCGGGCAGTGCACGCGATGCCTAGAGTCCTGCCCAACCAATGCATTCACCGGTCCGTACGAAATCGATGCACGGCGCTGCATCTCGTATCTGACCATCGAACATAAGGATCACATTCCGCGCGAATTTCGCGAACCGATGGGAAACCGAATCTACGGATGCGATGATTGTTTGGCCGTCTGTCCGTGGAACAAGTTCGCTAGCCGCGCACAAGAAGCGCGTCTGCATGCGCGCGCGGAATTGGTACAGCCGAAGCTGGCGGAACTGGCCAAGCTCGATGACGCCAACTTTCGTGAAATTTTCCGCGGCTCGCCAATCAAACGCATCGGCCGTGACCGCTTCGTGCGCAATGTGCTAATCGCTATCGGAAACTCCGGCGACTCGTCACTGATCGAAGCAGCCGAGGGTTTGCTCACCGATCCCTCACCATTGGTGCGCGCAATGGCGGTGTGGGCATTGAAACGGCTCGCGCCGGAAACGGTCGACACACTACCGCAGCGCGCCAGTGAGACCGATAGAGCGGTTCTTAGGGAATGGGTTTCGGCGCCGTAGCCGGTGGCGGCGGTGCAGTGAGCGAACTCAAATGCTGTTGCGCGTCGCTGGCCGCCGAGCTGCGCGGCGCATGCGCGACCACGGCCTGCCAATCATTCTGCGCACCCGCCTGATCGCCAGCTTCCAGTTTCAGCTCGCCGCGATATTCCAATGCATCCGCGTTATTCGGATCGAGCGTGAGTGCAAGATCGATGTCGTTTCTCGCATCTTGCTTCCGGCCCAGCGCATGCCGCGCGCTGGCCCTTAGCACGAGGAGGTCAATGCGCTTCGGACTGCGCAACAGTGCCGAGCTCAAATCCGCATCCGCTGCCTGCCAGTTCGATGCCATGGCATAGGCGCGAGCGCGATCGGAATACAGATCGGCATCTGGCGGAGACAACTGAATGGCGGAACTAAACGAGGCTTGCGCTTCTTGTGCGCGATGCCCGAGCAGCCATGCATTGCCCGCTTGGTCGAATAGCTCGGAACGACCGGCATTTGTGGGTGCCGTCTTCGCGAGCTCGTCCAGCCTGCTGGCGGCATCAGAATATCGATGCAGTGCAACCAACGCCAGCGCCTGGCAATGGATCGCACCACCACCGCCACCGCTCTGTTGCCAAGCCGTCGCAAGTGCAAATGCATTCTGCGGGCTTTGGCGGATCAGCAAGAGGCAATTGTCGTAACGATCGCCCCCGCCGAGAGACGGATTGTCGAGCGCCGAAACATCTGCAGCCATCGCGGGCGACGCCGCGACGAGAACGGTTAACAGAACAAAGCAGAATATACGCATGTCGCTAGATGACCTGTGCGCCTCGCCGAAAGCAAGGCGTTGAATTCTGATTTTCATGAAGGGCTTTGCGGCGCCTCGCAAATCGGCGATTGTGCCTTCGTTTTCACACCCAAGGCATTTGTTTGTCCAAGCCCGCCATTCTTCAGATCGTGCCCTCGCTCAACACGGGCGGCGCGGAACGCACAACGATCGACATCGCTGAAGCACTGACGGCGGCAGGCTTTGCGGCGCTCGTCGCATCCGAAGGCGGACGAATGGAAACTGAGCTGACGGCGAAAGGCGGCGAACTGATCCGCCTGCCGATGGACGAGAAATTACCACACAAGTTGATCGCCAATGCGCGGCGGTTGCAGAATCTTATAGGCGAGCGCGATGTGAAACTGGTTCATGCCCGCTCTCGCGCGCCAGCCTGGAGTGCTTTGTGGGCTGCGCGCTCGGCGGGGGTTCCATTCGTCACAACCTATCACGGCATCTATAACGCCGCGAACCCGCTCAAGCGATTTTACAATTCCGTGATGAAGCGCGGCGATGCTGTCATCGCGAATTCCGAATGGACCGCGGCGCATATCAAACACGAATATAAGACGCTGCCCAAAAGGCTGGTCGTCATTCCACGCGGTATCGATCTATCGCGGTTCGATTTGGCTGGTGTGCCGCCATCGAAGATCGCAGAATTGCGCGTGCGCTGGGGAGCAAGCGAAAATGATTTCATCGCGACGCTTCCCGGTCGTCTCACGCGCTGGAAAGGGCAAACCTTGTTAATCGATGCCGCGGCGGAGCTCGCGAACAAGAATTTGCCACACAAACTGCTCGTTGTGTTTGCTGGAGATGCACAAGGCAGAGATGCTTATGAGGCAGAGCTTACCAAGCTTATCGCAAAGACCGGTCTCGCAGACATTGCTCGCATCGTGGGTCACGTCGACGATATGGCGACCGCCTATGCTGCGAGTGATGTGGTCGTGTCGGCCTCCACCGAGCCCGAAGCGTTCGGCCGTGTCGCCGCGGAAGCCAGCGCGATGGGACGGCCGATCATTGCGGCCGATCACGGCGGTGCGCGCGAAACAGTGCTTAACAATGTCTCTGGAGCTCTATTTGAACCTGGCAACACGAGTGCCCTCGCGAATGCGATCGAACGTCTTATGAAAGCGCCAGCCGAGACGCTTGCCAGCATGGGTCGCGCTGGGCGCATGCATATCGTGAACAATTATTCGCTGGAACGCATGTGCAGCGAAACTCTCGCACTTTATCGCGAACTTATCGCGCGCTGACCGCTGGCGGCGCGGGTTTGTTCTGATAGGCTCCGTCCATGTCAGAGAGGGACCCATGCATATCGCCAACGAAATTCGGGCACTAGTCGCGGCGCTGCTGGTTGTTTTTTTTGCTGCCGTTCCTGCGTTCGCCCGAAGCGAACCCGCGCCGGCACCCACATCCATGATACACGTCACGGCACTTGCCCCTGTCGTGCATCCGCAGGCGCCATTCAACGCTGAAAAGGCGACAAACGCGTACCTCGCCCAGATCAGCGGTGCGGCGCGCGCAAAATCAGATTCCTATTTCGAAGGTGGCTACGTGCTCACCCTGGTCGATGCGCTCTATGCCATCGTTGTGTCGGCATTGCTCTTGTGGACGCGGGTATCGGCAGCGATCCGAAACTTCGCGCAGGCGCGAGCACGCTCTCGATTCTGGCAAGTGCCGATTTATGTCGCGATCTATACGGCCGCCGTCACTGTGTTGACGTTCCCGCTTACGCTCTATGAAGAATTCATTCGAGAGCACGCCTATGAGATGTCCAATCAGGATTTCATGGGTTGGTTTTCCGATTTCGGAAAGGAATTTGGGGTCAATATCATTGCTTCAATGCTCGTCCTGGCAGTCATTTACGCAGTGATCCGCGCTGCCAAGGAAACGTGGTGGCTTTGGGGAACGCTTGTTCTTATTGGATTCATGGCACTCGGCTCCCTGGTCTTTCCCGTTTTTATTGCGCCGATGTTCAACGACTACACGCCGCTTAAAGATGGACCACTGCGGTCGCAAATCCTGTCGCTGGCGCGTGCCAACGGCATTCCGGCGACGAATGTGTACGAGTTCAACGCATCCAAGCAGACCAAACGCATTTCCGCGAATGTCTCCGGCTTTGCCGGCACGACACGCATTTCGCTCAACGACAATCTGATGAACCGCAGTAAAGACAGCCGCGAAATTTTGGCTGTCCTTGGCCACGAAATGGGGCACTACGCACTTGGTCACAATTACACGGGACTTACTTGGTTCGGCCTGGTGTTTTTTGTCGGCTTTGCATTCGTGAATTTCGGTTTCCGATTTCTCACTTCCCTGTTTGGCGGAAATTGGGATGTTCGAACGATTGACGACCCTGCTGGCCTCCCCGTGATCATGGCGCTCGCGAGCCTGTTCTTTCTGCTGGCGACACCTGTGACGAACACAATCACGCGAACGATTGAGGCTCAAGCCGATATTTTCGGCGTCAACGCCTCGCGCCAACCCGATGCATTCGCCGAAGCGACGCTGCAACTCAGCGAATACCGCAAATTGGATCCCACACCGTTGGAAGAGTTCGTGTTCTACGACCATCCCTCCGGCCGCAGCCGCATTTCCATGATGATGCGCTGGAAGGCGGAGCACCTGAACGATCCGGATATTAAAGCCGGTCCCGTTTCCCCACAGTGAAGGGTTTCGAATTGAGCGTGGGGCGGCCTGGTGCGCCGCTCCACGTTGCGGCGCAAAGCCATCATCCGTGGCCGGATGTTACGTTCGAGGCGCAACAAGATGCGTGGCGCGAAGCGGCCCGCCTGCTCGACCGCAAATGGGATCATGTTTTCGGTGCGGTTATTCCCGCTGCACAGAAACATATCGCGCGGCAGATTGGTTTGCCCGATCCCGCAACGATTGCGTTCGGACCGAACACGCACTCCTTCGTTTTGCGTTTGCTGTCGTGCTTCCCGGCAGGAACACCTATTCGCATTCTCACAACAGGGTCCGAATTCCATAGCTTCGCGCGGCAGGTCGCGCGCCTGGAGGAAGACGGACTCGTTTCGGTTACACGCATCGCCACGGAGCCGTTCGGCACATTCGAACGGCGGTTCCGCGAAGCCGCCGCCAAAGACCAACACGATCTGGTTTTCTTCAGCCAGGTCTTTTTCGATTCCGGATTTGCGATCTCCGATTTCGAAGCGATTGTTCGATCCGTTCCAAATCCTGAGACCTTCATCGTCATCGACGGCTATCACGGCTTCATGGCAATCCCGACGAACATTTCCGCCATCGCGAACCGCGCCTTCTATCTCGCCGGCGGATACAAATATGCGATGGCGGGGGAAGGCGCGTGCTTCCTGCATTGCCCACCCAGTTATGGCCCGCGCCCGCGCGATACTGGCTGGTATGCCGGCTTTGGCGCGCTCGAAACCGGTTCGGCGGGTGTTCCCTATTCTACAGACGGCTGCCGCTTCCTCGGTGCGACCTTCGATGCCTCGGCGCTCTATCGCTTCAATGCTGTGCAAGATTGGCTCTCACGCGAAAGGCTCACTGTCGCGAAAATACTTTCGCATGTTCGCAACATCGAGCGGAGTTTTCTATCGGAGCTTGACCGGCAAGACGCGGCGATCCAGTCAGCCGATCTTGTCGTACCTGATGAAACGACGCGTGGCCGCTTTCTCGCCTTCAAGGCTCGCGAAGCTGGAAAGACCGTTCAACACCTCGCCGCACAAAACATCATCGCCGATTACCGCGGCGACAGGCTGCGCATCGGCTTCGGCATCTACCACTCAGAAGACGACGCGCTCAGGCTCGTCCGAGCCCTCAAACCTTGATCAGCTTTTCGAATGCCGCGATCAACGGCTCTTCGGTCTCGAAGACATAATCGACGGTTTGCGCCAACACCGATCCCGCAGCGCCGCGCTTGCGAAGTTGCGAGATCGAATCCGTCAATGCGCCACGCGGGCATAGCAGTGAATATTCGCCGTCGGCATTGCCCTTCGCGGGGCGTGACAGCACGGAGACGCCAAACTTCGCACATGCGGAAAGCGCGGCGTCAGGCTTTCCGTTCAATCGCGTGCGCAACACGAAAGATTTTTTTGCCCGTTCACGCGCAGCCATGCGTGCGAGCAACCGCTTCGCGGCGCCCGCGGCGGTGGCGTCCCAATCCGCACTTAGGCTCGCAGCCAGATGCGACTGGCTTTTCAGGATCGTGCCATCCGTCAGAATCTTCAGATTGTTCGCGGCCAGCGTCGCACCCGTCGTCGTGATATCGACGATGGCTTCAGCCGCGCCGGCGGCCGGTGCGCCTTCGGTGGCGCCCGCGCTTTCCACAATGCGGTAATCCCAGATGCCAACTTTCGCGAAAAAACCGCGCGTGAGATTCACATACTTGGTCGCGACACGCAGGCGGCGATGATGGCGCTGATAGAATGCGGCACAGACATCGTCGAGATCGGTCATGCTCGAGACATCGATCCAGGCTTGCGGCACGGCAACGACCACATCGGCGAAACCGAAGCCGAGCGCTTTCACCAACGCGATCTTGCTGTCACCGGCGGGCGTTGCTTCGCGGACAAGATCTTCGCCCGTGATACCCAGATGCACATCGCCCGATTGCAGCGCAGCCGCGATCTCCGATGCGGAGAGCAGCATCACATCGACATCCGGCATGCCATCGAGCGTCGCGCGATAACCACGCGCACCGGCCGCCTTGCTCATCGTGAGCCCGGCATCGGCGAAATATTCCTGCGCCTGTTCCTGCAAACGGCCTTTCGACGGAAACGCGAGCGTCAGCTTCATCGCTTCGCTCCGAAGTTCCGCGCAGCGAGCACGCGTTCGGTGCGGATCGCACAGCCCACTGCTGGAATCTCACGCCTGGCGCCGAGTTGTTGCAGCAGCGTGTCGTAACGCCCGCCGCCCGCGACTTGCACCGCGCCTTCGGCGTCGCGTGCCCACATCTCGAACACGAAGCCCGTGTAATATTCCCAGTTGCGGCCGAAACGCGCTGCAAACGTCACGCGCTCTGGTCCGATGCCAAGCGACTTCAACGTCACAAGCCGCGCCGTCAGCGCTTTCAGTTGCGGTTCGAGCGAGACGCCGACGGATTTCGTCAGGTTACGAATTTTCTCAATCGCTTTTGCCGCCGGACCGGAGATCGCAAGGAACGCCGCGATGGATTTCGCGATCTTGGGATCGAGCCGCAACGCTGCCGCATCGGCAGCCTGTTCTATCAACCGATCGACAATTTCCTCGCGCGAGCGGCCGCCTTGTTGCGTGCCGCCCAGCATATCCATCAACCCTTCGAAAGCGGGCCGCGCTTCGGTTTCATCGAGCGTTCCCAGATGCGCAAGCAATTGCTGCGCGCCGGATGCGCTCTTGCCGGACATGCGGTCGAGCAATGCCTCGAAATATCCGCTACGCCAGAAATGCCGCTTCAAACGTCCGCGCCATTGCGCCGGAATGTCGAGCGCATCGACAAACGCTGAGAACAACGACAAGTCGCCAAGCTTCACATCGAACCTCTGTACGCCCGCAGCATGCAGCGCTTCGACCGCAAGCGTCAGGATTTCTGTTTCCGCTGCCGCGCGATTCTCGACGCCGAGCAACTCCGCGCCGGCCTGGTAGAACTGCGTCGGACGTTCCGGCTCGCCCGGCTGAAAGCGGAATGCGAGGCCGTGATAGCAAAGCCGCGCGGGCGCTTTCGCTTTGCTCTCGATCCAGGCTTTGCAGATCGGAATCGTGAGATCCGGCCGCAGGCACATTTCGTTTCCGCTCGGATCGGTGAGCGTGAAAGTGCGGCGGCGGATTTCTTCGCCCGAGCGATCCAAAAACAACGCGGCCGGTTGCAACACCGACGGTTCATTGCGCGTGTAATCGCGCGCGCCGAATACGCTAAGGATGGATGCTTCTATGCCATCCATCGCGGCGATGCGCCTGGCATCGCATGTCGGGAACGCGCTCATTGTGACTCACGCAGGTCCGTAGCAACAGCGTGCGGACCAGAGCTATAAAAAAGATTCTCACGCAGAGGCGCAGAGCCGCAGAGGTTTTGATTCACGCGGAGGCGCGAGGACGCGGAGAACAAAAACAATTCGGGTTCTGTAGGACGGTTAGACACCCTGGCGCGCGAAGCGCGCCAAAAAGATTTGTCCACCACAGACGCAAAAAGATCAAACCTCCGCGTCTCCGCGTCTCCGCGTGCAAATTCTTCTCTGCGCCTCTGCGGCTCTGCGTGAGTCATTTTGCCCCCGCAAGCATGGTTTTGACTTCCTGAACCAAAGCGGCGCGAGAGACCGTTTTCTGCGCCTCACGATTGCCGACCCAATCGGCGCGGCTTTCGACGGTCTTGGCAAGTTCTGCGCCGAGCGCGAGGTCTTTCAATGTCACTTTGCTGTTCGCTTTTTCGTCGGAGCCTTCGATGATCGCGATGGCCGCGCCGCGCTTGTCGGCATATTTCAGCTGATCGCCGAATTTCTTGTTGCCGACATAAGTTTCGGCGCGGACACCAGCGGCGCGCAATTCGCTTGCCATTTTGAAACTCGATTGCGGATCGTCGAGCGCCAGCACGACAACCAGCGGCGCAAGCCCAGCCTCGCTGCGGCCTTTCAGTGCCGACAACAATCGCGAGACGCCGATGGAAATTCCTGTCGCCGGAACCTGCTGGCCGGTGAAGCGCGCCACGAGATCGTCATAGCGCCCGCCACCTGCGACGGAGCCGAACACCACTTCCTCACCGGCCTCGTTCTTCACCGGGAATGTCAGCTGCGCTTCGAACACCGGGCCGGTGTAGTAATCCAGACCGCGAACCACACCAGAATCTAGTTCGACGCGATCAAGATAACCATTGGATTCCAATATAGAGTTGATAGCGTCCAACTCGCGAACGCCCACTGTTCCGATGCTGTCGGTCCCTTGTTTTGGAGCGATACGGTTCCACCACTTGAAAAGTCCATCGCCAGTCGCGGACTGAGGCTTTTCCGTTGCAAATGCGATCAGACTTTTGATTGCATCGGAAGACAACTCGGCACCTGTGGTGAAATCTCCCGAGTCGTCTTTTCTTCCTTTACCGAGAAGTGCTTCGACACCGGTGACGCCGAGCCTATCCATTTTGTCGATTGCGCGTAAAACTGTCCCGCGCTTGCTTGCGTCAACGCTAGCTTCTTCCAAAACACCATCGAGCAATTTGCGGCTGTTGATCTTCACGATGTATTCGCCAGGCTTGAGCCCCAGTCGC
>Ga0265340_10000763_pt1 | contig 18297 bp, 20 predicted proteins | sample 4CB225metaG_FD_202082 | JGI IMG/M metagenome (GOLD analysis project Ga0265340, IMG submission 202082) | Rhizosphere microbial communities from Carex aquatilis grown in University of Washington, Seatle, WA, United States - 4-CB2-25 metaG | ecosystem: Host-associated > Plants > Roots >...
AAGAGTGGGCGCTCCAGTGCCCCGAATCCATATTGAATATCGCGCCGAGGCACTCTAGTGCCTCGATTCGCTTCTGAAAACCCGTGTCGTCGCATTCCAGTGCCCAAAATCGATTTCCAAAAGTCGAGCGGGGGCATTTCAGTGCCTCCTGTGGCTTCTCTAGAACCAGATAGGGCACTCCAGTGCTTCCAGTGTCTTATGGAAAGCCAAATGGGCAGTCGAGTGCCTCGATCTCGAAAACCTTACCGGCAACTGTGGCAACGTTCTGAGATTTCTAGAACGATTGTCCGGAGCAATTCCCGTCGTTCTGCCCACAATCTCGAGTAAGCGGGCGGCACATAAATATTTTTGGGGGCCATCGAATTTTCGCAACTGGGTCACGCGAGGAGCCGACCCACGAACGTGCACCGCATGGTGCGGAGCCCATTCAAGTAAGGAAATTCGACATCATGGATCCGACAACAATCAAATGGTCAGCCAGAAAACGCGTGAGTTTCCTGCCAAGCGCAGACTATTGGGTCTTATGAGCGATCGTTCGTTGACCCCACATCCGAGTGCGTCTATGCAGGTAGATTATTTGGGTTCTGAATGTACTCTCAGGACTTCGACCAGTCGTCTCTCGCGAAATGCCGAAAAGCGCTAGTCGAGATCAATCGCATTCTCGCCGCCGTGTGCGGGGTTCTACCAACCGCTGTTTGGCCCCGGTTATGACACCCCAAATCCGGGACCCAAACTTTCTCTAGTGATTTTGCGGAGGAAAGAGGATTCGAACCTCTGGTAGCCTTACGACTACGGCGGTTTTCAAAACCGCTGCCTTCGACCACTCGGCCATTCCTCCAGATGATTATTTTATGCTTGGCTAGTTGACCTGCTTTGGAAGCGGTAGCCGTCACTCGCGGCTACGGCTACCACCGGGCAATGCCGCGGCTGGTACTTGCAGTTCCTTGGCTCGGTCAACATAGCCGACGTGTGTAGCAGCCGATTTGTGCCCCGCAAGTTGCATTGCGATCGGCGTAGGCACGTCCGCGGAAGCCAGGGCCGTGCAGTACTGCCTGCGGAACGAATGCCAGTCAATTTGGCGCTCCCCTTCCCTCGGCTGTAGCGGGCGGGTAATCCCCGCGGCCTGCAGCACCGCCCGCAGATCCGCGGCAAAGCTGAACTTGCCGGTACGTTCCTGCCCTGCGTGCTTGCCCTTTCGGACCGGAAAGACGGGGCCATGCGTGGGCGTCTTTTCATGCAGCCACCAGTTAACCAGGGGGCCTTTGACTTCCTCGGGCAGCACGTGCACGGCTGTGTCCTTCGTTTTGGGTCGCACGACAGTCATAGTGCGCCAACCCACTAGATCAACCTGTTCCCAGTGTAGGCCCCGCAAAGCGTCACTCGTGCGCAAGCCTCCGATGCAACGACTCAGAATTGCCATAGTTTTCAGTTCGGGGGGAGCCACTGCAACGAATTGCATGAATTCCTCGTCAGTCAGCTGTAGCCGGCGGCGCTCATCCTTCGGCGCATCCGGTAGCGAAGCTGCACATACGTCAATCTTGTAGCTTTGCGAAATGACCCCCTCGTCTACAAGCTCCGCCAAAACGCGGCTAATATCGATGCGCAGGTGTTTGATTGTGACCAGTGACTTGCCAGCGGCTTTGGCGTTCAAGTAACACTCCCGCACGTGGACCGCTTTCAGCTCGGTCACCAGCCTACTGCCGATCGCGGGATAGGCGTACTCTTTGAGTCGGTGCAAGCGGTCTATCTTCGAAGTAATGTTTTGCGTGGGCACGATCCGTTTCGCTGCTTCCTTGAAAGTCTCCACATGTTCGAGTGCCGGCGCGCCGTCACGCAGCAGCCGGCGCAACTCGAGTTGCGCGCGTTGTGGCGAATCCGTTTTGAGGTCGTGCTGCTCGCGGATCTGGTCTTCACCCGGGCTGCTGATGGTAATCCGCGCAGAGTAACCAATGATGCGCCCGTCCTTGTTCTTGCGGGGGATCAAACAGCCGGTACGATTGGTCCGTTTAACCTTTGGCTTGCGTTTGGTCGATTGCATCGAGTATTTCCCGCAGGGCCTTACGCTCGGGTGCCGTCATTTTGAGCAGGTCGGTCACAACACGCCCGAACGGGCTTTGCTTTAGCCACAGACGCACCTCGGGCAGGTCGTAGCGTGGACTGTCACCCACCTTGCTGAATGGCAGCCCCCGCTTTTCCAAATTCTGGATTGTCCTTGGAGTGACCTTCAGCTCGGCGGCAATTTCAGCTCTCGTGATTAGCGGCATGGTTCACCTGCTGCCCCAGCCGTGCGGATTTGCCTTTTCATGGTTGCTCGTCCAATGCTTCGAGTAATTGCCGGTACGGTCTTACAGGGCCATAGCCGAAATCAACGACGACCCTTGCCTTTTCTTCGGGTGCGAGGACCGCAAATGCAGGGCCCGTTAGAGCGATCTGCTTTCCGTCTAGCGTTCCGTACTGGGGTCGTTCGGCGACTTCTTGTCTTGTCATTAGCGGCATGGGGTTACCTGCAATTGCACTTCATGGGAACGGTTGCGTGGTCCGCCTCGCAGCCGAGCGAACGCATGCAAGCACGCAAGGTTTCATTTGCCTGCGTCCAGTGCGGCGACTTGCGAACCGCGCACGCACTGGGGCAGCAGAGCTTGGCCACATCGGAAGCGAAGCACATTTGCGTCGGTGGCTCCGTGAACAACATCGCGAAGATTATTGCGAGGTTCATGGTTGTGGCTTTCGAGGCTGAGCACGTTGTTTTTGGCCTTTGGCGGAAGGCATGCGCGCCGTTATCGCGTCATGTTCTCTTTGTTCATCGCGCAAAACCTGCTCAACTGGAACGGGTTGCTCAACTGGAACGGGTTGCCCAACTGGAACGGGTTGCGCTGATTGTTCGGGCCGCTTGTTCGTGTTCGCAACCGCTACTATCACGCCAACTAAGATCAGGATCACCAAGTAAGCGAATCCGGCTGCCACGTTGCTAAATCCTTTGAACCTGGGAAGGGTGCCTTCAATGACCTGGTTCTCAACGACTGATGGCAAGCCAAGGCCGGCGAGTTTCTGAAGTTCCGACGTCGAAGCCTCAAAAATGACTCGAGCGTCCGGGCTGGACAATACCAGAGAATGCTTGCGCCCCCCACCGAACGCGCCTCCCGCGAGAAGTCCAACGGGGCCCAAGAGTAGTCCTCCTACAATGGCGCCAGTCGCGATTTTGCCTATGCTTCGTTGGGAATCGATGGCACTCAGGGCAGCCCCTTCGAATCGCACGTGCATAGCCACAGGCTTGAAGATTCGCTTGATCTTGATGTCTAACCCCGTCTTTCCGACAGTTGCCTCAATGGTTTCTCTGTCGGCGAGAATTTCGCCATCTTTGCAATGTATTGAAATGATCTTCATGGCGCCACCCCCGTCGGATACCTATCCACGGCAAAGCAACAGCGTCGCTGACCATTGGGGCAGATGTCAACGAACACGCGGTCGGCGCGCGCCAGGCGGTGCGCGTAGTGACTGATCGCCCGGCGAATAATTCCGGCGGAACCGGCCTCGATCAACAGCATCGCCAATCTATGAACAGTTTACCATAATTCTGGCGTTTGCCATAATTTATTTGCGTCGGGTGCTCTTTCTTATGGGCGGACGTCCTACATGCGGCTCGAACCCTGTCCCCTCTGTCAGCCAAGGGAAGTCTTGCAGCAAAGGTCCTAGCCAGCCGGTATCGCACCCAACGATCTCGCGCTCAATGTGTAAGGCCGTCTTGGACGTTCTCATGTGCCCCTGCAACGCGCGAACGATTGACTCGGCTTGCTTGTGCCAATTCGAAGGCGTGTCCCCCTTCATGGCCGCGTCAACGGCCGTGCACGCGGCTCTAATGAGCTTTGCTGAATTATGGGGCTTGGGCATTGCGTGCTCCTGGATCCTGGGATACGAAAGTGTCCGTTGACTCCGCATCCAGATCTAGCCACATAGTTACGGTTTCTTTCCCGGGGTCATTTTCTTCACTGTGGCGCCAAGAGAATCCTAGCTTCTTGTAGAACTCCACCGAACTTCGATAGGCATCGACCGTCAAGAGCCGACAGCCAATAATCTCCTGCGCATCCCATGCAGATTTCACCGCCTCGCGAACAAGTACAGTTCCGCAACCCGAGAACACTTGTTTAAATTGCGTCGATACTGCCAGGCGCCCCAACTTGACCGCCGGTATTAGCTTGTAGTGCAATCCTTGTAAGTTGCAGCGTTTCTTCTCTCTCGTGGCGAGTTCGATAGTAGAAGCAACAAGCGCCGCGTACCCGACAAGAGCACTCGCATCTTGAAATTCTATTCTGTACCAGGCCAGATAAACGCGCGTTACGTTGTCCGCCTGAAGACCGATCGCATCGTCACGCAAAAACGCATCGAGATCGTCATCACCGCACGAGAACGCTGGAAGTGGACCGTCCGCTTCCGTCAGCAAACTTATTTCGAGGCGACTGGGATCAAGTCTAGAACTCGGCATTCGACCGAGTGCCTATAGCCCTTCGGCCGCATCATTTCAGTGATTCTGCTCCGGGAAAGTTCGGCTCGGTGCGCTCGACGCTCGGGAGACAGATGCACACGCCCAAGAGCTTCAAGAAGCTGGACAGCATCGTTTCCCTCAAAGGGAGCGGTTGGCTCGATAGGCTTGGCCATGACAATCCTTACGGTCAGTATGCGGCTTTCTTACTACCTAGCAAGTAATTTCGACAAGTGACGGACCTGACGATTCATACTCGACCTGCGGACCGAGTAGCTTACCTCGCGAATTGGCTGTCGGCAACCTGCCCCGCCCCGGCCGGTACCGCAAAAGAACAGCGCCGATAGGCAATCTCAAAACCGATCGGCGCTTGCGAATGTGTGTCGGGGCTAGACTTTGTAGCTCACGTAAGCCGTGGCAGTGCCCTTGTTGTACAGCCACCATTCGGCGGCAAGCTGCATCAGGATAGTGGGCGTGATTGCGCCAACAAAGCTGCCGTTGAGCACCCCTACGGTGCCCAATTTGCAAATTGTGTTGGCTGAGCCGGCGAGCATGAACCCGTCTGCGTCGCCACCCTTGACGCCCAGTGCGATCGTGCAGCTGTGGTCATTGGATATGGTGTGGAGCGCGGCAGTCACATTGACACCAGCTCCGATCACAATCGCACCAGCAGGCAGCGGCGCGTCGAAATCCACGCTTAGGCTTAGATTTGTGCTCACATCATTGCCCGTTGCGGCGCCCAGTGCGGCTATGTCTGCGAAGCTGAACGCCTTGGATGCCGTCGCAATGCGCGCGTTGGTAAGGACAATTGCATCAGCGGTGACTGCAATACTACGCTCCAAGGCAATCAGGCCCGCGCCGACATTCGCGTGTGCTCCGCCGTGGGCAGTGTAGTTCGATTCGATCAAATCGACCGCGGCGTATGCTGCATCGGCTGCCGCTAGGTTCTCACGGGTGAGTTGAAAAGTGCTCGCGCTTAGCGGCGCTGGCGATGGTATCTGGGTCATTTCAGTGGTTCCCTTTCAGTGATCGCCCACGCAGGGGAGATCTATTCTCACGCACAAGCGCGTTAAAAATCGCATTGCGATCGAGTGGTTCGGGCTCGCTTGCTTCCGCGGTGCCTGGTATGCCGTCGGAGATACTCTGCAGAGCTCCGCCAGTCGCTTGCCTGTGAAGCTCTGCGGCGATGTGTCGCTGCGCAGCGGCGCGGCCTGCATCGTCTAGTCGGAGGCACATTAGCGCGCTCCGTTGTCGAATTGCGAGTCCTGCAACTGCCCAGCAAACGCCTTGCGGCTCACGTCCGCAATGTGAGCGGCTGCCTTGTCAACGTGCGGCGCACTGTCTGCCACGTCTGCTATGGGCTTGATCGATCGCAGTGCGGCATCAACGGCAAGCGCCGCTTGCGCAGCTGGACTGAGCCCGCTCAAATCAGGACCCGGTGCAACCAGGTCTGCTGTTGGGGTGTCGAAAATCATCAGGTATCCAGTGTCAACGATCATTGTCGTTCCTTCCTCTCAAAAAATCACATGTTCGCGACGATCTCGTTCCAGAGATCAGCCTGCCCGCTATCGCGGTTGTAATTGGAGCCGCCAACGGCGCAGATCCAAGCGCTCGCTAAGTCGCCATGGCGTCCACCGACACGCGCGGCAGTCAGTCGAATCTCGCCGCCTGGGAGTGGCTCGGCGCGCACGCTCTTCAATTGCTGCGCTAGTAGCTCGCCTTTGGGCGTATTGGGGATTGACGCCTCCAAGAGGGCTTCGCGCGCGGCAGTATGCGTCTGCATCTTGCCGCTTGCTCCACCTGCGATCGGCTTGAACCTTACGTATCCGACGGTGTGCTCCTGAGCCGCATAGATTTCGAAATGGTCCGCATTGATCTCGCAACAACCGTATCGCGCCGCGAGTTTGCACATTGCCGGCACTATGTCGCGATAGCTCAGTGGAGAACCATCAGGGCGCCATTCGACGGCCTCGACCAGTGTCGGACCCGGCCAGCCCAATACAACGAAGCAACAACTATCCTTGACGTGCGCTAGGTCCGCGCCGCAGGTGTACTCCACAATCTGCTGGGGTTCAGGACGTGCACAAGCTGCATCGACCAAGGCGCCATCAAAGAATGCTTCGCGCGAGTTCTCGATCCACTCGCAGTCATACTCCCGTGAGGCAACGTCGGGCTTGCGCGCGCGCAATGCCTCGATGTCAGCCGCAAGTTGCGGATCGTCCGGGCGCATTGTCAACGTAGGCGCGTGCACTGCAATCGCCTGGTAGGACTTCTCACGGTTGCGACGGAACAAGTCGTAGTGCAGGCCCGACTTGATCCAAGGCGTGCTGCTGAGAACGCACACGGCGCCAGGTAGCAAGCGGGGCAAGATTGCCTCGAAGCAATCCTCGTCATTCACGACTGAGTTGCTATCGCGGAAGAATGCTGCCTCGTCGAAGAATGCAGACACGTACCAGCGACCACGCAATGAACGCCCGCCGCTACTCGCCGCAAGGCACTCGATGCGCACGCTGCGGCCATCGTCTGCAGTGCCCTCGCCGTTGCGAAAGACCTCGATGCAATCGCCAGTGACCTGCATCGGCACGCCTTGCAGACCAGCGACGTAGCGCAGCGTGTGCCGCGCCGTCTTGAGGTCTGGCGCTAGGATCAACGCGACCGCCTGCTCGCCTGCTGCCAGGTTATCGAGGTTGCAGGTCAGTGCTGCGTATGTGGAGTAGAGTGCACCAAGTAGAAACGACTTGCCCGACCGCGCGCCAATGGCTGCAACGAGCACACGGCGCGCAGTATCAGGAATGAACTGCACTTTGCCGAACAGCACCGCCGTCTCAGGACGGTCGAGAAACTCCCAGGGCTGGCGCCCGTCAAATGCGACCGCGCACAGGATTGCCTGTGCTGGTGTGAGTTGCTTGCCCTGCTTGGCGAGCTGAGCACTCGACCATTCGACAAACGTCATTGGATGCCCCGACCGAGCAGGGTGTCGAGGGTAGACGTGCCAGGCTGCCCGCCAACGGGCGCTGCTCCACGGGCTGGGGCCTTGGGCGGCCTCGGTGCCTTGGCTGCCCTGGCGACCCGCTCAGCCGCAGCCGCAGCCTTGTCCAGGCAAGAGGCCGCCTTCTGGGCGTCGCCCGCGACACTGGCGTTGGCAGCCAGCGTCAAGTGAAGCTCTGTAGACTGCCCAAGATCGACCAGGTTGTAACGTTGCTGCAACTCACGTCGGAAACGTGCGCGGCGCAGCCTGGCTTTTCGGTTTTCGGCTACCAGAATCATAGCACTACGTTACCATACTATACACGGCTTGTCAATCCTGCGACCTGCCCGCGACCCCGTGGTGACAGATGGCGCCGAGTGTTCACTGGGTGGCAACGCGTGACGTCAACAATTCCAAAGGCTTACACGGTACACCAGGTAGGCGTGACAACGGACTGCGACAACGGCTGCCCCGGAAATCGTGCGTTTCCCGGCAAATCACGGCAGTTGTTCGACCAAACCGGCGGTTCTTAGATCCGCTGCTAATGCGGGTTGGCCCACGGGCGCGCGCAGGGCGCAGATAGGCGACTGGCCGACTTATATGGTCACTCTGGCGTTGCGGCTACGCGCGGGCGCACATGCGCACGAAGGCTCGCAACGACGGGCGCGGGCGGCGGCGGCCACACTGAGCCACGCCCCGCCGGACCGAATTTGTATGTACAAGTCAACGACACAGCCCGCGGTGCGCGGCGCGCAAGTTCCAAGCCTAGGAGTCATTCGTTGGTGAACCTCGCCGGGGAACTTTGCATTCCGCGCCGCCGCACCTCGCCGCCGCCCCTTAAGGGGGTCGGCGAGCAGTGGTGCTAACCTCGCCGGCGAGGTGTTGGCGAGGTTCGGCAAGGTTGGCGAGGTCTTAGTTTGCACAAGCACCGAACACCGACATTTCCTCTTGGTGCCACGCAGCATTCACACAGCTGAGATGTTTCTTGTCGGTCAGCTGTTGGAAAATACCGTGCCCGAGTAGCTTCGCCCAAACCGATCGAAACGCCTCTCGCCGCCACTTGAATTTCTTGTAGTCGGCTAGCTGTTCAATGAGTGCCCCGGAAATTCCAGCACTCCTAGCCTCAAGTTCCAATACGACTTGTCGAATCCGCTGTTCGATCGCTCTGTGCGTCTCGAGCTCCTTCGATTCGATCTTGGCTGCCTGGCTCTCAGCCGACACAGGCTCATTTTCAAAGTCGGCGGTAAGCCGATTTAGCCGGGCGTAGAACGCTCCCCGCTTGCCACCCCGCCGAGCCTTCACGACAGTCATCTTCACGAGGTCTGGTTCATCCTCGACCGATTGCAGCACCAAATAGACCGAGCTGGTGTATTCGATGTCACCCGACTCTTTGCCGGACGCCATGAGGTCGATGTTCTCCTCGTCCTTCTTGGCGCGATAGGCCGCGCGCGAAAGCTCACTGGTATTTATGACCAGCACGCCAGTCGATGCAATTACCTTGAGTGCGTCCAGGGCTGCGTTAACGCGCTGGCGCGGATCGGCTTCGCCAGTCCGAGTGCGAACCTTCTGCAATGAATCGACGACCAGCACCCGCTGCGCGCCGGCGGTCCAGTTCCAGTCGATATCCTCGAGGTACTTGCCTTCGACGGTGCGATAATCGATTCCCTGAAGCTCTTGGAGCATGGCCGGAGCATTCCCTGCCATTCGCTCTGCATCGCACTGCGGAACCCCTTTGCTTTGCAGCATGCGTATCAAGATCGACTCGGATTCCTCATCTATCGCGAAGTGCCGCACCGTGCAGCCGCCAAGCGCGAGGTTCATTCCAAGCTTGACCGCCAGTGTCGTTTTGCCCGTCCCGGGGGCGCCGCCAATGGTCACTACCCATTTTGACAAGAGCCCTTTGGTGTGCGCATCGAGCGGATCGAATCCGGTCATGATGCGCGCCCCTTCATTGCGGATCCGTTCGGCGATTTCACTCCACGCAAGGGGCACTGCGCGCGCCGCAGGCGGTGCCGATGCTGGCAGTACCGGAGGCAAACCAGCAAGGAGGCCCTCTAGATCTGCTGGCTCGCGGTCTTTCGCGTGTAGTTTCCAGATAGCGTCCACCTGTTTTTCTACGAACTTTGGTGTCGCGCCGTTTACTTCAAACCATGTTCTCAGGTACGTGCAGAGTTCATCTTTCGATAACCAAGGCAGCGCTTCGCACCAGCGTCCGAGCATGCTCGCGGTTTTTGCGTTCGCATCGTCTCGGATCGAATAGCGTTCGGAGAAGTCCAGCCCCATGACCGCAGCTTCACACGCTACGGCATCCGGCGGGCGCGGTAGCGGCGGTGTGTCGTCAACGTCATTGGCTGGTGCTGCAGGCGCCGCCGGCACCAATGCCGGGTCGTCTTTGAGTTGAGCGACCAGGTCGGGTGGAAATACCTCCCAGGGGGGTTCTCTTCCGGCAATACGCTGCGCAAGGACCAGACTTTTGAGTAGCCTGACTAAGTGCGGGCGTTCGTCAGTTGTATTGACAACTTGACAGGTTCCGGGGTCGGTGCTAGGGTCCGAGGACATTGTTTCACCATTGCTCGTAGGAGCCGCCGCCCCGAATTCGTCACTCGGGGCGGTCTTGTTTTGTGCGTTCACGCGTCCGCCTTTAGATCTCGATCAGCTGCTGCCTCTGTGATTGTCTGGCCTCGGAATACCCTGCGCATTTCCGTAAGCACTTCGATTTTGCGTGCAAGCTTGTCGCGGGCATTTTGTTCGTCAATTCCGTCGGGCTCGCCCTTCGCTCTATCGACGATCAACTGAGCCATCTGAATTTCTAGCCCTAACCAAGCATCAAATGCAATTAGCTCCCCGATCCTTGGCTTTTCGAAAATCAGTATTGGACAACTCATCACAGTCTGAACACCTTGCTCTTTGATGCGCTGCACGATTGCGACGAGTATCTTTTCAATCCTTAATTCCGACATGCTGACTCACTCTCTTTCAGGAATTGTGTTCGCCACTGCACCGCAGCGGCAACGGTTGTGCCGAGCACCCAAGCAATGATCGCCTGCTCGGCTTGCGTGTACAAGTGCCACGTTGGTGATACCAGTAGCAACTTCATTTGGGTCTGTTCTTGTGTGTCTCTGGACATGGCCAAGCCATCCTTTCAGGTGGCTCCTAGTGACTCGGCTCATGCAGTGGCTTGCAGTCCCGGCACGTAGATCTCGTGCATTGGTAGTCTTGTCGGTGGTGACTGGGTCGCGGCTGCGGGCGCGGCTGGCGCAGTTACTTGGGGCAGCAGATGCGCGAGTGGTACCACATACGCCTCGATGTTCTCTGGGCACGGGCTGGATGGCTCGATGGGCAGTGCGATCGGCTGCACCATTGCCAGGACCCGGTCAAATGCTGCCTGCCCGTTCGCTTTGCGCGCAGCCTGCTCAGCTTTGGCGATACCCCCATCTAGAGTCATGCCCGCACGAAGCGCATCAATACTCGGGTACTGCGCCTCGGCTTCGATCCGGGCGGTTTCAGCCTGCTCATTGAGCATCTTGTCAGCTGCGGCGCGATAGCGGTCGATCAAATCTGCCAGGGGCATCGTATCCAGTTCCGCAAGCGCCGCATCGCGCGCGGTTTCCGCAGCGGCAATTGCCTTGCGTGCCGGCGCGGCCATAGCGGCGTACTGGTTCGCAGCCTGATTTTGCAGTTCAGGCAAGACCTTCTTCGGTACCGCGTTGAGGCCGTGCTCTGCGCAATAATCCCCACACAGGTGCAGAAAGATACCGTGTTGCGTTGATAACGGGCCCGGGATTTGATTTCGTACGGTGCAGCCGATCATCGAAGTTGCTTCTTTGATCGCATCTGCAGCCGTGGCGATGATTGACCGGCGTTCAGCTTGGGTCAGCTGCGCGCGCAGGGTCTTGCACGTGGAGAGGTACACTAGCCAGTCAATGTGCGCGCTGAACCTTGCCCGCGTGCGAGTTTCGATCGCAGCCAGCACCTTTGCGCCGTCGGTGTGCGCATCGCCTGCGAGGGAGGCACGTAGCTCGATTGCGCCGCATTGCGCAACGACCTGCCCTTCGATGACTTGTTCGAACCGATCGACACTCGCGTCGCGCCATCCATTCTTGAGTCCAGTCAATTCGCTCTGCAGGTGTCCGCGTGCAGCGGCGAGGGCTTTCGTAGCGGTATCAACGTCCTTTTGTGCGCGTTCGGTCTTGCGTTTCCAGGCCGATTCCACGCGGTCAATCTCGGCTGAATCCTCTATCGAGTTAGAAGCCTCGAACGCAGCCAGAGCCTTTTCCAGTGCTTCTGTGGACTTCTTTTCAATCGTTGCCTGATCTTGCTGCGCGACTTCAAGATCGGTTTGGCACTGGGCAATCTTGGCGCCGATGCGTTTTTCAGCGTCAGCAAGGCTCTCGACGAGAGGTCGGATAACAGCTGTAGGCTTAGCCACGTTCCACCCCCTGCGCGTTCGGACGGGGAGTGAAGGGGTGATTAGTGGCAATCCAATCCGTTGCGATCGAGGGATCGAAGTAGGTCTTGCCATTGGGTGTTTTGCTGCAGGGCATTCCCAGCGTCCGCAGCTTTCGGATCATTCTTGCCGAGCAGCCGAGTTGTTCGGCTAGCTGGCGCGCTCTGATTTGAGACATGCTAATGCCTAGCACAAGTCATGCCAGAAGTAAAGCTACCCGCCCTGGTAGTATGACTCATATGCCTACAGACGTGCAAGGTGTATTTGTGGAACCAAGTGGAATTGTATGAACAAGCCTCCGCAGCCATTGTCGCGACGGTAGCCGCGGGAAATCCTGCACCTGGCAGAAACCCGCGGAACTGCGCGGAACGTAGCCGCGCGTTTGCCCCCATGAACCCCAATGATTTCCACTACATGCCGGTACGGCAACAAGTTTCAAAACCGCTGCCTTCGACCACTCGGCCATTCCTCCAACTGTCGGATTACGCGAGGTTTTGACTGCTTCTGCGGAGCTCGTCAACCTCGTTCTTTTAGCCCTGCCGACGATTCCGCCGACGATTCATGTCCAGTTTTGGGAAGTCCGCCGGCAAATCTAGCACAATTTCTGCCCATTCGGTTGCCGAGGCGTTTCGGAAATCTAGCTCGGCAAACGCGCTTCAGAGCACGGGGGTTCGTCCAAAGATAGCGGCTGATCACCGCCGAGCTTCGCAAGTTCGGAGATGACTCGGACCTGCCGATGGCTAACGCCAGTGTGCTTGGGGCTAATGACTCCCGCAGCTCGAAGGTCTTCAATGTCAGAACGGAATGTCGTCTGACACGCGAGCACGCTTCGGCTTTCGTCGTGACCGCGGCCCTTTTTGGCTGTCCACTGGAACCCCGAATTCATCAAGTAGCGAGTCGAGAGCGCTTCGGACGAAATCGAACTCTTCGTCAAAATTCGGTGGTTGAAAGCAGGCCGGACCTCGCATGAATTGAGCCAGTGAAATCTTGCGTTCATTGAATGATCGAACGAAGTCTCGCAATTGTCGCAATCGATCGAGATCTTCGTGAGCAGCGGCCAGCATTGCATCAATTTGCCCCTGGCTGTTGGCGTGCCGCTTACGAGGATTGCCGAAAAGCTCCGGCAGCGGCGAACTTGTGCGAACAGATCTGAGTTCACTCGTGATGGCTTTCAGTTGCGATTGAAGCTCTTTGATGGTCCGTTCGAGTGCCGTACGTTTCGCCATTTCATCATGAGCTGCCGAATCGACGCTGCCACCAGTCATCCACTGTTGTTCGATTTCAATGAGTCTAGCGAAATCCCCTTCTTCGTAGGCTCGCGTGACTTCCATCATTATGGCTGTCCGCCGCTTCTGCTCGCCCTCGTGTTGTACGCGGTCCGGGTGCAGCGCCATGGTTAGGCGGCGAAACAGCCCCCGAAGTGAGTCATTGCCAGGTTGGCCTCCAGCGTGTCGTGCGGACGATGCGCCTGGACCGGGCTGTGGCGCGGCTTTCTCGCCGCTACCGGTTTGCGGATTGGATGCAAACGGATCGCAATCCAGTGGTTCAAAGTCAGGGCTCTCCTTGATTGTTTGATAAACCACGGAGACCTTCTTGCGACCGCTTTTAGACAGGCGGCCTTGCGCAAGTAACTCGCCGAACAGGCGGTGCATCTCATCGACCAGCTGAGCGCGTTCAACAAGCAGACCATGCATCTTGCCCATCAACGTCTGCATTGTCGAATTGATGTTCTCGCACTCCTGTTCAAGTTCTTGCCGCTTAAGTGCAATCTTCTTGAGTAAGTGACCCCGCTCTCGAAGTAACGCTGAAAGCGCCTCGGCGGGCATCTGAAGTCGCAAACCCGTTTGTGTTGGCTTAACGTCTGCCTTGGCCTGGTCTTTGGGGCGGCGCATCGGCAAATGGTAGCAGTATTCCGGGCACGTCTGCACCGGACCTGAAGGCGCTGCACCTCGACCAACGACGCTCTCACGATGAACTCAACCGAGCGAGCGTCGGCTGAGTGGGAAGCGATTGATGCGGAGATCTCCGCATTGGACCAAGAGCTGACCGGGCTCAGTTCCGACGGCACCGAGTAACCATTGGGCTCGAGCGGGCGGACAGCGTGTCTGTTTCTGAGCTAGTGCCCGCAACGCGTTTGACTGAAATATTCTATGATTCCTTGATCGGGCCTTGGGGCCAAGGCCAAGCTGCTCCGTTTGCTTGGCCGTTTGCTTTTCTGCGGTACAAGTTACGGCCTCATGCGCCCCCTTGCTTGGCTGTCGGTAGCCTTTGCTCTGCTTGTGATCTGCCCGACGGCAGCAGTTCAGGCTCGCACTTCGACGCACGTTGTTCAGGACGGGCAGAAGCTGGCGTCCATAGCTAAGCGATATGGTTTGTCGCTCAGTGAGTTATGTAGCGCAAACGGGTTGAAGAAGAACGCGAAGATCTATCCGGGCCAGCGTTTGACGATTCCAGAGCCTGGGACTGAGCCAGATACCGACAGTGACACTGCAGACAAGCGCGAGTCTGCAGGAACCATTCGCGATCGCTCCGCATCGTCTTCATGGGTTGCGGCGTCGTATCACCCGAGCGTGGCTTCGAATGCCACCCACTATGAAGGTCTGCCCAAGCGCAAAGGGTTGGTCCGTGTCATCGGATATCACGGCGATTGGCAGGGGCAATTGGTGGACCATCGGAACCGTCTCGTAGCCAAAAGCTCTACCGCGGTCTCGAAGATACTTGCTTGGCCGCACAAGGACTTTCGAATGAACGAGCGACTGCTGATGCTGATGGCACAAGTCAGCGATCATTTTGGCGGTCGACCGCTGCGAGTCGTTAGTGGATTTCGGACTACTTCGTGGGTGGAGGAATCCAAGCATCCGCTCGGACGCGCTTGCGATTTCGTGGTGTTAGGGGTGCCCAATAAGGTCCTGCGCGACTATCTTCGTTCGCTCGACAGCGTGGGTGTCGGGTACTATCCAAACTCTACCTTCGTGCATATGGACGTGCGCGAGAAGACGACCTACTGGGTAGACTATGCAGGACCTGGTGAACCACCACGATTGACACCAACGTCCGTCATTCCCAAGGACCCCACGGCCACGGCCGTGTTGGACACGGAGATCTCTGAGCCTTCAGCCAACGCTCAAGTTGCTGATGAGACACCTCCTTCACGAACCGTGCGCTCGACTGCGGCTGAATCAACGCCTAAGACCTCCGATGTTCCCGCTTCAGCGGAAGAGTGACTCGAGTAGCTCATCAGGCGTTGCGCGGCCAAGCTGCAGCTACGTGCCGCTCACCGAGTTCACGGGACGTTAGCGCACTTACGATTGCTGCGTCTCCTTGCACGAGCACCTCGTCCTCGGGGTTGTACGGCGGCCGTGAGATGCATAGCAATCCCTGTCCCATGTCGGTGGGATTGCTGTAGCCGTGGGGACAACCACTTGGCCAGAGCCGAATGCTTCCAAGCGGCCCTGCGCCGTTTTGCACGCAGACTCCATGCGAGATCACCATTTCGGCTTCTTGGTGTGCGCGATGCAGATGAACCGGCACGATCACTCGGGGAGCCAAGTGTTTTCGATAGATACCCATCTCAGGCGTTTCGTGGACGACTTGCAGGCTGCCGTAGGCCGTGCGTTGTTCGGTGTACGCGATGTCCACGAAACGGCGGGTAACCTCAATGCCTGGTAGAGCCTGCCCCAGCAATCCTTCAGGCTTGTCGATGCGGATCTTGACCGACTCAATCGCGGCACGTTGCTCGCCCTCTATCGGCGGTAGCAGCAATGTCCGACACAGCACTTGGCCCGCAGTCTCAAGCAGCCGGAACTGTCCCAAGTGCAGCAAAAACAGGATTTGCGAGCACACGGCTTCATAGTCCACCGTTAGATCGAGTCGGTCCAATGACGCTGCGCGCTCGATGTTCACTTGCAGTTCGACTTGGAGCACGAGGCGCTGCGTGCGATGGCGTTCATCTGGGTTCACCCCAATAATGCAGTCGACGTTCAGGTCGCGGATGTTGATCGAGTCTGACATTGAGGTGAGTCAATTAGCGGGAGTTGCTCGGGGAATGCTAGGGATCGTCAATCGAGTGCCCGGCGCGATTTGGTCTGGATGGTGCAGTCGGTTGACCTGGATCAAGTCCGCAATCGTCACGCGGAATTTGTGCGCAATCATCTGGAGCGATTCGCCCACCTTGACAGTGTAGGCGAACCCCTTTGGTGTTTGACTATGACCCAGGGCAGCCGCCTGCAGTCGCGGCGCAGGGGCTTCGCTGAAAACTTCAATCACGTTCAGGTGCGAGAAGTCTTCACGGATCCATTGCTGCAATTCAGCGGCAGTTGGGTAGGCTTCCGATGTTTTCACCATGACGCGCGGGTTCCACGAAAACAACGACTTTTGGGCCATGTGGAGGGCTTGGTCAAGGTCCAAATCGCCGGTGAGCGGCGGCCTGGTATTTACATCGTCGAGTAGCGAATTGAGTTCGGTAGTGCTTACCGGTGCGGACCGAAGCTGATCCAGCACTGCAAATACGCGCTCTTCGGTGCTAGCAAGGTCGCCTGGGTGTGTGGGTAGGACCTCGATGCCAAGCATTCCCTCAATGCCTGACCAGTGCAGTCGAGCGGTTGCGTGGCGGTCGGCATGGGGTCCCCATGCTCTATCTAAACGCTGCTCGATGAGCGAGGCAATCTGTCGCAATCCGAGTTCATGCCGTTCATTGTGACGGACGACGGGCCACGCGACCATCAAACTGGATTCAGTGCTTCGCGTGCTATGAACGCGCACGAAGCGCGGGTAGGTGCGTTCTGGGAGCTTCAGCGGGGAGGCGGCTTTGGCGTGTTGTGGATGAACACTCCGCTGTCGCTGACGCACAGCACCATGCGTGAGTATCGCCTTCTGAGTTGCGGCAACGTCGGGAGCCCCGAGCACCGTCAGCGTCACGACCGAAGGGTTCGATGCGCCGGGTGGCTGCCAGTTGGCGCAATCTTCCGGGTCAATCCGTGGCAACTCGGTTGCTATCGAAGCTTGCTGGGGGCGACTGCCCAACCAAGCGAGCTCGTGCGCTCGGCGAGCGATCGACTCGTGGTCGACTAAGCGGGCCAAGCCTTCATGCCGATGCCACTGCTCAAGCGTTTGGGTGCAGTCGTTGGGCTTGAGCGAAAGGGGGCGCAAGGTTTCAAGCACAGCGGGCAGTGCGCTCGCGTAATCTTCGGTCGGGACTGACAGACACTCGAGTAGCGTCGCCCCTTCGATGAGCGCGAATCGAATCCAAGTGGGGGAGCCGCCGGGGTCATGCTCACTGAACTGGTTGGCGAGAGCCTCGCTTCGCATCTCGAGATCGAGAAGCTCACTCACCGAGTGCCTGCCGTCACTTGCCAGCAGCTGCACCTCAAAGCCCAAGCACAGGCCGACGCGAGTACCGGCTGAATCCTTTGCCAACGCCAGGCGCACGCCACCGGGAACCTCCACTGGTTGCCACTGTTGAGTCTGCCGGTCGCGGATTGCGTCTGCTTGCTGACTGGCGAGGGCGTCCGCATGAACCGCAGCCGAAAGGCAGATTCCGACAAGCCAGAACGACCAGCAGAGTATCCGCATTGTCGTTCGACTAGCAAATGTGGCGCGCCCGTGCCAACGAGTGGCAAACTCGGCCCCCAAATGGACCGCGTACCCCAGCCAGCCTCCAGCGCGCCCGCCAATTCAGCGCGGTCAGCATCGCCAACCCTATTTCTTCAGTTGCTTGGCTTGAGCATTTTCTTTGAGGTCTTGGCGATACTTGGAATCGTGGTTCGGCCGCTGAACGTTCTTCGGCTGACCGGAGAATTCCCGTGGCTGGCTGCATTGATCAGCGCTTCTCTTTACGTACTTGTAGGTCTCTCGGTGCGGGACGACGGTCGCGTGCAGTTGCGTCACATTCAAGTACCGGGCGCGATGCTGCTCTTGGCCTATTGCGCGGGCAGTTTCGAACAGCTCACGGTAGTGCTGCTTCCGCACACACTGCTGGGCAGTGCGCTCGACCGGGCAATGCAGCAGGCGACCCCCAATCGGGTGGCGATACTGGTGTCTGCTCTCCTCGTGGCATTGGTCTTGGCACAAATGGAGCGGCGTCAAGATCAGCGAGCGGGGGACGTGTGTTCGAGTGCGCTCGGCTGGGCAACAATCGTTGGTGCAATCCTGTGCATTGCGATTCCACTGCCGAGCGCACCCTTCAGTTCGATGGCGCTCAATGGATTTGGCCCAACGGCGACAGCTGCGGCCACGAGCGCTGCTCGTTTGGGCGTCATCTGCTTCCCGCTGCTTTGGGCTGCGATTGCTACATTCGCTGCGCTGGGTAAGCCTTCGGCAAGATCAGACAAATCGTGGGCAAAGCGCTCGCTGCTTCTGGCTGCCCTCATCGTGATTGTCACACTCTCGGATCGCTCGGAACCGAGT
>Ga0265340_10000764_pt1 | contig 18295 bp, 11 predicted proteins | sample 4CB225metaG_FD_202082 | JGI IMG/M metagenome (GOLD analysis project Ga0265340, IMG submission 202082) | Rhizosphere microbial communities from Carex aquatilis grown in University of Washington, Seatle, WA, United States - 4-CB2-25 metaG | ecosystem: Host-associated > Plants > Roots >...
TCCACGTCATCGATTCTGGTGTCGCGGCCCGACTGCTGCGGATTACTCCGGCCAAACTGGCCGCGATCGATCCCACAGCGCTGTCCGAGTTCGGGCACCTGCTGGAAACGTTCGTTGTCGGCGAGTTGCGCAAACAGGTCTCCTGGCTCGACGAGTCGGTCACCGTCGGGCACTGGCGCACCCACGAGGGCGACGAGGTCGATTTCGTGATCGAGTTCGACGATGGTCAGGTGCTGGCCTTCGAGGTCAAGGCCAATGAACGCGTCACCAGCAAGGACTTCAAAGGATTGCGGAAGCTGCGGGAGACGCTGGGAACCCGGTGGATCGGCGGGATCGTGTTGTGCACGGGCAGCCGTTCCTACACCTTCGAAGACCATCTGCATGTGCTGCCCATCGACCGTCTCTGGACACCCGTCAACTCGTGACCACGGCCGACCGGTGGCCGAAAGGCCGGTGATCACCGGCTGGGCCCGGGAAAGCACTGCGGCAAGGCCACTTTCCCGGGCGTCACTGGTGATCAAACCTGAATTGCGGCGGCGGGGCGGTCGAGCAGCCAGAGGGTGCGTTCGGTGCCGTACACGGACGCGGCCGGCAGGTTCTCACCGCCGAGGGCGCGGGCCACGGCGTCGGCCTTGCCCTCGCCCCCGGCCAGCAGCCAGGTCTGGGTCGCGGCCCGCAGGGCGGGCAGGGTGAGCGAGATCCGGGTCGGCGGTGGTTTCGGCGATTCGCGGACGGCAATCACGGTGCCCTCCCGGACCGCGAACCCGGGGTGGCCCGGGAACAGCGAGGCCACGTGCCCGTCCGGCCCGACCCCGAGCATCAGCAGGTCGAAGTCTGGAACGCCGGGCACCGCCGAGACCGTGCCGGCGGCGGCTGCGGCCAGCTCGGTCGCGTACCCCGCGGCGGCCGCGTCCACGTCGTCCCCGAAGGCCCCGTCGCTGGGGGCCATGACGTGCACCCGGGCCGGGTTCAGCGGCAGAGCATCCAGCAGGACGGCGCGGGCCTGGGTCTCGTTGCGATCGGGATGACCGGACGGCAGGAACCGCTCGTCGCCCCACCACAGGTCGACCTCGGCCCAGTCGATGCGGTCGAGGTACGGCGCGCAGGCAACCGCCTTGAGCAGCGCGGTACCGCTCGTCCCGCCGGTCAGGACGGCGTGCGCGTGGCCACGGGCGCCTTGCGCCCCGGCCAGGAGGGCCACGAAGCGGAGCGCGGACTGGGTGGCCAGCACCCCGCCGTCCACGAAAGTGATCACCGTCCGCGAACCACCGCCCGGGGCCGGGCCCAGCTCCCGAGACTCGAAGTCCGACGACGCCGAGGACCCGGGCGAGCCCGAAGGGGCGGGGAACACTGAACTCATACGGCCGCTACCTCGGGGTTGTCCTCCACGTGCGAATGCTCGGACCGGCTCCCCTTCGGTGGATGCAGGGCCGGCAGGCCCTTGGTCAGGACGTCGGCGAACAGCTCGTCCGGGTCGAGCCGGCGCAACTCCTCGATCAGGCAGTCGACATCGCTGCGTCGGTGCATCGCGATCCGCCGGACCGGCTGCCCGGGCTGGGTCAGGGTTCCGACCGTACCGTCCGGGCGTTCGAGAGTGACCTTGCCGGACGAGCGAACCAGGGTGACCCCGATCATCCCGGTACCCGGGGGAGTCTTCTTCCGGGTCACCGGGCACTTCAGCGCGAAAGCCAGCCAGGCGGCCAGCAGTTCGGTGCTGGGACTGTCCGAGGCCCCGGTCACGGTGGCCCGGGTGACCGGATCGTACGGCGGCTGGTCCAGCGCGGCCGCCAGCAGGGCCCGCCACCGGGTGATCCGGCTCCAGGCCAGGTCCGTGTCGCCGGGCACGTGTCCCTCACCCAGCCGCAGCAGGGCCCGGACCGGCAGCTTTTCCTGCGCCGCGTCGGTGATCCGGCGCTGCGCCATCCGGCCGATCGGGTCCTGGGCCGGAACGTCGGGGGCGATTCCCGGCCACCAGACCACGATCGGCGCATCCGGCAGCAGCAGCGGCACGATCAGGCTCTCACCGTGGCTGGACAGCGGCCCGTAGAGCCGCAGCACGATCACCTCGCTGGCCCCGGCGTCACCGCCGACCCGGATCTGGGCGTCCAGCCGGGAACTGCCGCGCTTGTTGGCCCGCACGATCGCCACCACCCGGCACGGGTGCTCGCAACTGGCGTCGTTGGCCGTGCTGATCGCGGCGTCGGCACCGAACTCGTCGACGGCCAGGACCAGGGTCAGCACCCGGCCCAGAGCCACCGCACCGCCGTCGTTGCGCAGGTCGACCAGCTTACGGTTGATCGCGTTGGTGGTCGTGTTGGGCAGATCAACGATCATGGCCGCCTCCAGGTGCGCCCGTCCCGGGCCATCATGTCGTCCGCGGATTGCGGACCCCAGTAACCCGAGTCGTACGGATCAGGTTTGCCGCTCTTGGCCCAGTGCTCGGTGATCGGGTCGAGGATCTTCCAGGAGAGCTCGACCTCCTCGTGCCGGGGGAACAGCGGCGGGTCGCCCAGCAGGACGTCCAGGATCAGCCGCTCGTACGCTTCCGGGCTGGACTCGGTGAAGGCATGGCCGTAACCGAAGTCCATGTTGACGTCGCGCACCTCCATCGACGTCCCGGGGACCTTCGACCCGAACCGGATGGTCACCCCTTCGTCCGGCTGAACCCGGATCACCAGGGCGTTCTGCCCGAGCTCCTCGGTCGCGGTGTTGTCGAACGGCAGGTGCGGGGCGCGTTTGAAGACGACGGCGATCTCGGTCACCCGCCGCCCCAGCCGCTTGCCGGTGCGCAGGTAGAAGGGAACGCCGGCCCAGCGCCGGGTGTCGATGTCGAGCCGGATCGCAGCGAAGGTCTCGGTGGTGGAGTCCGGTGAGATACCGGCTTCCTCCAGATACCCGATCACCGGCTCGTTGCCCTGCCAGCCGCGGGCGTACTGGCCGCGGGCGGTGTGCTTGTTCAGGTCTTTCGGCAGCCGGACGGCCGAGAGCACCTTCTCCTTCTCGGCCCGCAGTTCCCGGGCGTCGAAGGTGATCGGTTCTTCCATGGCGGTGAGCGCGAGAAGCTGCAGCAGGTGGTTCTGAATCACGTCCCGGGCGGCGCCGATGCCGTCGTAGTAACCGGCCCGGCCGCCGATGCCGATGTCCTCGGCCATCGTGATCTGGATGTGGTCGACGTAGTTGGCGTTCCAGATCGGCTCCCACAACTGGTTGGCGAACCGCAGAGCCAGCAGGTTCTGGACGGTTTCCTTGCCCAGGTAGTGGTCGATCCGGAACACCGCGTCCGGGGGGAAGACCGACTCGACCACGTCGTTCAGTTCCCGGGCCGATTTCAGGTCACGCCCGAACGGCTTCTCGATCACCACCCGGCGCCAGCTGTCGCCGTCCTGCTTGGACAGCCCGGAGCGAGCCAGTTGCTTGGTCACCACCGGGAAGGCACCGGGCGGGATGGACAGGTAGAACGCATGATTGCCGCCGGTACCGCGGACCTCGTCCAGTTCGTGAACCGTGTCGGCCAGCCGGTCGAAGGCGTCGTCGTCCCCGAACTCACCGGAGACGAACCGGAATCCCTCGGCCATCTGGTCCCAGACCTCGGTCCGGAACGGTGTCCGGGCGTACTGCTGGACCGCTTCCCGCACGACGGCGGCGAAGTCCTGGTCGGCCCAGTCCCGGCGGGCGAAGCCGACCAGGGCGAACCCTGGTGGCAGCAACCCCCGATTGGCCAGGTCGTACACCGCCGGCATCAGCTTTTTCCGGGCCAGGTCGCCGGTCACCCCGAAAAGCACAAGCCCGCAGGGCCCAGCTATTCTGGGCAACCGGCGGTCTCGAGGGTCCCGAAGCGGATTGTGCTCGGTCGATACCCTGGTTGGGCTCACCCTGAAGATCTCCCTCGTGATTCAGAATCTCTTGGCGGGCCGGGCGGTCAAGACGGCCGGACCGATTTTCTAGACGGCCGGACGGCCTAAACGGCGACCCGGCTCAGGATCGAGACGATCTGGGCCAGACCGGCTTCCCGGTCGGTCAGGTGCAGTCTAAGAACTGGACGGCCGGCCGCGGCGAGCACCTTTGCATCGCCCGCCGCCTGGGCCGCAATCAGCGCGGCGAAGGTGAACGGCTGACCGGGCACCTCTAGATCCTCGTCGCTCCCGCCGGTGATCTGCAAATACACTCCCACCGGCGGGCCGCCTTTGTGGAACTGCCCGGTGGAATGCAGGAACCGCGGCCCCCACCCGAAGGTGACCGGGCGCTGCGCCCGGGCCGCGAGTGGATCACGGATTTCGGCCAGGCGGGCCTCCCCGAGCCGGTCAAGGTAGGCCATCACGCCGAGATATCCGCGCGGGGGCAGGACGGCCAGCAGCGCGGCCAGCGCGGCCTCGAGCGTGCTCGGGGCCGCCAGCAGTCCAGGGGTGGCCCGGATCTCGACCGCACCATCCACCGCGGCGGCCGGGTCCAGGCCGTTCACCAGGGACGATCCGGGTCGGGGGCTGAGCAGGCCGCGGGCCGCCCGCTTGGCGCTCTCGACGTCCGGCTGGTCGAACGGGTTGATGCTGAGCAGCCGGCCGGCGATCACCACCGCGTACTCCCAGAGCAGCAGTTGGGCCCCCAGCGGTCCGGACACCGACAGCCCGGCAGCAGCGTCGGCCGGACCGGGCGACGACCCGGCCGAAAGGCCGGTGGAAGGCTGGCCCGCCGGTTCGCCGGTCGGCACCGCCTCCTCGCCGGCCGGCAGCAACCGGATGATGATCGCGTCATCGGTGGGGTCGAGCAGCTCCGGAGCCGAAACGGTCGCGGTCACCACCGGCAGCAGGCCGGTGCCTTCCTTGCCGGTGGACTCGGCGATCAACTGCTCGGCCCAGTTCGCGAAGCCGGGCAGGCCGGAACCGAGGTCGGTGAAGATCAGTTTGTCGCGGATCGGGCCGTGGGCGCCACCACCACGATGGCTGCCGCCGAGAACCGCGCCGAGGATCAGCGCCGGGTTGGCCTCGGAGTCCTCGGCCAGCAGATCGACCACCGCGGCGGCCTCGTCCAGAAGCACACCGATGTCGGCACCGGCCAGCCCGGCCGGCACCAGGCCGAAGGCGGTCAGGGCGGAGAACCGGCCACCGACGTTCGGATCGGCACCGAAGATCGCCCGGTAGCCCCCCTGCCGGGCCACCTCCTCCAGGGCCGACCCGGGATCGGTGACAACCACGATCCGGCGGCTCGGGTCGATCCCGGCGGCGGTGAACGCCGCGGCGAAGGCCCGCCGCTGGCTGTCGGTCTCCAGGGTGGATCCGGACTTGCTCGAGACCACCACGACGGTGCGGGCCAGGTCGGCCAGGGCGGCCCGGACCGTCGCCGGATCGGTGCTGTCGAGGACGACCAGCTCGGTGCCGAACGCCGCGGTGATCACCTCGGGGGCCAGCGACGAGCCCCCCATGCCGCACAGCACCACCCGGTCGACGCCCTCGGCCAGCAGCTCGGCGCGCAACTGGGTGATCGGCTCGACCAGTGGGCGCGAGCTGTCCGGCAGCCCGGTCCAGCCGAGCCGGACCGAGGCGTCGGCGACGGCGGCGTCACCCCACAGGGTCGGGTCACCACCGGCGATCCGGGACGCCACCCGATCGGTGACCAGGCCGGCCAGGTGCTGGTCCGCAGCGGCGAGGGCATCCGCTCCGGTGACCACGACCGCGACGTCGGCGGCCCGGTCGTCGGCCGGCCAGACGCCCAGGTCGGCGCCGGTCATTCCGGGGCCTGAGAGCTGCCCTGGGCGCTGACCCGATCGAGCTCGCCGGTCACGGTGGCGAGCAATTCGCTCCAGCTCTTCTCGAACTTGTCCACGCCCTCGGTCTCGAGCACCGTGACCACGTCGTCGTAGTCGATGCCCAGCCCCTGAAGCCGGCTGAGCACGGCGGCGGCCTCGGTGTAGGCCCCGGTGACGGTGTCCCCGGTGATCTGGCCGTGATCGGCGACCGCCTCCAGGGTGGCCCCGGGCATCGTGTTCACGGTGTCCTTGGCGACCAGTTCGGTGACGTACAGGGTGTCCGGGTAGGAGGGATCCTTGACCCCGGTCGAGGCCCAGAGCGGGCGCTGAACCCGGGCTCCGGCGGCAGCCAGTTCCTGCCAGCGAGGGGTGGCGACGACCTCTTCGAAGGCCTGGTACGCCAGCCGGGCATTAGCCACCGCGGCCTGGCCCTTGAGCGCTGTGGCCTCGTCGGTACCGATCGCCTTGAGCCGCTTGTCGATCTCGGTGTCCACCCGGGAGACGAAGAACGACGCGACCGAGGCGATCCCGGCCAGATCGTGGCCGGCCTGGCGGGCCTGCTCCAGGCCGGACAGGTAGGCGTCCATCACGGCCCGGTAGCGCTCCAGGCTGAAGATCAGGGTCACGTTCACGCTGATCCCCTCGGAGATCGCGGTGGTGATCGCGGGCAGCCCCTCGACCGTGGCCGGGATCTTGATCAGGGTGTTGGGCCGGTCGACGGTCGCCCACAACCGGCGGGCCATCTCGATCGTGGCCGCGGTGTCCCGGGCCATCCTCGGATCGACCTCGATCGAGACCCGCCCGTCCAGGTGGCCGGAGGACTCGTAGACCGGCCGGAACGTGTCGGCGGCGGTGCGGACGTCGTCCGTGGTGATCTCGAAGACCGCGGCCTCGGTATCGGCGCCCTTGGCCACCAGGGACCGGACCTGGTCTTCGTAGCGGTCACCCTTGGCCAGGGCATTGGCGAAAATGGTGGGGTTCGTGGTGACGCCGACGACACCGCGGTCCTGGATCAGCGCGTCCAGGTCCCCGCTCTCGAGGAGTTCTCGCGAGAGGTCGTCGAGCCAGATGGATACCCCGTTCGCGGCCAGATCGTGCAGTGCTTTGCTCACGCGGTGAGCCTCCTGTCGAAACTTTGCGGTTGGCGTGCGGACCTCTCATGGATAAGGGCCGGCGGCGGCGAAAAATGCCACCGCCGGCCCCGGGACCTGACTGTGCTACCCGGCGCTACCAGACGTTACTCAGTGTTACACGAACCGCGACCGAACCTACTGACCGGCGGCCGCGATGCTCTCCCGAGCGGCCTCGACCACGGCCTCGGCGGTCAGGCCGAACTCCTGGTAGAGCCGCTTGAAGTCGGCGGAGGCGCCGTAGTGCTCGATCGAGATGATCCGGCCGGCGTCGCCGACCAGCTCGCGCCAGCCCTGGGCGATCCCGGCCTCGACCGACACCCGGGCCTTCACCGTCGCCGGTAGAACGCTAGCCCGGTAGCCGGCATCCTGCTCGTTGAACCACTCCACGCACGGCATCGAGACCACCCGGGTCGGGATGCCCGCGGCCTGCAGCGTCTCCCGGGCGGCGACCGCGAGCTGGACCTCGGACCCGGTCCCGATCAGGATCACCTGGGGCACCCCGCCGTCGGCCTCGGCCAGCACGTACCCGCCCCGGGCCACCCCTTCGGCGGAGTTGAACGCCTCCGGGCCGCGCTCGAAGGTCGGCACGTTCTGCCGGGTCAGCACCAGGCCCACCGGGCCGCGGTTGCGCTCCAGCAGGGCCCGCCAGGCCCAGGCGGTCTCGTTCGCGTCGGCCGGGCGCAGCACCGACAGGCCGGGGATGGCCCGCAGCGCCGCCAGGTGCTCGATCGGCTGATGGGTCGGGCCGTCCTCGCCCAGGCCGATCGAGTCGTGCGTCCAGACGTAGGTCACCGCGACCTGCATCAGCGACGCGAGCCGGACCGCCGGGCGCATGTAGTCGCTGAAGGTCATGAACGTTCCGCCGTAGGGGCGGGTGTTGCCGTGCAGCCGGATCCCGCTCAGGATCGAGCCCATCGCGTGCTCACGGATGCCGAAGTGCAGGGTGCGCCCGTACGGGTTGCCCTTCCAGTTCTTGGTCGAGCGCGCGCTCGGGATGAAGGACGCCTCGCCCTTCATCGTGGTGTTGTTGCTCTCGGCCAGGTCGGCCGAGCCTCCCCACAGTTCCGGCAGCACCGGGGCCAGCGCGCTGAGGACCTCCCCGGACGCCTTGCGGGTGGCGACGTCCTTGCCCGCGGCGAACACCGGCAGCGACGACTCCCAGCCCTCCGGCAGCCGGTTGTTCTTCAGCCGCTCGTGCAGGGCCGCGCGCTCGGGGTTGGCCACCTCCCACTCCTTGAAGGCGTCCAGCCAGGCCGCGCGCACCGCCCCACCGCGATCGATCACCTCACGGGCGTGGGCCAGCACCTGCGGCTCGACCACGAAGGACTCCTCCGGCGGGAAGCCGAGCAGTTCCTTGGTCGCCCGGATCTCGTCCGCGCCGAGCGCGGAGCCGTGCGAGGCACCGGTGTTCTGCTTGGTCGGGGCCGGCCAGGCAATGATGGTTCGCAAGATCACGATCGAGGGCCGGTCACGCTCGGCCTTGGCCGCCAGCAGCGCCGAGTACAGGGCCTGCTTGTCTTCGACGTAGGCCCCGGTGACGGTCCAGTCGACTTTCTGCACGTGCCAGCCGTAGGCCTCGTAGCGCTTGGCCACGTCCTCGCTGAACGCGATGTCGGTGTCGTCCTCGATCGAGATGTGGTTCTGGTCGTAGATCAGCACCAGGTTGCCGAGCTGCTGGTGACCGGCCAGCGAGGACGCCTCGGAGGTCACACCCTCCTCGAGGTCGCCGTCGGAGGCGATCACCCAGATGGTGTGGTCGAAGGGGCTCTGGTCGGCCGGCGCGTCGGGATCGAAGAGGCCACGCTCACGCCGGGCGGCCATCGCCATCCCGACGGCGCTGGCCAGACCCTGCCCGAGCGGGCCGGTGGTGATCTCGACGCCGGCGGTGTGCCCGTACTCGGGGTGCGCGGGGGTCTTGGAGCCCCAGGTGCGCAAGGCCTTGAGATCTTCCAGTTCCAGGCCGTAACCACTGAGGTAGAGCTGGATGTACAGGGTCAGGCTGGAATGCCCGGCGGAGAGCACGAACCGGTCCCGTCCGGGCCAGTTCGGATCCTGCGGGTCGTGCTTGAGCAGCTTCTGATAGAGCAGATAGGCGGCGGGGGCCAGGCTCATCGCTGTGCCCGGGTGACCGTTGCCGACCTTCTGCACCGCGTCGGCGGCAAGCAAGCGCACGGTGTCCACCGCACGGTCGTCCAACGGCGTCCATTCAAGTTGGTCGGTGTTGCGCGCCACGGTGTCTGTCACGACGGTCTGGATCCTTCCATTGCTCTTTGATTTACCCTGATCGAGCCTAGCCCCGCGGGCCAAGATCGCTCCTTCAGGCTCGCCTGCACAAACGCCCATCAGCCGGGCAACAATCCGTAAAGCTGTGGTGGCGTGAGTGAGGCCACGACGACGTTTGGCCCGTCATGACGCGCTTCGGGACCTTGTACCCTTACAGTTGCCGGGACCGGATCCGGATTACCCGAGGGAAACTGTGACCGCTGTCCAACCTCGCCAGGCTCGGCCCACCGGCCTGGCAGCATCTCCGTCGCATGTCCCGACGGTGCCCGCACCGCCGCTCTCGCTCCCCCCGATCGAGGGGGAGTCCCGGCTGCTGGTCGAGCGCAGCCGCCCGGTGCGGTCGGTGCGCCGTACCCTGCGGGCCTACCTGGCCTTGACCAAGCCCCGGATCATCGAACTGCTGCTGGTCACGACCGTGCCCGCGATGATGCTCGCGCAGGGCGGGGTGCCCCCACTCACGCTGGTGCTGGCCACTCTGGTCGGCGGTTCACTCGCGGCCGGCAGCGCGAACACGCTGAACTGCTACCTCGACCGCGACATCGACACCCAGATGCACCGGACCGGCAACCGGCCCCTGGTGACCGGTGAGATCGGTCCCCGGGCCGCGCTCGTCTTCGGGCTGGCCCTCGGCGTGCTGTCGGTGATCGCGCTGGCCCTGACGGTTAACCTCCTCTCGGCCGGGCTCGCGCTGCTCGCGATCCTGCTCTACGTCGTCGGCTACACGATGCTGCTGAAGCGCCGGACCCCACAGAACATCGTCTGGGGCGGGGTGGCCGGCTGCCTGCCCACCCTGATCGGCTGGTCGGCGGTGACGGACAGCCTGACCTGGGCGCCGTTCGTGCTGTTCGGCATCGTGTTTCTGTGGACGCCGCCGCATTACTGGCCGCTGTCGATGCGTTACCGCGCCGACTACGAGGCCGCCGGGGTGCCGATGCTGCCGGTGGTGGCCGATCCGGTCGCGGTGGCCCGGCAGATCGTCGCCTACTCCTGGGCCATGGTGGCCTGGTCGTTGCTGCTGATCCCGGCCGCCGCCACCGGCCCGGTCTACACGACCAGCGCCGTGCTGCTCGGTGGGGGCTTCCTGGTCGAGGCCCATCGGCTGCTGCACCGGGCCCGGCGCGGGGCCGAGGATCTGCTGCCGATGCGGTTGTTCCATTGGTCGATCACCTATCTGACCCTGCTCTTCGTCGCCGTCGCCATCGACCCGCTGCTTCACTGACCGGTGCTTTCCCGTACTGACCGGCGCTTCCGGGCCAGGACCGGCATTTCGCCGGCGATGACCCCGTCCCCAGGTGGTAACCCGCGTTTCTGCCATGATCAAGCAAATCTGCGCACCAAGACCCACCACCCGGAGCGCACGTCTGCATGGTCACAATTAGCTGGATCGGCCGAGGAAGGGATCAACGGTGTTCAGCAAAATCCTGGTCGCCAATCGGGGTGAGATCGCGGTCAGGGCTTTCCGGGCCGGCTATGAGCTCGGCTGCCGGACGGTCGCCGTCTTCCCCTGGGAGGACCGCAACGCCGAACACCGGATCAAGGCCGATGAGGCTTACCAGATCGGTGAGCCGGGCCATCCGGTCCGCGCCTACCTGGACATTGACGAAATCATCCGGGTCGCGGTCGAATCCGGCGCTGACGCCATTTACCCCGGATACGGTTTTCTGTCCGAGAACCCGGCCCTGGCCACCGCCTGTGCGCGGGCCGGCCTCACCTTCGTCGGGCCGTCGCCGCACACCCTGGCGCTGGCCGGTAACAAGGTCCGCGCGGTGGCCGCCGCGCGGACGGCCGGGCTGCCGGTGCTGCGCTCGTCCGAACCCTCGTCCACGCCCGACGATCTGCTCGCGGTTGCCGCGGAGATCGGGTTCCCGCTGTTCGTCAAGGCGGTCGCCGGGGGCGGCGGCCGGGGGATGCGCCGGGTAGCGACCGCGGCCGAACTGCCGGAGTCCCTGGGGACGGCGATGCGGGAGGCCGAGGGGGCGTTCGGCGACAGCACGGTGTTCCTCGAGCAGGCGGTGCTGCGGCCCCGGCACATCGAGGTGCAGGTGCTGGCCGACGCCGACGGCGAGACCGTGCACCTGTTCGAACGGGACTGCTCGGTGCAGCGCCGGCACCAGAAGGTGGTCGAGATCGCCCCGGCCCCGGCCCTGGATCCGGATCTGCGGATCCGGCTGTGCGCCGATGCGGTGGCCTTCGCCCGTCAGGTCGGCTACCTGAACGCCGGGACGGTCGAGTTCCTGGTCGACACCGTCGGCGAGCGCGCCGGTGAGCACGTGTTCATCGAGATGAATCCGCGGATCCAGGTCGAGCACACCGTCACCGAGGAGGTCACGGACGTCGACCTGGTGCAGGCGCAGTTCCGGATCGCCGCCGGTGAACGGCTGGCCGAGCTGGGGCTGACCCAGGACCGGATCCAGGTCCGGGGCACCGCTCTGCAGTGCCGGGTGACGACGGAGGATCCGGCCAACGGATTCCGCCCCGACACCGGCATGATCACCAGCTACCGGTCGCCGGGCGGGGCCGGGATCCGGCTGGACGGCGGCAGCGTGTACGCGGGCGCCTCGATCAGCCCGCACTTCGATTCGATGCTGGTCAAACTGATCTGCCGGGGGCCGGACTTCACCAGTGCGGTGAGCCGGGCCCGGCGAGCGCTGGCCGAGTTCCGGGTCCGGGGAGTACGCACGAACATCGCGTTCCTGCAGGCGGTCCTCGCCGATCCCGACTTCATCGCCGGCGGCGCCCCGACCTCGTTCATCGACGATCGCCCTCAGCTCGTGCACACCCAGCCGAGCGCCGACCGGGGCGGCAAGCTGCTGTCCTGGCTGGCCGACGTCACCGTGAACGCCCCGTACGGGCGGCCGCAGCCGGCGGCCTCGCCGGCCCTCAAGCTGCCCCCGCTGGAGTCCGGCCCGCTGCCGACCGGTTGGCGGCAGCGGCTGCTGGATGCCGGCCCGGAAGGTTTCGCCGCCGGGTTGCGGGCGGCCGGACCGGTCGCCGTCACCGATACCACGTTCCGCGATGCCCACCAGTCCCTGCTGGCCACCCGGGTGCGCACTCACGACCTGCTCCAGGTCGCCCCGCACCTGGCCCGGACGACGCCGCAGTTGCTCAGCGTCGAATGCTGGGGCGGGGCCACCTATGACGTCGCGCTCCGGTTCCTGGCCGAGGACCCGTGGGAGCGGCTGGCCGCGCTGCGCGAGGCGATGCCCAACCTGTGCCTGCAGATGCTGCTGCGGGGCCGGAACACGGTCGGCTACACCCCGTATCCGACCGAGGTGACCGATGCCTTCGTGGCCGAGGCGACCCGGACCGGGATCGACATCTTCCGGATCTTCGACGCGCTGAACGACGTCGAGCAGATGCGCCCGGCGATCGACGCCGTCCGGGGCACCGGCACGGCGGTCGCCGAGGTGGCGCTCTGCTACACCGGCAACCTGCTCGACCCGGGGGAGCGGCTCTACACCCTGGACTACTACCTGGGTCTGGCCGAGCGGATCGTCGAGGCCGGGGCCCACGTGCTGGCGATCAAGGACATGGCCGGGCTGCTGCGCCCGGCGGCCGCCGCCCGCCTGGTCACCGCCCTGCGCAGCCGCTTCGATCTGCCGGTGCACCTGCACACCCACGACACCGCCGGTGGTCAGATGGCGACCTTGCTGGCGGCGATCGAGGCCGGGGTGGACGCCGTGGACGTGGCCACCGCGTCGATGGCCGGGACCACCAGCCAGCCGTCCTGGTCCGCGCTGGTGGCCGCGCTGGAGAACACCGAGCGCGACCCGGGCTTCCGGCTCCGCGCGGTCACCGATCTGGAGCCGTACTGGGAGGCGATGCGCAAGGTCTACGCCCCGTTCGAGTCCGGGCTGAGTGCTCCGACCGGCCGGGTCTACGACCACGAGATTCCCGGCGGTCAGCTCTCGAACCTGCGCCAGCAGGCGATCGCACTGGGCCTGGGGGAGAAGTTCGAGCAGGTCGAGTCCATGTACGCGGCGGCCGACCGGATCCTGGGCCGGCTGGTGAAGGTGACACCGTCGTCCAAAGTGGTCGGCGATCTGGCCCTGCACCTGGTTGCGACCGGGGCCGACCCGGCCGAGTTCGCCAAATACCCGGAGAAGTTCGACGTCCCGGATTCGGTGATCGGCTTCCTGTCCGGTGAGCTGGGTGTTCCTCCCGGTGGCTGGCCCGAGCCGTTCCGCAGCCGGGCCCTGGCCGGCCGTGAGATCAAGGACCGGACGACGGAGCTGAGCGCCGATGACCGGGCCGGCCTGACCCGGACCCCGCGCGAGACCTTGCACCGGCTGCTGTTCCCCGGCCCGGCCCGGGACTTCGCCGTCACCCGGGCCCGGTTCGGCGATCTGTCGGTCCTCGATACCCAGGATTACCTCTACGGCCTGCGGCAGGGTGAGGAGCGGGAGATCACGCTCAACCGCGGCGTCCGGCTGATCGTCGGGCTGGAGGCGGTCGGGGAGGTGGACGAGCGCGGGATGCGCACGGTGATGTGCACGCTGAACGGCCAGTTGCGGCCGGTCCAGGCTCGGGACCGGTCGGTGAAGGTCCAGGTGCACCGGGCCGAGAAGGCGGATCCGGCCCGGCCCGGACAGGTCGCGGCCCCGTTCGACGGCGTCGTCACCCTGGTGGTGGGCGAAGGCGATCAAGTCACCGCCGGGCAGACCATCGTGACGATCGAGGCGATGAAGATGGAGGCCTCGATCGCCGCGCCGATCGCCGGGACGGTGCAGCGAGTCGCGGTCGGCGGCATCCAGCAGGTCGAGGGCGGCGACCTGCTCCTCGTCCTGGCCTGACCCCTAGCCTCCGGCCTGACCCCTAGCCTCCGGCCTGACCCCTAGCCTCCGGCCGGAGGCGGGAGTGGCCGGAGGCGGGGGCCGATCGATCACACAGTGCGACGTAGATCACACCGTGTGCAATACTCGACCCTCGGGGAGCGAACCCATACAGCCGTGTCTACTCGAGACGATGTTTGAGGGTGATGGAAGGCATGGACGGCACCGGGGGCGAAGGCCCAGGCCCTCGAGCCGCCCCGACCCCGGCCTCCACGTTGCCCGCTCCGCGCCTGCGGGACCCGCTCCGGTCCACGGAGCTGGCCGGAATGCAGCGGCTGCTGGAAGCCGTACCCAACGCCATGGTCGTGGTCGACCCCGAGGGCCTGGTCGTGATGATCAACTCCCAGTTCGAGCGGCTACTGGGCTGGCCCCAGGCCGACCTGCTGGGCCACAGCATCGACGTCTTCCTACCCGAAAGGGACCGGCCGGCGGATCTGGGGCCGCGGTTCGCGTACCTGTCGGATTCCCAGTTCCGACCCCTGGGACCCGAACTCGATACAGAGGTCTTGCGCCGCGACGGTACGGAGTTCCCGGCGGCGATCAGCCTGGCCCGGGCTCAGACCGACCAGGGACCGCTGATCACCGTGACGGTGCGGGATCTGTCCGAGCGCCGGGCGATGGAGGAGAAGTTCCACCGCTTCGTCGAATCGTCACCGGATGCGGTGGTCATCGCCGATCACACCGGAAAGATCATCATCATCAACACGCAGACCGAGAAGCTCTTCGGCTACAGCCGGGACGAATTGCTCGGGCAGTCGGTGGAAACGATCGTTCCGCAGCCGCTGATCGATCGAGACCCTTCCAACTCCGCGCTCTTCTTCGCCTCGCCCAAGGTTCAGTCGATGGGTTCCGGGCTGGGGCTGGAACTGCACGGCCAGCACAAGAACGGGACCCAGTTCCCGATCGAGATCAGCCAGAGCCCGCTGCAGACGGAGGACGGGCTGCTGGTCTCCAGCGCCATTCGGGATGTCACCCTGCGGCGCCGCGCCGACCAGTTGCGCTTCCGGCTCGCGGCCATCGTCGAGGGTTCGGACGACGCGATCGTCAGCACCGATCTCGCCGACATCGTGACGAGCTGGAATCGGGGCGCGCAGACGCTCTACGGCTATACCGAGCAGGAGATGGTGGGCCGGCCGCTGAGCCTGCTGCTCCCCCCGGACCGCCCCGGCGAGGACATCGAACTGCTGGGCGAGCTGGGGCGGAGCGAGCGGATCCGGCATCGCGACTCGCTGCGGCGGACCAAGGACGGCCGGGACATCGTGGTTTCGATGACCATCTCACCGATCCGGGACCAGACCGGCACGCTGATCGGGGGCTCGAAGGTGGCCCGGGACATCACCGAGCGCACCAATGCCGAACGAACCCTGGCCGCGGCCAAGGAACAGGCCGAGACCGCGAGCCGGGAGTACGAGGCCTTCAGCTATTCGGTCGCCCACGACCTGCGGGCCCCGCTGCGAGCACTGGACGGATTCAGTCAGCGGCTGATGGAGGGATATTCCGGCGTCCTGGACCAGACCGGACAGGACTACCTGCGGCGGATCGGCGAGTCCGCTCAGTACATGGCGCAGCTCATAGACAGCTTGCTGCGGCTGGCCCGGCTCAGCAACCGGGAGCTGGTCTATGAATCGGTGGACCTCAGCCGGCTCGCGACCGAGGCCCTGGACCGGCTCCGGAGCCAGTCGCCGGACCGGCCAGCCGACCTCGTGATCCAGCCGGGACTGAGCGTCCGGGGTGATCGTGGACTGCTCACCGTCGTGTTCGAGAACCTGCTGGGCAACGCGTGGAAATTCTCCCGCAACCAGGCTCGCGCCCGGATCGAGTTCGGCCTGACCTCGACCGAGGCCGGTGCGGCCTACTTTGTTCGCGACGACGGCGCCGGGTTCGACATGGCCTATGTCGCGAAGCTGTTCGGAGTCTTTCAACGGCTGCACAACGTCCGCGAATTCGAGGGTACCGGGATCGGGCTGGTGACGGTCCAGCGGATCGTCGGGCGGCACGGCGGGCGGATCTGGGCCGAGGGCGTACCCGAACACGGTGCCACCTTCTACTTCACTCTCGACACCGGGGATCGGTGAAATGCTCAGCCAGAACATCCTGTTGGTCGAGGACAACGCCAACGACGAGGAACTGACCTGCGACGCGCTGTCCCGAAGCGGACTCCTGAACTCGATCGTGGTCACCCGGGACGGTGCCGAAGCGCTTGACTACCTCTTCGGTCGCGGTGAGTACGCGGGTCGCGACGTTACCGACCTGCCGACGGTCGTGCTGCTCGACCTCAACCTTCCTAAACTCTCGGGATTGGACGTTCTGCGCACCATCCGGACCAGCGAGCAGACCCGCTTGTTACCCGTGGTGATCTTCACCTCTTCGGAGGAGGACATCGACGTCCTGAACGGCTACGAGAACGGCGTCAACGGCTACCTGGTCAAGCCGGTGGGTTTCGCCGAGTTCACACAGGTGGTGTCGCGGCTCGGCCTCTACTGGGTGCTGAGCAACCACGGTCCGCCGGTGACCCGGAAGAACGGTCCACCGGTGACCCGGAGGATCTGAGCACCACCGGCCGCCTCAGTCAGTTGCCGATGTGACGGCTGCGGCGCAGGCCGTCCAGGAGGGCTTGCTCGCCGGACACGGCGCTGTCGATCCGGTACGTATAGCCACCCGAGGCCAGCGCGATCTTGCGCAGCGCCGAGTAGTCGGCGTCCGGGCCCAGGCCGCCGGTGTAGATGGCTACCTTCTGGTGGCCCCGATTGAGTTTGTGGATCTCGTTCAGCACATCCTTCAGGGTGGCCCCGGTGGAGTCCTCGTTCGCACCGTCACTCAGCAGGATGATCGCGTTCTCGTTCTGAGGGTTGTAGTTCTGGTGCATGTTCCGCAGCGCGGCGATGGTCACGTCGTAGAGCGAGGTGCCCCCGCCGGACAGGTAGTCGTCCGAGTTGGCGGCCAGCCGCATCAGCAGGTCGCGCTGGGTCTCACCGTTGGATCCGCGGCTACCCAGCCGGCGCACCGGGGCCAGTACCCGATAGTCCTGATTGCCCTGCATTTTCGAGGCGAACACCCAGAGACCGACCGAACCGCTGTCCGGCAGCAGATTGACGCCCAGCCGGACGGCCGCTCCCGACAGTCCGATCCGGGTGGTCCCGTCGCTCAGCTTGGCCTTCATGGACAGCGACACGTCCAGCACGGTGAGGATCCGGGACGGCTTGGCCAGCGCCTCGACCCGTCCGATCATGCCGTCCACCTCCGTCCGGCTCGGTGGCGTGAGCACCCGGACCTTGGTCGAGATTCCGGTGCCGACCGGATCGGTGCCGCCGGAGGTACGGAAGCCGGCCTGGTGCAGCAACGTCTGCGCCCGGCCGGAGATCAGGCCGTCGGTCACCGCGCGGGTGGCGGCGACCTGGCTCTGGGTCTGGGTGGTTCCCTTGACCTGGTAGATCGGGTAGTCCAGGACCGGTGAACCTTCCTGCGGGTAGATCGCCCTCAGGTGCGGGCTGATCGAGGTCTCATTCAGACTGGCAACGGCCTGTTCGGTGGAGGGGAACAAGGGAGCCATCGACGACCCGGACTGCGCGTCGGCGATCGCCAGCGACTGTTCCGGTACGTCGGAACGATCCGAGGCCAGCACGGTGGCCACTACCTCCTGGTCGGCACGCTTGCCTTTGCCCAGGGACTGCCAGAGGGCGATCAATGCGTCCAGACTCTCGGACTGGCCCTGATAATCCGAGACGGCGACCGGACGGCTCCCGCGCAGGGCCTGTAACCAGGTGGGGTTGTGCTTGGACCAGCCGAGGTGGTCGGCGGCCTCGGTGCTGGTCGCCAGCACAACGGGGGTGTCGGCCAGCGAGCCGATCGACGCCAGCGGCCAATGCTGGACCTTCTCCCCCCAGACGCTCGCGTCCGGGATCCAGACCTGCGGGGCCAGGTCGACCGGCAACATGCCGGCGCTGGCCACGGTCTCCTGCGGTTGCTGAGCCCGGACCTCGGGGAACATGCAGTGTCCGTCGGCCAGCGGCCGGTCCCTCAGCGGGGCAAGGATCTGATTGACGACGGCGGTCAGCTCGGGGGCCACCACAACGTCTACGACCTCGGGCCGGCAGTGGTTGCCCGAGGCCCACGGGAACTGGGCCAGGGCCTGCCGGGGCGTTACCATCGCCGCCGCGCCGATAATGGTGACGAGCGTGATCGCGGTCAGGACGACCCGGGCGACGATGCCGAAACCCCTCCGCGGTAACGAACGATCGTCCCCGTAGACCGCGTGCCTAGCCATCGGGCCCGGCCTCACTTCCCGTTCCGCCAACAGCGGATTTCAG
>Ga0265340_10000766_pt1 | contig 18286 bp, 18 predicted proteins | sample 4CB225metaG_FD_202082 | JGI IMG/M metagenome (GOLD analysis project Ga0265340, IMG submission 202082) | Rhizosphere microbial communities from Carex aquatilis grown in University of Washington, Seatle, WA, United States - 4-CB2-25 metaG | ecosystem: Host-associated > Plants > Roots >...
CTGGGCCTTGATTGCTGCCGGTCCGAAGTAGCCGTCGACGAAGCCGGGCAGGTGCTGGTCCAGCCGGAGCGCCAGGCGGAGATACTCGGCGGCGATCTCATCCGGCGCGGGGATCTCGGTCTCGCCCCCGAGGCCCGGCTCGGTCACGACTCGGTCTCGCCGACGAACGGCATCCGGTTCCGCTCCGCGGCGTCCAGGCTCATCCGGAGGGCCGCCGTCTTCTGCTCGGCCACCTCGCGGACATAGGCGGCCTCCTCGTCCGGAGCCATCGGCCGGCCGCGGACGATCGAGCGCGACTTGCCGACCATCAGCCAGCTCAGGTGGTAGCGGTCCATCGTCCCCCAGGCCCGGCTGAGCAGCTCGTCCGAGAGCTGCAGCCAGACCTGGAGCGCCCCGAGCGACGGACTCTGCTGGAGGCGGTCACCCTCGGCCACCAGCTGGCGGGTGCGCAGGATCAGCTCGTCCCGGGTCACGAGCCGCTCAATCGGCGGGCTCGGGCAGCAGTGCGGCCATCGACATCGCGTCGATCCAGTCCTCGCGGGCGGCCCGCAGGGCGCGGGTCCGCGGCCCGGGCCGGCCCGGGCCGATCGGGCGGCCATCGAGCGCGACAAGTGGCACGATGCCGGCCACGCTGCCGGTCAAGAACGCCTCGTCGGCGGCGAGCAGCTCGGCCGGCCGGAGGTCGACCTCGGCCAGGGTCAGGCCCAGCTGCTCGGCGTGGGCCAGGAGCCAGGTCCGGGTAGTGCCGGCCAGGATCGCCGCGCTGAGCGGCGGGGTGGCCAGGGTCGGTCCGGCGATCACGAACAGGTTCGCCGCTGTCGCCTCGCTCAGCCGCCCGTCGAGGGTCAGGAACAGGGCGTCGTCGGCCTGGGCCCGGGCCGCCTCGAGCCGGGCATAGACGTAGTCGGCCCGCGACGTCGTCTTGACCCCGGACAGGGGCGAGGCGGGATCGCGCCGGATCGTGCTGGTCACCGCCCGGACGCCGCGCTCGAGCAATTCCGCCGCCGTGGCCGCGTAGGGCCAGGCCTGGATCACGATCGTGGCCACGAGGTCCTCGAAACCCGGCGGCAGCAGGCCCCGCCGCTCGAGTGGCCCGCGGCTGACCGTGATCCGGATCGCTGCGTCGCCGACCTGTCCCTCGTCCGAGCCGGCCGCCCCGCTCCCGGCGAGACCTTCGGCCGCGAGCAGCCCGGCGATGCCGTCGGCCAGCTGGTCGTCGCTCGCCGAGAGGTTGAGGCCCAGGACCTGGCAACCCGCCCGCAGGCGATCGAGATGCTCGTCGAGCTCGATCACGATCCCCCGCCGAGCCCGTGCCGTCTCGAACAGGCCGTCGCCGAGCTGGAAGCCGCGATCGGTCACGTTCAGGTGCGGGCCTCGGGCGTCGACCAGCGCCCCGTCGAGCCAGATCGCGTGGCCCGTGCTCGCCGTCACGGTCAGGCCGCCCCGGCCGCTTCGTGACCGGCGATCGCGCGCAGCGGACCGGCGGCCTTGGCCACCGTCTCGAACCATTCCTCGGTCGGATCGCTGCGCCAGGTGATCCCGCCACCAACGTGCAGGCTCAACTGCGCCCCGTCGGCCACGAACGTCCGGATCAGGATGCTCGAGCCGAGCTGGCCGTCGGGCCCTAGCCAGACGGCCGAACCGGTGTACGGCCCGCGCCGGACCGGCTCGAGCGTTTCGAGGATCTCCATCGCCCGGATCTTCGGGGCGCCGGTGATCGAGCCGCCGGGAAACGCCGCGGTCAGCAGGTCGAAGGCGTCGCGGCCTGGTGCGAGCCGGCCGGTGACCGTGGACACGAGGTGCTGGACGGCGCTCGTCCGCTCGAGCCGGCACAGGCGCGGGACGCGGACCGAGCCCGGCCGGCAGACCCGCCCGAGGTCGTTGCGCAGGACGTCCACGATCATCACGTTCTCGGCTCGATCCTTGGCGCTGGCCAGGAGCTCGGCCGCCAGGGCCCGGTCGGCCTCGGGCGTGGTCCCTCGCGGCCGGGTGCCCTTGATCGGATCGGTGGTCACGATCCCGCTGACGTCGACCGCGAGGAACGATTCGGGCGAGGCCGAGGCGATTGCCCGGGGCCGGCCGGCACGGATCCCCGACTCGCCGGCACCGAGGTCCAGGTAGGCCGCGAACAGGGCGGGGTCGCCCGTCCGCAGCGAGCGATACAGCGGCCAGGGATCGGCGCTGAACGGCGCGGACAGGCGCCGGGCGAGGTTGGCCTGGTAGATCTCTCCATCGCGGATCGCCCGGCGGATCGCCGCCACGCCAGCTTCGTACACGCCCCGATCGAGGCTCGAGGTGAACGCCAGGCCGTCCAGTGGTTCGCCCTCCGGCGACGCAGACCGCTCGGCGCGGGACGACCCCGACTGCGGCTCGGTGAGGCCGGCGTCGATGCGGCCGCGCACGGCGGCCAGGCGGATGTCGAGCCGATCCCGGTCGCCGTCGACGGCTCGACCTCCGAGGAATGCCCGCCCGCTGCGGCGGTCCCAGGCGAGCACCCAGTCGTGGAGCGCCAGGCGCAGCTCGGGCAGGTCCTGATCGTTGGGGACGAGCTCCGCCCGCGGCTCGAGGCGCAGGCCCAGGTCGTAGCCGAGGAAGCCCGCGAGCCCGCCGATGAATGGCGGGCCGTCCGGATCGTCGACCGGCACCGGCGCCAGGCGGGCGAGCATCCGCCGCGCGTCGGCGAACGGATCCGGCCCCGCGCTCGGGCGGAGGAGCACGGCCAGCGGGTCGGCGCTCAGGAAGCTCCAGCGCGAACGCCGTCCGGGCCGGGCACTCTCGAGGAGGGTCAGACCCGGCCAGCCGCGAAGCAGCTCCGCGGCGTCGAGCGGTGCGACCCGATCGAGCGCCGGGATCCGGTCCAGGCGGACCGCAGGCAGGAGGCCGGACGCGGCGCTTGGGGACGACGAGGCGAGGACCATCTCGCGATTATCGCCCGTCGGGCGCCGCGGCCCGACCTCGATCGACCTCAGGCGGAAGGCGCCACGTACGTCTTCTCGATCGGCACGCCGACCATGCTGCCCCACTCGGTCCAGCTGCCGTCGTAGTTGCGCACCCGGCGATAGCCGAGCAGCTCGTGCAGGACGAACCAGGTGTGCGACGACCGCTCGCCGATCCGGCAGTAGGCAATGATGTCCTTGTCGGCCGTGACGCCCTTGGCCGCGTACAGGGCGGCGAGGTCGTCGACGCTCTTGAACGTGCCGTCCTCGCGGACGGTCTGCGCCCACGGAATGGAGGCCGCACCGGGGATGTGGCCGGCCCGCTGGGCGGTCTCGCTCAGGCCGGGAGGCGCCAGCAGCTCACCGCTGTACTCGGCCGGGGCGCGCACGTCGACCAGGACCAGCTCCGAATCCGACAGCCGGGGCAGGATGTCGTCGCGGAAGGCGCGCAGGGCGAAGTCCGGCTCGGGCAGCTTGTAGCCCGTCGCGGCGTAGCTCGGCACGTCGGTCGACAGGGGCAGGCCGTGGTCAAGCCAGTATTTGCGCCCGCCGTCGAGGATCCGGACATCCTGGTGGCCGTACAGCTTCAGCTGCCAGTAGGCCCAGGCCGCGAACCAGTTGTTGTTGTCGCCGTACAGCACGATCGTCGTATCGGGTCCGATCCCGCCCGCCGACAGGAGAGCCGAGAAGTCGTCCTGGCCGGCGATGTCGCGGCGGATCCCATCCGCCAGCTGGCTGGTCCAGTTCCAGCCCACCGCGCCGGGCAGGTGACTCTGCTCGTACGACGTCGTGTCGACGTCGACCTCGACGAAGCGGACCTTGGGGTCCGAGAGGTGGGCCTGGGCCCAGGTTGCGTCCACGAGGACGGGAGTGGTGCTCATCTCGTTGCGACTCCTGCATAGCTCAGTGCTTGGGAACTGCGGCGTGGGTCTGCGGACGACGATCGGCGCCGATCGGTCCGCCCGGGACACCAGTCGGATCGGCGGAATCGGTCAGTCATCGAAGCCCGTCCCGCTCCGCCGGCTGAAGGCCCGCAGCGATTCGTGGCAGGCATCGGCCGCCCGCTGGACCTGGCGCACGATCCAGGGATCGACCCGGCTCGAATCCTCGATCGTGACCGTTGCGCCCTGCGCTCCGTCGGCGAGGACGATCCCCGACGCGTTGCGGTAGTCCGACAGCCAGTTCGCCTGGAGGCCGACGAGGGCATCGATGACGACCGCCGGTGCGAATGTCCAGTCGAGGTAGGCCGAGTTCAACGCCGCGCCGATGTCGTCGATCCGGATCGCCTGGCCGCGACCCAGCCGGGCGACGAGCTCGAGGATCCGGAGCAGGGCGAACGGATCGCCCGATTCGGCGATCGTCGGCGGCTGCAGATTCGGGTCGGGCAGGCCGGCCGGCGCAGCTCGCAGCGGGACGGTTCCGGGTCGAGCCGCGGCCGGGACCTCGGCGCTGGGGTGGGTCAACGAAGATCGGGCTCCTGGACGCGGACACGGGCCGTCCGCGGCGAATACGAAGTTGTCCGGTAGGATTTGTCCGAGACTACCACGCAGCGCCCGCGGTGCGCCGGGACACCCACGTCTGAGCTCGAACGCCCGAATCTTTATCGGAGCGATACCCGTTCTCGGCCGTTGTCGGTCAAACTGATCCGGACGACTCCGCAGCGCAGACGAGTTCAACCCAACGATGAGCTTCCCATCCGACGGCTCCGGCCCCGTCGACCAAGGTCCAGCCGACCAAGGTTCAGTCGGCCATCCGGAGCCCGGATCGGGCCCCAGCGCCGTTCCGGAGGCTGCCGGCTACGGGGCACCCGGCCTGGCGTCCTTCGGCACGGTTCCGCCCGCGCCCGGGCCGGTGCTCGGCCTGCAGCCGGCAACCCAGTCCACCTGGGCCCCACCGCCCGGCTGGCAGGTCTCAACCCCCAATCGAAACCGACAGGCTCGGCGCGGTGTGCTGGCCGTGGTCCTGGCGGTGGTCATCGCCTTCGCTGCCGGCGGGGCGATCGGCTATTCGGCCTCGCCGGCGGCGACCGGTGGCGGTCTCGGATTGCCCCAGACGGTCGCCTCGTTCCCGCCCCAGTTCAAGGTCTTCGAGCAGGCCTGGCAGATCCTCCAGCAGAACTACGTCGATCCCAAGGCCCTCGACCCGACCACCCTGACCTACGGCTCGATCAGCGGCCTGCTGAGCGCCGTCGGCGATACCGGCCACACGCGCTTCCTGTCGCCCCAGGACCTGGCCGACGAGAACTCGTCGCTGAGCGGCACGGTCGTCGGGATCGGTGCCGAGATGAGCACCGTCAACAACGAGCCCGTCATCCAGTCGGTGATCCCCGGCAGCCCGGCCGAGAAGGCCGGACTCCTCGGCGGCGACACGGTCCTCAGCGTGGACGGGGTGTCGACCGACGGCCAGACCGTCGATACGGTCGTGTCCAAGATCCGGGGCGATGCCGGGACGACCGTGACCCTGTCGATCCTCCACGAGGGCGCCACGAATCCCGTGGACGTCAGCATCGTCCGAGCCAAGGTTGATGTGCCGTCGGTGAGCTGGTCGCTGATCCCGGGCACGAAGGTCGCCGATATCCGGATCGAGCAGTTCGCGACCGGCGCGACGGACGAGCTGGTATCGATGATTGCGGCCGCTCGGGCCGCGGGGGCGACGAGCCTGGTCCTCGACCTGCGGGGCAATCCCGGTGGATACGTGGATGAGGCCGTCGGCGTCGCCAGCCAGTTCCTCAAGGACGGCGACGTCTACCGCGAGCAGGACCGCAACGGCAAGGTCAACGAGATCGCGGTCAAGCCGGGCGGCACGGCGACCGACCTGCCCCTGGCCGTCCTCGTCGACAACGGCACGGCCAGCTCAGCCGAGATCGTCTCGGGAGCGATCCAGGACGCCAAGCGCGGAACGCTGATCGGCCAGAAGACGTTCGGCACGGGCACAGTCCTGTCGCAGTTCAACCTGAGCGACGGTTCGGCGCTGCTGGTGGGCACGATCGAATGGCTGACCCGCGACGGACGCCAGATCTGGAAGGTAGGCATCCAGCCCGACATCACCCTCGACTCGACGCCCAAGGGCACGATCATCACGCCCGGCCAGCTCGGCTCGATGACCGCCGCGAAGCTCGCTGCGTCGGGCGACGCGCAGCTGATCAAGGCCGTTTCCGTGGTGACCGGCGGGTCCTGATCTTCGTTCCGTGGCGGCCCGCGTTCCGTGGCGGCCCGCGTTCCGTGGCGGCCGGCGTTCCGAGGCGGCCGGCGTTCCGAGGCGGCGCGCAGCCATGTGTACTCAGTACAACAAAACGCCCGTTTCGAGCCGTTGGGCCCTCGGCCCGCGCCATCATCTCGCTCCGTTTGTGCCGTCCCAAGCGTGGCTCGGGATGAATCGGCCGCTCTGACAGCTAGGTCCAGGCCGCGGTACCCGCGAAATCGACCGTTTGTTGCACTGAGTGCACACCCCGCATCTGCATAACCGGTTCACTGACACTCGGGTGGTTCGCGGCTCCCGGCCTGGACGAGGGGGAGCCGACGGGCTGACCGAAGTCGTGACGCTCGGCACTGGCCGCCCGACGGGACGGGCACGCAGGCTGGCGGCATGACCTGGTCCCAGCTCAGTCCGCAGGCGAAACGATTCCGCGTCGTCCATACCGCGTGGTCGATCGCCGGACTCGCGAGCCTGGGCTATCTCTGGGTTTGCGCCCTCGCTCGGCGCCGCGATCCGGGCCTCGCGGCAGGGGTCACGTTCCTCGTCGTCGAGGGCGCGGGCCTGATGATCGGCGGCGGCGACTGCCCGATGGCCGGCCGCCAGCGTGAATGGGGCGACCCAAAGCCGTTCTTCGAGCTGGTCCTGCCCCCCCGTGCGGCCAAGGCGGCCGTTCCAATCCTGTTCAGCGCGAGCGTGGCCGGGCTCATCGCCCTCGCGATCCGGCCGGCGCGCAGGGCCGCGGGCCCTGCCGCCTGAACGCGTGCCCAAGCCGCCTGAACGCGGTGTCAAGCTCCGCTGAGAGCCGCGCTATGGTCGATCCACGAGCGTCCTGGAGCCAGAATCGAACCCGTCACGCTCGGCCCATGCACAGACCTGGGGCTGCGCAATCGTGATTCGGTGCTGGGATCGTCCGAAACGACCATAACGCGCGTGGCGACGGAATCTGGCAACGGGCGGAGCTGAGCGGGTCGCGGGCACCCGGCCGAGGCCCATCCCCAGCCAGCGAGTGACCTTAGAGCAGCTCCCCGTGGGCTGACGCGGTCGGCTCGCCGTCGCGGGGACGCGGCTCCTCGCCCGGCCCGTACGACGGCGCCGGCTCCACGATCGGGTCCGGGGCCACGACCACCTCACCACTGCCCGATTCGATCACGCGCAGCGACGCACCGGCCGTGCCCTCGATCGCACCGACTCCGAACGGGATCCACTTGGCCGGATCCTGGAGGCGATGGGCCTCGGTGTTGCCCCGGGTGTGGATCTCGCTGAAGCCCTTCGGCTCGATCCACATCCGCTCGCCTTCGAGCAGCCCCAGGACGCCCGACTGGCCGGGTTCGGAGCGCTCGTTCTGGCAGTACGAGCAGGCCGCCCGGTCGTGCTGCTGGTAGGTCGGCGGTTCCTCGTAGGTCGTGATGTAGCCCTCGTAGTTGCGCAGCACGACCTTGTGATCCGAATAGCTGATCAGGTAGTTGGGCATGACCGGGATCTTGCCGCCACCGCCGGGCGCGTCGATCACGTAGGTCGGGATCGCGTAACCGCTGGTGTGGCCGCGCAGGCCTTCCATGATCTCGAGCCCCTTGCCCACCGGCGTCCGGAAATGCCCGGAGCCTTCGACCAGGTCGCACTGGTACAGGTAGTAGGGCCGGATCCGGTTCTCGACCAGCTTGTGGACGAGCGAGCGCTGGATATGGACGCAGTCGTTCACGCCCGCCAGCAGCACCGACTGGTTGCCGACCGGCAGCCCTGCCCGGGTCAGCTTGTCGACCGCCCGGCTGACCTCGGGGGTGATCTCGTTGGGGTGGTTGAAGTGGAGGTTGATCCACAGCGGGTGGTACTGCTGGAGCATCTCGCACAGCTGGTCGTCGATCCGCTGGGGCAGGAAGACGGGCACCCGCGAGCCGATCCGGATGATCTCGATGTGGGGGATCTCGCGCAGCCCGCGCAGGATCGACTCGAACAGCTTGGGGGCCAGGGTCAGGCCGTCGCCACCGCTGATCAGCACGTCCCGGACCTGCGGCGTACGGCGCAGGTAGTCGAGCTGGGCCTCGTGCTCCTTGCGGTTGAAGTTCATCGTCGGGTCGCCGACGATCCGGCTCCGGGTGCAGTAGCGGCAGTAGCTCGCGCACTGGGTCGTGACCAGCATCAGGACGCGATCGGGATAGCGATGGACGAGGCCGGGCACCGGCGAGTGGCGGTCCTCGGCCAGCGAGTCCGCCATCATCCCGGTGAACGCCGACTGCTCGCGGCCGAGGGGGATCACCTGGCGGCGGATCGGGTCGTCGGGGTTCTTGGGGTCGATCAGGCTGATGAAGTACGGCGTGATATCGACCCGGAACTTGTCCGGGGCCGAGAGGCCGGCCCGTTCCTCGTCGGTCAGCTCGAGAATCTGCTCGATCTCCTCGAGGTCGTTGACCCGATTGCTCAGCTGCCAGCGCCAGTCGTTCCACTTCTCGTCCGGGACGTCCTCCCAGAGCGGCGCGCGGCGGCTGACCGCCGGCCGGCCGTCGGGCCCGAGGATCTTGGCCGGGTCGCGCTGGTTGACGAACGGGTTCGCCTCAGCGGCGGCCGCGGCCTGGCGGGCAACAGCCGTCTGGATCTCCTGGGCATCCATGGCTGGCCTCCTGGCTGGGCGCTGCGGTGGGGGCGAGACGCATAAAGTCTATGCACTCTGCATGCCGGATCATACCGGCCGAAGGTACCCGGGTCCAGCCGCTCATCGCACGTGCCGTCATGTCTGTGGTGCCCCGCGGCCCCGCCCGGCCAAGGCGCTGCCGCGTGCGGCGGTTCGCGCCTCATTCCATTGTCAGACAAGGTCGCAGGTCAGGAAACGGGCTGCGGCGCGGCCGGAACGAGATGCCTCGCGGCTCAGCATCCGGGCCCGAGCCGACCTACTGCGGCCGGGTCACTCTCCGATGACGGACCAGAGCAGTCCCATCAGGATGAAGAAGCCGGTGAACAGGGCGATCAGGGCCAGGCCGCCATAGGGCGAGTTGGCGCCCTCGTGGGGGACGAGCTGGAGGCCGATCCCGAAGACCAGCGCCCAGCCGATCGCCAGGAACGTGAACAGGAACTTCGAGTTCGGGTTGGTGATCGCCTTGACCAGGCCGGGCGAGCGCCCCTCGGACGACATCGCGGCGCGGGCGAAGATGAACACGAAGCCGCCGCCGATCACGGTCGCGATGCTGAAGATCGCGAACTGGAGCGGTCCCTGGAACGGGGCGAGCAGGAGTTGCACCGGGCGCCTCGACGATCAGCGATTGAACGACCGGATCGTAGCAGATGGCCACCGTGCCGAGCCCGCTTGGAACCGCGGCGACAACGAGCCCCGGCTACTCCCCGGCGGCGAAGAATCCCCGGATCGTGTCCCGGACCGAGTCGATCCAGGCGTTGACCGCATCGATGTCGGCCTGGCCGTAGGCTCCGACCCGCGGGCTCTCGAGGTTGACCACCCCGGCAACCCGACTGTCGATCAGGACGGGGACCGCGAGCTCGCTCCTGGTCCGGCTGCCAGGGAAGCTCAGGAAGGCCGGGTCGGCCTCGACGTCGGGCACCAGGGCCGGCGCGGCCGAGGTGAACGCCCGCCCGCAGATGCCGTTCAGGGCGATCGTCCAGATCCCCGCCCGGACCTCGCCCAGGTCTTCACCAGCGCCCCAGTGCTGGGCCGCCAGGCGGAGCCTGCCGACGGACGGGTCCCACAGGAAGAGGGCGCAGTGCTGCAGCGATCGGGACCGGCTCAGCTCATCGACCAGCGCCTGGGCGCGCGCGACCGCCGAACGTCCGAGCTTCAGATCCGGCTGCGCGGGATCGCCGGCGTCGCGCCCGCGGGATCCCGCCTCCGTGCGGTCGTGCGTATTCGTCCCCTCGATTGGCGGCACCGGGCGAGAGGGGCACCTCTCGCCGCGACCACCGCACAGTATCCACCACTGCACCAATCAAGGGCGGGGCGGCCACGCGGGTACGATGCGGGCATGTCCCCGGCCCAGCATTGACCGTCTTCGAGCGCCTCGGCCGGCTCGCCTACCGACGCCGCTGGCAGGTCGTTGCGGCCTGGGCCGTGCTCCTGCTGATCGCCATCCCACTCGCGCCGCGGGCGTCCGGAGCGCTCCACGCCGGCGGCTTCAACCTCGCCGACCTCGAGTCGTCGCGGGCCCGGGCGGTGCTCCACGACGAGCTCGGCCTGCCCGAGTCGGCCCTGGTGCTGGTCTATTCGAGCACCAGCGTCCACGCCGGCCAGGCGGCGTTCGAGGCGGCAACTGCCGCGGCCCGTGCGGCAGTCACGGGCGCACCGTACGTGGCCCGGATCCTGTCCTACGAGCTTGCCCCCAGCCAGGTTTCGGCCGACGGCCAGACCGCCTACGACACGGTCCTGCTGAACATCGGCCCGGATGACTCGCCCGACGCGCTACCCGGGATCCAGGCTCGGCTGGCCGGGCTGAGTCCCGGCGCGGTCACGATCGAGCTGGCCGGCGGACCGGCCTTCTACGGCGATATCCAGACGGTGTCCGAGGACGACCTGCGCCGAAGCGAATTCGTGTCGCTACCGCTGGCCGGCCTGGCCCTGCTCCTGGTGTTCGGCTCGGTCGTTGCGGCGGGTGTGCCGCTGGCGGTCGGCGGGGCGGCCGTGCTGGTCTCGCTGGCCGCGATCTTCATCGTCGCCAGCTTCACCGAGATGAGCATCTTTGTGCTCAACCTGGCGACCCTCCTGGGCCTCGGTCTGGGCGTTGACTACTCGCTGCTGATGACCAGCCGTTTCCGTGAGGAGCTCCGCCGGCGGCTGCCGGGCAGCGACCCCGACGCGGCCGTCCCGGCGGCGGTCGAGGCGGCTGTCGAGTCGGCCATCTTGGCCAGCGTGGCGACCGCCGGGCGGGCGGTTTTCTTCTCCGGCCTGACGGTCCTGCTCGGCCTCCTGGGCCTGGTCCTGTTCGAGTTCACGATCCTGCGCTCGGTCGGGATCGCCGGGGCGATCGTGGTCGGTGTTGCCGTGCTGGCCGCCCTGACCCTGCTGCCCGCGATCCTGTCGATCCTCGGGCCACGCCTCGATCGGCTGGCCGTGCGCCGGGTGAACGCCGGCCCCTCGCCCAGCGAACCCTGGGCGCGCCTCGCCCGGCGGGTGATGCGCCGGCCGCTGGTCGTGTTCATCCCGACCCTTGGCCTGTTGCTGATCCTGGGGACGCCATTCCTGCACGTCCGGCTGAACGCCCCCGATGCCACGATCCTGCCCGACACCGTCCCCTCCCGGGTGGCCTTCGACCGGCTCGACGCCGCGTTCGGGGCGGGCCGCTTCGCGCCGCTCGAGCTGGCGATCCGGGCGACCGGACCGGCGACCAGCCCGGCCAACGTGGCGGCCCTCTACGACTACTCGCGCCGGCTCGCGGCAGATCCCCGGGTCACCGCCGTCAATGGCTACGTCAACCTCGATCCGCGGATCAGCCTCAGCCAGTACCAGCTGCTGTATGGCTCGGCCGCCGGCCCGCCCGATCGCTTCGTCCAGGCCACCCTGGCCGCGACCACCAAGGGCGACCTGACCGCGTTCACGGTCATCACGCCCTACGGTCCGAATGCCGACCAGGGCCGGGCGCTGGTGAAGGACCTGCGCTCCGGCCAGGGGCCGCTCGCTCCGCCACCGGGAACCACCGTCCTGATCGAGGGCGGCGCCGCGGACGTGACCGACGTCGTCGACCGGGTCGCGGCCGACTTCCCGCGCACAGCGCTGTTCATCCTGGTCACGACGTACCTGGTCCTGCTGGTGCTGCTCCGCTCGGCGGTCCTGCCGGCCAAGGCGCTGATCATGAACAGCCTGTCGATCCTGGCCTCGTTCGGGGCCCTGGTCTGGATCTTCCAGGACGGCAACCTGTCGGCCCTGCTCGGCTTCCAGCCGCTGGGCTACGTCGAGACGACGCTGCCCGTGATCCTGTTCTGCGTGCTGTTCGGGCTGTCGATGGACTACGAGGTCTTCCTGCTGACCCGGATGAAGGAGGCCTGGGATCGGACCCACGACAACTCCGAGGCGGTGGCCTGGGGCCTCGAGCGGAGCGGCCGGATCGTGACCTCGGCAGCCCTGATCGTGGTCGTCGTCGCAGGCTCGTTCGCCTTCGCCGATGTCGTCCTGATCAAGGCCGTCGGCCTCGGCGTGGCGATCGCGGTGGCGATCGACGCCACGATCGTGCGCGCCCTGCTGGTGCCGGCGACGATGCGCCTGCTCGGTGTCTGGAACTGGTGGATGCCTGAACGGCTGCGGCGCTGGCTGGCGGACAAGGTCCCCGGCGTGGAGGCACTGTGACCGCCCGCCACCTCCGGCTGGCTGGGGGGCTCGTCCTCGTCCTGCTGGCGGCCGCCTGCAACGGGCCCATCCTGGCCAATCCCGGCGCATCGCTGCGGGCCGAGCCCGTCGTGACGGCGGGCCCATCGCAGGCCGCGGATCCCGTCCCGATCCAGTTCCCGCTCGATGACGGCGCCCACGACCGGCTGACCGAGTGGTGGTACTACACCGGCCATCTGCGGGACGTGACGACCGGCGCCAAGTACGGCTTCGAATACGTGATCTTCCGGGCCGAGCGAGGTGGCTTTCCCGTGACCTGGGCGTCGCACCTGGCGATCACCGACCAGGGCCAGGGCCTCTTCCACTACGCCCAGCGCAGCGTGGTCGGGCCGGGCGTCGACCAGCAGCCGGGACCTGGCAACGGGTTCTCCCTGGTCCTCGGCCCGGATCCCACCGACCCGGCCACGGCCGGTCGTCCCGCGTGGGCGATGGCCGGCGTCGACGGCAGCGACCATCTCAGCGCCCAGCTCTCGCCGGCGGAGGCGGGCACGGCCGGGTCGCCCGGCGGCCTGGGCCTCGAACTGAGCCTGAAATCGGCGAAACCGCCCGTGCTCGAGGGCGGCAGGGGCTGGATCGACTTCGGGCCGGCCGGCGGCTCGTATTACTACTCGCGCACCGACCTCCTGGTCAGCGGCTCGATCGTCGTCGGCGGCCACGCGCTGCAAGTCGACGGCACGGCCTGGTTCGACCACCAGTGGGGTGATTTCATTGCGGTCGGAGGGGGCGGTTGGGACTGGTTTGCGGTCAACCTGGCCGACGGCACGGACCTGACCCTGTCCCTCGTGCGTGCGGCGGACGGCACGGATTCGCTGGTGTACGGAACGCTGGTCGACGCCCAGGGCCGGGCGACCCATCTCGACCGGAGCGCCTTCAGAGTTGCGGCCACGGCGCACTGGACCTCCCCGGCGACGGGCGTCACCTATCCCGCGGGCTGGACCGTGTCGATCCCCGGGCAGTCGCTGGAGATCACCCTCCGGCCGACCGTCGCTGGCCAGGAGCTCGATACCCGGACGACGACCGGGGTCATCTACTGGGAGGGGTCGCAGGTGGTCACGGCGGTCCACGCTGGCCAACCGATTTCTGGCCAGGGGTACGTGGAGCTGACCGGCTATGTCCCGGGCAGCTGAACGAACTAGTCCGAGGCGCCTGGGCTCGGCGCGGAGCTCGGAATCGGGGTCGGGGCGCCGGGCAGGTTGATCCCGGCTCCGGCGGCGAGCTGGAACTCGGCCGCCCGATTTGCGGGCAGCAGCTCGAGCGCGACGACCAGCTCCTGGCCGGCGTTCTTGTAGGCGGCGGCGCTGGCCAGATTGGCCGCCAGGCCGCGGGCGGCGATCGCCCGCACCTGTTCGTAGAGTCGGCCGACATTGCCCTGCACGTCGGCGGCGTCGGACCAGGCGCTGAGGTAGCCGACCACCGAGGCGCCGTAGGTCGCCGCGGCGGACATCTGGCGCAGGGTGGACGAGATCGCACCGGTGTCGATCGTGCGGGCCAGGAGCTCGTGCTTGAGCGACGAGAGCGAGCCGGCCAGCTGGGCGTCGGTTGAAGCGATCTGGCGCAGGGCGCTGGCCGCGATTGGATCGACGTCCTGGGCCGGACCGGCCGACGCATCGACCGGAGGCGCGCTCGGGTGGACGGTGGGCGAGGCGGTCGCGGCGGCGGCCACGACCGGGATCGGGGCGGGCCGGGTGATGCCCATCAGCCAGCCGACGGTGAGGCCGCCGACGAGCAGGCCCAGGACGGCACCGGTGGTCAGGAACAGAAGCGCCCGCGAGGCCGCGACCCCCATCAGGATGCGCATCCCGCAGCCGGGACAGCGGACGAGCCCATCGGCGACCGGCCGCCCGCAATTCGGGCACGCGACATAGCCACCCTGCGGGCTGTCGCCGATCAGTTGCGGCCCCGCCTCGAGCGGGAGCTTGCCTTTGGGACCAGTTGCCATTGCCGCCATTCTGGCAGCCTAGTCGGCCCCGTGGCCATCGAAGATCGACCGAACGTCCTGCACCGGCTGGGACCCGGCGCGGGGGCTCAGGAACCCGGCCTGGCTCGGCGCAGGCTCAGCGCGGCGATGATCCAGCCGGCCACGATCGTGACCGCGTAGCTCGCGCACCAGGCGCAGACCGCCCCGATCACGAACAGCTCGAGGTAGGTCAGGTAGGCGACGAACAGCAGGCCCAGGAGCCCCAGGGCGTACAGCCCGACCAGCGCCCGGCGGTCGGCGCGTCGCCACCAGGCCAGGGCGAGGCCGACGAGCACGAGCGAGTAGCCGACGCCGAGGATGGCGACCGGGATGCCCGCGAGCTCGCTGTACGGGCTGAGGGCGACCGTCTCGCAGCCGTGGAGGGGGCCGCACACCGGCAACCCACCGGTCAGCCGGGTCCAGGTCAGGTAACCGGCGATCAGCAGGCCGAGGATCGCGAGGATCGTCGCCAGCAGGCCGCTTCGAGCGCGGGTCACGGCGATGACGAGGCGGCCGGCGACACGGCCGGGGACGCGCCCGGCGACGCACTCGAGGTGGGCTCGGCAGCGCGGATCGCCGCGGCGATCGCGGCGTAGGTAAGTTGCGCCTGGGCCGTGCCGTTGACGAAGATCGTCGGGGTTGCGTTGACCCCGAGGGCAATTCCAGCGGTCCGTTCGGCGAGGACGGCACTCGCCTTGGCCGGGTCGGCCAGGCAGGAATCGAACGTGGCCTGGACCAGGCCCACCTGCTGGGCGATCGCGTCGAGCCGGGCCCGGGTGAACCAGCCGCCGTTCTCGCCGCTCGGATTCTGGTTCGCGTACAGCCAATCGTGATAGGGCCAGAACTTGCCCTGGTCGCCGGCACACGACGCGGCAACGGCCGCGTTGAGCGATTCGTCGGGGGTGTGGCCGGAGCCCAGGAAGGCGAAGTCGTGGAACTGGTAGCGGGCCGCCCCGGTGGCCACGAAATCAGTGATGACCTGGGGCTCCAGCTGGGTCGACCAGATCCTGCAGTACGGGCACTGGTAGTCCTCCCAGACATCGACGCTGACCGGTGCCGACGCCGCGCCAAGGGTCGCGCCCTGGCGCGGGATCGACTCGGCAACGGGGCTGGCAGGCGGCGTCAGGGCCGTCGGATTCGTGCTCACGGCGGGCTTGTTGTTGACGACGATGATCAGGACGATCGCGGCGACGACCGCCAGGACGGTCGCGATCGCAATGGGGTCCTGCCAGAACGGCCGGCGACCGGGCTCGACGGGGCGACGCCGCGGGCCTGGGCCCGAACCGGGCGCCGCGCCTGGACCCCTGGGCCGCCGATCAGGCGGCCGGCTCGTCGCCTGGGCGCGCTGTTGCTGGCGGCGCCTGCGACGGGAGGCTGGTCCGGGCGGCGGAGGCTGGCCGGGAATCGCGGGCCGTCCTGATCCGGACTCAGCCGCGCCGGCTGTTGGCCGCCTGGCAATCCGGGCAGATCCCGAAGAGCTCCAGGCGGTGGGATTGGATCTTGAACCCGGTTGCGCGGCCGATATCTCGGGCGACGGCGGGCATCCCGCAGGCTTCGACCTCGGTCGTTCGGGCGCACTGCGAGCAGATCACGTGATGGTGGTGCACCGGCTCGCACTCGACGTAGGCATGGTCGCCGTTGGGCAGGTCGACCCGCTCGACCGCGTTCAGCTCGGTGAACAGCTCGAGCGCCCGGAAGATCGTGGCCCGGCCCACGTCCAACCGGCGCGAGCGGGCATCGTCGACAAGGTCGGCAGCCGTGAAGTGGCCGTCTCGGCCGGCGATCAGGCCGGCCACCACGCGGCGCGGCTCGGTCAGCCGGTAGCCCGCCCGGTCAAGCACGCTGACGATCGTTGATGGGTCGGCCATACCCCGACGATACCACGGAATCGACCAACTCCCGGCTGGTGCTTGACGATACTCAGTCTCATCTAGTATCGTCCGGCCATCCGCACTGAGGGCATCAAGTTGCGTCCGTTGTTGAGACCGAATCTGACCCTCCTCATCGTCTTGGCAACCATCGGCCTGGGGGCCTGCAGCGCCTTGCCGGCGCCAAGCTCGGCCGCTCCGGCGACGGCCGACCTCGGCGGGCCGTCGCCAGCCGGTTCGGCGGCGCCGATCGCTGTCCTCGGGACCGAGAACTTCTACGCCGACCTGCTCGGCCAGATCGGTGGCGCCCGGGTCAGCGCGACCAGCCTGCTGAATGACCCGAATGCCGATCCCCACGCATTCGAGAGCAGCCCCCAGGACGCGGCCCTCGTCGCTGACGCCCGCCTGGTGATTGTCAACGGGCTCGGCTACGACGCGTTCATGGACAAGCTCCTGGGCGCGTCGCCCAGCTCGAACCGGATCGTGATCAGCGTCCAGCAGCTGCTCGGGTTGGCCGACGGATCGAACGCCCATATCTGGTACGACCCGGCCACGATGCCCGCCGTTGCCGCGGCCGTGACGACCGCGCTCGATGGGATCGAACCGGCCAATGCCTTCTACTTCGACGCGCGCAAGGCGCTCTACCTCGCCTCGCTCCAACCGGTCGCGACTAAGATCGCGGCGATGAAGACCCAGTTCGGGGGCGTGCCGGTGGCCTTCACGGAGCCCGTCGCCGGCTACCTCGCTGGGGCGATCGGGCTCCGGGACATGACGCCCGAGGGGTTCGAAAAGTCGATCGAGGACGGCACCGACCCCGCCCCGGCCGACGTCGCGGCCGAGAGCGACCTGCTCACCGGCAAGCAGGTCAAGGCGCTCCTCTACAACAGCCAGGTGACCTCGCCGATCACCAACCGGATGCACGACCTCGCGGTGGCCAACGGGATCCCCGTGGTCGGCGTCGCCGAGACGATCCCGGCGGCCTATTCCGATTACGTGAGCTGGCAGCTGGGCCAGCTCGATCAGCTCGAGCAGGCGCTCGGCACCGGTGGCTGAACCCGTGGCTCGATCCGATCCGCGGATCTCGGTCCGCTTCGATGCGGCCACCCTCGACTACCACGATCGACGGGTGTGGACCGACCTGTCGCTCGAGTTCAAGGAGCCCTCGTTCGTCGCGATCCTGGGCCCCAACGGCTCGGGCAAGACCTCGCTCCTGCGGGTGATCCTGGGCCTGACGCCGTTGTCGGCTGGGTCCGTCGAGGTCCTCGGCCAGCCGCCCCGGCGGGGCAACCCCGGGATCGGCTACGTGCCCCAGCACCAGTCGTTCGACCAGGACCTGCCGCTGCGTGGCCGGGACCTCGTCCAGCTCGGGATCGACGGCCATCGCTGGGGCGTCGGCCGGCCATCGAGCGCCGACCGGCGGCGGGTCAGCGAGGTGATCGAGGCGGTCGAGGCCACGCCCTACGCCGATGCCCCGATCGGTCGCCTGTCCGGCGGCGAGCAGCAGCGCCTGCGGATTGCCCAGGCGATCGTCGGTGACCCGCGCCTGCTGCTGTGCGACGAGCCGCTGGCCAGCCTCGACCTCCACCACCAGCAGGAGATCACCGACCTGATCGGTGGCTGGCAGAAGCGGACCGGACGGACGGTCCTGTTCGTGACCCACGACGTGAATCCGATCCTGAGCCTGGTCGACCGGGTGCTGTTCGTGGTCAACGGCCGCTGGGCGGCCGGAACGCCGGACGAAGTGCTCACCTCTGAGCGGATGTCGGATCTGTACGGCTCGCACGTTGACGTGATGCGGGTCCACGGCCGGATCCTGGTCGTCAGCGAATCGACCGGGTCGGGCTTCGAGCTCGAGGAGCCCCATCACCTGCCCGAGATCCACGCCGGCGGCGGCTCGGGCGGCCTCGGCCCCGGCGCCCGGAACGTGCCCTGATGGACCAGCTCATCCACCTGCTGGGCTACCCGTTCGTCCAGAACGCGATCGCGGCCGGGATCGTGATCGCGATCGTGTCCGGGA
>Ga0265340_10000767_pt1 | contig 18259 bp, 15 predicted proteins | sample 4CB225metaG_FD_202082 | JGI IMG/M metagenome (GOLD analysis project Ga0265340, IMG submission 202082) | Rhizosphere microbial communities from Carex aquatilis grown in University of Washington, Seatle, WA, United States - 4-CB2-25 metaG | ecosystem: Host-associated > Plants > Roots >...
TATGGCGAGGGCGGCGGATTGATCGTCCCGGCGTCTTCCGCTGCCGGCACTGCGCTCGCCTTTATCGCGTGAGACAGCGATGACCGTGACTTCGATTGACTGCCCGCTGTGCTACCCGGAACGGTTATCGTTTCTATCGACATCAAAGAGGTGATTTCAATGCGTGCGGTCGTCCTTCGCGAACACGGCGGAATCGAAAAGCTGCAGCTCGAAGCGGATTTTCCAGATCCGGTCGCTGGCGTCGGTGAGGTGGTGCTGCGCGTCCGTGCGACATCGTTCAACTATCATGACGTGTTCACCCGGCGCGGCATGCCCGGCATCAAAATTCCCTTCCCGCTCGTCATCGGCCTCGATATCGCAGGTGAGATCGTTGAAACCGGACCGGGCGTGGAGGGCTGGAACGTCGGTGACCGCGTGCTGGTCGATCCGATCAACAGGATCGACGGTGGCCTGATGGGCGAGACGGTCAATGGCGGTCTGGCGGAACTATGCCGCGCGAAAGCTCACCAGCTTTTCAAGATTCCAGACAGCATATCCTTCGAACAGGCAGCCGCGCTCCCTGTCGCCTATGGCACCGCCTACCGGATGATGACAGCGGTTGGCCAAGTCAAGGCCGGAGAAAAGGTGCTCATTCTTGGTGCGAGCGGCGGCGTCGGTGTGTGTTGTGTGCAACTCGCCAAAATCGCCGGAGCCTATGTCATCGCTTGCGCGGGAAACGAGGAAAAGGGCAGGCGGCTGAGTGAGATCGGTGCCGACGAGATCATCCTCTACAACAAGGAGGACTTTCCGAGCGTCGTGCGGGAGCGTCACGGCAAGGCGCAGCGCCGGCGCGGTGCGAAGGGAAATGGTGGCGTCGATGTCGTCGTCAATTTCACCGGCGGCGATACCTGGGTGAAATCCCTAAAGACGCTGAAGCTTGGTGGACGAATCCTCACCTGCGGTGCAACCGCCGGCTTCGATCCCAAAGAAGACCTGAGATTTATCTGGACATTCGAGTTGCAGGTCCGAGGCTCTAACGGATGGGATCCGGACGACGTCAGGAGCCTGTTCGATCTCGTATCGGCGGGAAAGCTTAAGGCGCTGATTGACAGGACCTATCCGCTCGAGGGGGCGGCCGAGGGGCTGCGCACGATCGAGGACCGCGAAGTGATCGGCAAGGTCGTGGTGACGCCATGACAGACGCTTCGCCAGATCCGCTGACCCAGGCCCAGATCCAGGCCAAGCTCGAAGAGTCGCCCTTTATCTCGTTTCTCGGTCTGACTGTGACCGCGGTCGATCCGGTGAAGCAGGAGATCACCATGCGGGCGCCGATGCGCCCCGAATTCGAGCGGGGGCCGGGTTCGCGACAGTGGCACGGTGGTCCCATCGCCTCGATCATCGATACCGTTGGAGATTATGCGCTGATCATGTTGGTCGGGCGCGGACTGCCGACGGTGAATTTCCGCGTGGATTATTTCCGTCCGGCCATTGATACCGCGCTTGTCTCTGTCGCGCGCGTGCGCCGTCTCGGGCGCTCAGTCGGTGTGGCCGATGTCGATGTCTATAATGAAGCAGGCGCTCTGATCGCTATTGGCCGGGCAACCTATTCGACCCAATAGGCAGCAACAGCAACTCCGGGCAATGCCGGAACCCTTGAAACGACGATTGTGCATTCGATAAACAACAACGAGGCCGCAACGATGTTCACATTGTCCCGCCGTCATTTCCTGACGACAGCCGTGGCCGGCTGTTTTGCCTTGCGCTTCGAAGCGCCGGCACAGGCAGCCCAGACGCCAAAGCGTGGTGGAACTCTCACCGCTACCTGGGGCGGGTTCGAGCCGCAGGCGCTGTTCGTTCCGCCGGGCGGTGGATCGAGCCCGTATTTTACCGCGACGAAAGTTCTCGAGCGACTGCTGCTTGTCGACAATGAACTCAACTTCAGGCCGGTTCTGGCGACGAATATCACGCCGTCCGCCGACTTCCGGAGCTACACGATCAAGTTGCGCGAGAATGTGACCTGGCACGACGGAAAGCCTTTCACGGCTGAGGATATTGTGTTCAACGCGCTGCAATATTGGAAGCCGATTGCCGCAGGCGTCGCGCTGAAGGCGCTGACAGGCGCCGAGGCAATCGACAAAACCACCGTCGTCCTGAGCTTCGACACGCCGATACCCGTTTTTTTCCTGAAGTCGATTCTAGCCGGAAAATCCGGGCTCGTCATTCCGAAGCACATCTACGAGGGCAAGGACATCATTACCAATCCGGCGAACAACGCGCCGATCGGTACCGGTCCGTTCAAGGTGAAGGAATGGGTGCGCGGCAGCCACGTTGAGTTTGTCCGCAACGAGACCTACTGGAATCCGGAGCTACCTTATATCGATCGGCTGGTGATCCGCTGGTGGCGCGATCCGGCTTCGCGCGCGGCTGCGTTTGAGGCGGGTCAACTCGATATCGGCACCTTCAATCCGGTGCCGGCCCCGGACATCAAGCGGCTCACTTCGACGGGACGCTTCACGGCCAGCCAGGACGGCTATCTTGGTGCTGCGTGGGTCGCGACCATCGAGTTCAACAGTCGCCGGGACATCGTCAACCGGCCCGAGGTGCGGCGCGCACTCAATCACGCCATCGACCGCGATTTCATCGCAGATACGATCTATTTCGGTCAGGCCAGGCCTGCCCAGGGCTTCATTCCAAGCACCAATACCTTGTTCTTTGACAACAAGATTCCGGTCTATGCCTTCGACCAGGACAAGGCCGGCAAACTTCTCGATGCCGCGGGATTCCCGCTTAAGGCCGGGAGCCGGTTCAAGGTCAACCTCGTCTCCGCCGGCTGGTTCGAGGAAAATGTCAAACTCGGCCAGTATCTGAAGCAGGCGTTCGAAGATGTCGGCATAACCGTCGATCTCGCCATCCCCGATCGTGCGACGTCCTTCAAGCGAATCTACACCGACTACGACTACGACATCGCCGTCTCCAACAATTCTGGCTCCGCCGAGCTCGTTCCGCAATGGACGCAGTTTGTGACGACCGACGGAATCGTCAAGGGTGCAGCGTTCAGAAATGCCAATGGATTTTCGAGTCCGAAGCTCGACCAGATCGTCGAGAAGCTCTCAATCGAGACCAGTACGGACAAACGCGTCGCACTTGCCCATGAATTTCAGCAACTGGTCGCATCCGAGTTGCCGATCACATCTCTGGTCGAGCTTGCGCCGTCTACCATCGCCCGCGCCGACGTTCGCAATCATTCCAACGCGGCCGACTATATGGACGAAAGCTGGTCCGACATATGGCTTGACCGCTGAGCAGGGATGGCTGCCATGCGTCGCATTCTGCTGAGGCGCCTTGTACAGATAGTTCCGCTGCTGCTCGGCGTCATCGTCATGAACTTCGTTCTGATCCAGCTGGCGCCTGGCAGCTTCTTGGATGTAATGACGGCCGAACAGCAGATCAGCGACCCGGCCATGATAGAGAAGCTAAGGGTCGTCTATGGCGTGGACCAGCCCGCTGTCGTGCAACTGGGAAAATACATCCTGTCGGTGCTGCAGCTCGATTTCGGCTTTTCCTACCGCCAGAATGCGCCCGTCTTCGACGTCATCGTGGCAGCGTTGCCGGCGACCGTGATCCTGATGCTGGCCAGCATTTCTGTCGCTATCATCGTGGGCGTGACGGCTGGCGTTATAGCCTCGGTGAAAGTCAATACATTTTGGGATAATCTGGTGTCGATCGCAGCGGTGTTCTTCTTCGCAGCGCCGACGTTCTGGCTCGGGATCATGTTGACGATCCTGTTCTCCGTTCGCCTGGGATGGTTGCCGGTCGGAGGTATGCGGACCATCGGCGGCACGCACGGCCCTGTGGCAGACGCTCTCGACGTTGCCCATCATCTCTTGTTGCCGGCGCTGTCCTTGGGCCTTTTCTATGCGGCCACCTATGTGCGCGTGATGCGCGCGTCGATGCTCGAAGTCTTCCGCCTCGACTTCGTGCGTACGGCGCGCGCCAAAGGCTTGTCGCGCGCCCGGGTCGTAGTCGTGCACGTCTTGCGGAACGCGATGCTCCCGATCGTCACGCTGGTCGGCCTTCAGCTCGGCACCGTGCTCGGCGGCAGCGTGGTCATCGAGGCTGTCTTCAGTTGGCCGGGTATCGGCAGCCTGATGCTCGATAGCGTGATGAGTCGCAATTTTCCGGTGGTTCTGGGCGTACTTGTTCTCAGTTCGCTTGTTGTCGCCGTCGCCAATACCGCGGTCGACCTCGCCTATTTGAAGCTCGATCCCCGCATCCGAGCGAGATAATCATGGCCATAACCGCGAGTTATCCTTTCATCGATTTCGCCAGGCATTTCGTCCGCAACCGAGCAGCGGTGCTTGGATTGGTTTTGCTATTCCTGCTCGTTGCCCTCGCGCTCGCGGCGCCGAGCCTGTTCCCGCGCAATCCGCTGCGGATCGTTGGTCGGCCCGAGGTATGGCCGTTCGTAAACCCGCGCTTTCCACTGGGGACGGATTCGCTTGGCCGCGATATTGCGTCGATGGTTGCCTACGGCGCGCGCACGACGCTGATGATAGGTCTGTTCGCGAGCCTTACCGCCACGATTATTGGCGTGACGGTCGGCGCCACCGCGGCCTATCGCGGCGGCTGGGTGGACGAAGTGCTGATGCGCTTCACGGAGTTGTTCCAGACGATTCCTAACATCATCTTTGTCCTGACCATCGTGTCGATCCTTGGTCAGAAAATCGAGAATATCACAATCGCCGTGGGTCTGGTCACCTGGACGCCGATCGCGCGCCTGACGCGCGCCGAATTCCTCTCCTTGCGCGATCGGGATTTCGTTCAGGCGTGCCGGGCCATGGGAATGGGCGATCTTCGCATCGTCTGGGGCGAAATTCTGCCCAACGCATTGCCGCCCGTCATTGTACTGTGGTCGCTCGTGGTAGCGAGCGCCATTCTTTTTGAGTCGGCCGTCTCATTCCTTGGTCTTGGAGATCCGAATGTCGCGAGTTGGGGCGGCCTTATCGGCGACGGGCGTACACTGATCCGCACGGCTTGGTACATTTGTGCCGTGCCGGGTATCGTGATCATGCTGACGGTGCTCGCCCTCAACCTCGTCGGCGACGGATTAAATGACGCGCTCAATCCGAAATTGAGGGATCGGTAATATGCCGGCCCTCCTCGAGATCGAAGACCTCGAAGTTTCCCTGTTTACGCGGGTTGGGGTCTTGAAGGCCATCGACGGCATGTCGCTATCGATCGATGCCGGTGAGACGGTTGCCATTGTCGGCGAGTCAGGTTGCGGCAAGTCGTTGACAGCGCTGGCGATCATGGGGCTTTTGCCCGAACCGCCAGCGCGGATCATCGGCGGAAATATTCGGCTCGCGGGGCGGGATATCGCCACGCTCCCAGAGGCGCAGATGCAGAGGGTGCGTGGCAGGGAGATCGCGATGATCTTCCAGGACCCGATGACCGCGCTCAATCCGGTCCTCACCGTTGGCTACCAGCTTGCCGAGGGGGTTCGTCGGCATAATCCAATGCCACGCCAGGATGCGATGGATAAGGCCGTCGAATTGCTGCGCCGGGTGCGGATTCCCGATGCCGAGCGCCGGCTGGATGACTATCCACACCAATTGTCCGGCGGCATGAACCAGCGCGTCGCCATCGCCATGGCGATAGCATGCGAACCCAAGGTTCTCATTGCAGACGAACCTACTACCGCGCTGGATGTCACTATCCAGGCTCAAATCATCGACCTGATGAAGGATCTTCAGGCGTCTCTCGGCATGGCGCTGATTATCATCACGCACGATCTTGGCGTCGTCGCCGAGATCGCCGACCGGGTCGTGGTCATGTATGCGGGGCGCAAGGTCGAGGAGGCGCCTGTCGAGGAATTATTTGCCCGGCCCCTGCATCCCTATACCCGCGGGCTTCTCGGTGCGACGGCCTCGGCGCTGCTGCAGCGCGGCGGCCGTCTTGCCGAAATAGCGGGAAGCGTTCCTCCGCTTTCCGAACTGCCGCCAGGATGCGCCTTCTCCAACCGTTGCAATGATGCGTTCGATCGTTGCCGCGCCCAGAAGCCTCGCCTGATTGCGGCGGCTCGCGGGCGGAGTGTCGCCTGCTTCGCTGTCGAAAACGAGGAGGATCGCCGTGTCGCTGCTGTCGGTGCGTGATCTCAGTGTCGCTTTCGAGACCGGCCATGGCCGCCTGCAGGCCGTCAATGAGGTGAGCCTTGAGGTGGAAGCCGGAGAAACCGTCGGTCTTGTTGGTGAATCCGGATGCGGCAAATCGACCCTCGGCAAGGCGATCATACGCCTGGTGCCGATCTCTGGCGGTCGCGTCTTCGTTGACGGCAAGGATATCACGGATCTGAAACCGAGGGCGCTCAAACCGCTGCGCGCGGCCATCCAGATGATCTTCCAGGATCCGTATGGTTCGCTGAATCCGCGCCACACAATCGGTAAGATCATCGGCCAGCCCCTAGTGGTGGCGGGAGCAAGCAAAAGCGAAGTCCGCGATCGGGTGGATGCGCTGATGGAAAAGGTCGGCCTTCCAAGGGAGGTGCGAAGCCGCTTTCCCCATGAATTTTCGGGTGGTCAACGCCAGCGTATCGGGATCGCGCGGGCACTGACGCTGAACCCGAAAATAGTCATCTGCGACGAGCCGGTATCCGCGCTCGATGTGTCGGTGCGCGCCCAGGTGATCAACCTGATGCGTGACCTTCAGCAGGAATTGGGTGTGGCCTACCTATTCATTTCCCACGATCTTTCCGTCGTCGAACATATCTCAGACCGGCTGATTGTGATGTATCTCGGCCGGGTAGTGGAAGCCGGCCGATCGGTCGATATCTGGGCCCGCCCGGCTCATCCCTATACGCAGGCGCTGTTGGCCGCAGCGCCACTTGCCGACCCGAAGGCGGCACGCAGCCGAAAGCGCATCGTATTGTATGGCGAACCGCCCAGTCCGTTCGATCCGCCGCTGGGCTGCGCCTTCAATACCCGCTGCCCGTTCGCGCAGGACAGGTGCCGGTCCGAGCGGCCGGCGCTGCGGTCGATCCAGGACGGGAGACAGTTAGCCTGTCATTTCGATCTCGTCGACAGCACCGTCGAAGCGTCTCTCGTCGAAAGCGGCAGAGCTCAATACATCACCGCGTGAATTCAAACCACAGGCTGGCAAATGACACATTGGATCAATCTCGGAGACCTTATCGACCGCTCTTACGACCTTGATCGGTCCGCCGTCGTCGATCTCAGGAATGCAGAAGCGCCCCGGACCTGGAGCCATCGCGAGATCGATCTCCTGGCGGGAGGGGTGGCGCGCCATCTCTCCGGGCGGGGGTTGCAGCGCGGGTCGCATGTGGCGATCCTGTCGCTCAATCGCGCCGAATATGTCGCCGCCTATTTCGGTATCATGCGCGCCGGGTTCGTCGCGGTTCCGGTCAATGTCAAATTGCCGCGCCAGACCATCGACTTCATCGTCGAGGACGCGAAGATCGAATTCGCGTTCGTCGATACCGCGGGGCGAGCTTTGCTTTCGAATTCAGTACCGTCGCTCGACTTTGACGAGCCGGGCCCGCAGGGCTTCGCGGCGACGATTGAGCCGGCCGCGTTCGACACCGTCCCGGCCAGTCCCGACGAGGTGGGGCAGATGCTCTATACCTCCGGTTCGACCGGACGCCCCAAGGGCGTGCCGCTGTCCCACGCCGGACAACTTTGGGCGTTGTCGATCCGAACGAAAGCCGCCTCGGCGGACGAGCGCTACATCATCGCTCAGCCGCTGTTCCACATGAATGGCCTGTTCTCGCTGAAGACCGTGTTCGCCACCAACGCGTCCGTTGTCATTCTACCCGGTTTCGATACGCTGGGTTACATCGAAGCCTTGTCGAGGCACGAGGTGACGGCTCTGACCGCGGTGCCGACGATGTTCGCCCGCGTCGTCAAGGAGGACGATCTGGTCCGCTCGCTACCGTTTCGGCTGAAACGGATCGGCCTCGGTTCGGCCCCGATTACGGTGGCGTTGATCGAGCGTATCCAGAACCTATTTCCAGAAGCCACGATATCGCTCGGCTACGGCACCACCGAGGCAGGGCCGGCGGTGTTTGGGCCTCATCCCGACGGCCTGGTGCCGCCGCCGCTTGCGCTTGGCTACCCGATCCATGGCAGCGATATCAAACTGGCCGGCGGCGACGACGATAACCAAGGTGTTCTACTGATGCGCAACCCGGCGCTGATGGCCGGATACCGCAACCTGCCGGAGACGACGGCCAAGGCGCTCCGCGACGGCTGGTATTACAGCGGCGACGTGATGCGTCGCGACGAAAACGGGTTCTACTATTTCGTCGGTCGCGCCGACGATATGTTCGTCTGTTCGGGGGAGAACATCTATCCCGCCGAGGTCGAAAAGATGCTGGAGCGTCATCCTTTGGTGCAGCAGGCGGCCGTCGTGCCGTTGCCCGACGAGGAGCGCGGCCAGGTGCCCGTCGCCTTCGTCGTCACCAAGACGGAACCCGGCATAAGCGTCGACGAACTGAAGAAGTTCTCCCTAGCCAACGGTCCTGCCTACCAGCATCCGCGCAGGATCGAATTTACCAGCGAATTGCCCTGGGCGGGAACAAACAAGATTGACCGCAGGGCGCTGATCGAGCGGGCGCGGACGCTGGAATCGAACCGCGGCTGGTCGCGTTGAGGCTCAATGGGAAAACTTTCAGGTAAGATTGCGCTCATCACCGGAGCAAGCCGCGGCATCGGTCGCGCCATTGCTGTTGCTCTTGCGAGCGAGGCGGCAACTGTCGCGATACACTATAATACCGCACTGCCAGAGGCCGAGAAGACGCTTTCGCTGGTGGAGAACGCGGGTGGAACCGGATTCGTCTTGCGCGCCGATCTCGGCGTTCCGGATGGTCACCGAATATTGTCCACTGCATTGAAGGCGGGTCTGGAGGCGCGCTTCGGCTCATCGCGGTTCGATATTCTGGTCAACAATGCCGGCGTCGGAAAGCGCGTAACCATTGAGCAGACCACAGAGGTGGATTTTGACCGCGTCGTTCAGGTCAATCTGAAGACGCCGTTTTTCCTGATCCAATCCCTGCTGCCTCACCTGGCGGACGGCGGACGGATCATCAATATTTCATCGATGGGCGCCCGCGCGGCCTATCCGGACATGCCCATCTATGCGCCGACAAAGGCCGGGTTGGAAGTCCTGAGCCGCATTCTTGCGGTCCATCTTGGCCCGCGCGGCATCACCGTCAATGCGGTGATGCCAGGCGCGACGGCGACCGATATGAATATTCGGGCGCGCGATCCGGAGGCGAGCAAAGCCATCGCGCAAACGATCGCGCTCGGCCGCGTCGGGCAGCCGGAGGATATCGCCCGGATCGTCGCGTTTCTTGCCTCCGGCGACGGCGGCTGGGTCACGGGCCAGAGCATCGACGCAAGCGGCGGCCAACGTCTGTGATGTTGCCTCTGCTATGATCGCTATTAGCCAAGGGGCCCGGAGCTGGTTCGATTCTGATCGAAGCAGAATCCTCCATTCGACTTCCTTGCGTCGGCGAGCAAGTAGAAATTGCTGTGGGGCCAGTCCGCCGGAGGTTCATCTGTCAGGTCCGTCTCTTACATTGACATCCTGTTTTCTTGACCGCTGAACGCCATGCGAACTAACCTTTCCTCGGTAACTCACGAGGGGCGGATTGTCATGACGATCAACGTCAGTGTCGAGGCCAAACCACTTGCGTTCTGGTCAGCAGCCGATCTCGCCGCAGCCATTCGCGCAGGACGTATCACGTCGCGTGCACTGCTCGATCATTACCTAGAGCGGGTCGATCGCTTCAATCCGGCTCTGAATGCGATCATTCATCTCGACGTCGAGGCGGCCCGTGCCCGAGCCGACGCGGCCGACCAGGCGCTGGCCCGCGGCGAGATTTGGGGACCGCTTCACGGCCTTCCGATCACTATCAAGGAATCTCACAACGTCGCTGGCTGGCCGACGACGCATGGAAACCCGCGTTGGAAGGACAATCGCCCGAGCGAAACAGCTGTCGTGATCGCGCGGCTGCGCGATGCCGGCGCCGTCATCTTCGGCAAGACCAACGTACCGATCGGCCTTCTCGACTGGCAGAGCTACAACGCCATCCACGGTACCACGCACAATCCGTGGCGGCGTGGCTACACACCGGGTGGCTCGTCCGGGGGATCGGCGGCTGCAGTGGCCGCGGGCCTCGTTGCAGTTGAACTTGGCAGCGACAGCGGCGGATCAATCCGCTTTCCGGCGCATTACACGGGCCTGTTCGGCCACCGGCCGAGCATCGGAATCGTGCCGGCGGACGGCAACCTCGCACCCGGCACGCTGCTCGCCAGCGAATTCGCCGTGTCCGGGCCGATCGCTCGCTCGGCACGCGATCTTGAACTCATCCTCGACACCATCACGGCGCCATCGCCGGCCGACGCCAAGGCTTGGAGCGTCACCCTGCCGCCGGCGCGTCACCGCGCCATCGGAGACTTCCGCGTCGCCGCCATCTACTCCTCATCGGTGGCCGAGGTGGACGAGAGCTACACCAAGGTCCTTCGCGCCTTTGTGGAGCAGTTGCGCCGGGCCGGGGTGGCGGTTGACGAGGATGTGGGTCCGGAATTCGACGTCGCCGAGCATCAGGGTTTATTCATCCAGCTGCTGCGCGGGACGGGCAGCAAGGCGATCTCGGACGAGGTCTATCACGAGGCCGAGCACGCGGCACGACTGCGGGGCGAAGAGCACAGCTTCGCAGCCAATGTTCTCCGTGCGACCACACAGAGCCATCGTGCCTACTTGAAGGCGTTGGAGCGTCGCGCCGTCATTCGTCGCCGATGGGCGGAATTCTTCGAGCGTTACGATGTCCTTCTCGCTCCGGTGACGGTTTCGGCCGCTTTTCCCATCGATGAGGCTCGGCCGCGGGAGGAGCGAGAGTTATCGATCAATGGGCACAACGTAGACTATAATGATCAGATCTATTGGGCCGGCATCGCTTCGCTGTCCGGCCTGCCCGCGACCGTAGCTCCGATTGGGACCACGGCTGACGGCCTGCCCCTCGGGGTCCAGATCATCGGCCCCTATCTCGAAGACCGTACGCCGCTGGCGTTTGCGGCGGCTGTCGAACCGCTATATGGATTTCGCGCGCCCCCGGGTTACGAATAACCGATGCCCGGCGCGAAGACGGATGGCAACGAGATAAGGCGCTCTCCTGGCGGGTGGCGCGATTGTGGTCTCCTCGTCATATTCGACGAGATTGATGCCTCGGTCATTGTCGGGGAGTATCAGGCCTGTCGGCAAAGCGCGTTGCAGCGCCTCGATGATTTGAAGGCGTCGGCTCCCGATCCAGCCACGAAGAGTTTCAATTCCTGTTGCTGACCGGTGCCGAACTCGGAGGTATCGTCACCCGCGGTCAAAAATTTCGCGTCCCCCCTGGTGTCCATGGGCGGACGTCTAAATGCGGCGGCCCGCGCGACTGAACGGTTCTCCCGAGTGACAGAAAAACGCTCGATTAATTCTATCGACTTTATGGTCTGATGTAGACCGCTTGCGGTAACCTTCCACAAGCCGCGTTTGTGCCAGATTGGATCCGTTGTATCCGCATGAGCTACGTCCTCAGCCTGCTCGACAAGAGCCCAATTTCACCAGGGCAGGACGCCGACAGCGCATTTGCCCAGACCATTGCGTTGGCCCAGCGAGCGGAGGAACTCGAATATAACCGATTCTGGGTCGCCGAGCATCATGGTTCCAGCCTCGTGGCCGGCGCCGCGCCGGAGATCCTGGTCGCCTATATCCTGGCTAAGACCAGGCGCATTCGCGTTGGAACGGGCGGTGTCATGCTGCAGCACTACAGTCCATACAAGGTCGCGGAGGTGTTCAGGGTTCTCGCTGCGTTGGCTCCCGGGCGCGTCGATGTTGGCATCGGCAAGGCGCCGGGTGGTCTGCCGTTTACGACGCGGGCGCTGCAGGCCTATCGCGATCGGACCTGCAAGCCGGAGTTCGCGGACCAGCTGGCTGAACTCGACGCCTTTCTGGGGGACAGCGTTGGCGCCGACCATCCGCTCGCGGGGGCGGTCGCAAGTCCGGCACCCGCCGTTGCGCCCGAGCGTATCCTGCTCGGCGGCAGTCCCGAGAGCGCCGAACTTGCCGCCGACCTCGGATGGGATTTCACTTACGCCGGACATTTCAACGGCGATCCGGCCAATATCGAGCTTAGCTTCGATGTCTATCAGCGCCGAACCGGACGCGTGCCATCCTTGGCTCTCTATGCGTTAGCCGCCGAGAGCGAGGATGCGGCGCAGAAGCTGGTCGGTCCGCTGCGCAGCTACAAGGTGCATCTGGCAACGGGGCAAAGCGTCAATGTAGGCTCGCTGGAACAGGCCGCCGAATTCGCACGCCAGGCGGGTGCAACGGACTACGTCACCGAGGAAAGGCGGCCGCACGTCATATCCGGCACGCCCGACCATGTGCGCCGCGAACTCGATCAACTGAGCCGCCGCTTCGGTGTCAGCGAGTTCGTCATCGACGCGCCCGTGCCCGACTTTGCCGAGCGTCTGGCTTCCATCGAGCTTCTGGCCGGCCGCAGCCGGTCCGCCGCGGCCTGACATTCACCCGAACGAGGCGACCGTCGTGAGCAAGCAAAACATCATATTCGGTCTGATGCTCCATGGAGCCGGCGGCCACATGAACTCCTGGAAACATCCACATGGTCCAGCCGACGCCAGCGTCAACCTGGAGTTCTATATCGGGGCTGCGCAGAAGGCCGAGGCGAACGGCGTCGCCTTCGCCTTCGTCGCTGATGGTCTCTACATCAACGAGAAGTCGATCCCGCACTTTCTCAATCGCTTCGAGCCGCTGACGATCCTTTCGGCGCTCGCGACGCAGACTTCCAAGATAGGTCTTGCCGGCACGGTCTCAACCTCTTATTCGGACCCGTTCACGGTCGCTCGGCAATTCGCATCGCTGGATCTCATCAGCAAGGGGCGCGCTGGTTGGAACGTAGTGACGACGCCTCTTGAAGGCAGCGCCAGGAACTACAGCCGTCCCCATCCCGAGCATGCGCTGCGTTACGAGATCGCCGACGAGTATTTGAGTGTTGCGCAGGGGCTTTGGGATTCCTGGGACGACGATGCGGTGGTCCGCAACCGCGAGACCGGTCAGTTCTTCGACGGCTCGAAGTTACATTCGCTGAATCACAAGGGCCGGTTCTTCCAGGTTGAAGGCCCCCTCAATATCGGTCGCTCCCCGCAGGGGCAGCCAGTCATCTTCCAGGCGGGGTCATCCGATGCGGGAATTCGCCTCGCAGGAAAATATGCGGACGCGGTCTTCACTCATTCGCCCTCGCTAGAGGAGACCAGGAAATTTTTACACCAGATCAAGACCAGCGCGGCGGCGCATGGCCGGTCAGGGACAGATGTCAAGGTGTTCCCCGGCATCGGGCCGATCGTCGGCGCGACGACGGTCGAGGCCGGAGAAAAATACAACGTCATTCGCAACCTGCTGACGATCGATGAGGCGATCGCTTATCTCGGCCGTTACTTCGACCATCATGATTTCAGCGTTTATCCGCTCGACCAGCCGTTTCCGGAACTGGGAGATATTGGTAGGAACAGCTTCCGCTCCACCACGGATCGCATCAAGGCAGAGGCCAAGGCGAAGGGGCAGACGCTGCGCGAGGTCGCGCTCGAAGTTGCGACGCCCAAGCCGAATTTCATCGGCTCCGGCGACCAGGTCGCGACCGAGATCATTCGGTGGATTGATGCCGGCGCCGCCGACGGTTTCATCCTTGGATTCCCCGTTCTGTCGCAGGGTCTCGACGATTTCGTTACGCATGTGATCCCGGTTCTTGAGGCGCGGGGCTATTATGACCGCGAACTGCCCGGGCGAACGCTGCGCGATCATCTCGGACTTCCGCGACGCCAAAGTCGATATGTCGAACCAAGCGAGGCGACTCTCGCGGCGCCACTGAAAAAGACGGCGATCTGAAGGGAGCGGCAGCGTGATCCTCGCCAGTGCAAGAACGGATGCGGACATTGCGGCCAGGGACGGCACCGCCGCCATCGGTGTCTCCCCGATCGCTCCGGTAATGGACGTCAACGTTTCCGGCGACCCGCCCTCAGGGGTTCATGACCGATCGACGGTGGAGCAGCCCGCATGACCGCGACGACAGACTTTCGCGATGTCGGCGTTGCCGCAGCGCCGCCGGAGAGGGGAGATTTCTCGCACTACAAAATCGTTCCAGCGCGTTACCCCGCGCGAACCATCGGGACAGCGTTTGCAGCGGTTGTAGTTGCCGCGGTCCTGAACTCGGTGCTCGGAAATCCGCGCTGGGGCTGGAGTGTGTTTGCCGAATGGTTCCTGTCCGAGCCTGTGCTCGTCGGCCTCGGCCGGACGTTGGTTCTTACGGCGCTCGGGGCTTTGTTCGGCTTCACCTTCGGAACCGGCCTCGCCCTCGCCAGAGTGTCAGGATCGCCCTTGCTTGCCGCCCTATCCTGGGCCTTCACCTGGATCTTTCGCTCGATCCCGCTCATTGTGCTGCTGCTAATTCTCAACAATCTCGGCTATCTCTACGAAACAATCACGATCGGCATTCCCTATACGTCGATCAACTTTTTCAGCTACCAGACGACGCAGCTGATCAGCCCTTTCACCGCCGCGGTTCTGGGTCTGACGCTGAACCAGGCCGCTTTCGCCTCGGAAATCATCCGTGGAGGCATCCTGTCGGTTGATCAGGGGCAGCTAGAGGCGGCTGCGGCACTCGGGCTGCCGCGCGGCCGTCAGGCGTCGCGCATTATCCTGCCCCAGGCCATGCGGTCGATCCTGCCCGCTGTCTTCAACGATGTCATCGGACTCGCCAAGGGGACATCCAACGTCTACATCCTGGCGCTGCCGGAGCTCTTCTACACCATTCAGGTGATTTATCGCCGCAATCTCGAAGTCATCCCGCTGCTGATGGTGGCGACGATCTGGTATCTGATCATATTGACGGTCCTTTCAGCGATTCAGCATTTCGTCGAGCGCCACTACGCCAAGGGTGCCTTGCGGAATCCGCCGCCGTCGATTTTTCGGAGTCTTTACGGCCGTCTCCGACCGGCGCGAGCCGCGGCGGTGGCCGACGCTGCGCCAGTGAGGCTAGCCCCGTCCGCGACGGAAACGCAAGCGGTCCCGGCAACGGAATTCTTCGACGGCTTCTTTCAGGGCGGCGAAGTCACGGTCCGCAACGTCTCCAAGAGCTTTGGCGCCTTGAAGGTGCTCGACAATGTTAGCCTGACGGTGCGCCCGGGAAGCGTCACCGCGATTGTTGGGCAGTCGGGATCGGGAAAGTCCACGCTGCTGCGCACGATCAATCACCTTGAGCGCGTCGATGATGGCTTCATCGCGATTGATGGTGAACTGATCGGATACCGGCAGGATGCCGACACGCTGTATGAGCTGAAGGAGAAGGACATCCTGAAGCGGCGCGTCAATGTCGGCATGGTGTTTCAGAGCTTCAACCTGTTCCCGCATCTGACGGTGCTTGAGAACGTGGCGGAGGCGCCGGTCTCCGTCCGCGGCCAGGCTCGCGAGGAGGCGGAGAGTAGGGCACGACAATTGCTGCTTCGAGTCGGCCTGGCGGACAAGATCGATGCTTATCCGCGACAGCTGTCCGGCGGACAGCAGCAGCGTGTGGCGATCGCCCGCGCCCTGGCCTTGCGGCCCAAGGTGCTGCTATTCGACGAGCCTACTTCCGCGCTCGATCCGGAGCTGGTGAATGAAGTGCTTGACGTCATCAAGGAACTAGCGCGTTCCGGGACCACGCTCATCATTGTCACCCACGAGATAGGCTTTGCGCGTGAAGTTGCCGACCTGATCGTCTTCATGGAGCAAGGCCAAATTCTGGAAGCTGGAACGCCTGAGAAAGTATTCGGTCATCCGGAACATCCGAGGACGGCGGAGTTTCTGGCCAAGGTTCTCTGACAGCTCACGCGCAGCGATGCCGTGTCGGCCGCTGCGGTTCCGCTCAATCCAAACGCTGCTGATTGCAGCGCAACTGATGGGAAGACAAAATGCGCACGATGTCTGGATTTCGAGCGGTACTGGTTGGGGCTTGTACCATCGTCGCTGCGATGATGCCGCTGGCCGGCGCCGCGCAGGAGCCGGACCTCAGCCCTGAGCAGGTTGGCCGCGTTCGCGCGCAGAAGGACGAGGATGCCATCCAGCGGATCGCGAAGGAGGCCAAGTTCGCCAAGGAGGGAACGTTCAGCGTCGCCATCGCTTCGCAGCGGCTGCCCTTCGGCATCTACGCCACGGACAACAAGACGCTGGTCGGATCCGAACCGGACATCGCCCAGCTGATTGCCGACAGCCTCGGCCTGAAGCTGGATCTCGTTCCCGTCGCATGGGCGGACTGGCCGCTCGGACTGACGTCCGGAAAGTACGATGCGGTGATCTCCAATGTCACGGTGACCGAACAACGCAAGGAGCGGTTCGATTTTTCAACCTACCGCAAAGATCAGCTCGGCTTCTATGTGAAGGCTGACAGCGCAATCGAGGCGGTCCGGGAGCCGAAGGACGTCGCCGGCCTCAAGGTCATCGTCAGCTCAGGTACCAATCAGGAGCAGATTTTACTGCGCTGGATTCAGCAAAATGTGGCCGCCGGCATGAAGCCGACGGAGGTCCAGTATTATGACGATGACGTGGTGCTTTATCTCGCGCTCGAATCCGGTCGCGCCGACGCTTACTTCGGCCCTAATGCGTTGCTGGGATTCAAGGCGGCGCGCGAAGGCAGGACAAAACTGGTCGGCAGCTTCAGCGGCGGCTGGCCGGTGCTGGCGGAGATAGCTGTTACGACGCGGAAGGGCGCTGGCCTCGCCGACGCGATCACCCAGGCCATCAACGCCCAGATCAGGAACGGGAACTACGCCAAGGCGCTGGCGCGCTGGAACCTGACCTCGGAAGCGATCCAGGAGTCCCGGACCAATCCGCCGGGCCTGCCAAGGAGTTGACGGGCAGACGGGGGATCGCGCCGCCAGACGACGTCTAGTCTCGGGTACGGCCGCGTAGAATTCCGAAATTGCACAGTGAACGAGGGAAGAGAATGTACAACGACTTGAAGAGCATGCTGTGGGCAGCAATCGCTGTTTTGGCGATAGGGATGACGGTATGGCCGGCTGCGGCACAGGATTATGACTTCAGTCCGGAGCAGAAGAAGCGCCCGCGCGCCGAAAAAAACGAGGCTGCCATCAGGGCGGTCCGGGAGGACTTCAAGCTTGTCAGTGAAGGCACGCTGACGATCGCCGTCGTGCCCGGCACACCGCCGATCGCAACTTATGCGACGGACACCAAAACGGTAATCGGCGCCGATCCAGACTATGCGCAACTGATCGCCGACAGCCTTGGCCTCAAGCTCACTCTTGTGCCGATCGCGTGGGCCGATTGGCCGCTGGGTTTGACGTCCGGCAAATATGACGCGGTCGTTTCCAATGTCGGTGTGACTGAGCAGCGCAAGGAGAAGTTCGACTTTTCCACCTATCGCCAGGGGCTCCACGGATTTTTCGTCAAGGCGGATAGTCCGTTCAAGATCATCAACGCGCCGAAGGATGCCGCCGGCCTCCGTATCATCGTCGCGGCAGGCACCAACCAGGAGAGAATTCTGCTTGAATGGAGCAAGCAGAATGTTGCAGCGGGACTGAAGCCGATCGAACTCCAGTATTACGACGATGAGCCGGCGCAGCTGCTGGCGCTGAAGGCTGGGCGGGCCGACGTGATCGTGCAGCCGCATGCGCAGCTCGTCTTCATCGCGGCGCGCGACCGCAACATACGCCAGGCCGGCGTGCTCAGCGCGGGATGGCCGCTGAAGTCCGACGTGGCGGTTACCACGCGAAAGGACAGCGGGCTGGCCGAAGCCGTCACCATCGCCACGAATGGCCTCATCGAGAGCGGTCGGTATCGGCAGGTGCTCGCCAGGTGGGGTCTTGAGGACGAGGCGCTCTCGAAATCGGAAACGAACCCGCCAGGGCTGCCGAAATTCTAGCGCTTGTATCGGACGCTGGTTACGACGCAATCATTCGTCACAACCGGCGATGGCTGCAGTTGCGGTGCAGGGCGTGGTCGAGGAAAGGGGCGGCGCCTGATGAATCGATCCGGCCACGTGCCGCGACCGCGCAGTGCCGCGCATCGCTGACGATTGGCTTCCGCATCTGGCCCGATCGAACACGCTGGCTTGATCTCACCCCAAGCCATTGGAAGTTCATCGCTGCGCGCCACAGCCCAGCCAGAGGCGTATTGATGCGCACTTCGGTTATGCAGGGGCGTCGATGCCAAC
>Ga0265340_10000768_pt1 | contig 18258 bp, 12 predicted proteins | sample 4CB225metaG_FD_202082 | JGI IMG/M metagenome (GOLD analysis project Ga0265340, IMG submission 202082) | Rhizosphere microbial communities from Carex aquatilis grown in University of Washington, Seatle, WA, United States - 4-CB2-25 metaG | ecosystem: Host-associated > Plants > Roots >...
TTGACAACGGCAGCGGTCGAACCGTCCTCGTCGAGTGGCGAGACCTCGACCAGCAACTTGACCGGGGTGACGGTGCGCACGGCCAGCGCCGAGCCCGGCTGCCAGAGAATCGCCTCGTGTCCATCCGGGTGGGTGATGATGGTGTTGCCGGGACCGGCGCTGGGATCAAGGCTGACGCTCACCACCGGCGGCTTCCTGCCATCCTCCGCGGAAGCATAGCGGACGAGGAACAGCCCCCGGTCCACCTGGAGAATCTTGCGTTTTGGAGGGTTGCCCCGGTCGCCCATTTCGGCTGCCTCTGTTAAGAAAAAGCGATAATTGATCGAAGTTTTACCGAACGTATTCGCGAATATTATTCGCGAATTTTTCGATGCTTCGACGACGAAATCTGAAACGAGCGTAGACGAAAACGGGATAGACTGCTTGCGCAACCATCATTGATGGTTACAGCTACGCAACGAAGCCGAAGAGTCTTTTCGGAATATGGAAATTAGACTTGATAGAGGGCGTCGAATTGCAGCATGGGCATCTATTCAGTTGAGCCGCCGCGAACCCGCCGATCGCCCCGCCGCGGGATGAAAATCCTGTTCGTGCACAATAACTTCCCGGCGCAGTTCGGACCGGTTGCGCGGGCGCTGGCGCGAGACCCGGAAGTTGAACTTGCGGCCATCGGGTCGATGACCTCGCGAGCGATTCAGGGTGTCGACCTGGTCAAGTACAGGATGCCGCCCGGCGATGTTTCGCAGACCCATCCGTTCGCCAGGCGCTTCGACGTCGAGTGCCGCCGCGCCGAGCAGGTGCTCTACGGTCTCTCATCGCTGATCGCGTCGGGTTTCGTGCCCGACATCATTGTCGCTCATCCGGGCTGGGGCGAGACGCTGCCGCTGAGGTCCGCGTTCCCCCGCGCGCAGTTCCTCCTCTATTGCGAATTCTTCTACGGAACCGACGGCCGCGACGTCGGCTTCGACCCCGAATTTCCGTCGACCGGCCTCGATGGCGATGTGGCTCTGAAGCTGAAGAACGCCGCGACGCTCCTCGCGCTGTCCGATTGCGACCGCGCGCTGTCGCCGACCCGGTGGCAGCGCGCCACCTTCCCGAAGCACTTCCAGAGCAAGATCGATGTGATCCATGAAGGCGTCGACACCGATGTCGCCAGACCGAATTCCGAAGCGTCATTTGATCTCGGATCGGGCAAGCGCCTGACGCGCGCCGACCAGGTCGTGACGTTCGTGGCGCGCAACCTGGAACCGATGCGCGGGTACCACGTCTTCATGCGCACCCTGCCGGAGATTCTGGCGCGGCTTCCCGCGGCCCACGTGTTGGTCATCGGCGGCGACGGCACCTCCTATGGCGCCCGGCCGCCGGAGGGCGAGACCTGGAAGTCGATCTTCTTGTCGGAGGTCGCCGACAAGATCGACCATGCGCGGGTCCACTTCACCGGGCGGCTGCCCCATCGCCAGTTCATCCGGGCGCTGCAGATCTCCTCGGCCCATGTCTACCTGACCTATCCGTTCGTGCTGTCGTGGTCGGTTTTGGAGGCGATGAGTTGCGGCTGTATCGTCATTGGCTCCGACACGCCGCCGGTCCGCGAGCTTATCGATGGCAACAACGGTATCCTCGTCCCGTTCTTCGACCGGCGCGAGATCGCCGACCGCATCGTCGAGGCGGTCACCGATGGGCGGAAGTTCCACGCGATGCGGCGCCATGCCCGCCAATATGTGCTCGACCGCTACGACAGCGAGCGGGTGGGCGTACCGAGGACACTGGAGCTCCTGCGCGCCTGTATGGGCTGGCGCGACGCCGGTGGCTCCGCAGCGGCGACCGCCGGCGCCGCGCTCAAGCTGCCGTCGGTGGCGGCCCGCTGAGCGGCAGCGTGGCTGACTTGCGGTAGGCAACTGCCGGCCGCTCTCCGGCGCCGCTCCCCCGGCCGGCCCCGGAGGTCGATCCTTGTTCTGAGGGGATATCGTCCTAGTTTGCGTGCAGCGACGCAGATTATGGCGCGACGAAGCGGACCGCACTAAGAAGAACGAAATTCGCCGACCGTACGGACCATTTGTTGATGGGAAGCCGGCGGCCAGGCAGGAGTCCGCCATGATAGCGCCACGTTCCGACGCACTGGTTCTCTTTGGCGCCAGCGGCGACCTTGCTCACAAGAAAATCTTCCCCGCGCTGTACGCGATGGCCAGGCGCGGCAAGCTCGATATTCCGCTCATCGGCGTAGCGAAATCCGGCTGGACCGCGGACGACCTGAAAAGCCATGCGCATGACGCCGTGAGCGGACTTCCCGATTTCGACGAGAAGATCTTCGCGCGCCTCGCCGCCCTGCTGAATTACGTCGACGGCGACTATCGTGATGCCGCGACCTTCGAGCGGCTGCGCAGCGTGCTCGGGTCGAGCAGCCGGCCGCTGCATTATCTCGCCATTCCGCCCAGCATGTTTCCGGATGTCGTCGAGGGCCTCGGCCGGTCCAAAGCCGCCGACGGGGCCCGCGTCGTGATCGAGAAGCCGTTTGGGCGTGACCTCAAATCGGCGATTGATCTCGACCGCGTACTGCATACGGTGTTCGCCGAGAACGCGATCTTCCGCATCGATCACTATCTCGGCAAGGAGCCGGTGCAGAACCTGCTCTACTTCCGGTTCGCCAACACCTTTCTTGAACCGATTTGGAACCGCAATTACGTCCAGAGCGTCCAGATCACCATGGCGGAGAGTTTCGGCGTCGCCGGGCGCGGCCGCTTTTACGACGAGGTCGGCTGCATCCGCGACGTCGTGCAGAACCATCTGCTGCAGGTGGTCGCCATCCTCGCCATGGAATGTCCGATTGGCGACAACAGCGCCTATCTGCGCGACGAAAAGGTCAAGGTATTCAACGCGACGCGTCCACTGACGCCGGCCAAACTGGTGCGGGGACAATTTCGCGGCTATCGCGATGAACCGGGCGTGGCGCCGGGTTCGGATGTCGAGACTTTTGCGGCGCTGGAGCTGGCCATCGATTCCTGGCGCTGGGACGGCGTGCCGTTTCTCATTCGTGCCGGCAAGCAGCTGCCGGTGACGGCAACCGAGGTGGTCGTCAATTTGCGTAAGCCGCCGCAGCGTGTCTTTGCCGCCGATGCGTTGCCGCCGTTCAACCATTTTCGCTTTCGGTTGGGCCCGGACGTCGCCATCGCGCTCGGAGCCAAGGTCAAGCAACCGGGCGAGGCGATGACCGGCGAGTTTGCCGAACTCAACCTGATGCATCAGCCGCACGAGGAGATGGCCGCCTACGAGCGGCTCATCGGCGACGCCATCGCCGGCGACGCCACCCTGTTCGCGCGCCAGGACAGCGCCGAGGCGCAGTGGCGCATCGTCGATCCCGTGCTCGGCGATCAGACGCCGGTGCACATCTACGAACCCGGCACGTGGGGACCGCAAGAAGCGGCGACCATTGCCGAGGGCGTCGGCGGCTGGCGCAATCCCGCGCCGACAGACCCTCCGGGGAAGCCGGCATGATCGCGAAGTCCACCACCTTGCCGCGCATTCTCGCGATCGACGTCGGCGGCACCCACGTCAAGGTGATGCACAGCCCGCGTTCCCAGAAGCGCGAGTTCGAATCCGGTCCGACACTGACTGCGGCCGAGATGGTCACGCAGGTGCTGCAGCTGACTGCCGACTGGCATTGCGACCGCGTTTCGATGGGATATCCGGGACCGGTCGTTCACAATCGGCCGCTGGCAGAGCCGCACAATCTCGGCAGGGGCTGGGTGGGTTTCGATTTCGGCAAGGCGTTCGGACACCCCGTCCGGATCGTCAACGATGCGGCCATGCAGGCGCTCGGCGGCTACGAGGGCGGCCGCATGCTGTTCCTCGGGCTGGGCACCGGTCTCGGGTCGGCGATGATCGTCGATGCTGTCCTGCAGCCGATGGAGCTGGCCCACCTCGAGTACAGGCACGGCAAGACGTTCGAGGACTATCTCGGCCTGGCTGGCCTCGAGCGGCGGGGCGCCAAGAAATGGCGCGAGAGCGTCGCCGACGTGGTCGAGCGGCTGTCCGCCGCGCTCGAGCCCGACTACATCGTCATCGGCGGTGGCAACGCCAGGAAGCTGAAGAAGCTGCCGCCGAAGTGCCGCCTCGGAGACAACGAGAACGCCTTCCCCGGCGGTTTCCGCCTGTGGAGCACGCCGGCCGACCATGGCTGATCTTTCGACCGAACCCACCGGCGACGCGCCCGGCAGACCCGGGATTGCGCCGACGTGGACGAGCAGCGCCAAGGACATGGTCGGCTGCAGCCTCGGCCGCTCGCGCATCTGGTTCACGCTCGGCTTCGGTATCGTCAACGAGGTCTACTACCCGCGTGTCGATAGTCCGCAGATCCGCGATCTCGGCTTCATCGTTGCGGACGGCAAGGGATTCTGGGTCGAGGTGAAGCGGCTGCAGAACTACACCGTCCGGCTGCTGGCGCCGGGCACGCCGGCGGTGGAGATCGTCCACACCCACGCGCGGTTTACGCTCACCCTGCGCGTCACGCCCGATTCCGGCCGCGACGTGTTGCTGGTCGCGGTCGACCTTGAAGGCGATCCCGACCTCAAGCCCTACGTGCTGCTCGCGCCGCGCCTTGGCATGACCGGGCGTGACAACATCGCGGCCGTGCACGAGCGCGGCGGCCGGCGTCTGCTGGTCGCCGAGCAGGCGCCTTTTGCGCTCTGCCTCGCCGCCGTCGGCCGGAACCAGCAGGATGCCATCGGTCGCGCAAGCGCGGGCTATGTCGGCGCCAGCGACGGCTGGCGCGATTTCGACCACCACGGCGTCCTCACCTGGCAATATGCAAATGCCGGCCCGGGCAATGTCGCCTTGATCGGCGAGATTTCACGCAATGCCGTCCTCGGTCTGGGCTTCGGCGATACCATCGATGCCGCCGCGACGCTGGCGGTCTCGGCCGTCACCCAGCCCTTCGAGAATCCGCTGAAGACCCAGATTGCGGAATGGGCTGCATGGCACGCGCGCCGGGACGAGAGCGCGCTCATGCGCTCGGACGAGGCCAGCGGCCTCTCCGATGCCTTGATGCGGTCGGCGATGGTGTTGCGCGTGCATCGCGACAAGACCTATCCCGGCACCATGGTTGCCAGCCTCAGCGTCCCGTGGGGCAACAGCCGCGACGATCTCGGCGGATATCACCTGGTATGGCCGCGCGATCTGGTGCAATGCGCCACGGCGCTCCTGGCGCTCGGCGCCCACCACGAAGCGCGCGAAACGCTGATCTATCTGATCTCGACCCAGAAAGCGGACGGCAGCTGGCACCAGAACCAGTGGCTGGACGGCTCGGCCTACTGGGACGCCGTGCAGCTCGACGAGACCGCTTTCCCCGTGCTCCTCGCCGCGTCACTTGCCGAGCGCAACGCGCTGCATGGCATCGCCATCGCGCCGATGATCCAGCGAGCGCTCGCCTTCCTTGCCCGCACCGGCCCGTCGAGCGCGCAGGATCGGTGGGAGGAGAACGCCGGCATCAACGCCTTCACCCTGTCGGTATGCATCAGCGCGCTGGTCGCCGGCGCGCCGTTTCTGAGTGAATCCGCAAGGGCATTCGCGCTTGCCCTGGCCGATTTCTGGAACGCCAGCCTCGAGACCTGGCTGACCGTCAGCGACACGCCGATGGCCAGAAAGCTTGGCGTCAACGGCTACTACGTCCGCGTCGCGCCAGGCAGCGTTCTTGCCGATCCCGCCTCGCTGCAGGCGGCGATTGAGGTCCGCAACCGGGCCGACCGGGGCGCAATCGCCGCCGATGAGGAAGTGGGCGTGGACTTCCTGCAGCTCGTCCGCATGGGACTGCGCACGGCCCGCGATCCAATGATCGTGGACAGCATCGCTGTCGCCGACGAACTGCTCAGGGTGGATACGCCGAAGGGTCTGTCATGGCACCGCTACAACGGCGATGGCTACGGCGAGCACGACGATGGTGGGCCTTTCGACGGGACCGGGCGCGGGCGCGCATGGCCGCTGCTGACCGGCGAGCGCGGGCACTATGCGCTCGTGGCCGGCGAGGATCCGATGCCATACTTGAAGGCGATCGCGACCATGACCGGGCCGGCCGGCATGATGCCGGAACAGGTGTGGGACGACGAAGCGCTGCCGGACCAGCGATTGTTTCCGGGAGAGCCGACGGGTTCGGCGATGCCACTGGCATGGACCCATGCGGAGTTCATCAAGCTGATGGTCTCCCGCCATCTCGGCTATCCGGTCGACCGGCCGTCGGCGGTGTGGGCACGCTACGAAGGGCGGCGTCCCGCGACGGCGAAGGCGATCTGGTGCCCGCATGCGCCTGTCGCCCGGTTTGCGCGCGCGGGCGGTTTGATGATCGCTGTACCTTCGCCCGCGTTGGTCCGCTGGAGCGTCGATGGCTGGCAGACCGTGCAAGATACGCCGACGCGCGATACAGAACTCGGACTGCATGCGATTGAGCTGGACGCAGCTCTCCTGGGTAACGCCGGCCAGATCGACTTCACCGTCCAGTGGCAGCCCTCCGGTGACTGGGTCGGGCAGAACTTCCATGTCGCGATTTCCGACGAGTGATGGAACGCGCCGAACACGCGTTTCCGACGCCTCGAATGGACAATCGCGAGGCGCAGGCGCAATACAAAAGCTGGCAAATGGAGCAGGTCGACGAGGAACCTCGGATGGATCGGTTCGTGGCGCGACTCAACGTCAAGCGATTCAGGGAACTGCTTCAGGCGGAGGCGGATCCCGAGAAGCGGCTGAAGCTTCAGCAGATGATCGAGGCCGAGGAAAAGCTGCTGGCGGACGCCGAAGAGCGCGCCAGCGGGCGCGACAAGAGCGCCTGAACTTGCGCTTCGGCCGCGTCTGAGGCTGCATATTGCCCATGGTGCTGCAAGCGGACCTCGCGACCTGGATCGAACAGGAATATCGGATTGCCGCGCGGGAAATGCTGCAGAGCGTCTCGGCCACGCACCTCGAGCAGCATCGGCCCGCCTTCGGTCAGGTCATCAGGCCGGCGCCGGGGTCGGTGCTCGCTTCGCCGGTACCGGCACATTACGATCCTGTGCCCGACTATTTCTTCCACTGGCTGCGCGACTCGGCCGCCGTCATCGGCGCCGTGCTCGAACTGATCGGCGACGGCACGCTGGCCGAGGCCGGTCACGCGATCGTTGCCGACTTCGTCGCGTTCAGTCTGGACCTTGACCGGCTCGACGGCCGCAAACTGGCGGACGACCCCGGCTACGGAGCGCACGTCACGGCGGACGGCCGCCGCTACCTGCGCCTCCGCGAAGAAATGGCGCAAATCTCCGGCGACCGGGTCCGCATGGAGGCGCGGTTCAACCCGGATGGCAGCCTCGACATCATTCGCTGGGGCCGGCCGCAACTCGACGGGCCAGCCTTCCGTGCGCTCGTGTTGATGGAATACGCCGACGCGCATGGATCATCGCGTGCGTTGAAGGCACTCGTCGATGCCGACGTCGATTTCACTCTGCGTCATGCGGGGATGGATGGCGTCGACATCTGGGAGGAGCGTCTCTGCGGCGACTACTACACGCGCTCGCTCCAGCACGCGCTGCTCTCGCGCGCCGCAGCCGCCGCGTCCGATCGGGGGGATCGTGCCGCTGCGATCAATACCGCGGTGCAGCGCCTTTCTGGCCTGCTCGAGAGCCACTGGTCGTCCGCGCGTGGCGCCTGTCTCAGTGCCGTCTCGGAGACGCCTCCAACCGATCGCGACGTGGACTTCGCCGTTGTTCTTGCGGCGCTTCACGCCAACAGAACCGACGGCGCGCATTCCGTCCGCGACCCCGCGATGCAGGCGACGCTGGCCACACTCGAAGGCGTCTTCGAGCGCGACTACGCGATCAATCGCGACGACACCACGCGTGCGCCGGCCATGGGCCGATACCGCGGCGACGTCTATCAGAGCGGTGGTGCGTTCTATTTCTCGACGCTGGGTGCGGCGGAATTTCACTATCGCCTGGCGGTGTCCGCCGTCTCCCGCGCCATCCAGTTGACGGATCGCAATTCCGCGTTCCTGTCGCGGGCCGCGATTGCCGGCGCGCAGCCGGGAAGTGCGCAGGCGCGCGCGCTCCTGCACCGAGGCGATGCCTTCATGGATACCGTGCAGCGATTCACGCCGCCGTCCGGGGAGCTGTCGGAGCAGTTCGACCAGACCGACGGCCGCCAGACCTCGGCCCGCCATCTCGCCTGGAGCTACGCCGCTTTCATCACCGCCACGGCCTGGCGGCGCCGCGCCGTTGCCGCCATTCGCTAGCTCAGGAAAGCGCCCGAGACGGCGCGCATACCTCAAGCGCCCCCGTGCCTGAGCTGCATCGATGGTCCGGGTCGAACTTCACGTCGGAAGACTGCGTGTGACCAATTTCTGCCGCGAGGATGGGTGTACCATGGCGCGGACCGGGCCGCCGCACCGCGCTGGCATGCTCGAGATTGGAAGAGACGTGCGCAGGTTCGCTTTTGCCATCGCTGTATTGCTTTGCGGGATCGCGTGTCCCGCGATGGCAGCGCCGACGTGCCAGGACGTCAATGGCAGCGCGGCCCGCTGCGGCGCCCCCAATGCCATGCCCTTGGGATGGAGGCTCTCCGAGGACGAATATCACCGGCGCCAGCAGGCCCTTGGAAATACCAACGATCCCTGGCTGGTCGTCAATGCCGTTGCCCTGATCGCCGGTCTGTTCGCGATCATTGCGTTGCTGCCGAATTTCGATGGCCGGTCGGACCGGGATTGGGACCGGCAGGAGGGCGACAACCCGCCACGGCGGCGGCGAAGGTGACGGTCTTTACCGGCTGACCGACGAGCTCTACCGGGCGCGGTCGCTCGAGGACGTCTTTGCGGCCGGCTTGGCGGCGATTGTGGCCGCTCTCGGTTCGCGTGCCTCGATCCTTCTGTTCGATCACGCCGGGGTGATGCAGTTCGTCGCGTCGCGCGGGCTGTCGGAGGAATACAGGGAGCGGCTGCGCGGGCACACGCCATGACGCCCGGAAGACACCGGCGCCGTGCACGCGCCGACCCGATCATCGCGCTGCTCAGGCAGCGTGGCGTCCCTCTGGTGCTCGCCACCGGATACGGCGCCATGGACAACGGCGTGCCGGACGATCTTCCCGTGATCGAGAAGCCCTACACCGAGGAGGCGCTTCGCCGCCTGCTGGAAATTGCGGCTGCAAGCGCGTTCCCGTAGGTCGAAGCGCTATTTCAGGACCAGAATCCGTGCCTCTCCGGTGCGCGCCAGCACATTCACGGTGACGTCGGCGCCATAGCGATGGAGCCGCACGTCTGCGCACGAGGCGCCAAGGCGCAGATTGCGGATGACGAGCTCGTCGAGGAAATCGGGCAGCACGGGCTCCCGGAAGCGTATCTCGCCGAGATCGTGATCCAGCTCGAGGCCGAGACAGGCGCCGAGCAGGCCGAAGACCGCGGACGCCGACCACGCCTGCGGTGCGCACGCGACCGGGTAGGGCGTCGGCGCGCGATCCGGGCGGCGGTTGAAACCGCAAAACAGCTCCGGCAGGCGACTGAGATCCTGGTGACGCCCCGCATCGAAGATCGCCGACAGCACCCGGGCTGCCTCCACTTTCATCCCGTAGCGGGCGAATCCCATCGCGATCAGGGCGTTGTCGTGCGGCCAGACCGAGCCGTTGTGATACGACATCGGATTGTAGCGCGCCTGCCCGCGCATCAGCGTGCGTATGCCCCATCCGCTGAAGGCATCGGGAGTGAGCAGTCTGGCCGCGACCTGCACCCCCCGCTCGGGGGATGCGATGCCGGCAAAGAGCGCGTGTCCGGCGTTCGAGGCGGGCGTGCGGCAGGCGCGCTTGTCGCCGTCGAGCGCCAGCGCATAGGTGCCGAGGTCCTCGCACCAGAACGCGCGTTCGAATTTAACGCGCAATTGCTCGGCTTCGCTGGTCAGCGCTGATGCAACTTCCGGCCGGCCGAGCTTGCGGGCAATAGTGGCTCCATGGAGCCGGGCGGCGTGGGCGTAGGCCTGCACCTCGCAAAGCGCGATCGGGCCGACCGGATCGCTGCCGTCCGCATGGAAGATCGCGTCGTGCGAATCCTTCCATCCCTGATTGGCCAGTCCCGTCTCGCGCGCCCGGGCATATTCGATGAAGCCGTCGCCGTCGCGGTCGCCGTATTCGTTCATCCAGCGCAGCGCCGCACAGATGTTCGGCCAGATTTCGCTGATGGTGGCGAGGTCGCCGGTGCGTTCGAGATAAAGCCCCGCCAGCATGACGAACAGCGGCGTGGCATCGATTGCCCCGTAGTAGCGCGCGAACGGCACTTCCCTGAGATTGGCCATCTCGCCGTGGCGCATCTCGTGCAAGATCTTGCCCGGTTCGGCGTCGCTGGCGGGGTCGACCATGTCGGCCTGCGTTGCCGCCAGCGTGCGCAGCACGCCCTTTGCCAGCAAGGGGTCGACCCACAGCATCATCATCGCGGTAATGATGCCGTCGCGGCCGAAGATCGTGCTGAACCACGGAATGCCGGCGTAAGGGTAGGGGCCATGCTCGCCGGTCGTCACCAGCGTGTACACATCCGACGTGGCCCGGCTCAGCACGTCGTTGAACGCCTCGTTGGAACCGGAGACCGTGGCGATCCGGGCCGTGGCCGCACGGCGCGCGCGACGGGTGTTGCGGTACGCGGCAAGGAATGGTGAGGGTGCCGGCAAGGGGACCGCGCTGTCGTTGCACGCAACCGTGACGAAGAATGAGCAATGCTGGTCCCGGCCGAGGTTGACTTCCGCGGTCATGCGGTGGGCGTCGATGGCCACCGGCTGCGGCGTCATCTCAATCACCGTGCGTCGCTCGATGTTGTCGAGGCCGACGTAATGGAATTCCACCCGGTTGGCAGCCGTCACTTGCGCACTGGAGACACCATGCCTGCGGCGCGGGGTGCCACGGACCTCAAAGAGGTCGCGGAAGTCGGCGTCGAACATCAGATCGAGGCGCAGCCGGCAGGGTTCCTGCCCATAGTTGGCGACACTGATGCGTTCGTAGCAGACGGCGCGCCACAGAAACTTGGTGCGGCGAAGGAATACCGTATCGCGCGCCAGCTTTCTGCCGCCTGCCACGAGATCCGGATTGGTCAGCTCCACCGACAGTGCCGCCTTGTCCTCATGCACGGCCGAGCTGAGCAGGAGCGGGCGTTTCCCCTCGAGCCGCAGCTCGAGGTAGGACAGGAAGCGCGTGTCGCGGTAGAACAGCCCCTCGGCCGTATCCTTCACCGTGCCGAGGTTGCCCTGAGCGTCGAGGACGGCGAAGGCGTCGCCATGTTTCAGGTTGCGAAGCGCGCGATCGGTGAGCGAGGTCCGTGCCTCGATCTCGTACTCTGACCACACGTTCACACTCTCGGGCGGCGCTGTTGTGTTGCCCGTCGTCTTGCCCGTTGTCTTGGCGGTGCGAAGGGTCTCTGGCATCGGACTGAATGCGCCTCAGATTGCCTGCGACAACCGTCCCATAGTTCGGAGCGTTACGCCACGGCCGACCCCGGCGGGCTCCGGCAAAACCGAAGGAATGCGCGGCAGGAGTGCGCGGTGTGTCCGCTTGCTGTGTCTCAGCATCTCGAACGTCTCCACATATCGGCTCGCCATCCGCGCGGCGGTGAAGCGCGCTTCGAAGCGCTCGCGCACCGCGCCGCGGTCCATATGCGACGCCGTCCGCACCGCCTCAACCGCTTCCTCGATCGAGAATACCATGAGGCCTGTGACCCCCTCGTCGACGACTTCGGGGACCGAGCCCTGCCCCCAGGCAATCACCGGCGTTCCGCAGGCCATTGCCTCGATCATGACCAATCCGAATGGCTCCGGCCAGTCGATGGGCAGCAGCAGCGCCATTGCGCCGCCCAGAAAGTCGTTCTTGTCCGCGTCACCGATTTCCCCGAGGAACTCGATGAGCGGGTGGTCGAGCAGGGGCTTGATCTCACGTTCGAAATAATCGCGGTCGGCAACGTCGACCTTGGCCGCCATCTTCAGCGGAATCCCGCTGCGTATGGCGATCTCGATCGCGCGATCGGGGCGCTTCTCGGGCGACATGCGTCCCAGGAAGGCGAGATATTGACCCGGGCCGCGGTTCAGCCGGTAGAGCTCGGGCGGCAAACCGTGGTGAATGGTGGAGGCCCAGTTCGCCGGCGGCATCGGACGGCGCTGATCGTCGGAAATCGAGACCAGCGGCATCGCCGGGAACCGTCGGTAGATCGGATGAATATCCGTGAGATCGAGCCGCCCGTGGAGCGTCGTGACGCACTTGCCCGCCAGGTCGGCAAACAACGGAAACTGCAGGATGTCGGTGTGGAAATGGATGATGTCGAACTCGTCGGCGCGCCGCCTGACCTCGTCCAGCATGACCAGCGTGAAGGCGGTGTGGTCGCGCACGCCTTCCAGCCGCAGCGCCCGCGGCACGATCGGCACCAGCCTGGCGCGGGTGGACGAATCGCCGCTGGCGAACAGCGTCACGTCCTGTCCCTGGTTCACCAGCTCCTCGACCAGCCACGAGACTACACGCTCGGTGCCGCCATAAAGCCTGGGAGGAACAGCCTCGGCGAGGGGAGCCACCTCTGCGATCCGCATGGATTTTGCGTTCCTGTTTCAGGCGGCCCGATTGCCGGTCTAAAAGGGAAACGCGCGGCGGGTCGAAAAGGTTCAATTCGCCGGGCGATGGTGTGAGGTCGGTTCTGGCCGAACACAGGTATGGAAGGAGCGAGGCTCGAGTCGCCTGCAACCGCAACTGGAACACCGCCAGGCTCGCGGAAATTGCGGGATATCGCCCCCGGTAGCCGGCCTCAGGGCGAGCAGGCCACGGACCAGGTGGTCTGACCCCCATGGATGCTCTATTTATTGCGCCGGGAAAGAAACGCGCACTTCGGCCGGATCAGAGGCAGGAGGAGTTGGCGGTCCGTGAGGACGCTTCGGGACTGGTCCCGCGAGCGCCAGCCGGGCCGCTCTTGTTCAGGGCAAAGTCCAGGGAAATCATCATGCCGCAATACCGCTCCCGCACCACCACCCATGGCCGCAACATGGCCGGCGCCCGCGGCCTCTGGCGCGCCACCGGCATGAAGGATTCTGACTTCGGCAAGCCGATCATCGCCGTGGCCAACTCCTTTACCCAGTTCGTGCCCGGCCACGTCCACCTGAAGGACCTGGGTCAGCTCGTCGCGCGCGAGATCGAGGCGGCCGGCGGTGTCGCCAAGGAGTTCAACACCATCGCCGTGGACGACGGCATCGCCATGGGTCACGACGGCATGCTCTATTCGCTGCCGTCGCGCGAGGTCATCGCCGATTCGGTCGAGTACATGGTCAACGCGCATTGCGCCGATGCGCTGGTGTGCATCTCCAACTGCGATAAGATCACGCCCGGCATGCTGATGGCGGCGATGCGGCTGAACATCCCGGTGGTCTTCGTCTCCGGTGGCCCGATGGAGGCCGGCAAGGTGCTGCTCCACGGCAAGACCAAGGCGCTCGACCTGATCGACGCGATGGTCTCCGCCGCCGATGACAAGGTGTCCGACGAGGAAGTGCAGGTCATCGAGCGCTCGGCCTGCCCGACGTGCGGTTCGTGCTCCGGCATGTTTACCGCCAATTCGATGAACTGCCTCACCGAGGCGCTTGGCCTGGCGTTGCCCGGCAACGGCTCGACGCTTGCCACCCACGCCGACCGCAAGCGCCTCTTCGTCGAGGCCGGGCATCTCATCGTCGATCTCGCGCGGCGCTACTACGAGCAGGACGACGCCAGCGTGCTGCCGCGCGCCATCGCCAATTTCGCCGCCTTCGAGAACGCCATGTCGCTCGACATTTCCATGGGCGGCTCTACCAACACGGTGCTCCACCTTCTCGCCGCGGCGCAGGAGGGCGAGGTGCCCTTCACCATGGCCGACATCGACCGGCTGTCGCGAAAGGTGCCGTGCCTGTGCAAGGTGGCGCCGTCGAAGTCCGACGTGCACATGGAGGATGTCCACCGTGCCGGCGGGATCATGGCGATCCTCGGCGAACTGGAGCGCGGCGGGCTCCTCCACAGCGACACCACCACGGTGCATTCCGCGACGCTCGGCGAGGCGCTCGACCGCTGGGACGTGCGCCGCACGGCGAGCGCCTCGGTGCACGACTTCTATCGCGCCGCGCCGGGCGGTGTCCCGACGCAGGTGGCGTTCAGCCAGAGCCGGCAGTACGACGCGCTCGACATCGACCGCGAGAAGGGCGTGATCCGCGACGTCGAGCATGCCTTCTCGAAGGACGGCGGGCTCGCCGTGCTTTACGGCAACATCGCCGAGGACGGCGCCATCGTGAAGACGGCAGGCGTCGACCCCTCGATCCTTGTGTTCACCGGGCGCGCGCGCATCTTCGAGAGTCAGGACGCGGCGGTCGAAGGCATCCTCGCCGGCAAGATCGTCGCCGGCGACGTGGTGGTGATCCGCTACGAGGGGCCGCGCGGCGGGCCGGGCATGCAGGAAATGCTTTACCCGACGAGCTACCTGAAATCGAAGGGGCTGGGCAAGACCTGCGCGCTTCTGACCGATGGCCGCTTCTCCGGCGGCACGGCTGGCCTCTGCATCGGCCACGTTTCGCCGGAGGCGGCGGAAGGCGGCGCCATCGCACTCGTGCACGAGGGCGACCGGATCGAGATCGACATCCCGAACCGCAAACTGCATCTCGCCGTGACCGACGAGGAGCTGGCGCATCGCCGCGCCACGATGGAGGCGAAGCGCGACGCCGCGTGGCGTCCGGGCAGCCGCAAGCGGCAGGTGTCGACGGCGCTCCGCACCTACGCGGCCTTTGCCACCAGCGCGGCGCGAGGCGCGGTGCGCGACAAGGCGCTGATCGAAAAGCTTTCCGGCGGCAGATAACTGCCGGTTGGTCCGGCGCAATCCTCGTCGCTCGGGCCAGGGATAAAGAAATCTGCGACGGCCGGTGGTGGCTGGCCGTTGCGTGCCCGTGTCGATCAGCGCGCCCGCCCGTACTCCTGCAGAATCTTGATGTAGTTGGCGCGTTCGAAGGCCTGCGGGTCGTCGAGCGAGCGCTGATCCATGATGCCGCGCATCGCGCCGACCGAAGCGAAGTCGCGCGCTTCGAGCCAGGTCTCCAGATCGGCGACCAGCGTCGCCATGGTACCGATGCCGCCGCGAAGCAGCGCCGAGGTCGTCATCACGACATCGGCGCCGACGAGCAGGTATTTCACTACCTCGTCGACGGTCGTCACGCCGGTGGTCGCGGCGAGCGAAGCCTTGATGCGGCCGGAGAGGATCGCGAGCCACAAGAGCGGCAGGCGGATTTCGCTCGGGCGGCTGAGGTTGAGGTCGTTGAGGACGGCAAGCCGGGCGAGGTCGATGTCGGGCTGGTAGAAGCGGTTGAACAGCACCAGCGCGTCGGCACCGGCAGCGGCGAGTTCCTGCGCCATGTGGCCCGGCGCGCTGAAATAGGGGCTGAGCTTGACGGCCAGCGGAATCGAAACGATGGCGCGCACCGAGCGGACGATCTCGAGGTAGCGCGCCTCGACGGCGGCACCCGTCAGGCTCATGTCGGCCGGGATGAAGAAGATGTTGAGCTCGAGCGCCGAGGCGCCGGCCTCTTCAAGCAGGCCGGCGTACGAAATCCAGCCCTCGGAGGTGGTGCCGTTGAGGCTGGCGATCACGGGAATTGCCACCGCCTCGCGGGCGCGGCGCACGAGTTCCAGGTAGGCGTGCGGGCCGACCCGGTATTCCGAGCCGGCCGGGAAGTAGGTGAGCGCCTCCGCAAAACTTTCGGCCGGGGCCTCGGTCAGTTCGTCGTAGCGCGCGGCGTCGGTGGCGATCTGCTCCTCGAACAGCGAGGGCAGGACAATCGCCGCGGCGCCGGCGTCTTCCAGCCGGCGAAGGTTGTCGATGTCGGTGTTGAGCGGCGAGGCGGAGGCGACGAGGGGGTTCCTCAGCGTCAGCCCCATGTAGCGCGTGGTGAGGTCCATGGATTCGAGTTTCCTCCCGCGCCTCAGGTTGCGGCCGGCGTCAGCCGGGCGACGCCCTGGACGAAATGGCTGCCGTCGATGGCGGCAAGGTCTTCGTAGTGGCGGTATTTCTCAATGATGGCGGCCTGCGCCTCGCTCATCAGTGCGGCCGCCTCGGCGGGTCTGGTGCCGGCGAGCGCCGAGTAGCGGATCTCGTTATAGGCGTAGTCCTGGAACGGAATGGTCGGGCGCGGCGAATCGAGCCGGAAAGGGTTCTCGCCGATATTGCGCATGGCGGGATTGAAGCGGATGAGCGGCCAGTAGCCGCTGGCCACCGCGAGATCCTGCTGTTTCATGCCGAAGCGCATGTCGATGCCATGGGCGATGCACTGCGAATAGGCGAGGATGATCGAGGTGCCCTCGTAGGCCTCCGCCTCGCGGAAGGCATCGAGCGTCTGCTGCGGATTGGCGCCCATGGCGATCTGCGCGACGTAGACGTTGCCGTAGGCGATCGCCTGCAGCGCGAGGTCCTTGCGCGCGGTGCGCTTTCCCGCGCTGGCGAACTTGGCGATGGCGCCGAGCGGCGTCGCCTTCGAGGCCTGGCCGCCGGTGTTGGAATAGACCTCGGTGTCGAGCACCAGGATGTTGACGTTCTTGCCGCTCGCCAGCACGTGGTCGAGGCCGCCATAGCCGATGTCGTAGGCCCAGCCGTCGCCGCCAACGATCCAGATCGAACGGCGGACGAGATGATCGACGACCGAGAGCAGGTCGCGCGCCTTGTCGTCAAGCGCCAGCAGCTTGGTCTTCAGTTCGGCGACGCGGATGCGCTGGGCGCGGATTTCAGATTCGCTCACCTGCGGGGCGGCGAGGATGGCGGCGGCGAGCGCTTCGCCGACCTTGGGGGCGAGTGCGGTGAGGAGCGTGCCGGCGAGTTCGAGGTGCTTGTCGGCGGCCAGCCGGAAGCCGAGGCCGAACTCGGCGTTGTCCTCGAACAGCGAATTCGACCACGCCGGGCCGCGGCCCTCGCGGTCCTTGGTCCATGGCGTCACCGGCTGGCTGCCGCCGTAGATCGACGAGCAGCCGGTGGCGTTGGCGATCTGGGCGCGGTCGCCGAAAAGCTGGGAGAGGAGTTTTACGTACGGCGTCTCGCCGCAGCCGGCACAGGCGCCCGAGAACTCGAACAGCGGTTCCAGGAATTGCACACCGCGGACGTTGGCGAAATCGACGCGGGCGCGGTCGTTGACCGGCAGCTTTTCGAAGAAGGCGATGTTCTCGCGCTCCTTCGCGACCAGCGGCTGCTTCTCTTCCATGTTGATCGCCTTGACGCCGGGTTCGCGCGGGCTGTGCGCAGGGCAGGCTTCGACGCAGAGGCCGCAGCCGGTGCAATCCTCGACGTAAAACTGCAACGTGAAGCGAGACTCCGGATAGCCGCGGGCGTTGACCGGCGCCGACTTGAAGCTTTGCGGCGCGCCGGCGAGCTTGCCCTCGTCGTAATAGCGTGAGCGGATGACCGAGTGCGGGCAGACGAAGCTGCACTGGCCGCACTGGATGCAGAGGTCCTCGCGCCACACTGGCACGCTGTCGGCGATGTTGCGTTTTTCGAATGCGCTGGTGCCGGACGGGAAGGTGCCGTCGGCGGGGACGAGGCTGACCGGAATGTCATCGCCGCGGCCGGCGAGCATCGGCGCGGTGACGTTCTGGACGAACTCCGGCGCCCACTTCGGCACGATCGGCGGGAGTTCTACGCGGCTGGTCGCAGCGGCCGGCACCTTCACCTCAAAGAGGCGGGCGAGCGTGCCGTCGACGGCGGCGAAGTTCATGGCGACCACCGCGTCGCCCTTGCGGCTGTACGACTTGCGGATCGATTCCTTGATGTGGGCGATGGCCTTTTCGCGCGGCAGCACGCCCGAGATGGCGAAGAAGCAGGTCTGCAGCACCGTGTTGGTGCGCGCGCCGAGGCCGACGTCGCGGGCGACCTTCGAGGCGTCGATGACGTAGAAGCGCAGCTTCTTCGCGATGATCGTTTGCTGCACGGGGCGGGGCAGGCGGTCCCACACGTCGTCGGGGCCCCACGGGCTGTTCAGCAGGAACACGGCGCCCTCGGCGGCGATGCCGAGGATGTCCTGCCGCGTGAGGAATGAGAACTGGTGGCAGGCGACGAAATCGGCGGCGCGGATGAGATAGGGCGCCTTGATCGGGTCGGGCCCGAAGCGGAGATGGGAGATGGTCTGCGCGCCGGACTTGTGGGAATCGTAGACGAAGTAGCCTTGCGCGTAACGGCCGGCATCCTCGGCGATGATCTTCACGCTGTTCTTGTTGGCGCCGACCGTGCCATCGGCGCCGAGGCCGTAGAACACGGCGCGGGTG
>Ga0265340_10000769_pt1 | contig 18257 bp, 13 predicted proteins | sample 4CB225metaG_FD_202082 | JGI IMG/M metagenome (GOLD analysis project Ga0265340, IMG submission 202082) | Rhizosphere microbial communities from Carex aquatilis grown in University of Washington, Seatle, WA, United States - 4-CB2-25 metaG | ecosystem: Host-associated > Plants > Roots >...
AATAGTGGTACCTTCCGATCCTATTACTCATTCGGGTCGAAGTTAGACTTGACGCAGTCGCATCCTGGTCCATGGAGGCGTCCTAAAGTGGACCCATGGACACGTTCGGCAAGTGGCGGATCGTTCTTGCTGACGACCACGCGCTGGTCCGGGCCGGGTTGAAGGCACTGATCGAGCTGGATCGGCGCTGCACGGTGATCGGCGAAGTGGGCACGATCGCCCAGCTATTGGCCACCGTGGACGAATTGCCGCCAGACCTCGTTATTTTGGACATTGCGCTCGGACGGGAGAACGGTCTCAACGCCGTCGCCGAGCTTCTCACCGCCCACCCGCAGCCCCGGATCGTGGTCCTGACCATGCACGACGATCCGGCCTTCGCCCGGGACGCGCTGGGACGGGGAGTGCACGGCTACCTGTTGAAGGAGGCCGCGGCCGAAGAACTGATTCGGGCGATCGAGGTGGTGATGGCAATGGGCACATACCTCCAGCCCCAACTGGGCGCCCAGCTACTGAGCCACCACCACCCGGAACCGGCCCAACGCTTGACCGACCGCGAGCGGGACGTGCTGCGGCTTCTCGCCCGCGGGCATACCAATACGGAAATCGCCCATGACCTGTACATCAGCCTGCGCACGGTCGAGGCTCATCGAGCCAGCCTCCGCACCCGGCTCAGCGCGAGCAGTCGCTCCGAACTGGTAGATGCCGCCCGCGAATTGGGATTACTGACTTGAGGGTGTCGGGATGAGCCAGAACACGTGAGTCCGAACACATGAGCCAAACCAGGAGCGATGCCGACAACTCGGCCGGGAGCCGGTTCTCCGCGCACTTCCGGCTGCTGCTGACGGTGGTGCCGGCAGTGGTCGGGGTCGGGCTCACCCTGGCCAGCGCGGGGATGGAACTCATCGATTTCGAACCGCGCTCGGAAATGTGGGTCGGCACCGCGGCCGGGGCGGTGTTCCTGAGCGCGGTTCCTTTCGTCCACGGTGACGAGGATCAGGTTCTGACCGGGCGAGCCCGACTGCTGGTTGGGGCCGGAAGCGCCACACTGATCGTGGTGATGGGGCTCTGGCGGGACACTGGAAAAACTCATCCGGCGGTGCTTCTGCTCCTGGTACCGGCGGTACTGCTCTTCATCACCGCGGTCATCGCGCTCCGGGAAGCAGGTCACATGAGCCACGCCCGCCGGGTCAGTCAGCTCAGAGCCCGATTCCAGGGTGAGGAGTCCGAACGGCGACGATGGGCCCAGGAACTTCATGACCAAACCCTGCAAGACCTGGCCGCGATCGAACTGCGACTGGCCAGCCTGGCCGCCAGCCGGGATGTGGAGGCCCTCGCCTGGGGCGTACAGGACACCCGGGTGCTGGTGCGCGAGCAGATCCGCACGCTGCGTCATCTGATCACCCAGATGCGCCCGCTGGCTTTGGACACTCTGGGCCTGACCGCCGCCCTGCAGGACCTCGCCCGGCGGGCCGAGGACACCGACACCGCGCTGGTGAACTGTGATCTCTCGGCGCTCCCGGCTGGCATCCCCGCCGAAATGCAGGTCGCGATCTACCGAATCGTTCAGGAAGCGCTGAACAACGCCTTGAACCACTCCGCCTGCCAGAAGATCACGATCAGCGCCCACAGCCACAACGGGGTACTGGAGATCACGGTTCTGGACGACGGCATCGGCGTGGCCGCCTCCGGGCTGAGCGCCGGCGCCCGGCACCCCGGTTTCGGGCGGATCGGAATGCGTGAACGGGCACTGGCCATGAACGCCCGGCTGAAGTGGAGCGTTCCGACCGGCGGCGGAACTCTGGTGACCCTCCGGGCCGTCGTCAAGGAGTGATCGCCAGAAGTCCCGCCGCCGCACCGGCTGGGGAGTCAGCCCCGGCGGCTACAGCCCTTTCAGCCCCCGCGGGCTACCGACGCCGGTCGGGGCGTCGTAGCCTCTGACACCGGTGCAGAGGTAGTCACCGCCGCAGTACCCGTTACTGCCGCCGACGACGTCCTTGAATCCGCTGCGGTGCTGATACGGGTAGGACGGATTGACCACCTTGGCCGAGTTCCCGGCCAGACCGATCATGGCCGCCACCAGCGGCGAGGAGAGGCTGGTGCCACTCACCCCGATCCAGCCGTTGTCGGCGCCGAGGCCGTAGGTGTCGTACTCGGCGAAACCATCGGCGGAATCGGCCACGGCGGAGACGTCCGCGACCGTGCGCATGGCGCAATGAGCGTCCTTCTGCACAGCCGGTTTCGTCACGTAGGCGGAGCAGCCGCTGCCGGCCCCCGCCCAGGCGTCCTCGGTCCAGCCGCCCTTCTTCGTCGGGATCAGTTCGGTTCCGCCGATCGCCCAGGTACCCTTCAGCACGGCCGGGAACGAGGCCGCCCGGAATCCGTCGTCACCGGTCGAGGCCAGGATCGGGACGCCGGGGTGGGTGTAGTACTTCTTCCCCAGCGCACCCATGCCGGCGAATTCATCGGCTCCGTAGCTGTTCGAGACCACGGTGGCGCCCAGCCGCACGGCGGTGTTCTCGGCGGCACCCAGCCCGTCGAAGCTCGGGTCGTCGGCCTCGACCAGGAGAATCTGGCAGGCCGGGCAGGCCGCGGACACGGCCTGGAGATCCAGGGAGATCTCCACCCCCCAGCCCGGATCCCCCTCGGGGTACTTCTGGCCACCCCGCTGATCGACCTTGCGGAAGCACTTGTTCGCCGTCGTGCAAGCCGGCAACTTGAACGCCTTGCGGTAGGCCTTCAGATCGCTTTCGGCCTTCGGGTTGTCATAGGCGTCGACGATCCCGATCGTCTGGCTCTTGCCCCCGGTCTTGGGCAGGTTGTAGGCGGCTTTGAGGTCGGCCGGGGTCAGGCCCTTGACCGGGGGCGCCACCGCGGCGGCGGAGAACGTCCCGCGAGCCGGTTGCGGCGCGCCGTGCCAGATCGACAGGCAGCGGAAGCTGCCCTTGGCCGCGGCGGCGCAGGACTCGTGCTGAACCTGCGGTTGGGCCAGAGCTGAGGCCGGTGCGGCGGTGGCCGGAGAAGACTGGGCGGCGGAGGCCGGGGACGACTGGGCGGCGGCCACGGTGTAGGCGTTCAGCACGGTCTGCCGGACGGTGCTGCCGGCGGCATCGGTGCCGCCGTACCGAAGGTCCACGGTGGCTCCGGCCAGCCCGGTGTCATCGATCACGCCCCGGTACTTTCCACCGCCGATCGGCGTCAGTTTCACCGCGGACCAGTCCGAGCCCTCGGACCGGAACTCCAGCCGGGCCGAGGTGACGGACGAGGTGGTGGCGTGCTGAATCCGCGCGAGGCTGACCGTGACGCTGGACTTCCCGTCCGGCAGGGTGCCGTTCAGACCGGTCGGCAGAGCGATCCGGGCCTGCAGGATCGGCAGCACCCGGCAGGTCGCGGCCGGCCCCAGTTTGCATCTCCAGTCCGACGGGAGTTTCCCGCCGGTGCCCCGGGCCGAACCGAACGTCAGCTCGGTGCGGGTGATCGTGGACTGCTTCGGCTGCTGAAGTCTCCGGTCGACCTCCAGTTCCGCCTTGTACGTGGCCTTCGCCGTCGATGCCGGGAAAGAGCCGCCGAGGACGTCGTCCTGATCGGAAATGAGCTTGCCGTTGCGGTAGAACCGGAATCGGGAGACTGGGAGCCCGTCCGGATCCGTGTAAAGGCTTCCGGCGTGGCTTGAGACCGAGTCCTGGTTCGGGTTGAGGGCGACCTGAACGGTCTTGGCGGTCCGGCAGGCGTAGCAGGACGGGGCGAACCGGCCCAGGTCCATCGGCGCCGGCGTCGATTGGGCCGGGATGCCGGAGGTCCGCGGTCCGCGCAACCAGTTCACGGTGGGCGAGGTCCCGGCCGGGAAGGAGCGCGAGGGCGCGAACACATCATCGCCGTTGTCCACGCTCACCTCGTCACTCCAGACCGCCGTCCCGCCGAGGGCAGCGACGTATTCGGTCCGGCGGCTGGGCCAGGTGAACCGGCTGAACCAGCCGCCGTCCTCGCTCATCCCGGAAAAGCTCGGATAGCGCAGCAGGCCACCGCTGATCGACGTCCCGTCGCTGTAGTAACTCGATCGGACGGCGGCGAAATCCTGCTCCTTGGCCGTGTATTCGGCCTGGCTGGAGACGTGATCGGCGTAGCCGGCCACGGCGTAGGTGTAGCTGGGCTCGGCGCCCGGCCCGTTGAGCTGCCAGTGCAGAAGGGTCCCGACCCGGCCGATCGTGGCCGGCTTGGCCGGCGCGACGAAGAAGTGCACCGTGCTGTCCATGATGTAGCCGCTGTTCGATGAATACGTGCCGCCGACGTCGAACCGCGACCAGCTATAGGTGTAGTTGTCGATGCTCGCCGGTTTCGGCACGGTAAGCCGCGGTTGCACGGTGGCTTTGCGGTGGTCGACGGTCAAGGTCTGGCCGGCTCCGGTGACCTTCAACTGGTTGACCGTGGTGACCTTGATCGTGGTGATGCCGGTCGCCTCGTCGTACGCCTCGTCGTCGCCGATGGCACTGTAATTTCCCTTGGGCACGCTGATCCGGGCCTCACCGTTCTCGATCACGGCGAACCCGTCGTACTTGCGGGTGTCGTCCACGTTGCTGACGGCGATGAACCCGAACGCCTGGGGCCGGCCATCCGGGCCGATCGCCTTGAGCTTCAAGGTGACCATGGGATATTTCGGTGTGGCCGTGGCCGATCCGGGCAGGTCGGCGCTGATTTTCGTCACCCCGGGAAAGAGGGTTGAGCCGTCCTGACGCCAGCCGGTGGTGCTGTCGGCCTTCCATTGCGCGGTCAGAGCCTGACCGAAAGCGGCTGACGACGAGATGTAACCGGTGGCGACGCCGGAGGAGGCCGAGGTGAGGGTCACCCCGGGTACCGTGGGGGCACTACTTCCTTGGTAGGAGACCCGGACCGGAATCCGGCCGCTGGTCAGGCCGGCTGCGGCCAGCCGGGTGACGTCGAACAGGCCGGGATCGAGGTAGCGCCCGAGGTAGGGCTGCGACGTCACCGGGATGACGTACAGATCCGGGCCCAGCCGGTGAGTAATGAACTCCCGTCCTGGGCCTCTGCTGGGGCTCGACGACACAGCCACGCTCGGGTCGCTGGCCGAGCCGGTCAATCGGATCTGGTCACCGGTGGGCAGCCGGACGGTGCGGACAGCGGCGGCGGCCACCCTGACCATGGAATCGGACGACGGAACACTCGAGTTGGACAACGGAGCGAGCGAACCGGACGACGACCCGGCCGCGACCGCGGTCTGCGGCAGCAGCCACGCTCCCCCCGCGATCACGATCGCCGCCGGCAGGGCCAGCCCGCTTGAGATCAGACGATGTGCGGCATTCACAAATTTGTCCCTCGGATCGGTGGCCGCTACTCATCCATGAGAAGCGGTTGATCACCGAACCGTAGAAGTCAGGCATACCTCAGGTAATCCGACCAGGGGCTGATATTTGACGACCGAGCATCCTCCCGAAGTGGTATTCCACGCCGCACCGTCGCCCGCGATTACGCGGAATGGCTCACTGGTACCGGAACTTCCGGACCAGGTTGTCGAGTTCGGCGCACATCTGCACCAGGTTGCCGGTCGCGCCCCGGGTCCGCTCGGCACCACCGGCCGTCTCGGTCGCCGCATCGTTGACACCGGCCATGTTGTCGGCAATCAGGCTGGTCCGCGAGGACGCTTCGACCACGCTGCGGCTCATCTCGGCCGTAGTCGCCGTCTGCTCCTCGACCGCACCGGCGATGCTGGACTGGATGTCCCCGAGCCGGGAGATCCGCTCGGTGATCCGGTCGATCGCCTCCACGGCGCTGGCGCTGTCGGACTGGATCGCCTCCACCCGCAGGCCGATCTCCGCGGTGGCCCGCGCCGTCTCCTGGGCCAGGTCCTTGACCTCGCTGGCCACGACCGCGAAACCCTTTCCGGCGTCGCCGGCCCGAGCCGCCTCGATGGTGGCGTTCAGGGCCAGCAGATTGGTCTGCTCGGCGATGCCGGTGATCACTTTGATCACGTTTCCGATCTGCACCGAGGAATCACTGAGCTTGGCCATCGTCGTGGTGGTCTCCCGGCTCAGATCGTGCGTGTCCGCGCCCAGCTCCGCTGCTTCGCTGGTGTTGCGGGCGATCTCGTTGATCGAGGCGGCCATCTGCTCGGCCGCCGCCGCCACGGCCTGGACATTTTCGGACACCTCGCCGGCGGCCGTGGTGGCCGACTCGACCCGGGCGGAGGTCTCATGAGCCGAGTCGGAGATCGCCCCCGCGGAGGTGGTCAGGTCGCTGGTGGCCACGGCCATCGAGCGCGAGGCCCCGGCCAGGGCAAGCACGGTCTCCCGGGTGGCGGCCGTGGCCCGATCCAGCGCCTCGGCGACCTGGCCGAGCTCATCCCGGCTGGCGAGGCCGGTGATCAGGGTGAGGTCGCCCTCGGCTACGCCCTGGCAGACGTCACGCAGCCGGTGCAGGGGTCCGGTGACCGAACGGGTGGCCACCAGGCCCAGGACGGCGGCGATCGCCAGAGCAACCAGGAAGAAGGCCAGGAGCAGCACCCGGGCCGAGTCGTAACCGGTCCGGCCGGCCGCCAGCCGCGCCTTGGTCTGCTGGGTGACCCGCAGGAACAGCAGGTCGAGATCCTTCTGGATCCGCGTCGCCACCGGCTTGACCTTCTCGTTCCGGGCCGCGATGTAGGCGGCCTTGTTGCCGCTGCGAGCAAGCTGGAGGAAGGCGTCACCGGCCACCACCTGCTGGTACCCCTTCCAGGCGGCGTCCATGTCATTCACCACGGCCGCCTGAGTGCGATCCGAACTGGCGGCTGCCGCGATCGCGGCGTCCATCGCGGTGATGTCGGCCAGGAAGGCCGCGTGCTCGACCCCATTGGTGTCAGCGATCCACTCATCGGCCAGGGCATCGATCCGGGTCTGCAGATACGCCCGGCGCAGCTCGTCCAGACGCACCGAGGGGGCAACCGCCTGGGTGTTCAGCACCTGTTCGCCGGTCCGCAGGTGCGCCATCTGGGTCAGACCGATGGCCGCCACCAGCGCCATCCCGAGGCAGGCCACCACCACCCCGGCCAGGATCCGGATCCTCACCGGCAGATGCGCCACCGGCTATCCCCGACCGGTTGTCGGGTGAGACTCGCCGTCGGCGAGCATCGCGGTCATGCGGGACATGACGGCTCCAAACTCTCAGTTGTCGAACAGGGTCACGTCGCCATAGGTCGACATCCGGCGATCCCGGCTTGAGTCCGTGGCCAGGCCGAGGCGACCCGGCCGGGCAGATCCACGTGAGCGAAGACACCCCCGCCCGCCGGGTCGGTGTAACCGGCGAGACATCTCGACCGGGCAGGCTGGGCTGGTCAGGAGCCGTAAACGTACGAGGAAGGGACCGGCGACATCGCCGCTATCCGTAGACATATCGCTCTGGTCGCCCACGACAACAAGAAGGTGGAACTACTTCGCTGGGCCGAGCACAATCGGCAGACCCTGCGCGATCACACCCTGTATGCCACCGGCACCACGGGTACGTTGCTCGAGTACGAGCTGGGGCTGCCGGTGACCCGGTTCCTCAGCGGGCCGGTCGGGGGCGATCAGCAGATCGGCTCCAGGATCGCCGAGGGCAGCATCAATGTCCTGGTGTTCTTCTGGGATCCCCTCGAGCCCCAGCCGCACGATCCCGATGTGAAGGCGCTGCTACGAATCGCAGCGGTCTGGAACATCCCGGTGGCCTGCAACATCGCTTCCGCCGACATGATCATCACCTCGCCGCTGCTGGCGGGTGATTACGAGCCGTTGCGGCCCGATTTCGCCGCCCGCTCGGTCGACACGTTCAGAGACGAACAACTCGAGCCGATCGCCTGATTCCCGGGTGACGTTCCCGCCGTCCCTGCTGGCGAGCGGGGACGTCACCGATCTTCGTGGGCTACGATCCAGAGCGTGCTGGCGTGGAAACTCGGGAAAACCGTGCTCGGTGGTTTCCGGCTGATCCGGACCGCGCTCGCGGCTGGCCTTTGCGCGCAAATCGCGGCGCTGATCCTCTATTTCTTCCTGGCACCGGTAACACCGAGTCAACACGCCTTCAACGTCATGTTTTGGGCGGCCGCGATTGGGCTGTTCGGCCAGGCGCAATACGCACGGCGGCGTCCGGTCCAGGTTCCGGTACGGGCACGGTCCGGCCGCGGGTGGTCCTGAGATCTGGCTGCGGAGAGCGAAAGTGGCGGCACCGAGGACGTCCTACCAAATAATTGTGCTGCTGCACGGCCCAATGCACATTCTCTTCGATAGCATGCCGGAGGCCAAGGTCAAGTAATCCGGCACCGCCCCCGAAAATTCCGCGTTTGGTCCAACTGAAAGTTAAGCCTGGGGTAGGTGAAGGTTAAACTTGTGGACAGTGGTCGACGTCTTCGGGGACGGTGACCCCGAACCGGCGATTTCGCCGATACACGTTCCTCAACCGCCGCGCAAACTGCGGGAAACCGCATAAGTCGGATGCCGTTCCGGACCAGAGCCGGAAGACCGAGCCGACGCGGAGGGAGAGCGGGCGATGAAGATCTTATGGCACCGTCAGTACAACCACTACCCCTCAGACCGGGCCCGTATGACGAATTTGGTCATCGTCGTCATGGTCACCGTCGTTATATACTACGAGCTCTATATCCAGGGTGCCGTGGCGACGAAGATCGTCGCCGATTTCGGGATGAGCCTGGAGTTCTTCATCCTCATCTCGGTGCTCGGCAATGCGGTCGGCGCACTGGGTTCAGTAGCTACGGGTCTGGCCGATCGCTGGGGCCGTAGCAATCTGGTCGTGGCCGGCCAACTGGTCAGTGGCCTGGTGGTGCTCTTCGGGCTGCCGAACTCACCGAACCGGTACGTTTTCGCGGCCAACTTCGCCGTGGTGAGCCTGATCGAGGGCACCGTGCTGGTCGCTACCCCCGCCCTGATCAGAGACTTCTCGCCGCAGTTCGGCCGGGCCTCGGCCATGGGTTTCTGGACCCTCGGCCCGGTGATCGGCAGCCTCGTGGTCACCGAAGTATCGAGCCACACGCTGGATTCGCACCCGGATTGGCGTTTCCAGTTCCAGGTCTGCGGCATCGTTGGGCTGACCGTGTTCGTGATCGCATTTTTTACCCTGCGAGAGCTCTCGCCCAGGTTGCGTAGTCAGATGATGGTCAGCCTGCGCGATCGGGCCCTGATCGAGGCCCGGGCCCAGGGAATCGACCCGAGACGAGCTGTGGTCGGGGCCTGGCGGCAGATGCTCCGCCTGGACATCATCGGGCCGGCCTTCGCAATGAGCACCTTCCTGCTCTTCTACTACATCGCGGTCGGCTTCTTCGTGATCTACTACGCAACCATTTTCGGTTACAGCGAGGCACGAGCAAACAGCCTGGCCAACTGGTACTGGATCTCCAACGCGATCGCTCTGGTCGTCACCGGGATCGCCTCGGACCGGATCAAGGTGCGCAAACCATTCATGGTGATCGGCACGCTGATCAGCGCGGCCAGCGTCGCGGTCTTCGCGCAGTTGACCACCCATCCGGAAACGACTTACCACACCTTCGCCTGGCTACTGGTGGTCAACTCGGTCGGCGGGGCAATCGCGTACTGCGCCTGGATGGCGGCCTTCACCGAGACCATCGAACGGCACAATCCTGCGGCCACGGCGACCGGACTGGCGGTCTGCGGGGGAATTCTGCGGGCCGTGGTCTGTCTTTCTCTGGTCGGGATGATTTTCGCCGTCCCCTCCGCCAGCGCCCTGGTCGATTACGGGGCCAAAATGCAGGCGCTGACTCAGCAATACGCCGTGCCGCTGACCATCAGCGCCCGGCTGTCGCCAACCACCCGATCGGCTTTCACCGAGAACCCGGACGACCAGCAGGTCCGGATCCGGGTGCTCAGCGATCTGACCGGGCTGTCGGTTTTCCAGGTATCCCATGTCATGGACCTCTCGATGAACTACACCGATGTGGTCGCCACCGTGCAAACGCTCGATGAGAAAACGCTGGCCACCTTGGCAACCAATCCGAAGAACTCCCCCGCGATCGGTAAGGCGGTCAGCGAGCTCCGGCAGATTTTCCAGATCGACACCAAGACCGCGACCAGCCGGCTGAAGGCGATCCAGGTCCTGCCCGCCCGCGACCTGATCTCAATACCGGACGACGAGGCCAAGCTACAGGTGGCCACCCAGCAACTCCGGATGCTGAGCTCGATCGCCTATGCCGACGCCGTCTTCCTGACCGCGCACGGCCCGCAAGTGCAGAAGGCCCAGCAAAACTCGCCCCGCGAGTGGCAGCGCTGGTGGTGGATCACCTTCCTCGGCCAGATCCTCTTCCTGCCGTTCATTTTCCCGATGACCGGTCGCTGGAGCACCCGCCGGGCCCGGGCCGACGCAGTGGCCCATGCCGAAGCCGTTGACCGCGAACTCGCCGCCCTGGACCCTTCCCCCGAAGAAGACCACGCCACCATCTGACCACCCCACCTCCTCGTGATCCTCAATCTCGTCGTGATCATGCACATTTGCACGCTCGCCGGTGCCCATGCGGTTGGTACCGAGCGTGTAAGTGTGCATGATCACACGAAAGATCACGGGGAGATGGGGGTCAGGCCCTGTTTGGTCGCGCCCAGGCTGCGCACCACGCGGGTCGTGCGGGTCAGCGCGGCCAGCAGCCGCGACCGGGTGGTGGAGCCGTAATCGGCGCTGCGCAGGGTGCCCGGCACATCGAGCACCCGCAGCGGTGCCGTCTTGGTCATCAGCAGCGGTAGGTACTCGGCCCTGGTAGCCGTGTATCTACCGCTGGAGGTGCGGGTAAAGCTGAATCGCACCAGCAGGCCCTCGGAGTTCGCGGCCCCGGGAGTGGAGTGGTCGGCGAGCAGGTTTCCCAGCCCGTAGACCACCCAGGTCCGGCCGATCCGCTTAATCGGCTCGACCACATGCGCGTGATGGCTGATGATCAGGTCCACCAGACCCGAGCGGGCCAGTTTCGGGGCCAGGGCCCGTTGTTGCGCGCTTGGCACCTGGCTGTACTCGGTGCCCCAATGCAGGGCCAGGACGACGGCCTGGGCACCGTCGGCGCGGGCCCGCCGGGCATCGGCCAGGATCTGCCCGGGGTCGATCAGATTGGCCCGCCAGCGCTGACCACCGGGATAACTGTGCCCGTTGAAGCCGAAGGCGTAGGAAAGGAAAGCCACTCGGACGCCGTTGGCCGTGAGCAAGGTGATCCGGCGTGACTCCGCCGGGCTGCGGGCGGACCCGGCATGGGCAATGCTCGCCGTGTCCAGGCTGTTCAGGGTCCTGGTGATGCCGGCGGCGCCCTGATCAAGGGTGTGGTTGCTCGCGGTGCTGCATACGTCGTATCCGGTGGAGGCCAGCGCGGTGGAGATCTGGGGCGGTCCGGAGAAGTTGGGGTAACCGGTGAACGGGCCGCCGGCCGGGGCCAGCGGCGTCTCCAGGTGACAGATCGCGAGATCCGCGCTGGATACGTACGGTTTCACCCCGGCCAGCATGGGAGCGAAGTCCATCGTTCCCTTCCCGGTGTGGACGGCGTCACGCCGGGCCTGCGCCCATAACGGTGGGTGCAGCAGCACATCGCCGGTCGCGACGACGGTGAAGCCGGTTCCGGCCTTCAATCCGCCCGAGGAGGACGTAGCGGCCGGGCCCGTCGCGTTCGAGGGCCCCGGCGTGGACGGACCCGGTGCCGAGACCCCGGCCGAGGCTGAAACCGCGGGCGATGACGCCGTCCCGGCACCGGCGAGATCCCCGCCGGAGCCGCTCCCGGGGGACCCGCCGGAGCAGGCCGCGGTGGCCAGGAGACCGGCGACCGCCGCGAGGACCGTGAGACGCCTGCGCCGGATGGGATACATGAGCCCGATTATGGGCCGTCCGGCGCCGATTTCTCACCGGCCGATGCCGCCGGTCCGGTGGAGCCCGGACACCTCGTCGACCCGCCGTACGAGCTGGTTCCGCGGCTGATCGCGCAGATCGATGACGGTGACACCGGTCAGGCTGGGCGCTTGGCCACGACCGTTCTGGCCCTCGCTCCGGTCACGACCGCTCTGATCACGATCCCGGGCTTGCGGATCGAGCTGGGCCCGGTCGGCCTGGCGACGATCCAGCCAGCGGGGCAGGAGCAGGCAGGCGGTCAGCGACAGGAGCGCGCCGACGGCGACATCCAGGACATAGTGATTGGCCGTGGCGACCACGGTCACGGCGACCAGAGCCGGATACAGCCACGCCGTCCGGCGAGCCACCCGGCCCCCGACCCGCGTCCAGACCCAGGCACACCAGACCGCCCAGCCGACATGCAGGCTCGGCATGGCCGCGAACTGATCGGTGTAATTCCCCAACCCGGCCGGGGCACTGGCCGCGCCGCCCCACCAGCCGAAGTCCGAGGTGGTGCTCATGGTGTCGATCCAGCCGGCCCCGGGCAGCAACCGCGGCGGCGCAACCGGAATCCCGATGTAAACGATCAACCCGATCATGGACATCGTCATCAACGCCACCAGCGCTGGACGGTAGTCGCCCGGATGACGGCGCCAGAGCCAGACCAGTACCAGCGGAGTAACGACGTAGTGCAGCGAGGCGTACTCCACCGACAGCGGGATCGCGAACAGGTCGCGCGCGGTGATCCAATGGTTGAAGCCCTGCGTCCAGCCGAACCCGAGCCACTGGTCCCAGTCCTGGAGGTCGCGGCCGCGCTTGATCGCCTCGGCGGCATCGTTACCGGACAGAGAACGCGCCATCGAGTACGCGAACCAGGCCCCGACGACGAGAGCCACCTGGCCCAGCGCTCCGCCCCGCGGGCGGCCTTGGCCCGCACCCCCCAGTCGCAGCCGAGCCAGGCCGCGTTCTGGTTTCATCTCCGGATCCGTCGTCCCGGTCACGTCAGCCCCCCGGTGTAAGTCAACCTTCCGGTTGAACCCCCGATGAACAAACCTGCGCCAATGCACGCGATTTGCGAACGCACTGAACGAGGCCCTTTGTTCCCTGGGCCGTTCCCTGGGCCGGCTACCGGATGCCGCCGAGCAAGGAGCAAGTGCGTGCATACCGATCCCTCAATCTTCAGAGTACGGCCAACTTACCTATCGACCAGTCAGTACGGTAGACAGGCACTTACCGATCGTCAAGTAGATTTCTGCTAGAGTAGTCCGGTGAGGGCAAATACGCACGCAACATCTCCAGGAGATACGCGGCAGCGCATCCTGGACGTAGCGACCGAGCTCTTCCGCGATCGCGGCTACTCGGGGACCTCCATCCGCGACATCGCTGACTGCCTCGGCATCACCAAGGCCGCCCTCTACTACCACTTCGCCTGCAAAGAGGACATGCTTCACGCCCTCGTCGCGCCGACGATCGAAGCGATCGAACAATTCATCGAGGTGTCCGAGGCGGCTCCTGATACAGATCCGGCCGTCTTGCTCCGCCAATTTGTCGAGATTCTGGCCGGCAACGTGCCCACTTTGGCGACCGCGCTGGGCGATCCCGTGGTGTTGCGATCCGAGGCGGGCCGCTTCCGGTTCATGGAGAAGCAGGCCCGACTTGCCCAGCTTCTGGCCGGTCCCGATGCCGACGAGGCCCGGGTACTACGGGCGCGGGCCGCGCTCGGCGCGATCCGGGCCGCGATGGAGGCCGCGGCGGGCGTGAGTCTGCGGGCCGGCGACCCGTTCCTGGCCCAGAAGAACGTTCAGCGGCACCTGGAAACGATCGTCGCCGCGGCTGTCGGGGCCCTGCAAGGCTGACCTGGCCGCCCTATCCGCGCAGCGCCGAAGCGAAGATCCGCGGCAGCTTGCCCCAGCCCGGAGCGGCACCGAATGCGGTCAGGGCGCGGGCCGTGGCGGCCGCCGTCCGATTGCTCACGAACCACGGTGGCTTCGGCAAGATCGAACGCTCACCGTGCAGAACGGCCCGCGGGGCCGGCCGGAACGGACCGCGCACCACGGTCCGTTCCGGACCGTCGAGCAGCAGCGCATTGTGGACGACGCCGATTCCGCTCTGCACATCGTCCAGCGTGTGACCGGGAAACGCGCCCCAGCTCGCAGTGGGGATGAAGTAACCCACCCCGGTCCAGGCGTTCACCGCAATGCAGCCGTAGCGCAGATCGGCCAGGATCCGGTCGAACGATTCCCCGAGCTGTCCGAGGGTCCGTGGATGCACGATGACATTCGCCCCGAGCGTCCCGGTGAAGTCGTCGTTCGCGGTCGCAACGGCCGCCGCGAAGAACTCGGCACCGGTGCCGGGTAACTCGATCACGCCGAGCACCGGAGCGAAGAACTCGGTGTTCAGCAGCGGAGCACGGTCGGCGGCATCGGCCCGGACCAGCACCCGGCCCTGATCGGGACCGAGCCGCTCGGCCGCCGGATAAGCCTTGATCGCCTGCTCAAGCCGCTGATCGCTGCCGGGATAGTAGGCCGGCCGGGCCGGCGCCCGGCGCAGCGCCGCCCGGACCTCGGCCAGGAACTCATCCTTCTGGGCCCAGTCGGAGCTGAGCACGAGCACCTGCCCGGCGATGCAGTTGTACCCACCGTTGTGCAAACGCATGGTGGCGACATGCTCGGCCTGAAATTTCAGGTCAGCCGGCGACCAGAGGCCAGGCAGCACCACGATCGGCGATACCCCGCCCAGTTCGCTGGTGATCGGCTTGGTCAGCAGCGGGTGGTTGCCGGCCTTCCGCTGCACCCGTTCGGGGCCGGTACCGAAGACGATCGCGTCGTGCGTGGCGGCGCTGCCGGTCATGTGCACCTGAGCGACGTCCGGATGCTGCACCAGATAGCCGCCGACGTCGGCGCCGCCGGTGACGAACCGCAGCACGCCCAGGTCGGTAAGCGGCTGGAAGATTTTCTCGAAGACGCCGAGCAGGCCGTCGGTGACGGGGTTGAGCTTGAGAGCCACCACCCGGTTGTGGGCGTACAGCTCGTAGATCACGTCCAGCGGCGGGATCGAGCTGATGTTCCCGGCCCCCAGCACCACGGCGATCCCCTGGGTCTGCCGCGGATCGCGCTCGGCCAGGCCGGCGCCGGCCCGCACGGTGGCCTCGTCCACTCCCGGCGGCATCCAGACCTCGGCCGAGAAACCGCTGAGCAGGAGCCGGTCGAAAATCGTATGCGGAAGGGCCCGGACGCTCACCCGGCCGCCCGGCGCCCGGCCGAACCCGAACCCGTCGACCGGGCTGCCGCCTCGCTCCAGCGCCCGGAGGCTCTCGATCAGCGCGGCCAGAGCGGTGAGCAGGGCGTAGGGACCGGACAGCCATTCCTCACCGACGAGCGGCGATCCGGGGCTCAGACCTTTGATCGAGCTCGCGGCGTCGACCCAGTCCTGGGCCTGTCTACCGGTCAGGGTGTGCACTTGCTCCAGCAGTTCCCGCCGTCGCGGCAACGACGTCGCCGCCCAGCGAACCTCACCGCGACCGAGATCGGCCAGCCCGGCATCGATTACGCGGGTAAGCGGCTCAGGCAGAACGGGCTGAAGACTCATTCGGCAATCATGGCCCGCGGTCACCGGCCGTGACCAGAGCCAGACCTCACCTCTGGCTGCCGCTGCTCAGCGCTTACCGCTGCTCAGCGCTTACCGCTGCTCAGCGCTCGGGATGCCAGAGCGCCCGCCCGGTCAGCGGATCGAAAACGTGCACCGCGGTGACGTCGACCGCGATCGGCACCGTCTCGCCGACCCGGACCGTCGTACCCCGGGCGAACCGGGAGCGCAACCAGGCCCGGCCGGAGCCGGCCCGGCCGGTCTCCTCCGGGTGGGTGCCCGGCGCCGTCACCGCCGGCGCCGCCACTTCGAGCGTGACCACGGCGTCCGGCCCGACCTCCTCGACCCGGACCACGGTCGCGGGCAGCGTGACCACACTGGGATCGCTGCCCCGGCGAGCGTCATGCACCCGCTCGGGCCGGATACCGATCACCACCTCACGATCGGCCAGGGCGGCCAGCGCGCTCGGCAGCGGCGCCCACAACGGCAGGGTGCGGGCGCCGACCCGGAACCCACCGGCACCACCGGACCCGGCCCAACCCGAAATCACCAGCCGGGCCGGCAGCAGGCCAATCGTCGGTGTGCCGACAAAGCCGGCGGCGAAGAGATTCACCGGACGGTCGTAAAGAGCCGCGGGCGGGCCGACCTGAACGATCCTTCCGGCGTTGAGCAGAGCCACCCGATCGGCGATCCCGAGCGCCTCCCCCTGATCGTGGGTGACGTAGAAGGTGCTGACCTCAAGCTTGCGGACAACCTCGACGATCCGGCGGCGGACCTGAACCCGCTGGCCGGCGTCGAGATGGGCCAGCGGTTCGTCGAAGAGAAAGACGGACGGCGCGTGCACCAGAGCATGCCCGATCCCGACCCGGGACAGTTCCCCCGACGACAGCGTTTTCGGCATCCGGCGCAGCAGCCGGCTCAGCCGCAGACCGCGGGCCTGAGACTCGACCCGCTCACGAATCTCAGCCCCGGGCACCCGCCGGATCTCCAGCCCCCAGCCGAGATTCTCGGAAACGTCGAGGAACGGCAGCACCGTGTCGGACTGGAAGACCATCGCCACCCGGCGCTGCTCCACCGGAACCTCGGTGACACGACGGCCGGCGATGAAGATCTCGCCGTGCCGAATCGGCACCAGCCCAGCCAGTGCCCGCAACAAGGTGGACTTTCCGCTGCCGGAGGGACCGAGCACGGCCATGATCTCACCCTGCTCGGCGGACAGGCTGACTTCGGTCAGCGCCGTCCCACCCTTGGCGTATACCACCGTGACATCCTGAAGACCGGTGATCGGCATCGCTTTCGCGCACCTCCGTCCGGACTCATCATCGCACCAACCGTCCCCAAAACCGGGCGACGATCAGAACTCGGGCCAATTCGTCGTCCCCAATTTGCTGGCGCGGCTACGAATTGGCCAAGGCTTCAATCAGACGATCCGGGCTGGCGGTGCCCATCACCAGTTCACTGGCGGGGGTGCAGCGCCACGGCAACGTCCACACCGGGACCGGGCGGCGGTGCAGGACCCGGACGTACGGCACCTCGCCACCGCGCGAAATGGTAGCCCGCCGGGAATCGAACGGTATGTCGATGCCCAGGCCGATCGGACGGATCGCCGGCGGAGCGAACCAGCAGGGCCACCCCGACGCTCAGCCAGGCCCAGGCCCGGCATGGTCCCAAGCCAAAGGTCTGCTGGTCAGCCGTGGATTCTCCAGCCCGGTCCATTGCGGACATATCGCCAGAACGTTCCGCCGGTCGGCGTGGACGCGCGCAGCCATCCGCCAAACCGGGGAGCGGGCGGGTTCGGGCGGCCGGTCAACCGGCAGAATGGGCGCCATGGCCGGGCCACTGCGAGTAAACGGGTCCGTCGTGATCCCCGAGCAAGAACTCCAATGGCGCTTCTCCCGGTCCTCTGGACCCGGCGGTCAGGGCGTCAACACCACCGACAGCCGGGTGCAACTGCGCTGGGACGTCACCGTGAGCACCGCCCTGACCCCCGAGCAGCGAACGCTGTTGCTGAACCGGCTCGGTACCCGGCTGACCGACGGAGTGCTTCAGATCAGCGCCTCCGAACAGCGCTCACAACTTCAGAACCGGGACGCCGCCGAGCAGCGCCTGGTCGCTATCGTCGGCGCCGCCCTGGCCCCACCGCCTCGGGCCCGGCGGGCGACCCGGCCGACCCGGGGCTCGATCGAGCGCCGGATCGCCGGTAAGCGACGCCGCTCCGACGTCAAACGCCTGCGGCGGGACACCAGCGACTGAGTTCAAGACACGCTCTAAGTCATCTGCGGTTGCCGATTCCGGTCGGTGGCTCAGGCTGAACTCAGTGCCGAAACCGACTTCGGCCGGTCTAGACCTGAGGAGTCAATGTCATGGGCATTTCCGGAATCATCACCGCGATCATCGTGGGGCTGATCATCGGCGCGCTTGGACGGCTCGTTGTTCCGGGCAAGCAGAACATCCCAATCTGGCTCACCATCGTGGTGGGTATCGTCGCCGCCTTCGTCGGCACCTTCATCGCCAAGGCGTTCGGGGTCGACGTCACGAACGGTATCGACTGGATCGAACTGCTGCTTCAGGTAGTTGTTGCCGCGGTTGGCGTCACTTTCGTGTCCGGCTACTACGGCCGCAGGAGTCTGGTCTGATCGACTGTGCCGCTCTCACCCTGACCTGAAGAGCAATCCCGCAAGAACAACCCCGCACCGAACCGGATCCGGTCGCCAGCGTCGGCGACCGGGTCCGGTTCCGCTTTGCCGCCCCAGATCTCCTGCACCAGAACCCTGCTGGCCAATTCCCGGCCGCAGAACCCGCCCGCCAGCACCCGCCAGCACCCGCGCATGATCACC
>Ga0265340_10000772_pt1 | contig 18216 bp, 19 predicted proteins | sample 4CB225metaG_FD_202082 | JGI IMG/M metagenome (GOLD analysis project Ga0265340, IMG submission 202082) | Rhizosphere microbial communities from Carex aquatilis grown in University of Washington, Seatle, WA, United States - 4-CB2-25 metaG | ecosystem: Host-associated > Plants > Roots >...
GCGGGACCCGGAAGCCTTAACGGAGCCCTTCTTGGCCAAGAAGCCCCTGCCGATATATGTCCTCAACGGGCCGAACCTCAACCTTCTAGGCCTGCGCGAGCCGGAAATTTATGGTCGCACCACCTTGCCCGAGATCGGCAAGCTGGTGGCCAAACGCGCGAAAAGCCACGGACTCTCCGTCGTTTTCCGCCAGTCCAACCATGAAGGTGAGTTGGTCGACTGGATCCAGGAGGCGCGCGTCAAAGCGGCCGGCCTGATCATCAACGGCGGGGCCTATTCGCACACTTCGCTGGCGCTGCACGACGCTCTGCGCGCTCTGGACAAGCCGCTGGTGGAGGTCCATCTCTCCAACCCGTTCGCGCGCGAGCCGTTCCGCCACCATTCGCGAATCAGTCCGGTCGCCAAAGGCGTGATCGTGGGCTTCGGCGCGCAAAGCTATGTCCTCGCCGTGGACGCACTGGCCTCTCTCATCGAAGGCGCCGCCGCATGAACATGAAGGACGTGAAATCGATCGGCGCAAGGATTGCCGCCGGCGGCAAAGCCAGGTCCGCGCCTGCCATCGACGCCGCGGCGATCCGCGAGCTGTCCGACCTGTTGTCCGAGACCGGATTGACCGAGATCGAGATCGAACAGAACGGCGTGCGGCTGCGCGTGGCGCGCCAGCACGGCGGCACGGTCGCCGCCGCCACGCAGGTGGCCATGCCGAGCGCACCAGCGGCGGAAGCTCCGGCGCCCAAGGGGCCCCAGCCCGGCGCCGTCACCTCCCCGATGGTGGGGACGGTCTATATCGCGCCCGAGCCCGGCAAGCCGCCCTTCGTCAAGGTCGGCGATGCGGTCCAGGAAGGCGACACGCTTCTGATCGTCGAGGCAATGAAGACGATGAATCCGATCCTCGCGCCCAAGGGCGGCAAGGTGACCGAAATCCTGGTGCACGATTCCGAGCCGGTCGAGTTCGGCCAGGCTCTGCTCGTCATTTCGTGATGTTCGAAAAGATCCTCATTGCCAACCGTGGCGAAATCGCGCTGCGCATCAACCGCGCCTGCAAGGAAATGGGGATCGCGACCGTCGCCGTGCATTCCACCGCCGACGCCGATGCCATGCACGTGCGCCTGGCCGACGAGAGCGTCTGCATCGGTCCGCCGCCCGCCGCTCAATCCTACCTCAACATCCCGGCGCTGATCTCGGCCTGCGAGATCACAGGCGCGCAGGCGATCCATCCCGGCTACGGCTTCCTTTCCGAGAACGCGCGCTTCGCCGAGATCGTCAAGGAACACGGCATCGCCTTTATCGGCCCCTTGCCCGAGCATATCCGCCTGATGGGCGACAAGATCGCCGCCAAGCAGGCGGTGAAGGACCTTGGCATCCCGACGGTTCCCGGCTCCGGCGGCGCGGTCGGCTCCGACGAAGAGGCGGCGCGCGTTGCCGCCGAGATCGGCTATCCCGTCCTCATCAAGGCGACGGCGGGCGGCGGCGGACGCGGCATGAAGGTGGCGAACAAGCCGGCGGACCTGAAGCTAGCGCTGACCACGGCGCGCGCCGAGGCCAAGACCGCGTTCGCCAACGATGCCGTCTACATGGAAAAATATCTCCAGAAGCCGCGCCATATCGAGATCCAAGTGCTGGCCGATGCCAGCGGCCGCGTGGTGCATCTGGGCGAACGCGACTGCTCGCTGCAACGCCGCCACCAAAAGGTGTGGGAGGAAGCCGGAAGCCCGGCGCTCAATGCCGTCCAGCGCGAGGAGATCGGCGCCGTCGTCACCCGCGCGCTGGAGAAGCTCGGCTATCTCGGAGCCGGCACCATCGAATTTCTCTACGAGGACGGGCGCTTCTTCTTCATCGAGATGAACACGCGCCTGCAGGTCGAGCATCCGGTCAGCGAGGCCATCACCGGCATCGACATCGTACGCGAGCAGATCCGCATCGCCTCGGGCCTGCCGCTCGAAATCGAGCAAAAGGACATTACATTCTCCGGCCATGCCATCGAGTGCCGCATCAACGCCGAGAACCCGTTCACCTTCCAGCCTTCGCCAGGACTGATCACCCAATTCCATACTCCGGGTGGACTGGGCGTACGCTTCGATTCCGCGATCTATGCCGGTTATCGCATCCCGCCCTACTACGACAGCCTGGCGGGCAAGCTCATCGTCCACGGCAAGAGCCGCAACGAATGCCTGATGCGCCTGCGCCGCGCGCTCGACGAGCTGGTGGTCGGCGGAATCGAGACCACCATTCCCCTGTTCCAGCAGCTGGTGCGCGAGACCGACATTATCGACGGCAACTACAACATCCACTGGCTGGAGCATTATCTGGCGAAGAAGGGTGCCTGATATGCAGAAGGCAGGAATGCGGGCGATCTAGCCCGGCGAACCCGCCTTCGGCGCAAAGCTACGGCAGGCCGTGGGAATCCGCCGTGCGGAAACCGATCAGCACCTTTGCTTTTCCTCGGGCTGCACCGAGCAAGCGTTTCGCAGTTCCGGCCGCCCTTGGCGGCCTTATCGCCGGCTCACTTGGTTCGGATGCACGCGAAACGGCATCCTTGCCCTGTATGTTTCCGCGTCGATCGCAATTCATCTTCCGGCGACCCGTCGGCCACCTGTTGCACGCCTCCATTTTCGGTGAAGCATCGCGAACCGATGCTATACGTGAGAGATGGGAAGAGATTCCGGCCATTCAAGTGGCCGAACGAAGGATATTTGATTGCAACAGCGACGCATTATAATTCGTATACGGATCATGTCTTGCGGCGCGCCTTCCGGGTTGCCGTCATTGCTTCACGGCTTCGCGGGCACGATCTGCGCAAAAGCCTCGTCGAGGAGGCGGACCATCGCCTGGTCGCGCCGCTCGGGCGTCAGCCCACCCAGCACCACGGCGATGAGCCGCGTATTGCCGCGCAACACCGTGGTCACGATGTTGTAGCCGGACTCGTCGATATAGCCCGTCTTCAGTCCGTCCACGCCCGGATAGTCGCCGATCAGGTTGTCGTGCGTGTTGATCTCACCGTTGCGCCAGCGCATCGACCGCGTGGCGAAATAGGGGAAGTATTGCGGAAAATCGTAGATCAGATGGCGCGCCAGGATGACGAGGTCGGCCGCCGTGGTGATCTGCTGGTCGTCGGGAAGCCCTGACGCATTGTTATAGTAGGTGTCCTTCATGCCGAACGCTCGCGCCTTGGCGTTCATCATCACCACAAAAACACCCTGGTTGCCGCCGACGGCCTCGGCCACCGCGACGGCCACGTCGTTGGCCGACTGGATGATCATCGCCTTGATTGCATTCTCGACGGTGATGGTCGTGCCCGCCTTGAGCCGCAGATGCGCGCGCGGCTGCGAGGCCGCAAGGTCCGACACCGGAATTTCCGTCTCAAGCGCGATCTTCTTGGCGCGCAGAGCCTCGAACAGCAGATAGAGCGTCATCAGCTTGGTGAGCGACGCGGGATGACGCGTCGCGGTGGCATTGCGGGCGTACATTATCTTGCCGGAGGCCGCATCGACGACCAGCGCCGCGTCGAGATCGGGGTCCGTGAAGCGCCGCGGGCGCGCCGAGGCGGGAGCGGCAAAGCTCAGCCACAAGCCCGCCGTGAGCAGGCCACGCACGCAGCCTCTGCGATCCAGCTCCCGCATACACCACCACCCAAGCTGAGAGCTTACAGCATGCCCGCACGTCACGCCAAACCGTTGCCATTGCAGAAAATGTGACGGGACAAGCGGCGCGGCACTGTCTTAATCTCCCGCCATGCATGCGCCGCGCCTCACCCCGGATATCCTCTTGCGCGCCTACGCCGAAGGGCTGTTCCCGATGGCGGAGCGGCGCGACGATCCCGCGCTCTATTGGGTGTCGCCGGAAAAGCGCGGCGTCTTTCCGCTCGACGGTTTTCACATCCCCAAGCGGCTGGCGCGCACGGTGCGCTCCGACATCTTCCAGATAAGCGTCGATACCGCATTCGGCGAGGTGATGCGCGCCTGTGCCGCGCCCAGCGAAGGGCGCGAAGAAACCTGGATCAACGACGAAATCCTGCGCCTTTATGCCGATCTGCATGCGAGCGGCCACGCTCATTCGCTGGAAGCGCGCCGCGACGGCCGTCTGGTCGGCGGACTCTATGGCGTTCGGCTAGGCGGCGCCTTCTTCGGCGAAAGCATGTTTTCGCGCGAGACCGACGCCAGCAAAGTCGCGCTCGTTCATCTGGTGGCGCGGCTCAAGTTCGGCGGATTCAAACTTCTGGACGCCCAGTTCCTGACCGAACATCTGGCGCGCTTCGGCGCGGTGGAAATTTCGCGCGAGGACTATCTCGCCAAGCTCGGCGGCGCGATTGCGGCGAAGGCCTACTGGCCGGCGCCCTCCGGGAGTTCCGGCAAGGCTTCGTTGGCGCCGGCATTGGGCGAGACCGGCTTGACCGGAGTTTCCGCCGTCACCGACGGCGCCTGGCCGGGCGCGTTGGTGTTACATTTGATCACCCAGACGTCGTAGAGCGGATGCTGCATGCCGTCGAGGCCGGGACTCGAGGCGTACATCCATCCCGAGAACACGCGGCGCTCCGCTTGGTCGGGGCGACGATCGTCGATCTGCAGGAAGGCCGAGGTTTCTGGCGTCTCGCTCGGCGGCGTCGAATAGCAGCTATAGGCCTCGATGGTCAGCGTCTTGAACTTCACCGCGACGTCGAGCGGCGCCATCAGCACGCTCGCCTGCCCGGTGATCTTGTCGAGTGCGCGCAGCTCCAGAACCGGATGCGACGCCGATGCCGTGCGCGCCACGGGCTTCGCCGCCAGCGTGAGGTCAACCGATGTCGACGGCGACGCTTGAGCCGCCGCGGCGACCAACGCCATACAGATCACGGCCGAAAGCAGCCTCATGGTTTGGCTCCGCCGCTATTGCCGTTGCTGTTGCCGCTATTGCTGTTGCTCTCCCCCGCGCTGCCGGCAAAGCGCGAGATCAGCCCCATCATGTCGATGGCGCCCTGCGTGTTCTTGATCTGCCCGCCGGCCGCCAGCAGCTTGTCGCTGCCGCCCGGCGCGATCGACAGATAGGAACTGCCGAGCAGGCCCGACGACGTCACCATCAGCGATGAATCGTCGGGAACCTTCACGTCGTTGTGGATCATCATATGCACGACGACGAGATAGTTCTTCGGATCGAGCGTGAGCGCGGCCACCTCGCCGACCTTGATGCCGGAGAGCTTGACGTCGGTGCCCACGGCGATACCGTCCACCTTGTTCATCTTCGCGGTCAGTTCATAGCCCGCCGTCGCCGATTCGCCGGTCGAGCGATAGGCGAAGAACAGAAAGAACACCGCCACCACCACGACGGCGGCGCCGATCAGCGTTTCAACCGTGTTGTTGCGCATCGTCTAAACGGGTCTCCAGGGTTCGTAATCGCCGGTCGCCGGTGCGCGCACTCCCCCGCGCGACAAGCTCCCCGGCGGATAATAAGCACCTTTTGTGCCGCTCATATTAGGCAGATGATCCTTTTCCCAGGCTTTCACATTGACCTTCGCAGTGGGCGGCTCCTTGAAGGTGTGATGCAGCCAGCCGTGCCACTCCGCAGTTACGCGCGAGGCCTCCACCGTGCCGTTGTAGATGACCCAGCGGCGCTTGCCGTTTTTGCTGCGGTAATAGCGGTTGCCGTACTCGTCCGCGCCGACCTTGACGCCGCGGAACCAGGTGTCGAGCAGCGTCCCGGGCGTGGCGTCGCGCCACCAAGAAAAGAGCATCCAGAAAAAGCGCATCGGCCTAACCGCTCGGATTCGCAGGAATATAGAGGCGGGCTGGCGCCATAGCCAAGGGAATGGCGGTCGCGAATTGTTGCTGACGGCGTTTTCATCAACCCGTTGCAATTGCAGCAATCCGCGCCCGAGGTTGTTTTCGAGATTTTGGGCGGGATCCCCCCTCCCCCTCATCGCTGCCCAATTGAACCTCAAAATGCCGGCCCCCCTCCCCCTGGAATCTCGAAACTGCAATTCAAATCGGGTTTTTTGGCGATAAGACCTTGATCCGGAAATATAAAGCGGTTCTGGCGGAGAGTGTTTCGTCTTGCGGCTTCCATCCCAACACGGCCTCTCTTGGCAAACACCCGTCAAAGCGCAAAGGCCGCCGCCTTCGGCTCCGCCCGCACGCGTCGACATAGGAATGAAATCCAGAAATTCAAGGACGACGGCGAAATCTATTTCCGGCTCGTGCAGACAGCCATTGCTTCGCACTCTTGCGGCCCGGGGCTGTAAGACGGTTCGCCGTCAAGTCTTACTCCGATCCCGAATTCTCCGAATTCTCGCAATTCTGCTGAAGCCGGTTAGACCTGAATCGCACCTGAGAACTCACTGCAGTGCGTGCCGTCCGCGTCCTTCCAGAAATGGGCATGTTTGACGACGCTATGGGAGCGACCTTTTGGAATGGGATCGCTCCGCCACAAATAGATTATGGCAGAAGTTGCGTTCGCTGGCAGTCCTGCCTTAAACCGCTCGCCATATTCGTTAAGAGCCTCTTTCTGCGCATCAACGATTTTCGAGTCCGATTTACTCGCCTCGGAAGCGTTATCCACATTTCCTAGAATTGTTTGAACCGACCAGATCGTAGGCATTCTGTTCGTCCTTTCGGGCTCGCATTATACCTGATCCAGAGCGCAGTGGAGAACGGTTTGACGAAAGTGACTAAGAAATTATGGGGTGGAATCATCGAATACGAGGATGACGATACGCCTCTCGACATTCAGTCATTCAACGCCTTCGGCAAGTCGGTGGTGATGTGGCTGGAGCAATCCCGCGCCCTTCACTGGGCTGCCGATTCCCTTAAGAAGAGCGAAAGGTCAATAAAGGGCGGAGGGAGGGGCGCATACGACCACGTGATCGCGCTTATGCTTGGGGGCTACGCAGTCGAAACGCTGCTAAAGATGGTCATCATTGCCGACGACTGCGATGCCAATGGCCTAACGCTAGATTCAAAGCGCGCGACAGAGTTTCTACCGATGATTCACGATCTCCAGAAGCTTGCGGCCCAGGCGAAGCTCCGGATCAACGCAAGGGATCGGGCTATGCTCACCAGCTTGTCGAGATATACCGTCTGGGCAGGACGGTATCCAATTCCGCTTTCCGCTGCCGATTATCCCGGTCCGGCGATTTTCGATAACATCGGCGTAAAGCGAGCCGCTGCACAGCGCGGACAATGGGAACAATATGACGCGCTATATCGGAAGCTGCATCGACTCGCCGTGCGCAAGGCATTCGAGGGACAGGCTATTCGTTCGTAGGAAAAATCAGACCAAGAATCCAATTTCCCTACCCGCCCGCCGCCTTTCGCGGACGGCCGCCGCGCCGGCCGTTGACGCGAGAGGCCGCGACCTTCGCTTTCGTGCGCTTCAGCCCGCCTCTGCGCCCCATCAATATCGCCATCCATTTCGGCGAACCGAACGCGCCTTCGAGCAGCGCGGGCAGATAGAGGTCGGCATCGAGCTTCGGCCAATGAAGGCCCAGGCCCGTCGGACTGAGTTCGATGACCGCAAGCTCCGCCGGCGCCGCCCTGTCGAGGCCTTCGGCGAACCGTGGCGGAAATGCGAGTTCGATTCCGTTGTTCAGGCTCACGACGATGCGCGAGAGACGCCGGTCATAGCGCGCGGCAACCGCGCGTGGGCCCGACGCCAGCCGGGCCTGCATCGCCTTCTCGGCGCGGCGGACGTCTTCATCAGAAATCGCCGTGGATCGTCTTCCAGCTTTCACACAACCTCTCCAAATTCTCCTCGAGAGAGTTCGCGATCTCTCGCAGCGCTTTCGCGCCGAATCCAAAACACTCCCGCAGTTCAACCGGACCGTTCGGACCATTGAGCACGAAGACCGCTTCCGTTCCGGGCCCGATGACGTGCACATGCGCGGGCCGATGGTCATTCGGATAGATCGCGACGCGCAGACCTTCCAGTCTCAGAACTGTCGGCACCGGATCACCTTAGCAGAAACCCAAGCGGTTGGGAAGTTGCGGCCGGTTTGGTCGATCGAGCCTTCGCCGCAAACCTTCCCAGGTCCACGCGGCTCCGTGCCGCCCCCTTCGCTTTGCGTTCCTCGCTGATACTCGGAACCTCTCAGCACTTCCCCCGCGCTCTCGTACGGGCGCGGAAAAGCCCCCATCCGCCTCCATCCACAGCCCATCCACAATGAGGGTGCGACCTGTGCGTCATCAAAACGAAAAAATTTTCTGCGCGATTCTGAAACCCCGCTTGACTCGCGGCTTTTCTCCCTCCCGTTAATCCACAACATCTGGTGGGTAAGGTTTCGTTTACCACTTATCGCTTGCGTGCCCCCTCCGATGGGGCCAATACTTTGCGCCAGTCGCTGCTCGCGACACCAAATCTGGCGGACGCAACCATCCCTTGCCGCTGGAGTTCCTGCCACACAGGCAAAACTCCACGGACGGAAAACTGTCCCCAAATCGGTGCCGAAACAGCGGTCTGAAGGCTCAATTTTGGACTTGTCGGGGGCATCATGCGTATTCGGCGTCAGTTCACCAGCGAAGGCCAGTCGCCTTACGAAGGAATCGCGTTCCGTCGCGGGACGAGCGAGATCAAAAACCCCGACGGCTCGGTCGTCTTCCGCCAGACCGACATCGAAGTCCCCGAGGATTGGAGCCAGGTCGCCTGCGACGTTCTGGCTCAGAAATACTTCCGCAAAGCGGGCATCCCTGCTGCGCTGACGCCTGTTCCCGAGGATGGCGTGCCTCAATGGCTGTGGCGCAAGACCGCCACGGGGAGCGAAACGGCGGGCGAGACCTCGGCCACGCAGGTGTTCGACCGTCTGGCGGGGACCTGGACTTATTGGGGCTGGAAGGGCGGCTATTTCGACCGCGAATCCGACGCGCGCGCCTTCCACGACGAGCTTTGTTACATGCTGGCGACCCAGAAGGCGGCGCCCAATTCGCCGCAATGGTTCAACACCGGCCTGCATTGGGCCTATGGCATCGACGGGCCGAGCCAGGGCCATTTCTATGTCGATCCGGCGAGCGCCCGGTTGACCAAATCCAATTCCGCCTACGAGCATCCCCAGCCCCACGCCTGCTTCATCCAGTCCGTCGCCGACGATCTGGTCAACGAAGGCGGCATCATGGATTTGTGGACGCGCGAGGCGCGGCTGTTCAAATACGGCTCGGGCACCGGCACGAATTTCTCGGCGCTGCGCGGCGAAAGCGAAAAGCTCTCCGGCGGCGGCAAATCCAGCGGCCTGATGAGCTTCCTCAAGATCGGCGACCGCGCGGCGGGCGCGATCAAGTCGGGCGGCACCACGCGGCGCGCCGCCAAAATGGTGATCGTCGACATCGACCATCCGGACATCGAGGCGTTCATCGATTGGAAGGTGATCGAGGAACAGAAGGTCGCCGCGATGGTGGCCGGCTCCAAGCTGGCCGAAAAACATCTGAAGGCGGTGCTGAAAGCCTGCGTCAATTGTCAGGGCACGGGCGACGACTGCTTCGACCCGAAAAAGAATCCGGCGCTGCGCCGCGAGGTCAAGGCCGCGCGCAAGTCAATGATCCCCGACAATCTGATCGAGCGGGTGATCTCGTTCGCCAGGCAAGGCTACAAGGACATCGATTTCCGCACCTACGATACCGATTGGGATTCCGAGGCGTATCTGTCGGTTTCGGGACAGAATTCCAACAACACCGTGCGCGTGACCGACGAGTTCCTGCAGGCGGTGCTGGACGACGGCGATTGGAACCTCACGGCGCGCAAGGGCGGCAAGATCGTCAAGACCATGAAGGCGCGCGACTTGTGGGAGAAGATTTCCACCGCCGCTTGGTCCTGCGCCGATCCCGGCATCCAGTTCCACACCACGATCAACGACTGGCACACCTGCCCGCAAGGCGGCGAAATCCGCGCCTCCAATCCGTGTTCGGAATACATGTTCCTCGACGACACGGCGTGCAACCTCGCCTCGCTGAATCTGATGGCGTTCCGCAAGGACGTCGAGGGCGTGAAAGTGTTCGACACCGACGCTTTCCGCCACGCGGTCAGGCTGTGGACCGTCGTGCTCGAAATCTCGGTGATGATGGCGCAGTTCCCGTCGAAGGAAATCGCGCAGCTGTCGTATAACTACCGCACGCTCGGGCTCGGCTACGCCAATATCGGCGGGCTGTTGATGGCGGCGGGCACGCCCTATGACAGCCGCGAGGCGCGCGCCATCGCAGGCGCGATTGCGGCCCTGATGACCGGCGTTTCCTATGCCACCAGCGCGGAAATGGCGAGCGAACTGGGAGCATTCCCCGAATTCGCCGCCAATCGCGAGCCCATGCTGCGCGTCATGCGCAATCACCGCCGCGCGGCCTATGGCGAGGCCGGCGGCTATGAGGGGCTTTCCGCCCTGCCCGTTCCGCTCGATCTGGCGGCGATCCATCAGCCCGAACTGGCGCGCGCCGCCAAGACGGCATGGGACGACGCCTTGGTGATCGGCGAGGAATTCGGCTACCGCAACGCCCAGTCCACCGTCATCGCCCCCACCGGCACCATCGGACTGGTGATGGATTGCGACACCACCGGCGTCGAACCCGATTTCGCGCTGGTGAAATTCAAGAAGCTGGCCGGCGGCGGTTATTTCAAGATCATCAATCGCTGCGTGCCCGAGGCGTTGGCGACGCTCGGCTACGACCCCAAGCAGATCGACGACATCGTCGCCTATGCGGTCGGCCATGGCACGCTCGACGGCCATTTTGGCGCGCTCAATAGCGAGGCATTGCGGGTCAAGGGATTCGGTGAAGAAGAACTCGGCAAGATCGAGGCAGCGCTGGAATCGGCGTTCGATATCCGCTTCGTCTTCAACAAATGGACGCTTGGCGAGAGTTTCTGCACCGAGGCGCTGAAGCTCGACGCCGCGACGATCGACGCGCCCGATTTCGACATGCTGAAGACGCTGGGTTTCGCCAAGGCCGACGTCGAGGCGGCGAACCTCTACGTTTGCGGGGCGATGACGCTGGAAGGCGCCCCGCACCTCAAGGCCGAGCATCTGCCGGTATTCGATTGCGCCAATCCGTGCGGGCGCATCGGCACGCGCTCACTGTCGGTTGAAAGCCACATCCGCATGATGGCGGCGGTGCAGCCCTTCATTTCGGGCGCGATCTCGAAGACCATCAACATGCCGAACGCCGCAACCGTCAAGCAATGCGGCGAGAGTTATCTGCTGTCCTGGAAGCTCGGGCTCAAGGCCAATGCGCTCTATCGCGACGGTTCGAAACTGTCGCAGCCGCTGGCCAGCCAGATCTTCGCCTTTGATGACGACGAGGACGAGCTGGAGGAAACGCTGGCCGCACCGGCCGCGGTGCGCACCGCGGTGGTCGCCGAGCGCGTGGTCGAGAAAATCATCGAACGCGTCTCGCGCGAACGCGAGAAGCTGCCGCAGCGCCGCAAGGGTTATACCCAGAAGGCCATCGTCGGCGATCACAAGGTCTATCTGCGCACCGGCGAGTACGAGGACGGCCGCCCCGGCGAAATCTTCATCGACATGCACAAGGAAGGCGCCGCCTTCCGCTCGCTGATGAACAATTTCGCGATCTCGATCTCGATCGGCCTGCAATACGGCGTGCCACTGGAGGAGTTCGTCGACGCCTTCACCTTCACGCGCTTCGAACCGGCGGGCATGGTGATCGGCAACGATTCGATCAAGAACGCCACCAGCGTGCTCGATTACATCTTCCGCGAACTGGCGGTTTCCTATCTCGGGCGCAACGACCTGGCTCATGTCGTGCCCTCGCACGACGAGGACCTGGGCGGCGGCGTGGGCGAAGGCCAGCGCGCGACGAAGGGCGAGCTGCAAGTCGTCAATCGCACCACGTCGGTCGGTTATGTGCGCGGCAATTTCCATCGCATCGCCGTGGTGCGCGGCAGCGCGGCGCCCAAGATGATGGAGCTGCAGGAACACGACATCGGCCACGACCACACGCACGACTTTCACGACGACCACCGCGATTTCCTCGACCATGGCGACGCGGTGGATTTGAGCGACATCGCCTCCAGCGTCGAAGCGACGCTTGCCGCCGCCGCGGTTCCATCGGCCAACCCGGTGGGCGCGCAGAGGGCCGCCATCGAGACGCGGTTGGCGTCCGGCACGCACGACCACCGCGCCCGGCGCATCGCCGAAGCGCGGATGAAGGGCTATGAAGGCGATGCCTGCGGCGCCTGCGGGAACTTCACGCTGGTGCGCAACGGCACCTGCATGAAATGCGAAACCTGCGGGAGCACAAGCGGCTGCAGTTGAGAGGTGGCGGCATGGATCACGTCTTCGATCGCCAGGACGGCCTGCACGAATGCGCGAGGTTTCGCCGGATCGACACCATCGTGACGGCGCAACAGGTCGAGAAGCGCGTCGGGCGCGACGGCATCAGCGAATTCGTCAAAGGCCCGGAGATCATGGCAGGGAAGATATTGCCGCTGATCGTCGGCTTCGCCGCGCATCTGTGGGCGGGCAGCGGCTTCGTCAAGATCGGCGCGTATGAGAGCGAAGACGAGGCCTTCGACGCGATCACCGAGCGGTTCGAGTTCACCAACAGCCGCAGCCACATCCTGCGCAGCGCCTAACGCGCCAGCTGGACGCTGCAGGAATAACAGCCGCGCTTGGCGTTATGAATATGGACGACGGTGGCGCCCTCCCGCGCGAACAGGCGGGTCAGCGCGCCCTCGACCTCGTCGCCTTGCACGACATCCGCCTCGACCATCATGCCATCCGCGTCATAAGCCCTGAGCGACAGCAGCCGTCCCGCCAGCACCGGCGGCACGTCCATGCCGTCATAGGCTCCAGCGGCGCTCTCGCGCACGAAGATCGGCCCGATGGAGCGATAGGGCGTATGCGCCGGCTGATGCTCGTAATTCACCAGCAGGACGCGCTCGCCGGGCTGCGCATCCTCTAGCGTGACGCGGCAGGGAAAGCCGGGCTTGGCGTCGGCGATCATCCGTCGCATGCCGCGCGCCGCAAGCTCCTCGTCGCTCAACGCGAACAGCGGGCGGAACGGTTCAACCGAAAGCCCTTGGAACCGGAATTTCATGGTCATCTCCTCTGGAAGGAGGCTTTTGGCACGCGCGCGGGCCCGTCTCGACCCGTTTCTTGCGGCCCGGTCCTTGCGACGATGGGGGCACGCGTATCAGAACGAGACAGCGCCCTATGCTTCGTTTGGCCTTTGCCGTTCTTGCCCTTTCGACGTTCGCCGCCCAGGCCGGGCCGACGGCCGATCCCATGGCGGTAGCCTCCATTATGGCCGGCAAGCACGATTGCCCGCACTGCATGTTGGCCGGTGCGGACCTCACCAATCAGTGCGTCAAGCAGGGCAACCTCGAGGGCGCCGATTTCGACGGCACGCGTGCCGTTCTGATGTGCATGAGCTTCGCCGATTTCCGCGGCGCGACGTTTCGCGGAACGGACCTGGCGGGCGCCAATCTCGCCCATGCCATCCTCGACGGCGCGGACCTGACCGGCGCCAACCTCACCATCACCTCGATCAAGGGAACCGACTTAACGCACGCTATCGGCCTCACCCAGCGCCAGCTCGACGAAGCCTGCGGCGATGCCGACACCAAACCGCCCGCCGGTTTGCAGGTGAAAACCTGCTCGTAACAAATTTGCTTTAGCCTCCGTAGGACAGTTACCTTGGCCCCGGCTCGAGTTTAGCCGGGGCTTTTTCTTTGCGGTCATTCCCTCCCCCGAAAGGGGAGGGCAAGGGAGGGGTCATGCCCTGACCCCCACCGGCGCTTCGCGCCGCCTCCCCCTTTCAGGGGGAGGAAAATCACTCCGCGGCCTTGGGCAGCTCCTTCGGCGTCCATCGCAGCACGGGCTTGCGCGATGCGGCGGTTTCGTCGAGGCGGCGGCGCGGTGCGAGCCGCGGCGCGCCCTCGAAGCGTTCGCGTCTGCCCGCCTTGACCTCCCCGGCCAGCGTCTTCAGCACATGGATGAAGCGGTCGAGGCTTTCCTTGGATTCGGATTCCGTCGGCTCGATCAGCATCGCGCCATGCACGACCAGCGGGAAATACACCGTCATCGGGTGATAGCCCTCGTCGATCAGCGCCTTGGCGACATCGAGCGTCGAGACGCCCGTATCATGCAGGAAATGATCGTCGAACAGCGCCTCGTGCATGCAAGGCCCTTCGAACGGCGCGCTCATCACATCCTTCAGCGAGGCGAGCACGTAATTGGCCGAGAGCACCGCGTCCTCGCTCGCCTGGCGCACGCCGTCGCGGCCATGACTCAGCATGTAGGCGAGCGCGCGCACGAACATGCCCATCTGGCCGTGGAAGGCGCACATCCGGCCGAACGGTTGTGCGCCGGCGGGAACCGCGCCGCGGTCCTCGATCAGGCGGAAACCGCTCGCGTCATGCACCAGCAGCGGCAGCGGCGCGAACGGCGCGAGCCTTTCCGACAGCACGACGGGCCCGGCGCCCGGCCCGCCGCCGCCATGCGGCGTCGAGAAGGTTTTATGCAGGTTGATGTGCATGGCGTCGATGCCGAGATCGCCGGGCCGCACGCGCCCCGCGATGGCGTTGAAGTTCGCCCCGTCGCAATAGAAATATGCGCCCACCTTATGCACCAGGTCGGCGATTTCGAGCATGTCGCGCTCGAACAGCCCGCAGGTGTTGGGATTGGTCAGCATGAACGCGGCGGTATCGGGGCCGAGCTTGGACTTCAGGGAATCCATGTCGACGCGCCCATCGGCGGTCGCCTTCACTTCCTCCACCTGAAAACCTGCGAAGGCGGCGGTGGCGGGGTTCGTGCCGTGCGCGGATTCGGGAACCAGCACATGCGTGCGCTTCTCGCCGCGCGCGATCAGCGCCGCGCGGATGGTGAGAATGCCGCACAGCTCGCCATGGGCGCCTGCTTTTGGCGACATCGCGACCGCGGGCATTCCGGTCAGCGTGGTGAGCCAGCGCATCAGCTCCGCGATCAACGCCAGCGCGCCCTGGGCGGCCGATTGCGGCGCCAAGGGATGCAGATCGGCGAAACCCGGCAGCCGCGCCAGCTTTTCGTTGAGGCGCGGATTGTGTTTCATGGTGCAGGAGCCGAGCGGATAAAGCCCGGCGTCGATGGCGTAGTTCATCCGCGACAGCCGCACGTAATGGCGCACGACTTCCGGCTCGGACAGCCCCGGCAGGCCGACAGGCGCACGGCGGCGCTGCCCCGCGAGGCGGGAGTCGCCGACTTTCATATCGGGCAGGTCCACGCCGGAAACGCCCGCGCGGCCGAGTTCGAAGATCGGCTGTTCCTCGTGGTCGAGACCGCGATCGCCGGAGATGGTGGGAAGGCCGGTCATTGCAAGACCTCCGTCAGAGCTTTGACGAAAGCGTCGGCATCGTCATCGGTGTTGGTTTCGGTGGCGGCAACGATCAACAGATCGCGCGCGGCAGCGTCGTGCGGCAGGAGACGCGAGGCGGGTACGCCTGCGAGAATTCCTTTCGCCGCAAGCCGCTCCACCACTTCTGCGGCCGGCTTGGGCAGGCGGAGTGTGAACTCGTTGAAGAATGACGGCGTGACCAGCGACACGCCCTTCACCTTTGCCAGTTGATCGGCGAGCGCCGAGGCCTTGGCGTGATTGATCCGCGCCAATCGTGCAAAACCTTCCTCACCGAGCAGCGACAGATGGATGGTGAAGGCCAGCGCGCACAGCCCGGAATTGGTGCAGATGTTACTGGTCGCCTTCTCGCGGCGGATATGCTGTTCGCGGGTGGAAAGCGTCAGCACATAGCCGCGGCGGCCTTCCGCATCGACCGTTTCGCCCGACAGGCGCCCCGGCATCTGGCGGAGGAATTTCTCGCGCGTCGCGAACAGCCCGACATAGGGCCCGCCGAAATTGAGGCCGTTGCCGATCGATTGTCCTTCGGCGGCGACGATGTCGGCGCCTTGTGCTCCCGGCGGCTCGATCAGGCCGAGCGCGACGATCTCGGTGACGACTGCGATCAATAGCGCGCCCTTGGCGTGGGCGGCTTCGGCTACGGGCTTTAAGTCGCGGATCATGCCGAACACGTCCGGGCTTTGCACCACGACGCAGGCGGTATCCTCGTCGATTAGCGAGATCAAGTCGGCGACTTTTCCCGGCACGACCGGCGCGCGCACGACATGGCCCGACAGATTGGCGAGAGTCTCGACCGTCTCGGCATAATGGGGATGCAGCCCGCCGGAGAGAACCGCCTTGCTGCGCTTGGTCAGGCGCTGGGCCATCAGCACGGCTTCGGCCGTGGCGGTCGAGCCGTCGTAGAGCGAGGCGTTGGCGACCTCCATGCCGGTGAGCAGCGCCACCTGGGTCTGGAACTCGAAGAGATATTGCAGCGTGCCCTGCGCAATCTCGGGCTGATAGGGCGTGTAGGAGGTGAGGAACTCCGAACGCTGGATCAGATGATCCACGGCCGCCGGAACGTGATGGCGATAAGCGCCTGCGCCGCAGAAGGACGGCCCCGCCCCCGCCGCGATGTTTCGCTTTGCCAGTTTCTCCAGCGCGCGCTCGACCTCCAGCTCGCCTTGATGATCGGGCAGATCAAAATTCGACAGCGGCACGACCGCCGCTTTGGGCACGTCGCGGAACAGCGCATCGATGTCGCGCGCGCCGATCTTGGTCAGCATCGCCGCGCGGTCGGTCGGGGTCAGAGGAAGGTAACGCATGGTCTAAAGGCCTTTCACATACGCCTCATATTTGTCGGGGGTCATCAGGGCGGAGAGTTCGCCAGGATCGCTCAGCTTCAGCTTGAAGAACCAACCCTCGCCTTCGGGATCGCCATTGACCTTGGCGGGATCCTCGTTCAGCGCTTCGTTCACCGCCGTGACGGCGCCGCCGACCGGCGCATAAACCTCGCTCGCCGCTTTGACGCTTTCCACCACTGCGGCCTCGGCGCCCTTGGCGAGCGCGTGGCCGAGCTTGGGCAGATCGACGAATACTACGTCGCCCAATTGCTCGGCGGCATAGCGCGTGATGCCGACGGTCGCCTCGCCGCCGTCCACGCGAACCCATTCATGCTGGTCGGTGTATCGTGTCTCGCTCATTGTCTCAGCTCCCAGGAGTTGAATTCGCGCGTTTGTACTTGTGCGCCACGAACGGCATCGGCGCGACCCGCGCCGGTACCGCTTTGCCGCGTACCATCAGATCGATTTGCGTTCCGTCGGCGGCGAACGCCTTCTCGACATAGCCCATGGCGACGGGCGCACTCAGGGACGGCCCGAAACCGCCCGACGTAATGCGCCCGACGACGCGGCCGGATTTGTCGGCGATCTCGCAGCCGTCGCGCGCCGGAACGCGCCCTTCCGGAAGAATGCCCACGCGCTTCCGCGCCGTGCCGCCCAGAATCTCGTCCACGATCCTTTCGGCGGCGGGGAAGTCCTTATCCATCCGGCGTCGCTTGCCGACCGACCAGACCAGATCGGCCTCCACCGGGTCGGTGGTCTCGTCGATGTCGTGGCCGTAAAGGCAGAGCCCGGCCTCCAGACGCAGCGAATCGCGTGCGCCCAATCCGATCGGCAAAACCTCAGGCTCTTTCAGCAAAGCGCGCGCGATCGCTTCGGCATGTTTGCAGGCGACGGAAATCTCGAAGCCGTCCTCGCCGGTATAGCCGGTGCGGCTGACAATGGCGGGCACGCCGTCGATCTCGCCGCGCGCCGCCTTCATGAACGTCATCGCGTCGATGCCCGGCGCGTGGCGCGCCAGAGCGGCGGCGGCGGCGGGGCCCTGCAGCGCCATCAGTGCGCGTTCTGGCTGCGGCGCGAGCACGGCCAGGCCCTTCAGCCGCTCGGCGATATAGGCGAAATCGCCTTCCTTGGTCGCCGCATTAACGACCAGATACAGCGACGCCTCACCCTTGAGCCGCGTCGTCATGAAATCGTCCAAGATGCCGCCCGCATCGTTGAGCAGCAACCCGTAGCGCTGCATACCTTCTTTGATGCCCACGATGTCCGCGGGCGTGACGCGCTCCAGCGCATGCGCCGGATCGGCGCCGGACAGGAACGCCTGGCCCATATGCGCGGTATCGAACAGACCGGCCTTGGCGCGGGTGTGCAGATGTTCCTTGAGAATGCCGGTGGGATACTGAACGGGCATGTCATAGCCCGCGAACGGCACCATCTTGGCGCCGAGTTCGATGTGCAGCGCGTGCAGCGGCGTCGTGCGGAGAGTTTCGGTCGTGTCGGTCATGACGGCCCTGCGAAAGAGATTGAGTTGGCGCGCTCCGCCATTGGCTGGAACTCGCGCCCCTCTGTCGCTTGACCTGAGAGATTTCCCCCGGGATCAGACCCGAGAT
>Ga0265340_10000775_pt1 | contig 18149 bp, 12 predicted proteins | sample 4CB225metaG_FD_202082 | JGI IMG/M metagenome (GOLD analysis project Ga0265340, IMG submission 202082) | Rhizosphere microbial communities from Carex aquatilis grown in University of Washington, Seatle, WA, United States - 4-CB2-25 metaG | ecosystem: Host-associated > Plants > Roots >...
TCGTCGAGACGGTTGAAAAAGACGCCCGCTATAGTTCTGCGTTCATCATCACGGTTGGACTCCTTTTCAATCATCGAAGCCAGCGTCAGCAGTTCGTGCTCACCCCAGCCGCGCTGCTCCTTGAGTCGCAGCAGCCCGTGATTGTGCGCGTCACTAATGGTTTCGAGCCGTCGGCGAGTCTCGCTTACCCAGAGGGCAATCAGTTCTTGCGGATCGCTGTCTATCGACAGCATGTATGTAAGCGGAAACAAATATCCCTCGGCGCTGGGCCCGTCGATCGACAACTCGCTTAGCAAGATCGTGGATGAGCTAGCAGCCAAGAAATCCGACGCACTGCAGATGCCGAGCGATTGCAGACGGCTTGCGACTCGAAACTGGTCGAAGCCTTCAGGGATGGTCATTGACACTTTGGGACGGCGTTGGGAGCGAGTAAGAGACCAAGCTAACAGCCGCGGATTCACGCCCGGCTTGATAAAGTGAGCCCCTGACGCCACTGCATTGCCCTGCCCAGTGACCCTTAAGTAGAGCGCGAAGAGCCAGGGTTGTCGGAGCAGACCCTCGTTTGCCAGTTGCTCGCTCAGTTCACGCAGCGGCATGTCGCGCTCCACGTAAATGCCTACGGGTCGATCTTGCAGCGGTCCCGGCAGCAGTACGAACGCTAAAGCCAAACCGCAGAGCAATGTCAGCGACCCGCAGCCAATCAGAACCGCGCCAAGCCAAGGCGAGCGGCGAGGTGACTTGGCTCGTCGAGTTCCAGTTCGCCCCGAAGTCCTGCTCCGTTTGGTCATGACTGAGCGCTGCAAGGGGCTGAATCGAGATACGTCTGAAGCAAGACCACTGCAGAGGCACTATCGATGACTTGGCGTTGATGCTTGCTATTGCGACCTGCTGCTCGCAGCTGCAGGCTGGCTTGCTTGGTGGTGAGCCGCTCGTCCATCAAGATCACGCGCAGGCCTGTTCGAGCCTTGAGCACCTGCGCAAACGAACGAGCGCGTTTGGCTGAGGTCCCTTCGTGCCCATCCAGAGCCAGTGGCAGGCCCACGACAAAAACTTCAATACCCTCAGATGCGGCCAACGCACTCAAGACGTTGACTAATTGGCCGGGATTCTTTCCGTCCAGAAATGGTCGTGCATGGGCCATTAGGCCAAGCTCGTCGCTGACGGCGATCCCGACGCGCACCTTGCCTAAGTCTATGCCAGCCGAGCGCATGTTCGAACGCTTAGCACGAATGCTCAGCGCTGCGCGCCTTCGCGAATAGCCGTCCAATATCGGCGAATTGCAACTTTGCGAACTTGACCGCAGCCCAATCGGCGAGCATAAGCGCGGTCGGTCATAAACCCACGCCCCCAAATCGCAACTATGCCATTTCGCGCTGTCAAAGGGATGAACGACATCCTACCTGATGAAGTAGAGCAATGGCAGCGAGTCGAGGCGGTGTTTCGCGAAACCGTTCGGCGCCACGGGTTCGCAGAGATCCGGACTCCCGTCGTCGAGTCAACGTCGCTGTTCGTTCGCTCGATCGGGGAAGCCACCGACGTGGTGGACAAGGAGATGTATACCTTCGAGCGCCACAACGAATCACTGACGTTGCGACCTGAAGGTACGGCGGGCGCGGCTCGCGCTTACATCGAGAAGACTGTGCATGCGCGCGAGCCCGTGTCGCGCTGGTTCTACATTGGTCCGATGTTTCGTGCCGAACGGCCTCAAAAGGGCCGCTATCGCCAGTTCTATCAGGCGGGCGCGGAAGTCTACGGCGACAAGGGTCCAGCTGCGGACGCGGAACTCATCTCGATGCTACATGATTTCTTTCACGAGATTGGAATCCCAGCGCTCGATGTGAAGATCAACAGCTTGGGCGGGGCAGAAACACGCAAACGCTATCATTCGGCGCTCACCGAGTATTTTCTACCGCGCATCTCAGAGCTGAGTGAGCACGCTCAAACGCGATTGACGGTCAATCCCTTGCGGATCTTGGATTCCAAAGACCCAAGGGATCAGGCGGTCGCAGCGGGTGCCCCGTCAATTCTCGAGGTACTCGAGCAGCAAGATCGCGAGCACTTCGAGGAACTGCAAGCCGAACTCGACGTGCTCGGCACACCTTACCGTGTTGAACCTCGCCTGGTTCGCGGCCTCGACTATTATACCCGCACGTTGTTCGAAATCGCTTCTGTAGCTGGGGATCTTGGCGCGCAGAACGCTCTCGTAGGCGGCGGTAGGTACGACAATATGATCGAGCAACTCGGAGGCCCCACCGTGCCCGCCATTGGCTTTGCCATGGGACTCGAACGCCTGCTTTTGGCAGCGGGGCCCGCGAAGATCGGCACACCTCCCAAGTGTTTTTTTGCTCCCATCGGCACTGCTGCCACCCGGCAGTGTCTGAGGCTAGCGCGCGATCTGCGTTCCCGCGGGCACGTCGCCGAGGTTGACGGTCGCGGTGGCTCGCTCAAAAGCATGCTGCGGCGAGCTGACGCCCTCGGCGCGCGTTGCGCGGTGGTCTTGGGAGATAGCGAGCTTGCGGCCAGCACCGTGGTTCTAAAAGACCTTGCGCGTCATACCCAAGTGTCCGTCGAGTTCAATCAACTGTCGGCAGCCGTGCAGACCTTGTTCGAAACCAAGCCGGACCCGGCTGCGGGGGATATCGCTTGAACGCCTCTGTATGCGCCCGTTCTTTTGGTGTTCTGCTGGTTGCAGTGAGTGTCGGCGCGTCCGCTGATGTCTTCGCCCAAATGATGCCCGGTGGTGGGATGGGTGGAGGAGGAGGAATGATGGGCGGAGGCGCGCCCCCTCCAGGTGGAGGCGGTAAGAAAAAGGGCAAGGCGCCGCCCAAGAAAAAGGTCACGGACGACGAAAATGAACTGCACGCCGCGGCCGGTGCCAGCGATACGGTGCTCGGTAGTGGCAGCGAGCCCTCTCTGCCCGCCAATCCATTAGCGCTCTCCAAGCCCACCTGGAATCGCATTGGCAGTGACCTGCCGCTCGACGAGCAACGGACCGGTCGCACACTGGAGGTCAAGCGACGCTTCTATGGCGTTTACTACAGTGAAGACTCGGGGCAACAGCATCTGAAGCTTACGCTGCCCCCGGTTTGGGCCAATCGAACGCAGCCCTCGCGTACCAACCCCAAGGTCGTCGATGATGCCTCGATCTACGGGATGTTTTACTATCGTCGGCGCAGCGCCGAAGCTGCCGACGATATCTTATTTCCGCTCGTGTGGAATCTCCGTGATCGGACCAAAGGCGAACGAACCACAGTGGTTGGTCCCTTCGTCAATCGCCGTACCCCAGACGGACGCGATGATTGGTTTGCTCCGCTCTACTTCACCGGCAAGCATGCTGACGCCGGCTATACACTGATCCCACCGCTGCTTTTCTATCACGACTGGAGCAAGAATGGCGGCTTCACGCTAGCTGGACCAGGCTTTTGCACGTGGAAGGGTGGTGACCGTTGTGACACGCGCACGGCCAAGTCCATCGACTTTGGTGTGGCTCCTCTTTACTTCTATGGTCAGTCGAGCGAGACGGCGTACGAAATCGTACCGCCGCTGTTCCACTACTATGACTACAATGACCGGGACCTGTCGTGGGTCAATACCTGGGGCCCGTACTATCGCTCCCACACGCAAGAGCGTGATCTGTTGCATGTTGCACCCTTCTATTGGTCGCTCTGGAAGCCGGGCGCGCGGCACACGACCATTTTTCCGCTCTTCCATTACGGATACGACAAGAATGCGTGGTTGTTTGCTAACCCATTATTCGTGCTTGGCCACGGCGAAAAGGGTGAGAGCACTTTCGTGACCTGGCTCTACGCGCGGCATCGCGGCCGCACCGAGCTCGACATGATAACGCCGCTCTACTGGGACTATCGCGACACTGACGCTGGCGTATCGCAGAAGTTGCTGTTTCCGTTTCTCTACTCGAAACAGAGTCCCCGCGAGTCAACTCAAGCTTTCTTTCCGTTTTGGGCGTCCAGCGACCATTTTGGCATCAGCAAGACGACGTGGATTACTCCGCTGTTCCAGCACACGCATGACCTGCGGGGTTGGAGTACGAACATCTACCCGGTGTTCTATTTCAGTCGTGACGGCAAGCAGTCTCATTCGATTATCGCGCCGCTATTTTTTGATTTTGTCGGCACGGAAGGCCGAACCACCGTCGGGTTCCCATTCTACTGGCGATTCAGCGACCTCAACAGCGTGACTCAAGTGGTCGGCAACATGTACTACCACGAGAAAAAGACGCATTTGGGTAAGGAGTGGGAGATTCATGCCTTCCCAGCCTTCAGCTATGGAAGCACTCCCGACGGACATTTCTTCAACGTGTTATACGGTCTTGCTGGTTATTCGCGGCGCGGCGCAGAGACGACGGTTCGTTTGCTCTGGATCCCGATTCACACGGGCGCCGCTCCTGCTGAGCGTTAGGAAACCGGCGCCTTCGACGGCACGGGCTGGTTCATCAAGTGCGACAATCCCTCGTCTAGCTCGGTGACCGATTGGCCCGCAGCAACGGCCTGCTCCACGGCGCGGGTGGCTCGCTCGCGGTCATTGAATGACAAGAACGCATGAGCCGCGGCCACAGCGTCGCTGGGGTCATGCGTGCGTTCGAAGAGTGCCCACGACAGTTCTGCACTCGGTTGCGAGCGCCCGCCCTGCATCGCCTCTAGTGCAACACGACGGGCATCGTCAGGTGGCACGTCGTCGAGGATCTGCTGGGTGACGGTTGCTGCTTCACCGTAGCGACCGTCCTTGAGCAGGACGCGCACCAGAGACGCGGCCACCTGCGGCCGAGTGTCGCCTGATTCGCGCGCGTGCCGGAGACAAGCTACGGCACGCTCCGTGTCGCCATGAGTTTCGAGCACCGCTGCTTGAAGTAGCGCATCGATCGGGCCGGGCGAGAGCACGCGTAGCGCGTGCCGAGCTTCTGCTTGGTCACCGAGCGCCAAGGCAGCCCACGCACCAAGCTCCATGGCTCGTCGCTGCTGTTCCGCGGTCGCAGGCAGCGCGCCCACCATATGCACCAACTGCAAAGCTCGCCCGGCGTCCCCATTGTCCAAGGAGCTTTGCGCCTCGCTGATGGCACGTTCGATCTGTTGGGGAGTGATGGCAAGGGCTGCGCGACGCGCTCGATCCATGACCCGGTACTCCATGATGCCCGACAGGCCAAACATGACGGCAGCGACTCGCCACTTCACGTACCAGAACCCAACCGCGATCAGAATGCCAAATAGGGCGGACAGCGTGGCGCTCAGCTGGCGTCGGCTGGGACCGAGAGCGTGCGCCAACAATTGACCACCGTCAAAGGGCAATACGGGCAAGAGATTTACTAGCGACCACACCAAATTGACCTGGAAGAGGATGCCAAGAACATCTTGCAGCGCCACAGCAGATGCGGCGTGTCTGAGTGTCGAAGTTGGTAAGAAGCGCAATGCCAGATAACCGACCAATGCCATGAGCAGGCCTGCAACTGGCCCTGCCAAAGTAATGCTGATGAGGCGAACTCTAGACAAGAGTCGATTGGGTACCCAACGAGTCAGGCCCCCAAAAGCGTGAATCGATATCTCAGGCTGTTGTCCGGCGCTGCGTGCCGCTAGGGCGTGCCCTAGTTCATGGGCCATCAATGACACGAAAATGATCCCAGCGTAGGCAAGCTGTGTCGCTACCGTGGCTTTGGTGCCCGACACGAGTAGAAACGCCACCAACCAAAACAGCGGTTGGACTTGCACGGGAAAACCGAACAGCTTGAATCTCAACACTCCCATGGACTCCTGGAGATAGCGCGTTGAGCGACGCGTGCCAATGGTCGGCCCGTTGGGTCACTCTCGAATGACCACACTGGTCCCCTCTCCCACGTCTGACCCGATGTTGATGCCCTGCCAACCCTCGGGCACGGGTGGGTTCGTCCAGAAGAAAACGAGTCGGGCATCGATCGGCGCCATGTTAACGCAACCATGACTGCGCGGCACGCCAAAGGAGTCGTGCCAATACGCGCCGTGCAATGCGTAACCGGCCGCAAAGTATTGAATCCACGGCACATCGCGTAATTCGAAACCAGTCGAACCACGCCGCTCCGTAACGCCGTACTCTGGATCACGACCTTTCTTGATGTTCATCAGGCGCCGTTGATCGTCAGAGCTGAGTTTCGTGCCAGCTTTTTCAGCCGCCAAGAGCCGATCGATCGTGGCTTGCTTGTCCGCTGAAAGTGGCTTGGCGCGCGGCCGCGAGCCCTTGCCCCCCTCCCCCTCATCGCCCAAAGTAGCGGCTTCCGAGTCCATGGCGGCAGCGACCTGCTTGCTCCGCAACTTAAACGTACCTTGGGGCGTGGCATAGGATGTTTTCGGATCACCCAGGCGATCGCGCCCGGTTGAAACCAAAGTCGTATACACCGGGCGTTTGCCCTCAAAGAGTGTCAGCGTCTGCTGCTTCAGTGAGACGTCGATCCACTTTTCACCGTGTTCAGCGGCTTCCGGCCAAGTTGGTGGCAGAGCAACGATACTAATGTCGTCAACGTTCAACCAACGTGTCTTGTCCTTACGCGTCTGATAGTAGCGGTGCCCCCCTTTCAATCGACCTTCGCCCGTAATCGGCACTACCACTCGCTTGGGCAGCGGCTCAGCAACATGCGTTTCATCTTTGCCGCGGATCAGTTTGTACGTCTTGGCATCATTGCGGATGATCCAGGCGAGAGGAAATTCGATCTCGGGCTTTACTTCGATGCCATGGAATTGCGAACCCGCGTCAGGTTTGATCTTCGTTGCCGGAATGAGGCGCAAATCGACGGTAACCGCAAATCGACGCTCGAAATCGGCATCCTTGGCATTGAAGGAGCCGATGAACGATAGACCAGTCTTTCTCCGAACCCGGTTGGCAAAGTACGCGGAGGCTGGCACGTCAAAACCCGATACGTTCGGAATGAGGCGGCGACCCTCTTGGAGCCAAAACGGCATGGGATCGTCCGCCGTATTCCCCCCCAGCAACTCACCCAGGTGAAGTTCTGTGGACGGCCGATACCCGCTCGGAAACTTGGCGTCCTTGGTGGGATAGCCTCGAGCGTCGAGAGCCACGTCATTGGCACCCAGAACAACCGTTTGGACTTCGTGCTCATGGGCGCGATACCAGTCAAGATGTTCGGCGAGCTGCAGTTCACTCTTCTCTTGCTCGGCGTGTGACGGAACTCGAAGGTACTGGGGTGAGGTTGCACGAATGAACCCGTATTTGTAGGGCAACGGCTTTGACAGATCGGGCCCCTTGGCAGTGGCACGTACCAAGGGCGCGTCCAGGTCCATAGTGAATTCGTCCGTGCACGCATAGCCCGTGGGGTAGACGCGATACCAACTCCCTTGGCATCCGTTGCCCGTCGTTGGAGAGGGGTCGCGCCGCACCTGCCCGCCCAGGCGCACGTAACCGAGTTTGCGCGACTGAGTATTGGGTAGCTTGTAGATCGTCGCGGCGAGCGCGGTTGCGGCGAGCATCGGCGCGTCTTTTGGCGCGTGCACATCCGGGGCACCAGTTGAAGACGTCTCGCTGGCAGCGTCACCCACTGGGGGCGTATCACTCCCTGCATCCTGATCGGAAGAGTGCCGCCCACGACAGCCATACACAAGGGTCGCTACCGCAAGAACCTGGACCAGAGATTGGGGACGAGCGCGCACGCGACCAATGTTTGTGCTCCGTGCCGGACCATTCAAGGACATCCGACATGACTGGCCTTCGGCTAGGTCAAACCCCGTCAAGATGGGATGAATATTCTGCCCCAGTTGGGACGGCTGGCGCATCTGACTCTTCGAGGAATACCTTGCCACGAATTCAGTCGAATGCCGTCAGCGAGCTGAGTGTTGGTTGAGAAGCTCGAGAAACGCCTGCCCGTAGCGCTCCAGTTTGGTGGGGCCAACTCCAGACACGCACAGGAACTCCTCGTCCGTACTCGGGCGTTGCACCACCATTTGAAGCAACGTGGCGTCACTGAACACCACATAGGCGGGCACACTTTTCTCTTCGGCGAGCGCGCGCCGCAGTGCCTTGAGTTCCTGTAGCAGCGTTGCGTCTTGCGGGCCCTGCATCAACGGACTCTCGGACCTAATGGGACTAGTCGATTTCGCACGGGTAGGCTTGGTCACCGCAAGGACGTTGCGCGGACTGCACTGGTCACAATGGGTCCCGCAGTCACCGATGACATCACCAAAGTACCGCACCAAGCGTTGATGACGGCACCCATGACCGCTGGCAAATTGGAACATCTCACGCGCTTGGCTCCGCATCCGCTCGGCAATCGTGTCCGGTGCGGACTCGGCAAACTTGTCGTAGGCCTTCACTTCTGCCCATGAATAAAATAGGATGCAGTCGCTCGGTAGGCCATCGCGACCGGCGCGCCCAACCTCCTGATAGTAACCTTCCATGGAACGCGGCATGTCCCGGTGAATCACGTACCGTACGTTGGATTTGTCGATCCCCATCCCAAACGCGATTGTCGCCACCACGACGTCAATCTCGTCTCGCGCAAATGCATCTTGTACTCGAGACCGATCACCCGATTCTAGGCCGGCGTGATAAGCGCTCGCCTTGACACCTCGGTCGCGCAGGTACTGCGCGAGTGCCTCCGTGGACTTACGAGACAGGCAGTATACGATGCCGCTGTCGTGCTCGCGTTCAACCACGAGCCGAGCGATGGCTTCGCGTACAGACGGACTCTTGCGGCCGCTCTCGGCGCTGGCTCCCTTGCCAATACCAAAGAGGTTGAGATTGCTGCGATAGAACGACCCCCGATATAGAGTGGCCCGCTCGATACCAAGCTGCTCGACGATGTCGCGAGTCACCTCGGTCGTGGCAGTCGCCGTCAGTGCCAACACTGGAATATTGCCAAAACGCTGCTTGAAGCCAGCCAGGTTCCGATACGCTGGACGAAAGTCATGCCCCCACTGGCTGATGCAATGCGCCTCATCGACCGCCAAAAGACTCAGCTTGACGCGCGTCAGTGCGTGCCCAACCGACGCCTCGAGGCCCTCGGGAGCCGCATAGAGTAGCTTGTATTCCCCGGCACAAGCTCGCTCGATGCGGTCTCGACGCTCCTGAACGGTTAGGCTCGAATTGATGAAGGTTGCATTGAGCCCCACGTCGTTGAGCGCGTCAACCTGGTCCTTCATGAGCGCAATGAGAGGGCTTACAACTAGTGTCGTTCCGCTCATCATTCGGGCTGGAATTTGGTACGCAAGCGATTTTCCAGCTCCGGTAGGCATAATGCCCACCGCGTCCCGCCCGGCCAACACTTCATTGATGAGCTCACGTTGCCCTGGGCGAAATTGCGAATAGCCGAACACGCTCTTGAGTACGGCTTGAGGATCTCCATGATTGAGTCTTGAATCTTGCACGACATCGACATCGGACGTTCGCGTTTTTCGTTGCGCTCTTTTTAGCGACTCGCCCAATTCTTTGAGGAACTCAATGTCGTGGTTGGTGAACCCCTCGGGTCGTTGCCGCCACAGTTCGCGCAGGGCAACCAATTCACGGTCGCACAGATTCAGTAGCTCTGAGTCACCGCCCGAGACGTTGCCGAAATGCGCGCCCAGGCGCGCGACGCGAAGCTGGATCTCTTCGTGCGCCGCCACGCCTTCGAACGGATCCGGTTCAGCCATGGGAGACAGCGGCTACGTACTCGCGGTTCAACTTCGTGCAAGCAAGCAGCACGACCGCCTTACCAATCCGAGCGCCATTCGACGAGGAGGCTTTCCAGCCGGGCCAGCTCGGTCAGTCGTATCGAATCAAAGAGCACACCGGCGTGGGTAGTAGTCGGTCCCGACCACTTAGCGATTCCAACTCGAGAACGAACGCATAACCCGCCACGTACGCGCCCTGTCGGTGCACCAGCTCAGCCGCGGCCGCTGCAGTACCACCAGTTGCTAACAAGTCGTCCATCACGATGACGCTCGTACCTTCAGGCAGTGAATCGCGATGCATCTCGAGTTCGTTTTCACCGTATTCGAGTGAGTAGCTCACACGATCGACTCTGTAGGGCAATTTGCCAGGCTTTCGCACAGGTACGAAACTCGCATTGAGCCGCGCCGCCAAAGCACCCCCAAAAATGAAACCTCGAGATTCGATGCCAACTACCGCATCGATGTGGTCGCCAATGAATTGTTCCGCCAATGTATCAATCACCATGTGGAACGCCTTGGGGTCGGCGAGTAGTGGAGTAATGTCGCGAAAAAGAATCCCTGGTTTGGGAAAGTTGGCAATATCGCGGACCAATGATCTCAGGTAAGTGATGCGATCGAATGCAGGCCGCTCACTACTGGAATGATAGTCGGTTGCGGTTGGGGAGCTCGATACGATATCACGCGCAACGCCGCGTGGGGTCGGTCCCCGTCTTGCGGGGCTGTGTTTGGGATCGAGGAGGCCGCCGCGTTTTCTGGTTGGCATGACCTCGGCAAACTACCACATTCACCGAGCACTAGTCGCTCGATTGTTAGGCAAATCCTTCCAGCATTTGCTGCATACGTTCTGCTTCCCGTACTGACCATAGTGACAGGGAAAGAGGGGTGATACCTACGGCTCCCGCGTCAAATGCGGCGGTGTCCGTACCTTCAATACGGTCGTGGCGAGTCCCTGGCGGTCCACCCAACCATAGGTACTCGCGACCTCTTGGATCGCGACGAAACTCAACTTCGTCGTGATACGAACGTCGCCCGAGTTGAGTAAAAGCCACTGGCCAAGCGACACCCGGTGGAAAGTTGATATTGTAGAGGAATGGTTCTTCACTCGAGCGCGCGAGCAAGCGAAGCACGAATCGTGTTGTCCAATCAGCAGCTGCTGACAGTGAGTCGGTCGCGTCCACTGACAGCGCCATCGCGCGAACCCCGCGCAAAGCGCCTTCACGCGCAGCCGCCACCGTGCCACTGTAGAACACGTCATCGCCCAAATTGACACCATGGTTGAGCCCAGACACGACCAGGTCCGGGACGCGCGGCAAGATTCGTGTACCGGAGAACAGCGCCACGTAGACACTGTCCGCAGGCGTGCCATCGACGGAAAACAAGCCCGCCTCATGTTGCTTCAATCGCAATGGTCGGTGCAGGCTCAGGGCATGGCTTGCTGCGCTCTGTTCAGACTCCGGCGCGCACACTATCACATCGGCAATCTTGCTCAGTGACTCACGCAGTCGCAGCAAACCTGCCGCCCGAAACCCATCGTCATTCGAAATTAAGATCAGCGGGCGGTCCATTTGCATTCCTACGTTAGCCGGTTGAAGGCGTTTGCGCCGAGAACATAGTCCGAGTCACTCCAGATAAGAAGCGTCAGATAGAGCGTACTTGCTCATGTGGGCGCTTCTGTATTAGTCTCTCCAGTCGGGCTGTGAATACCACGGATTGGCGAGCCGAGCTGGGCACGAAAACGACCGAGATACTCGGGCGATATGGTGTAGCCGGCAGAGTCGAGGTCGAGAGCCGCTTGGTATGGTTGATCGGGAATGGCCCCACCGTTGAGGTGAGGCTGACCGAAGTCGATGCCTCGAAAGCTGTGCTGAGCCCGGCAGAGTTGAAATCTCTGGCGGAACGATTGGCTCGCGACTTGTCCCGAGCTCGCCGCGCTGCTTCGCGAGAGTCCGGCTCCGCTGCGGGTTGGGTTGCTTGGGCCAAACTGCTCCCAACGCTTGCCATTGTTGCGTTTGGAGCGTGGATGGCCTTTCGATACCTGACACCCCATCAGCCAACGACCTCGAGCACCTGGTCGAAAAAAGGTGCGCACTTGAGTCACGGAATCCAGAGTCCGTCGACAAAGTTGGTAGAAAAGCAGGCCCTCGACGATCAGAGCTGCCTACGCACGGTGACTCGCATTCAACAAGGCGGCACAGTAACACCTTTGGACATCGACGGATGGGTGGTTGAGCTGAGTCTGGTGAGCGCTGAAAACGATCTGCTCCCCACGGCTGCGCCACTAAACGACTATTTTCAGCTTCGCTCCGACGGCATCGAAAGAACCCATCACGCTGCGGATACGCCTATGCTGAATCAGACGGATGCTCAACAAGCGGCCGTGCTCATTTCAAAAGAGCCCCTTGCCACGGTGAACCCCAACGCCGCGTCCGGAATCTTGATTACGTGGCGGGGGCAATATGTGACTCCGTATTTTCACGAGAGCGACCGAACCGAGTACCTCAAGGTTGCTAACTCACTCTTCGACGCGCTGCACGCGAGCCATGGCGCCCTATACGCGCGCTGCATTCAGGGAGGTGCCCGCTACTTGGGCTCGTGGTTTCGAGGACCAAACGTCGGCGCGGCGCTGTGGATGCTAGTTACTGAGATGGGAGTCATTTCCGGCGCGGTGCGAGTGCCGGGTTTGGGTGCTAGTTTCGGACTGGAGAACTGCGAGGCACCGCTCAAGTATTTAGCTAAAACGGTGGGTCCTATCACCCGCAGCAAAGCAGCTTACCTTCTGTCTACCAGTGGCGGCTTCGTGTCGGAGCGCGTTGGACAGTTCGCAACTGTCGAGTTCCCGTTCTCACCCGCGAACCGCGCGAGCCTTGCTAGTTCGGCGATTGCTCGCAAAGTGTGGCCGACTACCGACAGTCGAGCTGTTCCGGTGGCCTCAGTAGTTCCTTGAGCGGCCCTTGCGGGTCGAGTTCGGCGAGCCAATCTACCTAGTCTTGCGGGGGCGGAGCGCTCGTGATGGACAACTCCCGGATTGCATCCTCGAAACGGATCTGCTGTTCGCGCGTCGCGACACTGAGCTCGACGAGTCGTTTCTGAACCTTGTCGAAACGCGTAGTGGATTCATCCAGCTTCTTGGTGAGCTTGCGTCTTAGATCCGCCGCCTGATCGTTCTTTCGGATTGCCTCGAGATTCGACCGAAGTTCTTGCTGAGTTCTCTCCAGTTCGACGCGCTCGCGGTTCAGGACCGATTGCTCGTCATCCAGCTTCTTCCACTGTTGCCGAATAATCCATGCGGACTTGACACTATCTTGTTTGGTGCGATCGGCACGATCGTCCTTGAGGAAGCCGGTAACGGCTTCTTCCGCCAAGTCACTCAGCCAGTCCGCGTGTTGCTGATTTGCGGCCCGCTCGTCAACAACAAGCTCCGCTCGACCATTGGCACGAACAACGATAGGCACCAAAGCATTGCCCGCTCCGGTATTGTCTTCCGTTCCAGCCGGGGGTCTATAGAGACGCATAGCGGGATGCCGCACATGTCGGATAAGCACTTTCGATTCTGCATCTGCTCCATTCTGAATCTTGTACGTGGTTCGGTAGACTGAATCGCGCTCGATGTACAAGGCTCCCGCCTCGACGCGCGCTAGGCGTGCCCCTCGCTGCTCCACGCGCATTTCCGATTGGACGCCAATCGACCGCTCCAGCGCAAATGGCACCGTTGCGGTGGCGCCCGCGGGAAGAGAATCGAGTAGGCCTTGCCCGAGAAACGACCCCTTCTCAAATACAGCGACGGGTCCTCGCTCGAGTAGTCCCTTGGTCGAATTGCTGAATCTAGCAACGCGAAACGGGTGGGTGGCGGAGTCTGCAACCCCGCCTTCAGGCGCGAACAAGAACACCGCCTCGCCGGGTACGGCCTGCTGCGTGAGTAGCACCATCGTCGCGCTCTCATCCGGAATCGTAACCCGAAAAGGAAGCGAATAGTGAGTCGAGCCTGATTGCACTGCAACGGCCGCTAGCGCATTCACGTTGCGCACAGCACTCGGATTCCCCATACGCAGCGCAACATGAGTTGCACTCGGTGCCACCGGCGCTGGAGCAGCGGGAGCCCCTGCTGCACTACCGTAACCCTTAGCCGCTGCTATATCCTGCACATCGGACTTGCGACCTGAACCGGAGCTCTTTGTTGGTGCACTCGGTTTGGGTCGCGACACGGCCCGCTTCTGGTCGCGCCCGTCGGACATTTGATCCTCATCATCAGTCGCTTCAGCGCTTGGTGCAGGCGGTTGTGACAGCTGTGCTTCGGGCTCATACCGATCCACTGGGCCCTTATTTTCCGCGACGCTCGTCACGCCTTGGGGCATGACGTCAATAACCTCTCCCGTGTCAGATACTAGCGGCCGCTGCGGCGTAACTGGTTGTCCGAGGTTCGACTGAAACGCCAAGGGAGCCCCGGCAACCAGAACTAGTTCGACATCATGCCAACTCTCGCCTGACAGGTTTTCAATGATTCCCCAAGCCTGCAGTTCCGCCTTGCCACCCTTGTCAATCACCACGCGATAGGAGGGGCGCCAAACCGGTGTCTCAGCCACGTAGCCAATGGCCAGTTCGTGCTCCGTGCCATCAAGCTTCAGAGTAACGTCCCGCAAGGGGTTTTTGGGTTTTGGGGCCCCGGTAAAATCAGCCCTCCACATTTCCTGGAATTCCTTGGCGCGCGGATCGGCTTCGTCCTCGACCTTGATGGGAAAAGAAGCCGAGCGGACGCTACTGCCGCCGGTTTCTACGATCGCAAGCGTCGCAAGGAAGTCTCCCACCATCTGCTGTCGCATGCGGAACTTGACTAGCTCAGCTTCCACATGACCGGCGCGCTCATAGTAAGCGACGCCATTGCGATAAACAACGACACGACGGAGCGGCAATTGGTCAGAAGTGACGTTAGGACCACGCGCACAGCAGCAGAGGAACCAGCACGCGCTCAAACCTGTGAGTACCCTTCGCATAGTTGCGTATGTTTGCTGCTTTTGGGGCGGAACACAATGGCCCCTTTGGGGCCTTACGGATCAGCTGCGCCCAATTCCACTGAGAAACTAACCCGGTTCGCTCCCGTTCCCAGAATGTCGAGCGGATTAAATCGCGGATTGACCTGTCCCAACTGCGATGACATGTCGAGAACGACCATGTAGCTGCCCGGTCGGAGCGGTATGCGCAACTGATTGGCTCCCGGATTGAGCATGAACTGAGCGTTTGGAGCTTGGGGCGGTAGTGTCAGCGGCGCACCCGTCTGAAGGCCTTCTCGCCAGGGGTCAATCACCGACTTTGGCCAGATGAAACCCTCCATGGCGGAACCATCAACATGCACATGCAAGTACAAGGCCTGATCAGCTTCAGTCACTTTGACTGGCCCCGCCATATCGACCTGACCCGGGTGCAACTCTGCCGTTTCGCTGACGCACAACACTCGATCTTTGCCAGAGAGACCAAAGGGCTTGCGTGGTCGAGCCGGAGGGTCCAAGTGTCCAAGTGTGAATTCGTCCCCGCTGTCCGAACGAATCGCCGTAAACCCAGCGGCGAGCTCGCCGGAAAGGATCTGACTTCCAAAGGCATTCGCGAGGTATCCCACAGGTGTCTTGGTGGCCCAGTTAACTAGCGTATTCTCGACTGCGCCGATTTGGAATTGTGGAGGGATCGGATTGCTTGCTACCACGCCGTAGACGTACGTTGCGTCGTCCGTCAACTTGAAATCCATTCGGTATTCGACCGTTGCGCTTGCCGCAAAGCCAACGCGTCCAGCAATCGGTGTCCATGCGAAGCCCGTACCGCCAAATGAAACGGTCACCGTTTGGCTCGCGTCATTGACGCGGTATTCACACCGGTTGGGAAAGAATCGCCCCACGATGTCACCGGTATTGTTGAGGCGAAGGCCTACACCAGATGACAGAACTTGCGGACAGATCTGGTTGGCACCAAAATTGGCGAACAACCACCAGCGAATTCCGGGACTGCTGTTGATGGAACTTCGAAACCAAGCGCAGCCGCACAGCGCCGGCCAGGTCAGCGCCAGCGTGACCCAGATCTTCGTCGCTGTCCTCATGCCTCAGGTGCTCCAGAAGTCTTCCCTTGCCCAAGAAATCTCATTGATCTAACCGTCCTCTCATTCTGAACGCTCTACTGTCGATGATCGCCCCAAAGCAGCGCATACCATATCTTTCAAGCACAGAATGAGTCCCGGGTGAGCATCGAGCGCCGGCACTCGAATCATTTTAATACCGGCTCGCTCCGCTTGGCTACGCGCCTCGTGGTCCAGATCATACAATGTTTCCACATGCTCGCTCAGAAACCCAATCGGCACTACTACGATCTCTCGGGTGCCGTGCTGCGCCAGCTGCTCGATTCGTTCCCGGAGACTTGGTCCGAGCCAAGTACCACCTCCTTCACCCTGACTCTGATAGGCGAGTATTAGCTCCCGGCCGAGCGCACATTGTAGCGCGTTCACCGAGGCTTGTACCTGAATCGCATAGGTGTCTCCCAAACTAATCACGTGACGTGGCAGGCTGTGGGCCGTGGCAACGATGGTCGCATCGCATGGTTCGCGCTCGTTGATCTTGGCAAGTACGGCCACACGAAATGCTTCAATGAGTTGCGGGTGCTCTCCCCAGTCGCTGACCGGGTAAAGCTCAAGCTCTCTTCCGTGCCCGGCTGCCTGCAATTCCTTCAGCACCTGTCGAGTCTCGTTGACGTAGAGCCCGACACTAAACGGCGCCATCGGCACTACCACGAGCCTACGAATTCCAGCCCGTGCTGCGTGCTGGAGTGCGTCCGCGATCCTACACTCGCCAAACCGCATTCCAATCAGCACCGGCAGCTGAACTTGTTCAGCCAATGCCTCTGCTTGCTCGTGACTGATTCTCAGCAGAGGTGAGCCATCAATCAACTCGTAGCGTCTCACCATTTCGGCAAGCAGCGTGTCAGGCGGTTCTCGACCGCGCCGAATCTCTCGCAGGAAGTCTGGTAATGCTGCTAGGCTGCTCACGGTGCCATGACCAACAAGCAGTACTCCGTCATGTGCGGTTAAGGACATCCGAGTCAGCATAGAACTTTGACGCGAGAGGCGGTGGTTCACGAAATCTCGGGGCTCGAAGCTTCAAGTTTGGTTGGGGCGGTGGTTCCCCAGTCTACCGGGCCGGTGCTGATAGAATTGGACTGTCGCCATTACTCGCGATGAAAGACGCTGACGGCCGTTTCGGCTGGCGGCAAGTCGCCTGGCCGTTTTTTGGTATTGCTGCACGGAAGCACTACGGAACGTTTGGACATTATTGGATAATCGCAACGTGGCTTGCTCACCCGTTGTCATAACGAGTCCACTGCTTCAACTTAGTTTGTTATTCCCTGTGTCGGTTTGATTCGAGCAGGCTCCCGTCGTCCTCCGCTCTACCCATCCTGAACCTCGCTACTAAAATGCGTTCCCGAATTGGCCTTTTTGAATCCTTCGTCATGCTCACGCGCGCCGAGTCGGCGTCGGAGCGCCGCGCGAATTGGCGCCAGATTATCGCTAGCCTCGGGCAAGGCATTCGAGTCGAAGGTCCTTCCCCGCTCGATAGCATCGGGACGGAGATTATCGTCGGCGCGACGGGTGTGGCGTTGACCAATGGCCTCGTCGATGATCTCGACTGGATAGAGCCAAGACAGAGTGCGGTTGCTCTGTACGAACTCACGTCTGCTCTACCCGCCGGGCGCGAGCGCCGGGAGCTGGGGCGACGCGTATTTGCTCGCGTTTATGAAGGAACCGCTTCGACGTTCAATGCGGTCGCCGTCAGGATCGCCCTGAGCGCAGCGCGTTCATTGGACACCCCGGCCTTGCGCGCACGAGTCAGCCTACTACTCGACCTCCCAACTGGTTCCACAGTCAACCCCGACGCCCTTGCGCTAGCGCTCGTGGTCCGACGTGACAATTTCGAACGCTGGGTGGCACGACCCAGCGTGGGCGCGCTCTCTGCTCGGCGGCTCGCTGCAAAGATATTGGAACACGCGACGCGTGAGGCTGCACTGCGTGCAATGCAAGGGGATTCGTACCCTAAACGGTTGCTGCTGGGATCAGATGTGCAGAGCGTATCTCGAAAACTACTCGCCGACCGCGAGCCCTTGGTATGGCGGCACGCAGCAGTAGCCAGGGGGCTATTGGCCTGCGCTGATGCAAGCGTTAGGGAAGAAGTCGAGTCTGCACTTGACCCAACCCTTAGTCCAACTGAGTGGCGACGCGCGGCTGTCTCGCTCGTTGCCCTGCTCCCGAGTGATCCCCACACGGTCATGAAGCAGTGTCGCCGACTGATACTCGGCGAGATTGGGCAAGCCGACCCCGGCATCGCTTCGGCCATGGTTGCTGGATTGCCTCGAGTCATAGAAGCTGAACCTGATGCCGCAGAGGGGCTACTCAGCCTGCTCGCTGAGTCGCATCGGCTCGACGTGGCTGAGTCCCTCGCCTCCCTGCTGCAGGGCCTTGCGAATCGCACGTTCGGTGAA
>Ga0265340_10000777_pt1 | contig 18137 bp, 9 predicted proteins | sample 4CB225metaG_FD_202082 | JGI IMG/M metagenome (GOLD analysis project Ga0265340, IMG submission 202082) | Rhizosphere microbial communities from Carex aquatilis grown in University of Washington, Seatle, WA, United States - 4-CB2-25 metaG | ecosystem: Host-associated > Plants > Roots > Rhizosphere...
TCATTGGTGAGAAAGAAATTCCATATTGCGGGCGCAAACTGACCGTCGAGCATGCCCATCCGAAGCTGGTTTGCGCCGTTGGCGTTGATGATCCCGGACGTATGATTGTTGAAAATGATGCCGTCGACCTCCAGCGCGGCAGATATCGTACCCGCGCCGGAGATAGTCTGCTGGTTCTCAATAACCCCACTGCCGAATAATTCGCTTCTGATGGTATTGTCGATCGAATCGGACAGAACGACGGGACCGCTGCCCAACAACGACAACGTGCCGTCGACGAGCAGGGTCGCCCCACCCAGGGTGAGGGATCCTGCGCCTGTCAGGGTCGTGGTACCTGTTGCGATCAGCGCGCCGAAAAGATTGATAGACCCGTCGTTGACGATCCCGCCCGTGATTGTGAGGCTGTCTCCAACGCCCACGGCAATATTCCCGAGATTGGTGACGGCGCCTGCCGGACTGCTGCCGTCGAGCATCGGGCCGGAGAAAGTGACCAGAGTGCGCGTAGCGCCAGAGGACACGGATTGAATGATACCGGTACCTGTCGTGGTGAGGGTGCCGCCCTGGATGATTACTCCGAAGTCGAGATCGATATGGGATCTATCGTCTGCGGTAATTGTGCCGGCGTTCGCGAACGAAGCATTCTGCAGTACGATACCGCCGCTCCCTTTGGCCTCGATGCTTCCGTTATTGCTGCTGGCGTTGAGATTGGTCAGGAGCAGTCCGCCGCTGCCGGTGTTTTCGAGGAGTCCGTCATTGATCACAGAGACATTCCATAAGGCGGACGGAAACCGGCCGAAGCTCCCGATCACCAGCTCGTTCGTCCCATCGGCATCGATCGTGCCACCGTTCAGAATCGAAAGGCTGGTGCCGGAACTTGAAGCCGAGATCACGCCAGCTCCCGATATGGTTTGCTCGTTGTCGAGGAACCCGCCGATCTTCAGGCTCCTAACGGCATTGTTGATGGAGTCAGACAGAACAACCGACCCCGTCCCGTTGAGCATGACGTTGCCATCAATCTGCAAGGTGGTGAGCGAGCCGATTGATGCCAACGTGATGGTTCCGCTGTTGGTCACGTTGCCGCTGATCAGTCCGGACGCTCCGTCGAAGATGGTGGGCTGAGGGCCTGCGGCAGGAATAAAGATGTCCTGCCCCGCGACGGGCGCGCCCGGGGTGGTCCAGTTCGCGTCGTTGTTCCAATTGTTGGGGTCGCCAGCGACCGTACTGGTCCAGGTCTTTTCTCCGACCACCGGAATCATGAACTGGCCGGAGGCATTTCCGAATCCGTCACCGACCCCGCCGGTGATAAAGTCCAGTCCGACCGCAGTCTCGGTGATCGTCAGCGACGCCAATTGCGCATTGACTTGATCCAGGCTGCCGCTGAGGGTGAGGTGGTTGGTCCCGCTGCCGATGACCGGGCTTCCGCCGAAGGTCGCGGACAGCAGCCCGTTGACGTCGGACAAGATCACCACGAAAACCTCGCCCGCGGTGTTGCCGGTTTCGGACACTTTCATGAGGGGCACTGGCGTCGCGAGTCCCGCAGGGGCCCTGACGTCCGAAGGTGTCGTGATCGTTGGCGCCCCGTTCACGGTGACATCGACCAGGACAACCGGAGCGCTCTCGCCGTTGCTGTTGCTGGCCAGCATGAACAGCAGATCGGGAGCCGTTGACGTGTTGGTCTCGGTCAGGGTCGTCAGGTCGGCGTTGACCTGGTCGAGAGTCCCGGAGATGGTCAGCGTGTTGGCGCCGCTGTTGACGATGGTACCGCCGCCGCCGGCGACCAGCGTCGAAGCCGACAGCGCGCCGTTGCCGGCCGAGATTGAGATCGAAAACGTCTCGCCTGCGGTCGTCGGGCTCTCCGCAAGTTTGATGCCGAGAGACCCCGGCTGATTGACGCCCAGTATGGCGGCAGAGGGCGCGACGATCGCGAACGGCACATTGCTGCTGGGCGTGACCGTGACCGCGATCTTGTGGTCGTCGCTGCCGCCGCGCCCGTCGCTGGTAGCGACGTCGATCTGGTCCGGGCCCTCGCTGTTGCTGAGGAAGGACAGGGTGCCGAGCGCGGCGTTGACCTGACCCAGGCCGCCGCTGATCGTCAGTTGCTGGGTGCCGCTCCCCGTGACGATGGCGCCGCCGCTGGCGCCGTTGACGAAGGCCGACAACAGCCCGGCCGTGTCGGTCAACACGACGGTGATATTTTCCCCCGGGCCGCTCAGGGCGTCGGGATCAGCCACGCTGATCTGATCGGCGCCGGTGAACGCGAACGGAGCGCCCCTGGGTACGATCTCGCTTGCCGGCACCGTCGTCAACGGCGGCTGGTTCGCCACCACGCTGACCGCGATCTTGTGATCGTCACTGCCGCCGCGCCCATCACTGGTCGCGACGTCGATCTGGTCGGGGCCGCCGCTGTTGCTGAGGAAGGACAGCGTGCCGAGCGCGGCGTTGACCTGACCCAGGCCGCCGCTGATCGTCAGTTGCTGAGTGCCGCTGCCGGTGACGATGGCGCCACCGCTGGCGCCGTTGACGAACGCCGACAGCAGTCCAGCCGTGTCGGTCAACACGACGGTGATGTTTTCACCCGGGCCGCTCAGGGCGTCGGGATCCGCAACGCTGATCTGATCGGCGCCGGTAAAGGCCAACGGCGTGCCCTTGGACGCGATCTCGCTCGCCGGCGCGGTCGTGACCGGTGGGAGGTTGGCGACCACGCTGACGGCGATCTTGTGGTCGTCACTGCCGCCACGCCCGTCGCTGGTGGCGACATCGATCTGGTCCGGTCCCACCGTGTTGCCGAGGAAAGACAACGTGCCGAGCGCGGCGTTGACCTGACCCAGGCCACCACTGATCGTCAGCTGCTGGGTACCGTTCCCGGTCAGGATGGCGCCACCGCTGGCGCCGTTGACGAAGGCCGACAAAAGTCCAGTCGTGTCGGTCAGCACGACGGTGATGTTTTCCCCCGGGCCGCTCAGGGCGTCGGGATCTGCAACGCTGATCTGATCGGCGCCCGTAAAGGCCAACGGGGTACCCTTGGAGGCGACCTCGCTCGCCGGCGCGGTCGTGACCGGTGGGAGGTTGGCGACCACGCTGACGGCGATCTTGTGGTCGTCGCTGCCGCCACGGCCGTCGCTAGTGGCGACGTCGATCTGGTCCGGGCCCACGCTGTTGCTCAGGAAGGAGAGCGTGCCGAGTGCGGCATTGACCTGACCCAGGCCGCCACTGATCGACAGTTGCTGGGTACCATTCCCGGTCAGGATGGCGCCACCGCTGGCGCCGTTGACGAAAGCCGACAGTAGGCCAGTGGTGTCGGTCAGGACGACCGTGATAGTTTCACCCGGACCGCTCAGCGCGTCGAAGTCTGCAACGCTGATCAAATTGGCGCCGCTGAACGCGAACGGCGTGCCCTTGGACGCAATCTCGTTTGCCGGCGCAGTCGTTACCGGCGGGGCGTTGTCGATGGTGAATTTGAGTGTGGAATTGATTGTCCCGCCACGGCCGTCGCTGACGGTGAACGTGAACGTGTCGATTGGTTGCGACCCGGACGCCGCTCCCGAAATCGCGTCGGATATGTCGGCCGAATAGCTGTAGGAGCCGTCGGCGTTGAGCGTGAGATGACCATATTTGCCGGCCGTGGAGACGCCGAGCGCGCCGCCGCTGATCGCCGAGATTGCAAGGCTGAATCCGCTCAAATCCGAATCGCCCGCGAGCGCTCCTGTTCCGGCCGTTCCGGCCGTGCCAGTCTTCACGCCACCCGCGACGACGGACGCGGTTTCGGTGACGACGGTCGGCAGCGGCTCGAAGATCACGGCGCCAGACGCGATGCCGCCAGTGTAGCCCTGCAGCGTGATGGTGCTCGTCGGGCTGAGCGTGATTACGGTGCTGCCGCTGCTCGCATTCGTGTCAGCCGCAAGCGCCACCGCGTCGAAAGAAGGACTGAAGCCTCGGAAGTCGAGCAGGAAATTTGTCGCTGTGATGCCCGAAAGCGTAACATTGCCCGAGGTCGGCGTCATGACGAGCGTGTCGGGGTCCGGCGCGAAGGTCACCCGATAACTACCGCCCCCTGCGACGAACGTGTCGTTGGTGTCGAGGTCGAAGGTGGTGAACCCGCTGATGGTGTTGGTCGTCGGCGAGCCGTCGATGGTCATGGTGTTCGACGCCGTGTCGACCGTGGCGGTTCCGGTGCTGCCTAGTTGCAGCACCAGCCGCGACGCGCCGTCGCCGATGAACGTGTTGCCGGAGAAGGCGAGGTTTCCGCCAACGCCGCCGTCCAGCGTGCCGGGGAGGAAGAAACCGGCGGGTCCGATGGTGGCGACGCGCAGATTGAGCAGCAGCAGGTCGCTGCCGCTGAGCTGCGTATCGCCGGGAATGCCGGATCCGACTGTGACGACATTGTTGGTGAATGTGATCGACCCGGCGCCGTCGCTTCCCGCGGCCCCGTTCAGACCAGGAGCCGGTCCGGCATTGCCGCCCAACCCGCCCTTGCCGCCCTGACTGCCATCCGCGTTAAGGGTGAACTGCACACTCGGCGCGGTGAGCGTATCGCCGGACACCGTGGCCGAAGCGCCGCCGCCGGCCCCGCCGGCGCCACCATTCCCGTTCGCTCCGAAGCCCGTGGGCGGTGATCCGACTGTGCCGAGATTGCCGCCATTGCCGCCGTTGCCGCCCGATCCGCCGAATCCGCCGGTGGGTTTCTCGGTGACGAAGATCGCCGAATCGTTGAAGGCCGTGGCACCGGAGAACGTGGCCTCCGCCGCCGCGCCCGCGCCAGCCTGCGCGCCGTCGGCGCCATTGCCCGCAGAGAGGCTGCCGCTGCCGCCGGATCCCCCGAAGCCGCCCTGGCCGCCCTTGCCGCCGTTCGAGATGAGCTGGATCTGGAGATCGGACGTGGCGTAGCTGGTCATCGCGGTCAGGTCGGCGTTCGCGACCTCGCCAATGCCGCCCGCACCGCCGATCGCGCCATCGCTTCCCCGGCTGTCCTGCGAGCCGTTCACCCCGGTGACGACGGTGATGCCAAGCCCGCCTCGACCGCCGGCGCCGCCGACACCGCCGCTGTCGCCGCCCGCCGATCCGATGATGGCGGCATCGACGCTCATGGTGATCGCGACAAACCCGACATAGGGGGTCGCCGCGGAGCCAAAGATATCATGGTCCATCGTGACAAGCGCCGCGCCGCCTTTGCCGCCGACGCCGCCCTGCAGCGCTGGCGTCATCGCCGTCGCGTTGGCACCGCCCGCGCCCGCGCCGCCATTGCCGGCGGTTGCCGTGGGGAAGACGCGGTTGAGACTGGGCTCGAGTGAAAAATCGGTGTTGCTGAAGGGCGGGAGCAACTCGGTGGCGTTTCCGCCGTCGCCCCCGTCGATGGTGCCGCCGGCCGAACCGGCCGCGCCGTTCGTGCCGGTGAGTTGAGCGTCGAACGCGGTAAAGTCCACACTCATCACGAACTCCAATCGTTGCGCGTTGGGTGTCATGCCTGCAGAACCGACGTTCCTGGAATACAGCGAGCGTCTTGATTAGACGATCCCAGTATCGGAATTTCATTTATTCCAAATTGCGATTATAGTTGATGGTTTGGGACGCAGAGTCGGGTTGAGTAATGGATAAGTTGAGAGCTATCAGGTTTTTCTGCCGCGCCGTCGAAACCAATTCTTTCACTGCAGCAGCGCGTGCGCTCGGCGTTCCTCAGTCAGTTGTGAGCAAGGGAATTTCAGCTCTTGAGTCCGAACTGCAATTCAATTTGTTCAATCGATCGACCCGTCAACTCGCTCTCACAGAGGCCGGCGCTTCGTACTACGAAGCCTGCTTCCAGATGATGTTCGAGATGGACGAAGCGGAGACGCGCGCGCGACACGGCTCGGTCGCGCCAAGCGGAAATCTCAAGATTGGCTTGCACCCGGCTCTGCAATGGATCGTTTGCAACAGAATCGGCGAATTCCTCACCGCCCATGCCGGCGTGAACGCCGAGATATCGCACACGAATTCTCCGACGGCCTTGCTTGAGCAGGGGCTTGATGTGCTATTGCGTGTCGGCGGCCTGCAAGATTCCAGCTTCGTGGCCCGTAAGCTGGGATCCGTCAATCTTCGGGTTTACACGTCGCCGGGCTATCTTCGCGCCATGGGAAAGCTTCAACATCCGCGCGATCTGACGCGCTGTTGCGCGATCATTCCTGGCCGGCTGGACGAAGAGTCGTTTGCCAGTTGGTCGTTTTCAAATGGAAAGGAAAAGCAAATCATCAACGTACCGGCACGGCTAGTGCTGCGTGAGGGCGTTGGGCTGGCGGTATCCGTCATCCAGGGTTTCGGCGTGGTGAGAATGTACGATATCGCAGCACGCCCTTTCGTAGAGAATAGCCAATTGGAACCAATTCTGCAGCAATGGTCTTGTGGGCGTGAGCCCGTTTTGGCGGTCATACCGAGTCGCCGCAAAGTGCCGGCAAAGGTTCGCGCCTTTATCGACTTCATTGGGCCGCTGCTAAGGTGAGATTTCAGCGGAGACGACTTGGCCCGTTCTGATGTTGCAGTACCACCCTGCCATTGATTGCGAGCTTGCTCGGATGAGGCGTTTTACTCCGGAGGGTGAGCCGTAAGCGCTATTCTACCATGCTCCATTCACCATATCGTTTCTGCGCAGGAACGAGGCGGCCGTCGCGGTCTTAAAGTGCCCTAATTCATATGCCGTTATGATATTTGGCTCGTATCTCCTTTGGGGAAGTCGGAGCTATTTCAAATTCTATATTCCCGCTGCTGTCGGAAGGGAAACTTGGTAATCGGCTGCTTCTGGCGCAAAGCTGCCGCTCACGGGCATTTCCGTTCTTGCGGTGCCGGGTCAACGGTGTACGCAAACAGGCGTTAAATCTCTCTGCTGGGGGTTCAATTGCAAGGTCTCACAGTTCTTCCCCAAAAGCTTCCGCCAAGTCGGTTGCCGAGTTCGAGACGTTCGTGTCGGTTGCTTGTTTGCGGCCTGGGTTTGCTGATGTCGCTGAGCGTACAGCAGTACACGATTGGAAATTCGCGGCGCGTGTCGAATGGTTGAATGGACACTAGGATTCGAACCAAGACTCGCATCGCTGATCAAAAACCACTGGCCTGCAGCGCTTTCCTTTCCAGCCCCGGCGGTCGTGTCGGCGCACTGTGGACCATACCTGTGGACCATTCAAGCCGCGGCGGGACCAAAGCCACCTCGGATGGCTAGGGCCGGCGAGGGAGCTCCATCTTACCGGAGCTGGTAGATGATCGAGCTGTCCTGATGTCGCGTTCGGGTGACCCCAGCGGGCGGCTCGCGAGCGTCCCATATGCCTCCCGACGACGGCTTCGCCAAACACACCCGTTAGCCGCGGCAAGCTCCTGGCGCGAAGCTACCGTTCGGAAAAAATGTTGCCTCACTCATAACCTTTGAAGAATGGCGCCATGATTGCGATAAAAGAGCGTGTCTGGACCGATCTAGCAGCGCCAGTGATTGCCGCTTGGTGACATGAACGGCATCACCCGGAGCTTGTGGTACCCACGTCGATGTAATTCGCCGACCATGGCAAGTACACGAACTGCGCGACGGACGTGAGGCCCAGGGTGTTGTGTCATTGCCAGCGATTCATTCCTTCAATTCGGAACCGCAGCTCTCATCAGGAGGCTCGGTCTATCATCGGGTGACAGGAACACTTGCCAGGCGGCTTCGAAATCGGCGCGGGCTTCCGCAAAGCTGGCCGAGGTGTCGCTGTTGTGCCGGCCTTCTATACCGACCTTACTCGGCCCTTTCCGAGACGCCATTTGCAAGGCGGCGGGTAGATCTTGCGTCCCGGTTGGGCCGGCTGCGTGCGCGACTTTTGGGCTATGGTTGGATGTTCACCCGGCATATCCGGCAGGCGAATGAGGACTGCGATTTCGACTTACTCGAAACCGGTTTTGGCGTGCCGGCACTCAATTGAGCGGCGGTTCGCCCTGGCCGCGCGCTGCCATGGCCGGTCCGCGAATGCAGCCGAGGCGTGATGAGGTAACGCAATGTAAGGCCTCGAATCCCCTCGTGCCGGCCATCAATACCCAAGCCCGACCGGGGGCGCCCTGCTGGCGTAGAAAGGCGAAGCTCCGGCAGAATGACTGCATTGAATAGTAAGATAATATGACTAGTCGTGACCTGCTTTCCGTGAAATAGTGGCTCTATCGCCACCAATGGGCGATTGGAAGGTGCCATAGCACCCTTACCGTGGTGCGGGGCCCCGAACAAACAGTCTAGGGAGACGTGCCTCATGTCCTACAAAGCCCTTTGTGCAACTACCGCCCTGGTCGCCTCGCTGCTCTCGCTGCCAGCTGGCGCCGCTCAACTCACCATCGGCTTCTCCCAGATCGGATCGGAATCCGGCTGGCGGGCCGCCGAGACTTCGGTCTCGAAACAGGAGGCGGCCAAGCGGCAGGTCACTTTCAAGATCGCCGATGCCCAGCAGAAGCAGGAGAATCAGATCAAGGCGATCCGCTCCTTCATCGCGCAAGGGGTCGACGCCATCTTCCTCGCCCCGGTCGTCGCGAGCGGCTGGGAAGGTGTGCTGAAGGAAGCCAAGGAAGCCAAGATCCCGGTGGTGCTGCTCGATCGCGATATCGATCCGTCCGGCAAGGATCTTTATCTGACGGCTGTCACCTCGGACAGCGTGCACGAGGGCGCGGTCGCCGGCGAATGGCTGGCGAAGACGGTCGGCGACAAGTCGTGCAACGTCGTCGAACTGCAGGGCACGGTCGGCGCAAGCGTCGCTACCAACCGCAAGAAGGGTTTTGACAGCGTCGTCGCCAAGCATGCGAACCTCAAGGTCGTGCGCAGCCAGACCGGCGACTTTACCCGCGCCAAGGGCAAGGAGGTGATGGAAAGTTTCATCAAGGCCGAGAATGGCGGCAAGTCGATCTGCGCGGTATACGCCCATAACGACGACATGATGGTGGGCGCGATCCAGGCGATGAAGGAAGCCGGGCTGAAGCCGGGCAAGGATGTTTTGACCGTCTCGATCGATGCGGTGCCGGACATCTTCAAGGCGATGGCCGCGGGCGAGGCCAACGCCACGGTCGAACTCACGCCGAACATGGCTGGTCCAGCGCTCGATACGATCATCGCCTACAAGGAAAAGGGCGCGGTACCGCCGAAATGGATCCAGACCGAATCGAAGCTCTATACGGCGGCCGACGATCCGCAGAAAATCTACGAGAGCAAGAAGGGTCTCGGCTACTGACCGAGTAACGCCGCTGCACCCGCCGTCACAGGCCTGCCGGTGCAATTCCTTGCGACCGAACCCCTCTCCGGTGAACATGCCGTGCGTCCGCCTCTGAGCGGACGCACGCAGGAGCAATGACGCTATGGACAGAGGTTCCGGCCCTGCGCCAGCTCTTCTCGAGGTGCGCGAACTCAGCAAGAGCTTCGGCGCGCTCTGCGCATTGCAGGACGTCGATTTTACCCTTCGCGCCGGCGAAATCCACGCCTTGCTGGGGGAAAATGGCGCCGGCAAATCCACCCTTATCAAGGTGGTCACCGGCGTATTCGCGCGCGATGCGGGCGTTGTTCGGCTCGGCGGCGTCGATATCGCTCCACGCTCGGCCAAGGCCGCTCTCGATGCGGGTATCGCCACCGTCTACCAGGAGGTCAACCTTCTGCCGAACCTTTCGGTAGCACAGAATCTGTATCTTGGTCGCCAGCCGACGCGCTTCGGCCTGGTTCAGCAAAACGAGATGCGCCGGCGCGCGCGGGATCTGCTGGCGGAGTTCGGCCTTCACATCGATGTTGCCGCGCCGCTTGCCGACTACTCCGTCGCGATACAACAACTGGTCGCGATCGCCCGCGCTGTCGATCTGTCGGCGCGCGTGCTGATCCTTGACGAACCTACCTCCAGCCTTGATCGCAACGAAGTCGAGATCTTGTTCCGCGTGATGCGCCAACTCGCCGGGCGTGGAATCGGTATCGTCTTCGTCAGCCATTTTCTCGACCAGGTATACGAGATATCCGACCGCGTCACCGTGCTGCGCAACGGGCGCCTGATCGGCGAGCGGGAGACCGGCTCTCTGCCGCGCCTCGAACTGATCCGCATGATGCTGGGCCGGGAACTCGCCGAGACCACCAGCGAACGCGCCGCCGCCAACCCGCACGAAGCGCGCGACGCCTGCGCCAGTTTCGAGGGCTACGGCAAGGTCGGTTATGTCGCCCCGTTCGATCTCGAACTCCGCCACGGCGAAGTGGTAGGCCTCGCCGGACTGCTCGGCTCAGGTCGAACCGAGACGGCACGGCTGGTGTTCGGCGTCGAACGTGCCGATTCCGGGCTGGCCAGGGTCGAGGGCGCGCCGGTGCGACTGAAGTCGCCGCGCGACGCGGTGCGGCACGGCTTTGGCTATTGCTCCGAGGAACGCAAGACCGAGGGCATTGTTGCCGAGCTCTCCGTGCGCGAGAACATCGTGCTGGCGCTGCAGGCCAAGCGTGGTCTGCTTCGGCCGCTCTCGCGCGGCGAGCAGGACGAGATCGCCACGCGTTTCATCAAGCTCCTGGACATCCGGCCGCCGCAACCGGAACGGCCGATAGGGCTGTTGTCAGGCGGCAACCAGCAGAAGGTGCTGCTGGCGCGCTGGCTTGCCACCGCGCCGCGCCTCCTGGTGCTCGACGAGCCGACGCGTGGCATCGATGTCGGCGCCCATGCCGAAATCATCCGCCTGATCCGGGACCTCTGCCGGGAGGGACTGGCGTTGCTGGTGATCTCTTCCGAACTCGACGAGATCGTTACCTATTCGGATCGGGTCGTCGTGCTGCGCGACCGCGCCCACGTCGAAGAGCTGCGCGGGGATGCGATCGACGTATCCCGGATCCTCTCGGCGATCGCAGCCGTCGGTCCTGCGTCCGTGCGGGAGGGGCTGACATGATGCCTCGCTTGCCACGCCGCGGCCTTGCCCAGGTCGTCGCGCTCGTCGTTATTCTCCTGCTCGACCGCGCGGTCTCGCCGCAATTCTTCGACCTGCGCCTGCAGGATGGCCGGCTGTTCGGCAGCCTCGTCGATGTCCTGAACCGGGGCGCGCCGGTGGCGCTATTATCGCTCGGGATGGTCCTGGTGATCGCCACGCGCGGCATCGATCTGTCGGTAGGGGCGGTGATGGCGATCTCGGGCGCGATCGCCGCGAGCCTTGCCGACAGCCACGGGCTGCCGCTGGTCTTGGCCGCCGCTCTCGGCGCCGGGCTGGTCTGCGGCATCTGGAACGGTATTCTCGTCGCCGTCTTCGGGATTCAGCCGATCATCGCCACCCTCATCCTGATGGTTGCGGGCAGGGGAATTGCCCAGCTCATCACGGAAGGGCGCATCGTGACCTTCACCTCGCCCGATCTGGTCTGGCTCGGAAATGGCAATGTTCTCGGTCTGCCCGTGCCGGTGGTCATCATCACCGTCATGCTGATCCTCACCGGCGCGGTCGTGCGCTGGTCGGCGCTCGGGCTGCTGATCGAAGCCACCGGCGGCAATGCCCGCGCCAGTGAACTCGCCGGCATTGGAACGCGCGCGATGATTCTTGCCGTCTATTCCTGGTGCGGGCTGTGCGCGGCCCTCGCTGGCGCGATCGCCGCGGCCGATATCATGGGCGCGGACGCCAACAATGCCGGCCTCTGGCTCGAGCTCGATGCGATCCTTGCGGTGGTGATCGGCGGCACCTCGCTGTTCGGCGGCCGCTTCAGCCTGGTGCTGGCGGTGAGCGGCGCGCTGATCATCCAGGCGATGAACACCGGCATCCTGCTGTCCGGCTATCCGCCTGAACTCAATCTCGTGCTGAAGGCGGCGGTGGTGCTCGCGGTGCTGTTACTGCAGTCGCCGCGTCTTGCCGGCATCGTCGGCTTTGCCGCGCGCTTACGGGGCGCAAAGGCATGAGACGCTTGCCCCCCGCCGTCATCACGGCCATCGTGCTCGTCGCGGGTTTTGCGATATGCGCGATGCAGTTTCCCAACATCGCATCAACCCGTGTTGTCGCCAATCTTCTCACCGACAATGCATTTCTCGGCATCGTCGCGATCGGCATGACGTTCGTCATCATTTCCGGCGGAATAGATCTCTCGGTCGGCTCGGTGATCGGATTCACCACCGTGTTCGTCGCACTCGCCATCGAGCGGCTGGGCGTTCCCCCCTTGCTGGCCTTTGCCGCGATCCTTCTCGTTTGCGCCGCTTTCGGGGCGGCCATGGGCGGAATCATTCACTTCTTCGACCTTCCGCCCTTCATCGTGACGCTCGCCGGCATGTTTCTCGCCCGCGGCGCCAGCTTCCTGATGTCGACGGAATCGATTCCCATCGCCGCGCCGATGTATTCGTCGGTCTCGGATTTCGCGTTACGACTGCCTGGCGGCGGGCGATTGACGGTGATCGCGCTGATCATGCTGGTCATCGTTGCGTCAGGTGCGCTGCTGCTGCGGCTCACGCGCTTCGGAACCAACGTCTATGCGCTCGGCGGCAGCCGGGTCACCACGGAACTGATGGGCATTCCGGTCGGCGCGATGACGGTGCGGATCTACATGCTCTCGAGCGTGCTGTCGGGGCTCGCCGGCATTGTCTTCTCGTTCTATACCGCAGCCGGCTATTCGCTTTCGGCGGTGGGCGTGGAGCTCGACACCATCGCCGCGGTCGTGATCGGGGGCACGCTCCTCACCGGCGGCCAGGGTTCGGTGATCGGTACGTTTCTCGGCGTCCTGATCCAGGGGCTGATCCAGACCTACATCACTTTCGACGGGACACTCTCGAGCTGGTGGACAAAGATCGTGACCGGCGTCCTGCTGTTCGCCTTCATCGCCCTGCAGCAGGCCATGATCGCCTTTGCCCGTCGCCCGACGCTGAGCAAGGCAGGAGAAAGGCCATGACATCGCGCCTTGTCGTCATCCCCACCCGACGCGCCCATTCCAATCATGAGGAAGTGGCCCGCAGCATCGGAATCGACATCATCGCCGGCCGCTATGCCGAGGGGACGCGGCTGCCCGGCGACGCCGAACTCATCGCGATGTTCGGAGTATCGCGCCCGGTGCTCCGGGAAAGCGTGAAGACGCTGGTTGCCAAAGGGCTGCTTACGACCAAGGCGCGGGTCGGCACGGTGGTGCGCGAACGAGGCGACTGGAACATGTTCGATGCCGACGTGCTGGCCTGGCACCTCGACGCCGGCATCGACAAGCTCTTCCTCAGCGACCTCGCGGAAATTCGTCTTGCAGTCGAGCCCCGCGCGGCGGCGCTGGCCGCGTCGCGCCGCTCGGACGCCGATATCGAGGAACTGCGGCGCGGCATGGTGCGGATGCGGGCCGAAACCTCGGACTCCGTCGGGTTCGCCGACGCCGATCTCGCGCTGCATGTCGCCGTCGCCAATGCGTCGGGCAATCCGTTCATGCGCTCGATCGGGAATGTGATCGAGGCGGCGCTGCGGGCGTCATTCCTGCTTAGCGCGCCGGTGAAGCCGCAGGACCGGGAGACCGTACTTCTCTGGCACCAGCGCATAGTCGACGCGATCGCGGCTGGCGACTCCGAGGCGGCGTCGGCCGCGATGATCGAGGTGATTCACAACGGTCGGCGGCGCCACGTGCAATCAGAACAGATGGATCCGGCATGAGTAACGATAGATCGAGAAAGCCGCTGCGCAGTCGTGCCTGGTTCGGCCGGCAGGACAAGATGGGCTTCTATTACCGCTCTTTCCTCAAGAACAGCGGCACGCCGCAGGATCGCTTCGACGGCCGGCCGGTGATCGGTATCTGCAACACATGGTCGGAACTCACGCCCTGTAACGCGCATTTCCGCATCATCGCAGAGCATGTGCGCGCAGGTGTACTCGATGCCGGCGGCTATCCCCTCGAATTCCCCGTCTCTTCGCTCGGGGAGGTGACGATGCGGCCGACCGCCATGCTGTTCCGCAATCTCGCCTCGATGGACGTCGAGGAGGCGATCCGAGCCCATCCGCTGGACGGAGTGGTGCTGCTGATGGGCTGCGACAAAACCACGCCGGCGCTGCTGATGGGCGCGGCCTCGGCCGATCTGCCGACCATCGGCGTATCCGGCGGCCCGCAGCTGCGCGGCGTCTATCGCGGCCAGATCATCGGTTCCGGCACCAACATCATCTCGATGAGCGAGCAGCTTCGCGCCGGCGAGATCACGCTCGAGGCGTTTCACGAGGCGGAAGCCGGCATGAACCGGTCGGCCGGCAGCTGCATGACCATGGGCACGGCCTCGACCATGGCCTCGATGGTGGAGGCGCTCGGCATCGGCCTGCCGGAAAACGCCGCGATCCCCGCCGCGGACGCGCGGCGCAATTTGCTCGCCCGCATGGCCGGCCGGCGGATCGTCGAGATGGTCCACGAGGATCTCAAGCCCTCCAATATCCTCACCCGCGCCGCCTTCGAGAACGCCATTCGCACGCTGGCCGCTATCGGGGGCTCGACCAACGCGGTGGTGCACCTGCTCGCCATAGCCGGGCGCGTCGGGGTCGATCTGACGCTGGCCGATTTCGACAGGCTGTGCCGCGACGTGCACTGCGTCGTCGATCTCATGCCCTCGGGCCGCTTCCTGATGGAGGACTTTTACTATGCCGGCGGCCTGCCGGCGGTGCTGCGCGCGCTCGGTGAGCGCGAGCTGCTGCACAAGGACGCTCCCACCGTGAACGGCCATACGCTGTGGGAAAACGTTGCCGACGCGCCCTGCTGGAACACGGAGGTCATCACTTCCTTCGAAACGCCGTTCAAGGCGGAGGCGGGCATCGCAATCCTTACCGGGAACCTCACGCCCAACGGGGCGGTCATCAAGCCGTCGGCGGCCTCGCCCGAACTGATGCACCACACCGGCCGTGCCGTCGTGTTCGAGAGCGTGGAGGAAATGCATCACGCGGTCGACGACGAGAGCCTTGATATCGATGCCTCCTGCATCATGGTGCTGAAGAACTGCGGCCCGAAGGGCTATCCGGGGATGGCCGAGGTCGGCAACATGCCGCTGCCCGCCAAGCTGTTGCGCCAGGGCGTGCGCGACATGATCCGGATCTCCGATGCCCGGATGTCCGGCACCGCCTACGGCACCGTGGTACTGCACATCGCACCGGAGGCGACGATCGGGGGGCCGATCGCGCTGGTCAGGAACGGTGACCTCATCACCCTCGACGTGTCCGCACGTTCGCTGCACCTGCACGTGAGCGACGCGGATCTGGCCGATCGCCGCGCCGCCTGGGTGGCGCCGCCGCCGCACGCCACGCGGGGCTATCAGAGAATGTATCTCGATCACGTGATGCAGGCCGACCGCGGCGTCGATTTCGATTTCCTGGTCGGTCGCAGCGGATCTGCCGTGCCGCGCGACAATCATTGAGGGTGACGCATGAACAATTCGGCTGTCCGACCCTATAAAGGCGTCTTCCCGGTCGTTCCAACCGTGTTCGACGCTGATGGCCGCCTCGATCTCGAAGGACAGAAGCGCGCCGTCGATTTCATGATCGCTGCCGGCTCGCAGGGACTGTGCATCCTTGCTAACTTTTCCGAGCAATTCGTGCTCTCCGACGAGGAGCGCGACGTGGTGATGACGGCGGTCATGGAGCACGTTGCCGGAAGGGTGCCGGTCATCGTCACCACGACGCATTTCTCGACCTTCATCTGCGCCGAACGCTCGCGCCGCGCGCAGGAGCGGGGCGCTGCCATGGTGATGGTGATGCCGCCCTATCACGGCGCCACTTTCCGGGTGCCGGAGGCGGCGATCTACGAATTCTACCGCGGCGTCTCCGACGCCGTCTCGATCCCGATCATGGTGCAGGACGCGCCGGTCGCCGGCACGCCGCTCTCCGTGCCTTTCCTCGCCCGCATGGCGAGGGAAATCGAGCGGCTCGCTTATTTCAAGATCGAGGTGCCGCAGGCCGCCGCCAAGCTGCGGGCGCTGATCGAGGCGGGCGGTGAGGCCATCGAGGGCCCCTGGGACGGCGAGGAGGCGATCACGTTGATGGCCGACCTCGACGCCGGCGCGACCGGCGCTATGACCGGCGGCGGCTATCCGGACGGCATCCGCCAGATCGTCGATCCCTATTTCGCCGGCCACCGCGACACGGCGATGGAGGCCTACCAGCGCTGGCTGCCGCTGATCAATTATGAGAACCGGCAGTGCGGGCCGGCCGCATGCAAGGTGCTGATGAAGGAGGGCGGTGTCATCGCCCACGACACGATGCGCGCGCCGCAACCGGCCATGCATCGGGTGACGCGGGCCGGGCTGATCGAAATCGCGCGGCGGCTCGATCCCGTCGTCCTGCGCTGGGGGCGCTGACGATGAACCCGATCCGGATCGCCATTGTCGGTTTTGGCAAGATCGCGCGCGACCAGCATGTTCCGGCCATCGCGGCGACGGACGGCGTGACGCTTGCGGCGGTCGCGAGCCGCAACGCTTCGCTGGCGGATGTGCCGCATTTCGCGACGATCGAGCAACTGCTGCGCGATGGGGCGGCGATTGATGCCGTTGCACTTTGCACGCCACCGCAGGTTCGTCGCGCCCAGGCCGCGGCCGCGCTCAAGGCCGGCAAGCATGTGATGCTGGAGAAGCCGCCCGGCGCGAGCGTCAGCGAACTCGATTCCTTGATCGCACAGGCCGCGCGCGCCGGCCGCACACTGTTCGCGACATGGCATTCGCGGTTTGCACCCGCGGTCGAGCCGGCCCGGAGCTGGCTCGCGCCGCGCCGGATCAGTTCCGTGAGCATCAGCTGGAAGGAGGACGTCCGCGTCTGGCATCCGGGGCAAGGCTGGATTTGGGAGCCGGGCGGGCTCGGCGTTTTCGACCCCGGCATCAATGCGCTGTCGATTCTGACCCGCATCCTACCGCAGCCGCTGTTTGTGATCGCGGCCGAGCTTTGCTTCCCCGCCAATCGCGAGGCGCCCATTGCAGCGCATCTCTCGATGACCGATGCCGGCGGCTTGCCGATCACGGCCGAATTCGACTTCCGGCAGACCGGTCCGCAGAGCTGGGACATTCTGATCGAAACGGATGGCGGGCCGCTGCGGCTTTCCCGCGGTGGCGCTCGTCTGGTCGCCGGCGTCGAGGTCCTGGTGGATGCCGTGGAGGCGGAATATCGCGGGCTTTATCGCCGCTTTGCCGAATTGACCGCGACCGGGGCCAGCGACGTCGACCTGACGCCGCTCCGCCTCGTCGCCGATGCCTTCATGCTGGGGCGGCGCCGGATCGTCGCAGCGTTCGAAGAATGACCATGCTTGACCCCGCGCCGGCGATTGCAAGGGAGGTGTTCGGCATCATGCCGGATGGCCGGCCGGTCGAACGCGTTTCGCTCCGCGCGGCAGGGGGCTTCGAAGCGCGGATCATTGCCTACGGCGCGGCGCTGCAGTCGCTGATCGTGCCTGACGCGGAGGGACGCTGCGATGACGTCGTGCTCGGGCATGACGGTCTCGAAGGCTATCTCGGCAGGCGAAACTTCTTCGGCGCGACCGTCGGACGCTACGCCAATCGGATCGCCAATGCCCGTTTCGTGCTCGATGGCGAAACAATACGGCTCCCCGCCAACGACGGTGCCCATGCGCTTCACGGCGGGCCAGACGGCTTCGACCGGCAGATCTGGCAGATTGCCGAGATCGAAGGCGGCGCCGAGCCGTCGGTGACGTTCGCCCATGTGAGCGCCGACGGCGAGCAGGGGTATCCAGCCCGGCTGGACGTTCGCGTCACCTATCGCCTGACGGGTCCGGCCGAACTGTCGCTCGGCTTCTCGGCTCGCGCGGACCGTCCGACGATTGTCAATCTGACCAATCACAGCTTCTTCAATCTCGAGGGTGCCGGATCGGGTGCGGACATCCTGGAGCACCGGCTGACGGTCGCCGCCGATCGCTTTCTCGCGATTGATCCTGGCGCGATTCCGCTGCCGGAGCCACCGCGGGCCGTTGGGGGCACGCCGTTCGATTTTCGCACGGCTTGCGCGGTCGGGGCGCGGATCCGCCGCGACGACGTGCAACTGCGGCACGGCAAAGGCTACGATCACAATTTCTGCCTCGGTGCCGTGCATGAACCGCGATTTGCAGCCCGGCTCGAGGCCCCGCGATCCGGACGAACCCTCGAACTCCTGACCGATCAGCCCGGCCTTCAGGTCTATTCGGGAAACTATCTCGACGGCTCGATATCAGGAAAGCACGGACGACTGTACCGTCAGTCGGATGGGATTTGCCTCGAACC
>Ga0265340_10000779_pt1 | contig 18092 bp, 18 predicted proteins | sample 4CB225metaG_FD_202082 | JGI IMG/M metagenome (GOLD analysis project Ga0265340, IMG submission 202082) | Rhizosphere microbial communities from Carex aquatilis grown in University of Washington, Seatle, WA, United States - 4-CB2-25 metaG | ecosystem: Host-associated > Plants > Roots >...
GTGTGAATATTGACCCGGACAATCCGCGGTATGTGCGACCTGGTCCGTCGGTTCAGTCAGAGGGTCAGACGACGCATCAATAGCTGTCAGATTTGACTGCGAAGCCCTGCCGCAATCCGCGGCGGGGCTTTTCTATTTGGGGCAATGCGTCGCCAGCAACGCCCCACAGGCTCCAATAGCTGTCACAGCGCCGTCGGCGGCGTCACCGTTCGCGGCCATCTGCGAGAAAGATGTGATGATAGCGTTCCAGGTTGCATCGCCTGCATGCTTGTGGATAGCGGACGTGGCGACGATCTCAACATAACGCTCGCCAAGCGAGACGAAAAGCAAAATGCCTTCGCGCCCGTCATGTGGTGACAAGATACGCGCGGCAAACTCCCTATGCGCCAGAGTTCGGGCGTGATCGCGTTTTACGCGGGCGGGCGCCACGGCCATGCGTATCGGCAGCCACTCGAAGATCAATCCAGCGAAACCGAACACGATTGCTTCGATGGTCACGCCGAAGCGCAAGCCGATATGCGGCAGGAAAAGCGCCAACGCGATGCCCGTCATCAAAGCTGCCGCCGCACCCCAAATGATCGGATAAAGCCGGTAACGATCCGATGCCGGAAGAACGACGGCAGCAATGCGCGCGTTCGTTCCGCTTTGCGCCTTGGCGATGGCGGTATGGATGCGCGCGCGATCTTCGGTGGAAAGTTTCATCACCAGCTGCCCGATGCACCGCCGCCGCCGAACGACCCACCGCCGCCCGAGAATCCACCGCCGGAAAATCCTCCTCCGCCGCCGAAGCTACCTCCGCCGAAGCCTCCACCACCCCAGCCGCCGCGGCCGCCGCGGCCGCCACCGAGGAATAGAAGTGGCCACAGAAAGCGTCCGAACACGAACCAGATGATGATCACGGCGATGATGATCGGAAACCCGCCATGGTCGTTGTTGTTGTCCTCTTCGTCGGACTGCGCGAATTGCTCTTGCTGCTGCAGGACCTTCTGCACATCTGCAGTCTGGACCCCGAAAACCTGCAAGATGGTCGCTGCGCCCGCGAGCGTCCCGGTGTCGAACGAACCTTTCTTGTAGTCGGGTAGGATCACGTTCTGGATGATCAGCTCAGATTGCGCGTCGGTGAGGTCGCCTTCAAGGCCGTATCCCACTTCGATGCGAACCTTGTGTTCGTTCGGCGCGACGATGAGCAGCACGCCATTGTTCTTGCCCTTTTGGCCGATGCCCCAGGCGCGGCCGAGCTGATAGCCGTATTGCTCGATCTGCAAGCCCTGCAGCGATTTGAGCGTGACCACGACAAGCTGGCCGTGCGTCTTGTTCTCCAGCGCCTGGCTCATCGCCGTCAGGCGCGTTTGTGCGTCAGTCGAGAGAACGCCCGCATCGTCGACCACGCGCCCGCTGAGCTTGGGGAATGCCGGGGCGGCGAGCGCGCTCACGTGGAGCGCGAACACCAACCCAACCGCGGCGATGAGAAAGCGCGCCGCCGATGTGATGCGGTTCATCTAGATGTGCCGGTCAGAACTGCACATGGGGAGCTTGCTGGGCTTGCTCGCTGATACTGAACGTCTGATAGACCTTCGCATCCGGATAGAAGATCGCTGCGATCCACTTGCTCGGAATGGTCTGCAGCGTGGTGTTATAAACCTGCACGGACGCGATGTAGTCCTGACGCGCGACGGCGATGCGGTTTTCCGTTCCTTCAAGTTGCGATTGCAGGACGAGGAAGTTCTGGTTCGATTTGAGGTCTGGATAGTTCTCGGTGATGGCGAGCAGCCGGCCCAGCGACTGACCGAGTTGTGACTGACTCTGCTCGAATTGCTGGAATGCCTTGGGATTGGACAGCACATCCGGCGGCAAGCTCATTGTCGTCTGCGTCGCTTTCGCGCGCGCTTGCGTCACGCCGATGAGAACCGTCTGCTCCTGCTTCGCATAACCCTTCACGGTGTTGACGAGGTTCGGAATGAGATCGGAGCGGCGCTGGTATTCGTTCAGCACCTGACTCCATTTCGCTTTCACATCTTCCCGCTGCGTCGGCACAGCGTTGATGCCGCAGCTAGCGAGGCCGACGGCGACGAGGATGACTGCGCCGGCGCGTTGCGCGAGGCGGGCAAGCGGATAGGTCATGAAATCAGCTCCCGGTGAATTCAGTGCCTTTAACATGGGTGGGGCGCACAAGCGTGACAAGGGGCATTCTTGGCACGTCGCGGCGCCCCTGCGATGTCTTTAAGCATTTGAAATAATTATATATTTCTCGCATTTCGCGGCGGGCGCAAATGCCGCTACAAGGGCGCAGGTTTTGAATCTGCCGGAGACGACATGCGCCTCAAGTTTTTTGCCGCCATTGCGATGACGTTGGTGCTCGTTGCATGCAGCAAGCACGATGCGCCGCGCGCGACCTACGATCTCAGCGCCACGTCGAACACGAAATTCCTGGCCGACAACAAGGCGAAGGACGGCGTGAAGACGACGCCGACGGGATTGCAGTACCGAGTCATCAAGGCAGGCAGTGGCGCAGGCGTGACGAGCGGCGGCGACATGGTCACGGTCATGTACAAGGGCTGGACGATCGACGGAAAAGTCTTCGATCAGACGCCGCCGGGCGAGACGCGTCAGTTTCCAGCGGGCCAGTTGATTCCAGGTTGGGTAGAGGCGTTGCGCATGATGCATGCGGGCGACGAATGGGAATTGGTAATCCCGTCGCAGCTCGGCTACGGCGAATCTGGAACACCGGATGGCAGCATCGCACCGAACCAGACTCTGGTGTTCGACATGACGCTGGTATCGGTTGAGCCGGCAGCGCCGCCGCAATAATGCAAAACAAGCTCGTCATTGGCGATGTGACGATCGATGGGTGCGCGCTCATCGCGCCGATGACGGGTGTTTCGGACTTGCCCTTCCGCCGCGCGGCATCGCGTTGCGGTGCCTCTTATGTCGCGACAGAAATGGTGGCTTGCGATGCATTCGCACGCGGCCGGCCCGATGTCGTGCGCCGCGCCGCGGTGGGCGAGGGCTTGCCGTTGATGGTGATCCAACTCGTCGGCCGCAATCCACAATTGCTCGCGAAAGGTGCTGCGCTCGCCGAAGTGGCAGGCGCGGACATCATCGACATCAATATGGGATGCCCGGCGAAAGAAGTAACGGGCGCGTTGTCCGGTTCTGCTCTGATGCGCGATCTCGATCTGGCTTCGCACTTGATTGAGGCGACGGTGAACGCGACGCGCAAACCCGTGACGTTGAAGATGCGCCTCGGCTGGGATGTCGCGAGCATCAATGCGCCGGAGTTGGCGGCGAGGGCGCAAACGCTCGGCGTGAAAGCCATAACAGTGCATGGCCGCACGCGGATGCAGTTCTACAAGGGCGTTGCCGATTGGCGCGCCGTGCGAGACGTGAAGTCTGCTGTAACCATTCCGGTGGTTGTGAATGGCGACATTGTCGACGGGGCGTCCGCGCGCGAAGCGCTGGCGCAGTCCGATGCCGATGCGGTGATGATCGGACGTGGCTCATATGGCCGTCCATGGATTGCGAATATGATAGATAGTGCGCTAGCGGGTAACGCGGCCTCAGAAGAGCCGCAAGGCGAAGAGCGCCTCGCCATCGTGCTCAATCATTTGCACGATACGCTGAAGTTCTATGGCGACCGCCATGGCGTGTGCGTTTTCCGCAAACATCTGGGCTGGTATGTCGAAAATTCCGCGACGCCAGCCGATGCGGCCGCGCGCCGCGCGCTGAAATCTGAGCTTTGCCGCACGGACGATCCGCGCGCATTGGAACAAGCCTTGATCGCGCTGTGGTCGCAGGTTGATCTATTACGGGCTGCGTGACGTAGTTTTGACGAGAACGGGGACTCGCCATGACCATGATCCTGACGACGAATGCGATAATCGTGGCGGCGTGCTGCGTGATGCTATGGATCATCAGCATCGCGACACGCGATCCGAGCTTCGTCGATAGCTGGTGGGCACTGGGTCTTGCACTTCTGGCCGCGACGTCGCTGCTCCAGATCGCCGATCCAGGGCCGCGCAACATCTTGCTGGCTGCGCTCTGCGTCCTCTGGGGATTGCGGTTGGGCCTTTATCTGTTGTGGCGCTGGCGCAGCAACGGCGCTGATCCGCGCTATGAAGCGATGCTCGGCAAAGCACAACGCAAGCGAGGTTGGAGTTTCGCGAAGGCTTCGCTGTTGATGGTGTTCGCGCTGCAGGCGCCGCTGCAATTCGTCGTTGGCCTGCCGGTCATGCTGGGCCAATCCGGCAGCGGCGATATTAGTATTCTCTCTTATATCGGTGCAGCGCTCGCCATCGTCGGCATCGCCTTTGAAAGCATCGGTGACTTGCAGCTGGTGCGTTTCAAGGCCGATGAAGCCAACCATGGCAAGGTTCTGGATACCGGATTGTGGCGCTATACGCGTCATCCCAATTATTTCGGCGATGCCTGCGTGTGGTGGGGCCTTTATCTGATCGCGGCGCAATCGCCCATTGGTGTATGGTCGCTGCCGGGACCGTTTCTGATTACGTTCCTGCTCACGCGCTTCAGCGGTGTGCCGACAGTTGAAGGCAGCATGCGCAAGCGCCGACCGCACTATGAAGCTTATATCAAGCGCACGTCCGGCTTCATTCCGTGGTTTCCGAAGAAAGTGTGATCGCGAGAATGAGCGTGCCGCCTTCGCGCGCGATCTCCTTAAAGCCATATTTGAGATAAAACCATACGGCGCGCGCGTTGCGCATGCCAACGCCGAGATGCGCGCCGCGCACGTTTCGCTCGCGCATAGTATCCAGCCAGCGATCGATCATGCGCTTACCCCAGCCCTTGCCTTGAAAGCGCGGCAACAGATCGATGTGCAGATGCGCCGGGTACGGCTCGTTGATGAAGCGTGGCGTGCGTTCGGGATGATGGATGAGGTGCGCGATGTGCCGATCCGGCGCGCTTTTATCTGGTGGTTCAAGATAGCGCGCACGCAAATCCGGCCACCATTCGCGCTCCATCCGCTTCTCGAACGCATAGGTATCGCGCGCGCCGATGATGTAGCCACCGACGCCTTCGCCGTCTTCGAGCACGAAACAACTTTCCGGCTCCAGCACGCCATACGGCCCGGCATAGACATGGCCGAGTATTTTCGGATCGCCATAAAGCGCGGTCGCGTCGTGTCCAGCATCGCCGGTCTTCAGACAAATATTGTAAAGCGCGTCGAGATCGTCTGCGCGATACCGGCGCAACACGATGTCAGGCACGCAGGCGCTCGCGGCTCGCCCAATAGGCATGAGTGCCTGAGCAAAGCTTATGAGGCAGGGCGATGCGTACCACTGGGCCATCTTCGATGTGCGCCGCGTCGAGCAGGATGCATTCGGATGTGCCGGTGTTCTCGTCGGTGACGAAGCTGACGAGGTAGCCATCGTCTTCGTCGCGCGATCCAATGCGCGTCGCGAACGGCGCTTCGCTGCCATAGCGGCCTTGGGCCAAGCGATATTCGGTTGCCTTGCCGGTCTTCAGATCGTTCTTCTGGAAACCGTCGAACAAGAACCAGCCGGGCGGCGAGAGTGTGGAGTAGGCGTAGCGATAGGCGCGGCCGCCATGGCGCGCGTTCATCATGCCGAATTCCATGATGCGATCGTCAAGACGTTCTTCGCGCGTCTTTCCGGTTTTCAGATCGAAGCGCCAGCGATGCAGCTTGGAGCGGAAGCTGTGCTCGTCGAGATAGGCCATCATGTGCTCGAAGCCCGGCGGCGCGTCGGCACGCGGTTTGGGCTCCGGCTCTTCTTGGAAATAGCCGTCGAGGATCACCTCATCGCCGTCTTCATAAGCGTTGACCCAGTGCAGAACATAGGTCGGCTCCGCCTCGAACCAGCGAATGTCTTCGGGCTGGCCGCGCCGCGGCACGATCGCGAAGCGCGACGGCAACCCAGTATGTTTTCGGACCGCATGGACATTGCGCTTGAGCAACTCTGCGTCCCAGAACACGGGCAGATCGTTCAGGATTGCGTAATTTTCTGTGAACGCCATGTCGTGCGGCAGCCGCGGACCCGCGAGCGTGATCGGAATGTAATGTGCGAGGCGATTGTCGGCATCGACCACACCGTAATGCATGTAAGGGGCGTGCTTGGAATAGTTGAAGAACAGAAGCTCGCCGGTGTGCTCATCCACTTTTGGATGCGCGGAGATGCCGTCTAGTGGAACCCATCTTTCCGCACCGCGCTGTTCGAGCGTTTCCGGATCGAGACGATAGCCTTCGCCACATTGATAAAAAGTCGAAAGCGCTTCACCCGCATGCACCACGATGTCGGTCGAGGACGAATCTTTCAAGGAGCCATGCGCACCGAAGCCGGGTCGCTTCGACAATTCCGGCCGATCCGCCAGCCCACCCCATAGCGAGGCATTGGCTTCCTGCTCTGCAGCAAAGCAACGCGTGCGCACGAAGCGGTTGCGGTAGTTCGCCTTGCCATCGCGAAAGCTTATGGAATGAACCATGCCGTCGCCATCGAAAGGATGAAAACGCCCCAGCGGCTGATGGATCTGGTTCTCCGTGTTGCGCAGATAGATGCCGTCGATATCCGCCGGGATTTTTCCTTCGATGACGTCAAGATCGAACGCGTTCACTTCCTCCATCAGCGGCGTCCACGCCCCGTTGAGATAGGGATGGTTGCTCGGCTTCAGCGAGGATTTAATTTTTGGAAGGCGCTCGACCTTAACCGTATCAGCCTCCCAACACGGCGCGTGCCTGATCGAGCCGGTCGCTATACGCATTCAGCGCATCGGCGGTGAGTTTGATGTAGCGCGTGGCATCGTCCCAGCGTTCTTCTTCAATCGCCTCGCGAATGCCCGGAAGCGTCTTCGCGCCATAGCCTGTGTAGCGGCCCGGTGCGTAGATCAGGTTCTTGTACCAGGGACGGCCGGGCAGGCCGATATCGGGAGTCAGCGTCTGATCGATGGTTTGCATCAGCGCCATCAGATGCATGCGTTGTTCCGGTGAGAGCGACGCCGCGTGTTTGGTGAACGCATCATCATAAGCGTTTGCGCTTTTTGACAGGCGTTTGGTCGCGTCGTCCATCAGTGTGAAATCGAATTTCGGCACTGGTTTCAGCGTTGTCGGCTCGCCGCTGGTTTTCGTGGGGTCGGACACCAGCGCGAAGACGTGGCCGGAGATCATCTTGGCTTGCGCTTCCTGCTGGTCGCGCTTGTCGTCCGCGAGCTTTTTTACATCACTGAGATAAAACGACATCGATTCGGCAAAGTCGCCAGCCTGTTGCAGCGGCATATCGGCATCAGCCATGCGAATAACGAGATGGCCAATCGTCTTGGCGAGCAGCGCGTCATAGACGAAGCCGGGATCGACGAAGCGGCTATGATGCTCATACGTGTCGTAACGTGAGTGATAAACACCGCCCGCATCGCCTTCGCCACCGAATCCGAAATTGAACGCTGGCACTCCCAGGTGCTCTATGAAAGCGGAATAGTCAGAGCCGGAGCCGAGCGCCTGGATCGGAAAATCCTTCGCCGGATCGCCGGCAAGCTTGGCATCCTGCTTCGCCTGACCTTTCGCCGAAGGATCGAGTGCCGCGAATTGCAGCGCCGCGCGCCGCCGTTCGCCTATGGAAACGTGCTTTTCCGGATCGGTCACGCCCGCTGCAATCTCGTTCACGAGTTTGGTGAAGTCCTCACTTCCTTCGGCACCGAACATGCCGCGACCGTTGCCATCCGTATTGATGTAGATGACGGCTTTCTGTTTCAGCTCGGCGGCGTGTGTTTCCGCCCATTCGGTCGAGCCGAGCAGCATCGGCTCCTCGCCATCCCAACTTGTGTAAACGATGGTCCGCTTGGGCCGCCATCCCGTCTTTTCCAGATCGCCGAGGATTTTGGCTTCCTCCAGCAGCGCGATCTGACCGGAGAGTGGATCGCTCGCGCCGAAAACCCAACCGTCATGGTGATTGCCGCGAACCACCCATTGATCGGGGTACTCGGAGCCCTTGAGCGTCGCTACCACATCGTAAAGCGGTTTCAGGCTCCAGTCGGATTTCACCGCGAGATGCACCAGCGTCTTGCCGGAATCGACGTGATAGGTAATCGGCAATGCGCCGCGCCAACCGGCGGGTGCAACATTCCCGCCCATTGCCGACAGAAACACCTGCGCGTCGGCGTATGAAATTGGCAGCACGGGAATCTTAAGAATGGTTTGCGCCTCTTCACGCGTGAGGCGCTTGGCGTCTGGTGTTGCGCCAACGCCCGGGGTCAGTGGGTCGCCGGGATAGATGGGCATGTCGGCGACCGAACCGCGTTGGAAGCCGCGCGCCGGACGCGCAGGTCCGTTAGGATAGGCGGCGTCTTGCGAATAACCATCATCTGCCGGATCGGAATAAATCAGACACCCGACCGCACCGTGATCCTGTGCGAGTTTGGGTTTCAATCCGCGCCATCCGGAGCCGTAGCGCGCGATGACGATCTTGCCTTTCACACTGATGCCCATCAGTTCGAGGCGCTTGTAATCGTCCTGCATGCCGTAATTCACATAGACGAGCGGCGCGGTGACATCGCCATCGCCTTGAAACGCGACGTAGGCCGGCAGCGCATATTCCTTCGCGGTGGAGCTTGTGTCGCCTTTGATCGGCGGCTCTTGCAGCGTCGCCTTGAATGGCTTGGGCGCGACCATTTCCAGCGTCTCGCTCATCGGCACCGGGTAGAGCACCTGGAAGGTTTCGATATGCGCGTCCCAACCGAATTTCTTGAGCTGTTCCATTTCCCACTCGGCGTTGAGCTTGTCGTGCGGCGAGGAAACATGGTTGGGCTCGGATGCCATGAGCTTCATCCAGCCACCCATCTCGGAGGGCTTCACTTCGGCGTCGAAGGATTTTTCGAGTGCCGCACCATCAGAAGGTGGCGGCAGGTTGTCGGCGAGAACGGACGCGGAGACGAAGATGCAGCAAGAGGCGAGAAGCAGAATGCGTGACATGAATGCAAATCCCCAGTGAATGGCGTGCTCCAGTGGCAATGCTATCGGGTTCTTCGGTCCCGTGACAATTGTGCGACGCGGCTTGAAGTCGCGATAGAGCGGGCGATAGGGTCGAGGGCCTCTTTTTTTGCAAAGCCGCCATGCCGGGAAGCCAGGATTTTGCTGCCGATCCGCGCAACGAGCGCGCGCTCATCTATCTCAATGGCGAGATGGTGCCGCGAAGCGAAGCCAAGGTGTCAGTGTTCGATGCCGGTTTCGGCATGGGCGACGGCGTCTGGGAAGGCGTGCGTCTGCATAAGGGCAAGTTCCTCTTCCTCGATGCGCATCTGGACCGGCTCTATGCCGGCGCCAAAACGATCATGCTCGATATCGGGCCGCGCGACGCGATAGTCGCTGCGCTGAACCAGACGATCGAAGCCAACGGGATGGAGGCAGGGGTTCACATCCGCCTGATGGTCACGCGGGGCCCGAAAGCGACAATCAACCAAGACCCGCGCAATGCGCTCGGCAAGCCCACCGTTGTTGTGCTGGCAGACTATAAGGAACCATCGCCGGAGATCGTCAAGCGTGGGCTGAAACTGGTTACATCGTCGATCCGCTGCACGCCGAAGGAGATGTTCGACATGCGGCTGAATTCCCATAGCCGGCTCAATCTCATCAACGCGCTGCTTGATGTGATCCCGAAGGGCGCGGACGAAGCGCTGATGCTCGATCCGCACGGATTCGTCTCGAGCTGCAATGCGACGAACTTCTTTTTCGTCCACGGCGACGTGCTTTGCACATCGACGGGTGAGTTCTGTTTCAACGGCGTCACGCGCGCGAATGTCATTGCGCTAACCCGCGCGAATAGTATTCCGCTCAAAATCACGAACTTCACACTCGATGATGTGGCGCAGGCCGATGAAGCCTTCGTCACTGGCACCTTCGGTGGTCTTACGCCGGTGCGAGAGATCGACGGTCGCGTTTTGCCGGCGGCGTTGCCCGGACCGCTCACCGCCAAGCTATGCGCGCTCTATGCCGCGTTGAAAGATCGCGATGCCACCTGAGCCGATCCGCGTCGCGATGTGGTCGGGACCGCGCAATATCTCGACCGCGATGATGCGCAGTTTCGAAAATCGCGAAGACACAAGCGTCATCGACGAACCGTTCTACGCCGCCTACCTTGTCGAAAGCGGAATCGATCATCCGATGCGTGCCGAAAGCATTGCCTCCCAGCCGAACGACTGGCGCGATGTGGTGCGTCAGATCACCGGACCCGTGCCGGATGGCCGCGCCGTCTGGTATCAGAAGCACATGACGCATCACATGCTGCCGGGTTTCGATCGCGCGTGGATCGCGTCGATGCGCAACGCCTTTCTTATTCGGGATCCGGAAAGCGTGCTCATGTCCTACACCGAAAAGCGGCCTGATGTGGCGCTGGCCGATATCGGCTTCGTGCAGCAATCGGAGTTGTTCGATGCGGAAGTGCAACGGCTGGGCCAGGCGCCACCCGTCATTCACGCGGACGATGTTCTCACCGATCCGCGCAGCGCGTTGTCCGCGTTGTGCAAGGCGATTGATATGCCGTTCTCGGAGCGGATGTTGTCATGGTCCGGTGGCAAGCGCGCAACGGATGGCGTGTGGGCGCCGGTGTGGTACAGCGCGGTCGAAAGATCGACGGCCTTCGCGCGTCCTGATCATCGCGATCGCAAGCCGCTGTCTGACGAACTTAGAAAAATCGCCGATCGGGCTCGGCCGCATTACGAGCGGCTGGAAAAATTCCGGCTAAGGCCGCTCTAGACGTTCAGGAAATCTTGCCACCGTGGATGTTCGTCGCGGGGCGCACCGCGGATTCTTCGAGGATTCCCGGCTCATCCCACGAACCTTCCAGCCGTAACGTCTTGTAAGGACCGTCACTGAGTTTGACGGCATGCGGATGCGGCTCGAACTCGCGGAAGATCTCGACATATTCGTGATCGGAGAACACGAAAACTTTTTCGGGGTCGCGTGGGAAGAAGCCAAATTTCGCCCAATGCGGCGCAAGGCCCTTCATCGAGTGCGCATAGCCGGTGGTGATGCCTTTGCGGCATTGCAGATCGAAACAGAATTCCATCATCATCCGCGTCACAGGCGTCTTGCGGAAGCGCGGAAGCACGGCAACGCGCTCATATTTCGCGAACGTGCCGAACCAGCGCATCCGCGTGGTACCGGCCGGCTCGCCGTCCAAATGGGCGATGACATGTGTTGCGGAGAAGTCGTTGCCGTCGAACTCTTCGTTGTATGGACATTGCTGTTCGCCGAGATAGACCACGGAACGAATGGCAAAAGCTTGTGCCAACGCGTCCGGCGTTGTGACGACCTGAACCTTGATGTCCATGCTACGCCGCCGAACTTTTGCCCGCCGCTTGCGGACGATCGATCCGGTAGAGTTTACCCAAACCGTCCTCGCCATTTGCGCTGTTGAAACCGTAGCCGCGGATGGTGTTGAGGCCGCCCATCGTTCCGGCGGTCGCGAAGATTGGAACGCCGCCATAGGTTTCTGCGCCAAGCGCGTTCGCCAGAAGCCATGTCGCGATGCGCGACACCTTGCGCACAACGACAACCCACACATAGAGCGCTGCGGGACGCACGCCGGTCGTCACGACGAGTCGCATGTCGGGATCTAGACCGTCGAACTGTCCCGCCTCAAGGCGTTCAAGCCCAGCCGGGTTCAAAGGCAGGAGGCCGTAGAATCCATAGAGGTGCGCATCCGTGCGCGTGTTGTCGGTCGCGCGATACACGCACCAGAAACTATCGTTATTATGCGCCTGGACGCGCTGGATCGTTTCGAGGGTCGTATGCTCGGTGCGGAGCTCGCGTGTGCCCAAATCGTAGAGCAGCGGCATGTCTTCCGCGCGCGCGCGCTTGACCCAGATAATTCCGCCATCCGGCACCGACGACCAAGGCTCTTCTTTTGCCCGATCCGGCGCTAAGTCCAACAAATCACCCAACTTCTTTTGCACAACACTATCCCCGCTGAAATACGCCCAATAACGGGACACGCAGGGACTTATTTAACCTTAATAAATGGTTAATAACAATTGCGCAGCGATAGCACGACGTTAGTTGGTTAACGACGCAACTCTCGCACGTTCGCCGTTAACTTTTTCGATTTTTCAAAGAAAAGTGCGGGGAAGCGCCTATGCCGCCCGGCGCCACACCGGGCGGCAAGGACGAAACTCATCACATTAAAAATTCAGTCGCCGGCGACTTTTCGCGCGGCCGTGAGTCCGAGAACCAAAAACACCAGAAAGATGATGAGGAAAATGACGAACAGGAATTTGGCGATGGCGAAAGATGCGCCCGCAACGCCGGTGAAGCCCAAAAGGCCCGCGATCAATCCCAAAACCAGAAACAAAATGGCCCAACGGAGCATGGCGATCCCCAAAAAAATGCGTCCGGGGCCAACAACGCGGCAGGCGGAACAATAGTTCCGCGGCGATTTTCTGCTAGGCTGCTTGAAATAACAAAATATCGGGAGGCCGCCATGACATCTATCAAAGACATTTACGCACTCGATACGGACGGATCGACTTGGTCCGTGCCGCAGAACTTCGACGTCACGTTCAACTGGGATTACGACGACGGCCGGGCGGCGATGATGGGTCTCTATGCCAAGGGCAAGCAGATGCAGTGGGATGCGGAAACGCGCATCGACTGGAGCCAAGAGCTCGACGAAGACAATCCCGAACAGATGCCTGAAGAGTCGCTGCCCATCCACATGGCGGGCTGCTATCTCAGGATGAGTCCGAAAGAGAAGGCGAATGTGCGCCGTCACTTCCAAGCCTGGCAGATTTCACAATTCATGCAAGGCGAGCAAGGCGCGCTGATCTGCGCGGCGAAGATCGTCACGCAGGTGCCTGACGCGGATTCGAAATTCTACGCGGCGACGCAAACCATCGACGAAGCGCGGCATGTCGAGGCTTACAAAAAACTGCTGGCGAAATTTAAAGTCGCTTATCCGATGACGAAGCCGCTCAAAGAGCTGATCGACCAGACGCTACGCGACAGCCGCTGGGACATGACCTATCTGGGCATGCAGGTGGTGATCGAAGGATTGGCGCTCGCCGCATTCGGGCAAATTCGCGATGGCGCACAGAACCCGCTGGCGGCACAGGTGAATGCCTATGTGATGCAGGATGAGTCACGCCACGTCGCGTTCGGGCGGCTTGCCTTGCGCGACTACTATCCGCAACTGACGCAGAAAGAGCGCAACGAGCGCGAGGAATTCTTGCTCGAAGCCTGTTATCTGATGCGCGACCGTTTTGATGCCGTAGAGTTGTGGCAGAACCTCGGTCTTCCCATCGAGGAATGCGCGACCGCGATGTATGAAAGTGGGTTCATGGAAAAGTTCCGCAATTCGCTGTTCACGCGCATCGTGCCGATTGTGAAGGACATTGGGTTGTGGGGCGATCACATCCGCAACGGCTACACGGAAATGGGCGTGATGGAATACGCCAAAACAGACGTTCAGGCGCTTCAGGACAACGACGAAGACATCGCCAAGCAGTTCGATGCGCGCCGCCGTGACATCCAACGCGTCATCGACCGGGCTGCGGTGGCTGCTGCGGAGTAACGACCAAGGTCGCGAAGTTTTGATCTGAGAAGAAAAAGCGACGCTTCGGCGCCGCTTTTTTATGCCGCCGCAACAGCAACAGGCCACGCCGGCTCGCCCGCGCCGGTATCGAGAAAACGAAATGTCTGCGCGGTGTCCAATGTCATCGCATGTTCCGTCGCGAGCGATGACGGAAAAAGATCGCCGCGCGGCTTCACCAGAAACATCAGCGCGACGCGCCCATCCTGCGAAAGCGGGAAGCCTGTGATCTCGATGGTTTGCGCGTAACCACGCGCCAGATGCATCGGCGATATCTGCCATAAGCCACACGGCAACTCGGCCATCAGCCGCGACGTTTCGCGCGCGGCCTCGCGAAACGCGGGCGCAATGAAATCCAGAATGTCTTCTCCGCCCATTTTGCAGCCGACGAGATCTTCGAAGCGCTGGCCCGCGATGCGCACTGGCACACGATCGCCGGCGAATTCCGTCAGCACGAGATCGCTAACAAACCGCTTGGCGTTGGAGAGTCTGAGATCGCGCCGGTCCGGCATAAGCCGTCCCTGGCACAGCGAATGCCACAGCCACTCGAAATCCATGCTGTCCGTCGAACGGGTCGGCGGCGCGGTTTCTGCGCGGGCAGGCGAGGAGGCCATGCCGCAACTTTAAAGTTCCAACGGTTAAAAATTTTAACACCATGCCGGTTGACAGGACAGTATATTATCCTATTATATAGGAATATAAGATGGAGATTTCATGAACGAAACCCAGTCAAACCCTGATCAATTTGCCGATGTGGCGGCTCTGCTGCGCGCGGAAATCGTAGAATGCCACCAGTCGGTTCTGGATATTTTCAACTTCTCGCGGCGGACAGACGGTAAAATCAATTACGCCGTCCAGATGGACGCGATGAAAACCGCGACGCGCCTGATGCAGGCCAGCGCGACCGCTGCGAACGCGCTGAAGCGGCTCGCGGGCACGCGACATTCCGTGAGCGTCGACAAGCCGGAGGGGGATACCCACCCCCCTCAGTCGAAAACGAATGTACCCGATGCCGCGCAAGCGTAGCGGCAAACCGCGCGGTGGCCAGCCCGGCAATCGCAACGCCTTGAAGACCGGAATTCACACCGCTGAGATGCGCAGGATGCGCGCCGTGGCGTGGCGCAAAATCTTGGCGGCCGCCGAAGCGTCGGCCTTGGTGGAGGCTTTGGTTAGTGGCCGTTGCGCCCCGCAAGGCGCGCGGCCTAGCATCGAAGAAAATACGGGAAGGCTGACATGAACGCTCATACGAAAATCGGTAACGTCACGCTCATGCCCCGCGAAGGCTGCGGCGTGGAAATTCTTGGCGTGGATCTGAACCGTTTGTCGGACAGCGAATGGAGCACCATCCGCGAAGCCTACGCGCAGAACGGGCTTGTCTTCTTCCGCGATCAGAAATTGACACCGGAAGAACACATCGCGTTTGCCAAGCGCTGGGGCGAGATCGACGTCAACAAATTCTTCCCGCATGTGCCCGGCTATCGCGAGATCGCGCTCGTCTCGAAAGAGAAGGAGCAGAAGACGAATATTGGCGGCGGCTGGCACACCGATCATTCCTACGACCAGATTCCGGCGATGGGCTCGATCCTTATTGCGCGCACGCTGCCGCCCGAAGGCGGCGACACAATCTTCGCCAATATGTATGCGGCCTATGATGCGTTGGACGATGCTACGAAGACGGAGATCGCGGACCTCCAAGCCGTCCACTCCAACAGCCACGTCTTCGGATCGAAGGCTTATTACAACAACGAGGAACGCAAGGAATTCGCGAAGGACGAAGCCGTCGGCAAGGCGGTGCATCCGGTCGTTATCACCCATCCGCTATCGGGCAAAAAGGCGCTCTATGTGAATCCCGGCTTTACGGTGGCGTTCGTCGGCAAAACGGTCGAGGAGAGTAAGCCGCTGCTCTACAAACTCTTCGCGCACGCAATGAAATCGGAATTCCACACGCGCTTTCAATGGCGCGACGGCTCCATCGCGTTCTGGGACAATCGCGCGACATGGCATTTCGCGCTCAACGACTATCACGGTCACGAGCGCTTCATGCACCGCATCACGATCGCCGGATGCGCGCTGAACTGAGGCGCGCTACTTCCGCGGCTTCTGGAATTTGTAGATGAACTGATCGGTGTGGCCGCGGATCGATTTGTCGAAGACAAGCGCGGTGTGCGGATCGGCAGGATTGCGAAGCACTTTGCTCTCGCCGACGAATTTGAATCCGGCTGCGGTGACTTCCTTCTTCACGACGGCGGGATCGATACGATGCAGCGTGTCGGTGGCGGAAATGCCGGAGCCGGGAAGCGCTGCGTGATCGAGCACAATGAATATGCCGCCGGGTTTCAAAGCGTCATAGACCGCTTTGTTGAAGGTGGGGAGATCGACCGGGCCTGCGAAGCTGTCGTGCAGATCGTGATAATTCTGCGATGTCCAGATCACATCGGCTTGTTGCGGAATCGGCAGCTTCGCGATGGAGGCGTGGATGAACGTGTCGTTCGGATAATTGGGCAGCGTTCCAGTCGGAACCGGAATATGAAATTTCGCGAACTCGGCATCGAATTCCGTCGGCTCGAAGGAATAGACATGACCATTCGGTCCGACGGCGGCAGCAAAGAGACGCGAGAAATAGTTTTTGCCGGGGATCAGGTCGACCACGACATCGCCGGGTTTAGCGCCGGCAAATTTCAACATTTCGGCAGGCTTGCGATCCGCATCGCGCGCGGTGTCTTCGGCCGGACGGTTTTTGTCGGCGATGGCGGCCGTGATGTAGCCAGGCATGGCGGCGTGGGCCGCGCCTGCGCCGATCAACAGCGCGAGGCTCGCGGCGGCGATAACAGAATGTCTCATGGTTTCCTCCCCAGGAACGCGGCGCAATGGCCGTCTGCCGCAGAGACTAGCACTGGACTGCCTCGCGAACAGCAGGAAGAGCGAAGGCCTGCCATGCGTTACAGGATCGTGATGTTTGCGGCAGCCGCGCCACAGGGCGACGAAATCGGGTATTCGACGCGGCCGCTGATTGTTTCTCACGGTAGAGTGAAGCGGTTTCCAGGCGAGCGCAATGAGGAAAGCGGCAGTTAGATGGATGTTGCTGCTTGCGGTGCTTATCGCGGGCGAGGCACACGCATCAGACATTGAGACGGTCGAAGTGACCGCGGCGCGCTTGCCGGAACCGGTTGGCAATGGCGCTTTCGCCGCTACGGCACTCGACGCCGGCCAGCTCGCATCCGACGACCGTCTGGACAATGCGCTGGAAGAAGTGCCGGGGCTTTCGCTCTTTCGCCGCTCCGGAAGTGAGAACGCCAACGCAACGACGCAAGGCGTTTCGCTTCGTTCCATAGCGCCGTCCGGTGCTGGCCGCGCGCTGGTACTGCTCGACGGCGTTCCGATGAACGATCCGTTTGGCAATTGGGTGATCTGGGGCGCGCTACCCTACGAAGATATTGGCGGTGCTGAGATCGTGCGCGGCGCGGGCGCAGGGCCCTATGGTGCAGGCGCGCTCACAGGAACGATCTCGCTTACCGAACGCGATACGACGGATGGCGTCGCCATCGCTGATGCATCCGCAGGCAGTGACAGCATGGTGCGCGCGGGTGCGAGTGGTGGAACGCAGATCGGTTCGCTCGATCTGTTCGCGAGCGCTGCGGGTGAGCGTTCCGACGGATGGATTCCCATACGGCCGCCACGACAGGGCTTTGCCGACAATCATCTATGGCTCGATAGCGGCGAAGTCAGTCTGCGCGCACAGGACGATCTTGGTGGCGGTGTCGTCGCGAGCGCACGGCTCGAATATTACGACGATGCGCGCGGCGGCGGCGTTCAGTATGTGCAATCTCAAGCGAAGGGTTGGATAGGTAGCGCTACGCTTTCGCGCGCGGCCGACGCGTCGAATGTCGGTTGGCGGTTGCAGGGCTGGTTCATCGACAGTGGATTCATGAACACCTCTGCGTCGGTGCCGGCATATCCTTTGCCGCGCAACAGCTTTACGCCCGCGAACGATCAATATGCGACGCCGGCGTTGGGCCTGGGCGGCAATGTAGCGCTGTTCGGATCGAGCGAGCATTTCCGCTGGGAAGTGGGGGGAGATCTGCGCACGGATTCCGGCGAGTCCCGCGAGCTTTTTAGCTACAGCCCTTCCATCGAAGATTTTCTTTCGCGTCGTCGAAGTGGGGGCAAGCTCACCGTCGGCGGCGGTTATGCAGAAGGCGCCTACGACGATGGCGCGTGGCTGCTGACGCTGGGCCTGCGCGCCGATTATTGGGCCACAGCACAAGGCCATCTCGTGCAATACAATCGTGCCAGCGGCGCGATCACCAGCGCCGCGGACTATCCCGGCCGCGATGGTCTGATCCCCACCGCTCGCACTGGCGCGCGCCACAATTTCGACGGCGGTTTTCTCGGAGAGGATTATTTGCGCGTGGCTGCTTATGAAGGTTTTCGCGCGCCAAGCCTGAACGAGCTTTATCGTCCGTTCCGCGTTGGCAATAACAACACGGTAGCCAATCCGGGATTGAAGCCCGAAGAACTATACGGTGTGGAGGTCGGTTGGGTCGGCCA
>Ga0265340_10000781_pt1 | contig 18040 bp, 12 predicted proteins | sample 4CB225metaG_FD_202082 | JGI IMG/M metagenome (GOLD analysis project Ga0265340, IMG submission 202082) | Rhizosphere microbial communities from Carex aquatilis grown in University of Washington, Seatle, WA, United States - 4-CB2-25 metaG | ecosystem: Host-associated > Plants > Roots >...
CCTTTGCCCCCTACGTGATGCTGCTGTTCCTGCGCCGGATCGCCGACCGGGGTGGCCAGGCCGAACTGCATCAGTTGCTCACCTTGGAACATCTCAGTGTGCAGGGCAGCGATGCCACCGTGGCGGACGGGCGCGGCACGACCCACCGGTTGAGCACGGTGTTCCGGTTGCTGGCCAACCAGCTCACCGGGCTGGCGGTCGGTGGAGTGGTGGAGACTCTGCGGGAGAACGCGCAGTTGCTCTGGGGTAACCACGGACTGCTCGATCAGGCCAACGAAGTCCATGAGACGGTTCTGACCCGGTGGCCGGAGCTTGATCGGGAATGCCGCACGCTGCGGTTGGCCATCGCGGCCTACCGCGATTCGGTGGACGCCGCCGCTGGCCGGCTGATCGAGCAGGCCGGGGCCACCCGGGCGCTGGGCCTGCTCCCGGTCGAGGTGTGGCGGACGTTCGCCCGCGATTCCGACGTCGGGGCGCTGTCCGACGTCCTCAACGGGTTTGTCTTCGACGCGCCGGCGCCCTGGTTCCCGGCCGACACCCTGATCGAAGCGGTCGAGTCGGCCCGGCACACGACCCCGGTGCGGATCACTCCGCCTCGGCCCCAGACCGAACCCGGGTCAACGGTGCCCGATGTCGCCGCGGACGCCGAGGCCGAACGACTGCGCGGCCTGGCCGAGCAACTGCTGGGCGAACGAGCGCAGGTGAATGTGACGCAGTTGCTCGATGAGGTCGGAGACTGGCTCGGGGCCCGGCGCCTGCTGGCGGAGCTCACCGCCATGCATCTTCATGACACTTTGCCCTACCGGTTGCGCTGGGCCGAAGAGCTGCGGATCGACCCGGAACACAGCCTGACCTGGGTGACCGAGGGTAGCTTCACCCGAGCCTAAGGTCCGGTCCCGGCCCCGGTCCGTCCCGTTAACCAACTTGGTGGGCGAGACCGGCGATGTTGTCTTGATACCCCGTGCCATCGCCGGTCCCGCCATGAGTAGCGTCTAGTCACGGCGAGTGACATGCAAGCGATCATTTTGACCAGCCGTTTTGGCGCGTCATTTTGACCACGGGTTTTGGTCGATTCATGGGGGAAAACACCTAGTGGCTAACCCCCTGGTAACCAGGTCATCGCGGCCAGCACACTGAGCCCATGATTTTGGAGCGGCCCACGATTGCGGAGGGCGACGCCGAGGAAGCCGCCAAGGAGGAGGGAGACCGGTCGGGACCGGCGTCCACGGCGGGTGCCCGTCGGGTTCTCTCCCGCCGGCTCGCAGCACTCCGGACCGCGGCCGGGAAGACCTACGACGATGTCGCCCGGGTCGGCGGTCGCAAGAAGATCGAGAGAATAGAGGATGGCCGGGGCCCGTGGAAGGTCGCGGATGTGTGGGCGTTGTGCCGGATCTACGGCGCGTCAGAAGACGAGACCGATCAACTGGCGGACCTGGCCGAGCAGATCAAGGAGAACAAAAGCGAAATCTGGGATGACTATTCGGACTTGCTGCCCGGTAGCTTCGGGATGCTGGTCGGTCTGGAGCCGATTGCCACTAAAATAGGGATGTACGACCCGGGAACGCTCCCCGGGCTGTTGCAGACCCGGGCCACCGCTCGTGCGATCTTCGAAGCCGTAATTCCCCCAGTTAATGCCGCAGAAGTTGATCGGCTGGTGGCGGTCAGACTCAAGCGGCAAGATGCTGTTTTCAGCGGCCCGTCCCCCGCACATATTCAAGCCATCCTGGACGAGGGGGTATTGGCCCGACAGGTCGGCGGTCCCAGAACCGCGGCGGAACAGATGGCCCATCTACAGGCGCTGGCCGCCCGGCCGCGGATGGACCTCAGGGTGCTTCCCTGGTCGAGCGGTGCCCATCCAGCCATGCGGGGTGGGTTCATCATGCTGGGGTTCGACGATCCGGACGAACCGGACGTGACCTATGTTGAATCTTCGGCTGGGGCTCGTTTATTGAGCAAACCGGCTCAAGTAAATGTTCATCGGCAGATACTAGAGGCGTTGAAGCAACAGTCCATCCCTTTAAAGGAGTACGCACGATGAGCACCGAAACACCGTGGATCAAGGCCAGCGCATCGGGAGCCAATGGAGGTTGCGTGGAGATGCGCCGTCACGCCGGAATGATCGAGGTGCGGGACACCAAAGCGAAAGGTGAAGGACCGACCCTGGCCTTCACCACGGCCGAACTCATCGCCTGGTTGGATGGGGCCAAAAAGGGCGAATTCGATCATCTCGTCTGAGCTCCTCGGCCAAGCCGTTCCGCTGACGAATTCAACCCATCATTCAACTTCGTCGCGATCAGACGCTGTTGGTGTATCCCGGAGGAGAATCAAGACCTCTCTTGATTCTCCGCCCTGAGCGGGGGCCTGGGGGGCGCCCCCACATGCTGGCCCGCTCGGCACCGACCACGGGCCCGGTGCCGAGCGGGCCGGCGTGCATGCGTGCATGATCACGAGCCGAGGTCTTACGCTCTCGACGAGAACGGTCCTTGGGCACGCGCATGTGGATGCCGTGAGTGAACGCAGTGGAGCGAGCGAACAATGGGCGCTGTGAGTGAATGAGTACTGTACGTGAGTCGACGGCGATCGGGTGGGCCCGGTCGCGGGCGGCGGGCCCGCAGCGGGTCGGCCCGAGCCTGAGCGGGCCGGCCGGGATGCGCAGGCTGGTCGAGGCCGATGCCAGCGCGGTCTGGTTGCTGCCGATGGTTCCCGAGGGCGCCGGGCCGACCGTCCTGGACGAACTGGGTCTGACCGCGACCGCAGTGGAGCAGCCGAACGACACCGCTCGGGTGCTGGCGGCCTGTCTGCGCTGCTGCTGGCCCGAGCCGAGCGGCTCGCCCTGGCCTGGGGTACCGGCGAGCTGGGAACAGGTCACCTCGGTGTTTCGCACGATCACCGACAACCGGGACGAACGAGTCAGCAACATCGCCCTGGTGGCGGGGGTGCGGCGGCTGGCCGGGGCGAGCTGGCTGCGCTGGTCGGAGCGCACCCGTGAAGTTCGGCTCGGCCCCCGGGTGGCGGGCTGGAGGGACCCGGAGCTGAGCACGTTACGGGAACTGTGGCGCCTGATTCCCCAAGTTGTCCCCACAGTTATCCCCAACGTTGTCCCCATGAAGATCCACAATGTGCACAACCCTGTGGATAAGCCGGTGGAAAAGTCGCCGAGCCCTGTGGACAGTCAGGGCTCTGTGGAAAGACCGCCGAGTGACTGACCCGGTGACCGACCCCAGCGCCAATCCGGTCTTCGACGCGATGCTGGCCGAGCTCAGCGAACGGCAGCGGGAAGACGTGCTGGCCGGCTACGCCGCTCTCGAGCACAGCGCCGAACCGGTGCACGAGGCGCTGCTGCCGGCCCTGCGCGATGCCACCCTGCGCCGGAGCCTGACCGAGTTGCTGCACGGGCTCGGGCGCACCCTGATCAAGCTCAGCGGTAATCACTGGACCTCGGGTTATCGTGACGACATCCAGGCCGAGCTGACCCGGGACGGCTGGCACCCCCTGGAACGGGTCGATCGTGCGATCCTGACTCTCGTCCTGGTTCATTCGGTGGCGATCCCCCGCAGCGAGGGGGGCCTGCGGATCGACCAGGACGCCGATACCTGGACCTCACCCCATCCGACCTCCCCCGATGAGATCTTCAAGCACAGCCATCTGCCGCGTGAAGAGGCGCGGACCGCGCTCGGCCGGCTGCGCGCCGCCGGGCTGGTTCAGCTCGACCGCCGGCGGGGAACCGGCTACATCCCGGGACCGCAGTTCAACCGGCTGACCCCCGCGGCGCGGCGTCGTCTTCAGGAGGAACTCATCCTGGCCGCCGGGCCGGACACGCCGCTGGCCGCCGCGATCCGGATCCGCCGTCTTCACAATCAAGGGAACTCATGACCGTCGCCGAACTCCGGAGCCCGGGCGAGACCGACGGCGGCACCCACGACGTCGTCGCCGGCCGAGTGCTGGTCGGGATCCAGCTCGTGGATATCGCCCGGCTGTCCACCCACCCGGTGCCGGTGATCTCCGAAGGTCTGATCACGATCGCCGGGCAGGGGCCGAAGGACTCCAACGGCGCCGGCAAGTCCTCGTTCATCGCGGCGCTCAGCCTGCTGCACGCCGACGAGCAGTGGCGGCTGACCAGCGGGGCCGCGAGCGCGGCCGAACTGCTGTTCACCGCCGAACTCGCCGCCCAGGAGGCCCGCTGGTCGAATGCCGACCGCGGCTACATCATCGGGGTTTTCGCCTCCCCGACGGCCACCAGCCGGGAGGAGTTACGAGACTCCGCCCTCACCGTCTGGCTCCGGATCAACCGCAAGGCCCCGTACCTCGATCTGCGCTGGGTGTACGACCTGCACGTTCCGGTCGGGGTCAGTGACGACCAGCGGGCCCGTCAGGTCGATGTGCTCTGGCGGTCGCTGCCCCGCAGCAACGGCCGGACCGATTTCCACGCCAACCGGCTCGGTAGCGTGCTGTACGGCGGCCACGTCCGCTGCGTCTCGTTCCTGTCGACGTCGGTGCGAGCCAGCCCGACCGCCAACCTGCTGGCCCAGCCGCTCAACGAACTGGCCCCGGAGCGGGTCTTCGACGCGATCGCCACCCTCACCGGGCTCGATCGTGAACTGCTGCATGAGCAGGAGCTACGCACTACCGAGCACACGCACCGGGCTGCGGCCCTGGAAGCAGCCGATGCTCTGGAGCAGTGGGACCGGGAGATGGAGATCGTCGAGGCCGGGATCCGGCACCGGGTCCGGGCCCGCGAGCAATTGGGGGCCGCGCTGGCCGCCTGGCACAGTCGCTGCGCCCGTTATCTGGTCGACGGCGTGCTCCGGGACGAGCAGATCCGGGAAACGCTCGGCACCCTGGCCGAGGAGATGGCCGCCGTCGAAGACAGCGCCGATGGGCTCGAGGCGGATCTGCGGATCTTGAAGGACGACGCCGAGTTCGCCGAGCGGTTCAGCCGCCGCAAGCAGCACCACACCAGCTTGCTGAACCGGGATCGGGACCTGGAGCGGGCTCACGACCGCACCGTGCACGGCATCGACAACCTGCTCAAGCGCCTGTCCGAGTTACGCAATCGGGCTCAGTCCGCCGACGGCCGCAGCCTTGATCAGGCGCAGGCCGAGGCGACGCTGGCTCACACCGGCTGGAAGCAGGCCCTCGGCGAGCAGGCGATCGCCGGCGCGGCCCGGGACACCGCCGCCCGGAGACTGTCCGAATCCGAGTCCGGCGACGACGTGGCCGCCGAGCAAATGCGCCGGCTGCGCGAGGCCGGCATTCCGGCGGCACCCTTGCTCGACGTGGTCGTGCTCGGCGACGACGAACGGGCCGTCTGGGAGGGCCGGCTGGTGCCGTACCGGACGGCGTTGATCGTTGAGCCCGAGCAGGCGGGCGCGGCCACTGCGGCGCTGCGGGATCTGCCCGGCTCGATGATCGTGCTCGCGGGTCCGGTGACGCCGTCCGGTCACCCCGGCTCGCCGTCCGGGGCGCAACCGGCCGACCCGCCGACCGACGTCCCGGCGTCCCGGCCCGACCTGCCGGTCAGCGCTGACCCGCGGTTCCTGATCTCCGGTTTCCTGTCCGCTCTGACCGCCCGGAACGGATCCGGCCCGCACCAGGTCAACCACCAGGTCGACGACGACGCCGGGGTGATCGTGATCGGCGATTTCCCCGATCCGATCACGGGGCGGCTGGCCCGAATCGCCATCGCCCGCGAGGCTGCCGACGCCGCCGACATCGCGGCCAAGGCCGCCGACGAGACGCTGGCCGGCGCCACCCGGGCGCTCGAGCGAGCTCAGGAACGGGCCCGGGCCGCCGAGGCCGCCGACGAGGCGGTCGAATTGCAGCAGCAGGTGGAGGAGATGCGGCTGCGGAACGAGACCACTCAGGGATTGCGGGAGGAGCTGGCCCCCCAGTTGGAGGCGGCTCAGCGGGAGTTCGAGGAGGCGCTCGGGGAACAGGCCACCCGCGAGCAGAAGGTCACCACGCTGATCGAGCAGATCCGCCGCTTCCGGCAGAACGTGCAGGCCCGGGTCGAGCAGCGGGAAACGCTCGGGGCCGAATTGCAACGCCTCGACCTGCCCGCCCGTCAGGCCGCCTGGGGCGAAACCGCCTCCGCGGCCACCAATTACCTGCTGAGCCTGGGCGAAACCGAACAGGCCCGCACGGTCGGTGACTGGAACGAGGAGGCCTGCCATCAGCTCAACGAGGTGGTCCGGTTGTGTTTCCCGAACGAGACCCCCCGGGACCAGTTACCGCGCGAGATCGACGATCTGCTCTACCAGCAGCGCTGGCTGCGCGGGGGTCTGGAGATCCGCACTCCGCTGGTGCCGGCCCTGCTGCGCGGACTCAACACCCATCTGGCCAATACCGAGCGACAGGACCGGGACGACAAGCTCCAGATCGAGCAGCAACGGACCGAACGCACCAAAGGCCTGGCGGCGGCAGAACTGGGGCTGACCGAGGCGGCCCACGCCGCGGTCGTGCAACGAGCCTCACTGGCCACCGGAATCAAGGACAAGCTCAAGAAGGTCGCGGTCGAGTTCGACCGGCTGGATCAGCAATATGGCGGTTACGGCGCGGGGCTAGATTATCCCGAACCGGAGCCACCGACCCAGCCGGACAAGCCCTGGCGCTGGGCGGTCACGCCGAAGTGGAGACGGGCGGAGGGACAGCGGATGGCGTCGTACAGCCTGCGCGCCAATACCGCCCAGATCGATGAGAAGGCGGTGAAACTGGTCTGCGCGGCCGCCTTGGCCGGATCGGGTAACCGGCCACTGCTGCTGGTGCTGGACGAACTCGGGCGTAACCTCGGCAGCGAGCACCGTCGCGAGGCGGTGGCCCTGTTCGAGCGGATCGGGGCCGACCGCAACATCACCGTTGTCGGTGCGCTTCAGGACGACATGGAACGCTACGCGATCAGCGCGTCCGGGTTGTACATCAAGCTCCGGCGCAGTTCGGATGCGATGCCGTACAACGAGGCCCCCGTCGTCAACGGCAGTGAACCCAACCAGGCCCGGGTGGAACTGCTGCGGGACTGGCTGGCGTCCTTCCGCCCGGGGACCCGGGGCGACGTTGATTCGATCACCTTCGATCCGGGTGGACCGGAAACCCTCGACTGATCTGGACGGCAGGTGCTCAAGGAGATGGCGGTGCTAGCCGTAGTTGAGAGCAGCCAGGCAACGGACGGCCGGAATCGGCCGTTCCGGGCAGTCCTTGTTGTACCTCAGCGCGCCGTCCAGCCACCGGAGCTACCGTGCCACCCCTGACCGAGCCGGACCCCGTTGTGGGTTGTCCGCCTCGGGTGTCCTGGCTCTTTCTTGGCGTCGCCCCGGTGGCCGACCTCGTGCTGGGCCTGTTTCCCGGGACCGTGGGTCAGGTGGCGCTGGGGCTGGCCATCCTGGTTGCGGTGCTGGGTCTGATCCTGGGCGTCATTCTCAACCGGCCGCCCGACCCGGCGACCTGGATGCTCGCGCTCGGATGCGAAACCGCCTTCCTGATCGGGATTGCGCTGCGCGGTAACAACACCGCAATCACCAGCGTCGACTTCGGCCCGCTGTCACCGGACTTGTGGACCTTCGTCGGATACCTGCTGATGATGACGTTTTTCATCATCATGGTCCGCCGCCATGGAGATCACCGTTCCGACGCGTTCATGACCCTGGACTCGCTGATGGTGACCCTTGGCGTGGCGGCCCCGGTCTGGGCTCTGCTGGTCGTCCCGGCCCTGGCCCGGAAGGCCCAGCCGGTCGACGTCCTGGTGCTCGGCGCGGCCTACCCGATCATGGACACTCTGCTGGTGGCCCTGGCCGTGCAGATCGTCTTTCGCCGGATCGCCAGCTCACCGACGGCAGCGTTCCTGCTGGCCGCCGTCAGCCTGCTGCTGGTCGGGGACTTCGGCTATGAACTGGTCGCCACCGATCACCTCGTCGGCCTGGCGCCACGGTTCCTGCAGATCGCCTTTCTCAGCGGATTCGTGGCCGTCGGTGCGGGCGCGCTGCACCCGAGCATGCGCGAACTGTCGGCCCCCGGCCGCGGCAGTGTCGCCACCGCGAACAGCCGCCCCCGGGCTCTGCTGACCCTGGCCGCGATGGTGCCCGCCGTGCTGCCGATGACCCTGCCGGCCAGCTCGGGCTCGGACCAGACGGTGCGGGTGATTCTCGGGGTGAGCCTGCTGGCCATTGTCTGCCTGCGGTTGCTGCGTTCCATGAGCTACCTGGACACCATCGAGCGCAGCGTCGCCCACCTGGCCACCCACGACGAATTCACCGGCCTGGCCAACCGGTCCGCCCTGGTCGCCGTCCTGCCGAAGTATCTGGCCGAAGCCACCACGAGCTTGATCATCCTCGAGGTGAACGATTTCTTCTTCATCAATGGCACCTACGGCCACGACCTCGGCGACCGGGTCATCGCCGAGAGCGCCCGGCGGCTGACCTCCAGGGCGGGAGATCACCTTGTGGTCCGGCTGGACGGCGGGAAATTCGCCGTTCTGACGGCCGGGCCGGCGCTGGCCGCCCGCCGGCTGTCCGAGCATTTGCGCGCGATGCTGGCGCAACCGTTCGACCTGGGCGAAGGTCCGGGTGAGAAGGGGATGAGCGTCTCGGTCGGGATCGCTTCAGCCGAGATCGACGAGGACATCGGCGCCGAGGCCTTGCTCCGGGATGCTCAGTTGGCCCTGTTCCATGTGCAGAAGTCCGGGAAACCGGGGATCGCCCTGTTCGACGGCGAGTTACGCACCCGCGCAACCGAACGGCTGGCGCTCTCCCGAGACTTGCGCGGAGCGCTGGAGCGGAATGAGATGACGGTGTTCTACCAGCCGATCCTGTCCGCGGACGGCGTCACCCTGGTCGGGTTCGAGGCGCTGCTGCGCTGGACCAGCCTGGAGCATGGGCCGATTTCGCCGGTCGTGTTCATCCCGATCGCGGAAGAAACCGGGCTCATCGGAGAACTGGGCGATTGGGTGATGCGGCAGGCCTGCGCCCAGATCTCCACCTGGCGCTCGATCCGACCCGACGACGACCTGCACGTGGCCGTCAATGTGTCCCCACAGCAACTGCTGACCGGGGACCTGAGGGCACTGGTCGAGATGGCCCTCGACGAGCACGGCTTGCCGGCGTCCGCTCTCTGGCTGGAGATTACCGAGTCGATCCTGGTGGATTCGGACACCGAGTCCGTCGACACCCTGGTCGCTCTGCGCACGATGGGGCTCACCTTGGCCATCGACGATTTCGGGACCGGTTACTCCGCGCTCAGTTATCTGAAGCGCATGCCGGTCCAGGTTGTGAAGATCGATCGCTCCTTCGTCAACGGGGTGGGCATTGACAAGAACGACGATGCGATCGTGCAGGCGGCGATCACGATGTCACACACCCTCGGGATGAGCGTCATTGCCGAAGGCGTCGAAACCGAGATCCAGGCCAAGACGCTGCGGGAGCTGGGCTGCGACATGTTCCAGGGCTACCTCTACAGCCGCCCGGTGCCGGCGGCCGAGGTTCAGCTCGAGGCTTTCCGGTCCGCCGCGGATCCTGTCCCGACGGGGCCGGCTCCGGAGAACTCCATCGCGTAGTACGTCTGGGTGTCGACGGTGCTGGTCGCGATGTCGCTGAGCGAACGAAACAGCCGCTCGATGTTTGTCGAGAAACGCAGCACCGTGTTGTTGTGCTCGCAGATGTCGTAGCCGACGACACCGCGATTGGCAACGACCGGGGCCAGCATGGCCGACATCATGTTGGCGAGCACCGATGAACGCCGGTACTTCGGGTGCACGAGGGTGAACCCCAGGTAGTAGATCGCGCCTCGGGCAGCATGCTCGGGAAAGCGGGCGGCATAGAACTCGGGCGAGATCCACGGCACCGACTCGAGGTCGTTGGTGACGGTGGTCAGGCCGATGGGCTGACCGTCCGGAGCCCAGGCGACACACTTGACCACGCGCGGGTCGGTCATCTCCGCTTCGAACTCGCTGAGGTTGAGCACCTGACGAGCAGCGGCCTTCGTCATCAGCGGCGCGAACGCGGCGAGGTAGAGGTCGTACAGGGACAGCACCTGCTGAGTGGACAGATCGGTGACGACCTCCACGGCCGGCTTGGTCCGGGATGACGGCCGCTGGATGACACCAAGGACGGGTACCGCCGGGGCGGGCCCTTCGGAGTTGGCGAGACCGGGACGGACTGCGATCGGATCGGTAGCCGTAACAAGGCGTGACATTTAGTCTCCATAAGGCGTCTCGGCTGCATTTCTCACTACAGTACGTGAGATCTACAGCCTGTAACTATGGAGTTGGCCTATGAGCCTAAAGAGCCACGCTCAGCAGCAATGCTTGCACATTGATGTAGCCAGTTGACTACAGAGCGGAGTTGTCGACTTGTCTAGCTAGAACGCTTACACACCTTTGGTGGTTACGTTCTGTGTTCATAAGCTATACCGACTGGTAAATTGTTCCGAGATCACCTGCCCTGACCCTTTGCCTTGAAGGGAAACCCGGGCCCCCTACACCGGTAGCCCCGAATCGCCGGCCTAGCCGCTCGTCAGCGTGTAAATTCCGTCGGTCATCGGCCGACGGCGTTTACACGATCATGAAGCGATCGGCATCGTCCTCTGACCAAACCCTCTCGTGATCATGCACATTTGCACCCTCGGTACCAAGCGCATGGGCACTGCCAAGCCTGCAAATGTGCGGGGGGAACCTCTCGACCGTGGACCAGGATCACCGATCGAGCCCAGGGATCTGGGGCAGCCATAATGCTTTTGTGGGCGCCTCCAGCGATCATGGCTGGAGGCAAGTCATCGGCGTCATAATTCCAGACAAATAGCCCTTTGAGACGACGGAGAGAGGCAGACTCGAGTTCAGGGCGTTGATCGGAGACGCCCGTGAAGGGGGCCCCGGGTGCAGATCATCGAATCAACGGACTATGCGGTGAGGACGGCGGTGCTGCGCCTGCACCACCGGGGAACTCCGCTGGAATTCCTGCTGTATCCCATGCTCCACGTCGGCAAGCCGGAGTTCTACCAGGAGATCACCGAGCGACTGAGCCACGCGGACGTGATCGTGGCCGAAGGCATCGGGGCGGCCGAAAGCAGAGACAGGGACAAAGACAGGGACAAGGCCGACCCAACCGAGCCGGAGAGCGAGCCGGAGAACTTCAGTATCGCCGCCGCCATCCTGACGTCGGGCTACCGGGCCCTGACCAAGGACGATCAGCTCGGCCTGGTCGAACAGGACATCGACTACGAGGCGCTCGGAATTCCGATCATCTATCCAGACTTTTCACCCAAGCAGTTCGACCAGCGATTCTCGACCATTTCGCTGTGGGAGCGCGGGAAGATCTTCGCGCAGATCGGCTCGTTGGTGGCCATCCAGCGCCTGCTCGGGTCGGGCCTGCTGCGGTTCCAGTTGGAGCACGCCACGATGGACGATCTTCCCAGCCTGGGCGAGATCTTCGCCCCGGACGCGGTGGAGAACCTCAACCGGGTCCTGATCAGGGAGCGTGACAAGCCGCTGACCAGAGCCCTGGACGCGCTGTACGCAGAGCGCGGCACCGAGCCGATCACAGTGGCCGTGGTCTACGGCGCCATGCACATGCGGGCCGTACTGAAGCATCTGCGCCCGCTCGGGTTCCGCGTGGTGGCCGGGGAATGGGTGACGATCACCGATTGGACCTGACGCTCGGCGGTTCTCCGGCCGAGGCCCACGAAATCTCCGCTTGCGCTGCGTGAGCGTCGCGTAGAGTTACTAGCGACGTCGAACCCTTCCAAGTCGCGGGAGTCCCACTCGTGGAGTTGCTCATCGCCCGCAACCCCGAACCGGATTCGCGGTTGCCCTACCTGGTGCGACTCCCTTTGCCCGAGCCGATCGTGCTGCGGACGGCTGGAACCTGGCCGCGAGCCAAGGCCCTGTACTGCTATCCGGTCCCGGCGGATGATTGGCCGGACAATCCGGAGATGGTCGAGCAGGTGGGAGTGCGGTCGTGCGTGCGCCGAGGCGCGGCGATCGATCTGGTGCTGGACCGGGGCCGGGAGAATCGCTCGCAGATCGTCTTCACCACCGCGCGCGGCCGGGACGCGGTGTTCTGGCAGTCGGCCAAGACCCGCAAGCAGGCCCGCCCGAATGTCCGGACGCCGACCGCTCGGGCCAGCGGTGTGGCCGAACTTGAGATCGTGGTCGACTCCCGCGAGCGCTACGCCTGGAAGTTCTCCGCCCAGCAGGCCACGACGGTCACGAGGGCGTTGCCGTGCGGCGACTACGGGGTCGGCGTCGAGGGCCGGATGATCGCCGCCGTGGAACGCAAGTCGCTGGCCGATCTGGTTTCCAGCCTGATCAATGGCACCCTCCGTTACGCCCTCGGGGAACTGGCCACCCTGCCCCGGGCGGCGGTGGTGGTCGAGGACCGGTACTCGCAGGTCTTCACCCTCGACTACGTCCGGCCCGCCGTGGTCGCGGACGGTCTGGCCGAACTGCAGGTGCGCTGGCCGACGATCCCGATCGTGTTCTGTGAGACCCGGAAACTGTCTGAGGAATGGACTTACCGCTATCTGGCTGCGGCTCGGCAGTGGGCGATCATCGAGACCGACGTCCTCCCGCGCATCACCGGCGCGACCAGCGAGACCGACGGGGCCGCCGCCGTGGCGACGCCCGAGCCCTCGACCGCGGAAGTGCGCACCTGGGCCCGGGAGGCCGGGGTCGTCGTCCCTGATCGAGGTCGGCTGCGACCCGAGGTCTGGGCGGCTTTCCATCAGGCCCATCCCTGACCACCGGTGATCCGACCGAACGCGCCGGGTCAGTGCTCTGATCAGTGCTCTTGCGGGGCGGCGACCCGAGGCAGCAGGGGAAAAGCCACCAGGCACAAGGCGGTGATGGCGATGACGACGATCAGGCTCACCGTCATGGCGTGGATCTGCCCGACGTGCAGGGTGGAAAAATACACGGAGGTGACCGCGGCCGAGCCCACTCCGGCAGCGATCTGCTGGACGGCGCTGAGCGATCCGCTGGCGCCGCCGGCCTCATCGGGATCGACTCCGCCCAGGGCGATGTCGAAAATGGTGCCGATGCAGGCGCCCATCCCCATTCCGATCATGAAGATCGCGCCGGCCAGTTGCCACCAGGTAGCCTGCAGACCGACGGTGGCCACCACCGCGAACAGCAGGCCGGCGCCGACCAGGGTGAGGAACAGCCCGACCAGAACCAGGATGCGGCCGAGTTTGGCGATCAGGCCCATGCAGGCCCCCGCCGCGAGGATCAGACCGACCATCAATGGCAGCAAAGCGAGGGAGGCGTGGCTGGGGGAGTAGTGCAGGCCGGTTTGCAGGAACAGGGAGATGACGTAGATCAGGCCGCTGAGGGCGGCAAAGAAAGCGAACCCCACGATCAGGCCGGAAGTGAAGCCTTTGTTCGCCAGCAGGCTGGGCTTGATCAGCGGGTGGGTGGCGGTGCTCTGACGCCGGCAGAACCCGGCGAAGAAGATCGCGGCCGCGCCGAGCAGGGCGATGGGGGCGACGGTCCAGCCGTCGGATGAACCCTGGATCAGGCCGTAGAGCAGGCTGAACATGGCCGCGCCGAGCAGCACCGATCCGGTGGGGTCGATGCGGGTGGTGGGGTCGGCCTCGACCCGGGGGAGCAGACGGATCGCGGCGACCAGCCCGACACTGCCCAGAATGATGTTGATCAGGAAGACCGGGCGCCAGCCCAGGCCGGCGATATTGGCGTCGATGATGAACCCGGCCAGGACCGGCCCACCGATTGAGCACAGCCCGAGCATGGGCCCAAAGGCGCCGAAGGCTTTGCCGAGCATGTCCCGGGTGAAGGACTTGGTCATGATGGCCATGCCCTGAGGGATGAGCATCGCGCCGAACCCGCCCTGCAGGATCCGGGCAACGATGATCGTGGCCGGATTGGGGGCCAGCCCGCAGGCGGCCGAGGCGAGAGTGAAGCCGGCCATCCCGATCAGGAAGACCCGGCGCTGACCGTACTTGTCACCCAGACGGCCCCCCACGACCAGCAGCGTGCCCATGGCCAGCGCGTAGGCGGCACCGAGCCACTTGACCAGTGATGGGCCACCGCCAAGATCGGCGACGATGCTGGGGGCAGCGATGGTGGTGATGGTGGAATCCAGCAGGTCCAGCAGGTCAGCGACCAGGACGATGCCGAGGATGGCCCACATCAGCTTGGCTGAGGGGGCGGCCGAGGAGATCGGTTCGGTCGGCGGCAGAGCAGCGGCGGGTTCTAGGGTCATCGACATGCCATCACCATAGCGAACATGTTCGTAACGAGCAAGGTCGTGACGATCCCATTCACCGCGAACACGTTCCATCTCCCTTTTTCATGATCCCCGTTTCGGCTCGCGCAAAATGTCACGGCGACAAGACATTCGCGAGCCCGACCGACGATCATGCAGAGGCCCTTTTCCTGTCGGGCCGGCTGTCGGACCATTGAGAGATGCTTCCGCCGAATGCCCAGATGAATCAGCTGATCATGAATGCCTGGATGACGCAGGCAATCAGCGTCGTCGCCCGGCTCGGTGTACCGCAGGCTCTGGCCGACGGTCCCCGTCCGGTTGCTGACATCGCTACCGAGGTCGGCGCGCATGCGCCCACACTGAACCGGGTGCTGCGCGCGCTCAGCGAAACAGGTCTGTTCACAGTTCAGGGCGACAGATACGCCCTGACCGCGCTCGGGCGCACTCTCGTCCCGGGAACGCCGGGCTCCCTGGCCTCCGCTGCGGTGATGATCGGCAGTGATTGGCAGGTGGCCATTCGCGGTGGCCTCTACGAGAGTGTCCGAACCGGGCGGCCGGCGACCCGCGCGATCTGGGGAGCCAGCCTGTTCGAATACCTGGAGAAGCATCCCGAGGACGACACGGTCTTCAACGCGGCCATGGTCGAGGTCTCGGCGACCGCGACCGCGGCCGCCGCCGAGCGCTACGACTTCGGCCGGTTCTCCACCCTGGTCGACATCGGTGGCGGCAACGGGCACCTGCTCACGGCCATTCTGAGCACCTATCCCGGACTTCACGGTGTGCTGTTCGATCAGCCCGGCATCGCCGCGAGTACCGAGCACAACCTCGCCCAACTCAGCATCGCCGACCGCTGTCGATGCGCCGGGGGAGATTTTTTCGAGTCCATCCCGGCCGACGGTGACGGTTACCTGATCAGCAACGTCCTGCACGACTGGAGCGATGAGCAGGTGGTGCGCATTCTTCGCAACTGCGCCGCCGCGATGCACCCGCAGGCCACCCTGCTGATCTCCGAGTGGGTACTGCGGGAAGGACGTGGGCCCGATCCGGTGAGCACGGCGCTGGATCTGCAGATGCTGCTCGTCACTGACGGGGGAAAGGAACGCACGCAGAGCGAATTCGCGGAGTTACTCGACCGGGCCGGCCTCACCTTGACCGACACGATTCGGGACGACAACCCCTCGCTGCCAACGCTCTTGGAGGCCAAGCCGCGCCCGTAAGGCCCGGCTCAGGTCTGGCGGCAACGGCTTCAGCGCAACCGGCGCGCGCGCAGCACCAGGTCGTCCACGTGGTGCGCGCCGGCCCCACCTTCGGGTACGGCGCGGGGCCTCTCCTCGTTCACCTCCACCTCCCAGTCGTCGTTGAGCAGCGCGGCGACCATCGTGGGCCAGACGTAGTCAGCCGGGTCGAAGCCGTCTTCCCGGATCGGCTGGGTGTCCATCCCCGCGTGATGCACCAGCAGCAGCACGCCGCCGGGCGCGACGGCCGCGAGCAGGGCTCGCTCGGAGGCCGCGTCCGGAGTTCGCAACAAGGCCGGGTACTGCGCGGACACCAGGTCGAAGGACGCCGGTGGGAGAGCTGCTTCCGCGAGTTCGGCATGCACCCAGCGGACAGCAAGACCAGCGTCCCGCGCGTGAGCGGCCGCCCGCTCCAGCGCCACCCCCGAGACCTCGAGCGCGGTCACGTCCCAGCCGCCGCGCGCCAGCCAGACCGCGTCCGCGCCCTCACCACAGCCAACATCGAGCACCCGTCCGGGCGTGAGTCCGGCCGCCTCGGCCACCAGCGCACCATTCGGATTGCCGCTCCACATCCGTTCCTGATCGGCGTAACGCCTGTCCCATTCCGCCTGAACCGCGGGGTCCCCGGCGTATTTGTCGGCCGGCGAGGGAGCGTTGGACGGCGGCGATCCTGCGGCAATGTTGTCGGTCACGAACCCCACGGTCGTCCATCGAGTGCCGGTAGCGCCACTCCTGTTGCCGATTCGGCAAATTCTGGCCTCTTCGCCAGTCTTCGTCGAAGGTCGGGCCCCGGTCAGGCACTCCCCTGACGGAAGAACTCGACCGGGCTCTGGATGAGCGGGCGCCGTTACTGGGCCGCGACCTCACTGCCGGTGAGAGCGTGTTTCCAGATCTGGACGTGGCCGATCTGGCCGGCGAAATAGTCGGTCTGCTTGTCGTTCTTGAGGTAGTTCCCGAGGTGGAACTGGCCGGTCGCCTTGAACGCGGCGGTATGGGTGACCCGGTGAGAGAGGGCGCCGTCGATGTACAGCGCCAGCTTCCCGGTCGACGCCTTGTACGTGACGACGACGTGACTCCAGACACCGAGTCGCGCGACGGCCCCGCTGTCCACATCAGTCCCGGCCTTGGTGACGTCGGCCTCCGCCATCCCGACGTTCCATTTTCCGGTCGTGCTGTTGACGTACAGGGAAAGCCCCGACATGTTTACGCCCTGCTGGGAGAACACCGCCCCTCCGGCCGCCGACGGGTTGACCCAGGCGGCCACGGTGAAGTTCTTGTTCGTCGCCAGCGCCGGCTCGGCCGTGCTCAGGGTGCCGGTGTGCCCGTCGAATTTGGCGTCCGTCGACGACCGGCCGTTGGGCGCCGGTGGCATCCCCCCGTTGAAACTGGTCACCCCGGGAGTCGCGGTCAGATTCAGGCTCCCGCTGGTGTCGGCCGGAGCTGCGGCGGCAGCGTCGTCCAACTGCCAGGTGTGGGCGGGGAGCAGCAGTTTCTGAGCCGACTGGGCGGTCAGCGTGGCCGTTCCCGCGGTGGAAAGGTTGGTGACCAGGTAGGCCCGGGTGGTTGGGCCGGCCGTGGTGGCCCACAGATCCGCGGTGCCGTCCCCGTTCAGATCGGCGGCCTGCAGGGTCGCGCCCGGGCCGGGGTTGAAGTCGCTGGAAACCAGGTACTGCGTCCCGATGGCGAACGTGCCGGTACCGGCGTCCTGGTCGTAGCTGAAGGCGGGATCGTTCCACAGGTACAGCGCGCGCGAGGTCTTGTTCCACAGGAACAGCCCGGTACCGGACGCCGTCTGAGCGCTGGCCAGGGTCCAGTCCTGCCAGTCCATCGTGCCTTCGGGCGTGGGCGTGCTCAACTGAACCGGCGGGTCGCTGAAGCCACCCGAGCTGTCGAGATAGTAGGCGAGGTAATACCCCATAGTGGCGTCCCCGCTAATGCCGATCAGGTCGGAGTTGTCCGGGCTGAGGCCCGAGGTGTTGCCGGCATTAGCGAACTGCAAGGGATTGTCGCCGTTGCTGTCGGTGAAGGTTCCTGAGAAAAGATGCTCACCATTCGCCGAGAAGGCAGTTCCGTCACCGGTGCCGTCAAGAATTGCTGCCATCCCGGCCGCGTTCCCGGTCGGGTAGTAAACGAGTGCATCCTGCAGTGGGTTACCGCGGAAGCGCCCAGTGATGACCTGGGTCGAGTTGTACGATTCCGGCAGGTTCGTCGTACTGATACCGGTCCCGTTCACACCGACGTTGCTCGGCACCGGGATGACTTTCCCGTCGCCTGCTTTCGCTTGTCCCTTGTCCAGCCAGAGCCCTGCCGGGAGGCCATTCACTCCACCCACGGTGACCAGGTCGGGAACGCCGTCACCAGTTAGATCTCCATCGACCTCGGGATCGGCGGCACGGGAATTGATCCAGATGAACGTGCTACCACCGACGTTCCCCCCTGGAGAGAGCGCAGTGACAGTCAACTGGTTCGTCGCGGATCGCGGCGTCAGGGTGAACTGCGGCCCTTGACCCGGGACCGCGAAAACAGGAGTCGGCGGGCTCCCACCGAACTGATATGTGTAGCCCCCGGCGGGCGTTCCGGTGGCGGCCGGCGTGATGGTGA
>Ga0265340_10000789_pt1 | contig 17956 bp, 14 predicted proteins | sample 4CB225metaG_FD_202082 | JGI IMG/M metagenome (GOLD analysis project Ga0265340, IMG submission 202082) | Rhizosphere microbial communities from Carex aquatilis grown in University of Washington, Seatle, WA, United States - 4-CB2-25 metaG | ecosystem: Host-associated > Plants > Roots >...
GGCTTCCTCCGACACATTCGAGCACGCGAAGGATGTATTGTCGCTCCACTTCCTCAAGGGTGGCGAACTGAGATGGATCATCGTCGACGATTGGATGACCGCCCGTATGACGAACGACCCGTTCGGGTAGGTCGACAACTGCAATGTGGTCTTGGTTGGTCAGCGCTACCGCGCGCTCCATGACATTGGCTAACTCGCGAACGTTGCCTGGCCAGTCGTAGCGCAGCAATTGCCCGGCCGCCTCGGGGGTCATTCCAATGACGTCTCGCTTGGTTTGTGCGGCGACTTGGGTGATGAAATGCTGAGCCAACAGGAGCAAGTCATTACCGCGGGCGCGCAGCGGGGGTAAGGCAATCTCGATCACGTTGATCCGAAAGTAGAGATCTTCCCGGAACTTTCCCTCGCTCATTTCTTCCGTAAGGTCACGATTGGTTGCGGCGAGCAGTCGAATGTCGAACGGCGAATCACGACGCCCACCAAGCGGGCGCACGGTTCGCTCTTGAAGCGCGCGTAGGAGCTTCGGCTGAAGCGGCATCGGAAGCTCCCCGACCTCGTCCAAGAACAGGGTTCCACCGTTGGCCTGCACGAAGAGACCTGCGCGAGCAGCCTTTGCGTCCGTAAATGCCCCCTTCTCGTAGCCGAACAACTCACTTTCCAGCAATTGTTCGGGCATGGCAGCACAGTTGATAGCAACAAATGGCCCGGACTTTCTCGTGCTCAGGTCGTGCAGTGCGCGCGCAACGAGCTCTTTGCCCGTTCCACTCTCACCGGTAATGACGACTGAGCTGTCCAAGGGTGCGACCCGCTGCACGAGATCCAATACGACTCGCATCGCCGAGCTCTGGCCGAGCAGGTTACCCGTTGCCGAGATGCTTTCGGGAGAATCGCGCAGACGTCGCACTTCCCGATGCAACCGCACGTGACTGAGGGCACGCTCGATCGTCAGAGAAAGCACATCCAGCCGCACTGGCTTGGATAGGAAATCATAGGCACCCACGCGAAGGGCTTGAACCGCCGTTTCGTAGTCGCCAAATGCCGTAAATACGATGACAGGAACTTCACCGGAACGCGCAATGATGCGGCGACAGAGCTCGAGTCCATCGAACCCGGGCATACGGAGATCAGTGACGACTGCGTCGATGTTTCCTGCTTCGATACGTTCTAGCGCCATCTGCCCGTTGGCCGCAGCCTCGACCGCCAGAGTCTCTGAAGTCAAACCCTTGATCAAAATGTCGCGCAGTGAGGCATCGTCGTCCACGATGAGTACTTGGCTCTTTGGGAGTGGTTCGGTCACGGCACGACAGTATACCTAGGCACCGGCTCGGAGTCAGAAGAATCGGGATCTCGATCAGTAGCTACTCGAGACGGGTTTTTGCTCTCAGACTGCGCTGAGGCTTCCACCGGCTTTTGCTGGCTGGTTGGGCGATAGCTCAAAGCGCCAATCCGTTCCCGCGCCGCGCCAACAAAATCATACAGATCAAAGTGTTCCTAACCAGGGGTCCTGCAGCGGGGCAAGGCGTGTTGTAACCTGCAAGCGTAGGCTGGATCGTCTGTTCGCGTCCAGCAAGGGTGGGAACATAAGATTCGCTCTCATCGACACGCAGGTATTGATGCTGGGATACATCTTTTTGCTGGACCGGTCGTTCTTGTGGCTGTTTTGCGCTTCGCAAATCAGTCAAGGCACTTTGCAAACTGTCGTCCTACCCGCATCGTGATCAGGCAAAGTACGCCGGCGGTAACATGAAGTAAAACGTGACCCCCATCGGTCAAGCGCGAGCACGCAACTTGCTTGTTGGTCAACATGATACGCGATCGAATGCAAAAGACTCTTCATCATCTTGGAGTTAACTCGGCTAACTACAAGGTTCTGAAACTTCTGCCCCTGGTATACGTCGCGTGGGCTTCGGGTACTATTGGCCCCGAACGAGCGCAGCGGCTCGTGGATCTAGCGCACAATCACTTCACCATCGGCGAGTGGGGCGAGCAAATTCTCCGCGGTTGGATCACTCATCGTCCCGACGCGGCGTATTTCAAAGAAGGCTTGCACGACGTCCTTCTGTTGGCGCATGCGCCCGACGAGTGGAACTTTGGCGTCGACGAACTCCAGGGTTTACTCGCACACGCCGAAGCCATCGCCCGCACGACCGCAGTGGCATTGGATGCGCCGACTTCGGTGACGGAAAGTGAAGAACGCGCGCTCACCGAAATCGCGACTGCGCTCGGCGTCACTGATGGCAGAAGTTGGGCTTCCCTGCTCGAAGAACTAAATGTTCCACGCCCGCGAACAACCTGACTCAACCCGATGCCAACTTGGGCTATCGCGGAGCCCGAAATCCCGACTTCTGCCCGTGAACACTCTCGTCCGGAGCCCAAGCGCCAGTGGTCACGCGCAAAGAAAGGGAGTCCGGGCTCCGCCCTGGTCCGTTGCACAGCAAGAGGAGAAGTCATGGCTTGCCTTCGCGTCTACTGACTTGAGCGAGAGGCGGTCTTGGACCGGTTTTCGTCCGCTGAACTGCGCGAGCGGCAGTTAGACGGACCTTTTTCGCGCCTATGATTGTGCCAAAACGCATATGGGAACCGCTTTGGACGCGCTGGAGGACTCCAAAGCCTGTGGCAGCTGCGTTTTTCGCCCTCTAGTCGTCCGCGGGCGGGTAAGGGAACTGCTTTTTACGGTTCTTGACTGCACCAAAGCCAGTGTGGGAACCGCATTTCGCCCGTTAATCAACTCGCAAGCCATAAGGGACCTTGCTTTTTGCAGTCTCAGACTGCGCCAAGTCCGGTGCGGCACCGCATTTCGTCAGTAGAAGCGGCTTCATTGAGCTGATAGCCTAGGATTCGTGTCATTATCTCGTCGAACCTGGCTCAAGTGCGTCGGCGTGCTGCCGTGCTTGGCATGGGAAATCCCTCGGTTGGCCATGGCCGGTGAGGAACCGGCACGCATTCTGATTCAGCCTTTGGGGCCTTCGATTCCCGATGATGATGTGACATTCGTCACGCAGGCGCTCCGAGCATTCTACAATTTCGAGCCCGTGGTGGCGGAGCGGTTGCCGCTGCCACGCGCTGCTTTCTATCCGCCACGTCAACGTTACCGAGCCGAAAAGCTTCTGGATTTTTTGGAGTCCCGGTTGTCGGAAAGGGTTGATCGAGTCCTGGGGCTCACTTCGGTTGATATATCGACCACCAAGGGTAAAAGCAGTGACTGGGGCATTTTGGGCCTGGCAACGATTGACGGCAGGATGTGCGTACTCTCGTCATTTCGCTGCCGGCGCCACTTGCGCAAACGTGAAGATGCACGAATTCGGCTAGGCAAAGTAGCTGTGCACGAAATAGGTCATACCCTCGGCCTCGAGCATTGCAAAACTTCTAACTGCATCATGCACGACGGGGAAGGTTCGGTATTGACTGTGGACAGTGAATACGACCTGTGCCTGCTATGTCGTGAAACTCTGGCCAAATCACATCGTCTTAACCCCAATGATTTCGTTGCGCCATGGCCGAAGTAGCCCAGAAGTCGTCGAAGAACCAAACCGTTGCGCATCGGGAGGCGTAGTAGGTTTATGAGATGGCTTCAAAAGGCGTGTGCTGGGCGACACCTGAAGTCACCACACGGGGTCCGGGTGGGCCCGTGTGAGTGTGACTATCAGTTAGCGCCAACGCGGCGACTCCCATGCGACGGTCTAGCTTGATCAAGCATTGACTGACGAGTCATTGGACTTCCTGAATGGCCGTGACTTTCGATGTTCACTTCCGTGTGCGCATTTTGCTTATTCTCCGAGTGTGGCTATGCCGTAAGAGACAGTCAATGGGCCCGCGCTAGGTCATGAGCACAACATCCGTCTTACTCCTCGCTTTGGTCGTCGGCATCATCGTCGGCGCGGCTTTGCACTACCTAAAGATGGCAAAGCAAACCGCACAGATCGAAGCAGCTGCGCAAGCCATTGTGCAGGGAGATACTTCAGCACGCGCTCAATTGGACAATGGCCCTATGGCGCGAGTTGGTCGCGCTTTCAACCTAGTCGCGGTTCAATTAGAAAAGGACATCATCGGTTACAAATCCTCTCAGGTCGAGCTCGAACATTTGGTTACCACGGATCGCCTGACTGGTGTTGGAAACCGGCGCGCATTTGATCAACTGACAGAAATCGAAGCGTCTTTGGCAAAACGCTACGGTGTACCCGTGTCTATAGTCATGCTTGATATCGACCACTTCAAGCGCATCAATGATACGTACGGCCACGCCGTTGGTGACGCGGTGCTAGTGGGAATTGCTCGACGCATCAGCGCGCGCCTTCGTGACACGGATTCCATCGTTCGCTGGGGCGGGGAGGAATTTGCCGTCATCACACCGTGCACACCCATCACCGGCGCTGAAGTGTTAGCGGAAGCCATGCGCCGCGTTGTTGCGGATGAGCCGTTTGGTATCGTGGGTCGAGTAACAATAAGTCTTGGTGTTGCCCAACTGTCGCCCGAAGAAACCGCCGCGCAATGGGTTTCCCGGGCGGATCGAGTCATGTATGAGGCCAAGCGAAGCGGCCGCAACTGCGTGCGGCTGCTCGTGGACCCTTCGAGTCTCTCATCTCCTTTCGTTCTTGTGTGGGGTGACCAATTTTTGACAGGTATTCCGCAAATCGACGCAGAACATCTCGAGATATTTCAACTTGCCAACAAACTTCTTCTGCTAGAGTCGGACAGCACACGGGACAGCATATTGGAATGCATGGATACACTGCTCATCCACCTGGTTCGGCATTGCGATTCGGAAGAGCAGTTGCTCAGCACGATAGGGTGCACCGAAGTCGAGCCGCATGCTGCGGAGCATCGCGGGCTTGTTGCACAAGCGCAGGAGTTGAGGGATGAGCTGGCTGAGGGCAAATCGGACTTGCGCGAAGTGAGCGATTTCGTCGTTCGTCGGGTTGCGGTTGGTCACTTAGTGTCCAGCGATTTGCCGCTGTTTGCTTCGCTCTCGAAGCCAAGTGGTGTCGTGGCGATCACCAACACCGAGCGACCGAGTCTGCGCATCCGGCTGCAACGCGCAATTGGCCGGTAGTGAGGCGCTGGAACGCCCTCGTCGCCGCCGAGAGTCTTGATATACGCGCCAAACCCCGAGTCCGACGTGAGAGCGCTGCAATCAACGTCGCGCTGAAGCACGAGAACTGTCGTCCCACCGAGAATACGACCAACAGCTCGGCGCGTTTTTGAAAACTGGTTTTTCGCCAACGACGATCGCAAATGTCCGGTCAATCAACAGTATTTCTGCCGTGTTGGCCAGGTTCTTGTGAGTGAAGTTCTAGTCATGACGCACCTGATGTCTTGACATACTGGAACCTCGCATCACCTTTTTGTGCGCAGAGTTGAGTTATGAAGTCGCAGTCGTTGGGCATCGTTCTAGTCAGCTTGGCCGTAGGGATATCGGTACCGGCGCGTGCAACCGAGCCTTCCAACAACGATGCAAACAGTGCCGGTGATGCTAGTCACGCGGGTACCACAGGCGATAGCTGGACCGACAGCTCAACAACGACCGCACCTGATCGAACGCCCAAGCAACCCGCACCCCTCGATGCACCCGCGCCCGCGGCTCAACCAAGTCCAGCGGCACCCGCGCCCGCAGCTCGACCAAGTCCTAGTCCAACGGCACCCGCGCCCGCGGCTACGCCTGCCGCTAGCGTTGATGGGCAATGGGTCTACACGCAGCAATATGGTTGGGTCTGGATGCCCTATGATCGCTCGTACACCTATGTAGGACCCGAGGGCTCTCCATACTCGTACATTTACTATCCGGATGCTGGTTGGTGCTGGTTGTATTCACCTTGGGTTTATGGTTGGGGTCCTGCGCCGTATTGGGGTGTCTATGGCCCAGTGCGTTTCGCTTGGTACTCCCACCCCTGGTTTGCGAGGCCGTTCGCACGAGGTGGCTACGGGCGAGGTGGCTACTGGGGCGGCGGGTTCCGGTCGGGACCGGGCTTTAGGGGAGGAGGTGGTCGTCGTGGTCGTCGATAAGTGTTCGCAGCAGTCCATCAGTTGGGTCAATCGGGCCTTCTTGACTCGAGCAATTTTTGGCTCGGCTCTCAGCATGGCAATAGCTTCACCGGCGAGCGCACAAGAAACGGAAGTCTCTACAGGTGCAGTCGAGCCCGCTTCACCCGCTCCCACCTATCGGCCACCGCCGCCACCGAATGGTCCGCCTCGCGCGCCACACGAGGCACTCGTGCCTGCGCAATCAACTGCGGATGTCCGCTTCGAACCCGATGACCCAAACTTGCGGCTAATGACCTTGAGCGGCGTCATGCCGTATCAAGAAGTGGCCTATGTACGTCGTGGCTGGTGGCGCCCGCGACGCTACTACTATGGTTTTGGGGCTGAAGCAGTTTACGCCCCTTTGTGCGAAGGTCCGTGCAATCTTCGGCTTAGTCGCGGTCCATATCACCTGGCGCTGGCTCGCCCGGGTGGCCCTGTCTTACCAGTGCAAGGCTACCAGGTCATATCCGGTCCCTCCACAATCCATGCGCACTACGTTGACCGCAGCGGTCAACGAACTGCGGGTTACGTCGTGGGCGTCGTGGGTGGCATCGCTGGCATTGTCATGATCTTTGAGTCGTTCGATTCGCATAGCGTATGCGACGCTTATGGCGACTGTTACACGCACTCAGACGTCAATGGGGCATTATTTGCCGGGGGCCTCGGTGTGTTCATTGGATCCGCCATTGTCTCGTCGATTCTCATTTTTCAACACGACGAGGCCAGCTTGGCAATCACCCCGCTGCGGTTGGCGAGCCTTGGAGCAAGGCGCGACGTGCCGTTGTCAGCGCTACCCGGCAGTCACCCACAAGGCGCTGCCATCACTCTTTCATTTTGACCTGACGGCATTGGATCCCTGCATGCCGCCCGTGGGGCGAGATCCCGGCCAGTAGCAACTGGCTCAACGACGGTGAACTTGGGAGTTCGGCGATCCTGCTGTTTGATGTCGGTGCGGCACGGAAAGCCGAGAATCTTGGCGCGACTTTCCGTGAGAGTGCCGCACCAACAAAATAAACTTTCCGGCGTTGCCCCCTGCCACGTTACCGCCCCCTGCCGCGTTACCACCAGCTGCTTTGCTGCCACCGGTTGCTTCGTAACCACGACGATATCCTAGTTGTGCTGTGAATCCGTTGGCGACGCTCCGCTGCTGGATGCGTCCGGCGTTGCATCAACCGCCGCATCCAATCCGTTCGCGGAGCTCGCATCCCCGCGCGAGCCAACATCCTCATTTGTACCAGTACCGCTGTTGATTGCGCCACCCGCGGCGATCGAGTAAGCGGCACCGCCGACCCCAAAGGACTGCATGCCGCCAACGCTGTAACTACCACCGGCTTCACCAACTACAGACATCGCGCCACCCTCGGCTGCGTTGTCGCCAGGACCCTCAGCACCGGCATTACCTGGCGGCTCTGGTTGCGGATTGAGGGAACAACTAACCAGAACAGCTAGCGCCGTCGATGTCCAGAATACGCTGAGACGATTAGAACGACCCATCCGCTGGGCAAAGACTAGCACCATCGGGGACAAACCCCAGTCCTGAGTGAAAACCACGCTCAGGGGCAGTCCTGGGCCACGCCGATCTTGGCGCCGCTGCTCAACTCACAAGTCCGTCCAGCGATGAAACGGTAGCAGCGTACCGACCTCAGCCCGTTCGTTGCCGGGCTCGAGAATGACGAATCCCTCGGTTTGTCCGAGGGCAATCGTGGTGCCCGAGGTCTGATTGGGATGCGCAGCGAAACCGGTACGACCCTCGAAGTTCGCCAGACCACCTAGTACGACTCGAGTTCGCGTTGTGTCACGTTTGACCGCGGTAGTGACCGGGATCCAGATTGGTCTGGCAATGGGCTGCCTGTCCCCTTGCATTGCGCGCAGCAGCGGCATGCCGAAAAGCCCAAATGTGACGACTGCGCCTGCCGGATTACCGGGCAACCCAATGACCACTTTTGCGTCGCGACGCCCGAGCGTGATCGGTTTACCCGGCTTGATCCCGACTTTGTAGAGTTCCAATGCGACGCCGGCCGCCTGCAACGCGGGCCGCACGAAATCATAGTCACCAACGCTGACGCCACCGATTGTGACGAGCACGTCGGAATCGTCGAGCGCCTGTTCTATTGCCTTGCGAATTCGGACCTCATCGTCAACGACCAATGATGTCCCCAATACGTGTGCACCGGCTTGCTGGGCCAACGCTGAGATAACGGGGGAGTTGGATTCAGCGATTGTTCCAGGCCGCGCCTCGGTGCCCGGTGCGCGCAGCTCGCTACCGGTGCAAAGCAGCGTGACTCGCGGCGCCTTTGCCACCAACAGTTCTGCGCGATCCAGAAAACTCACCAGCGCCAAAGTGCTGGGATACAGGCGCTGGCCTCGTTCGAGGGCCAAAGCCGATTCCGACAGATCTTCACCGCGTTGCCTTAAGTTCTGCCCAAGGACAACTCGCCGATCACCACAAATAGTCTGACCTTCGTGGACTACATGTTCTTGCATGACAACGGCATCAGCTCCTTCGGGCACGGCGGCTCCCGTGAAGATCCGCATTGCAGTTCCGCGCTGCAATCGCGTTGGCGCCGCCCCCGCGGGGGCCTCCCCCTCCACGCGCAAACGGTAAGGCAACTGCAACGTGTCTTCAAGACGAAGGGCATAACCATCCATGGCACTGGTATCGAACTCGGGGACGGCGCGCTGCGCATGGAGCGGTTCAGCCAGAACCCGGCCGAGCGCTTGACGCAGCGGCAATGATTCTTGGCCACAGATTGTGGCCATTTCCACGAAACGTTGCCTTGCCGATTCGAAATCAAGCATTTGTTCTGATAGCCTCCCAAGCGTCAGATAACACTAGCCTAACGAGACCCTGTAAACCAGCCATGACCGAAGGACGTCTGTTCGAATTCGATGCGATTGATGCGAATCTCAACCTGGTTCCGCTTGCAGCCCGGCGCCTGCTTGACGCATTGGGAGCGAAGTTGTCGCTCGAGGGCTGGCAGTCATTGCCGATCGGCGATCGACAGACACTTCTGCAATTGGGCTCTGCGGCGATCATCGACGAAGCGCGCGCTCGAGACGTGCTGACACGAGCCACGCCATTGCCGCGGACAACCGAACCTATCGGCGATCCCTCCGGGGATGAGGTGCCACCGCGTGTTGCTTCACTGCTCGGCACGCAGAGACCTCTGTCAGTTGCCGTATGGTCGAACCTGGAACCGTTCGAACGTTGGGTTCTCGACAAAGTAGCCCGAAGTAAGAATCCCGAAAGGCTGCCGCGCGCCTACGACGAGATCCTGAACAAGTCCCAGGGGCTCACACACCTGAACGCTCAGGGTGAAGCGCATATGGTCGATACCGCAACGAAGCCAGTTAGCGCGCGGCGGGCAATCGCTACCTCGACGGTGACGTTGTCCATTGCAGCCCATCGCGCCCTTATTGAGGGCAACGCGCGCAAAGGGGATGTTCTGGGCACGGCTCGCATCGCCGCCATCATGGCTGCCAAACATACGAGCCAGCTCATCCCCCTGTGCCACCCGATCCAATTGACGCATATTGCCGTGACGCTGGTTCCGTCCGGCACGGAACCGAAAGTGGACATTCGAGTCGAAGTAACGGCCGTTGATCGCACGGGAGTGGAGATGGAAGCCATGGTGGCCGTGTCAGTGGCAGCGCTCACCATCTACGACATGCTCAAAGCCGTGGATCGCGGCATCATAATCGGGCCGACGCGCCTGTTGGAGAAGAGTGGGGGAAGGAGCGGAGACTACCGCGCATGACGCCACTGGTTGCCATTAGAGACACACCGCTCGACAGTCTTGAAGTCGAGCGAGCCGTTGCGCACAGTGGAGCAGGTGCGGTGGTGAGTTTCGTAGGGCGCGTTCGGGACCACAACGACGGAATGCTTATCACGCGCCTCGAATACGAAGCATACCCTAGCATGGCCACGCAGGAGATGTTGCGCATTGTCGGCGACATCGAGCAGCGCCTGCCCGGCACGCGGCTCGCCGTACTGCATCGCATTGGCACGTTAGAAGTCGGTGACGCGGCCATCATTTGCGCTGCGAGTGCCGCGCATCGTTCAGACGCCTTTACTGCCTGTCGACTATTGATCGATGAAGTCAAAGCGAGTGTCCCCATCTGGAAGCGCGAACACGGCCCCGATGGGCCTTATTGGGTTGGGTGGGAAGACGCGCGTTGCACCAGTGATCACGGGTCGCATCACGAACACGGCCAGGACCATTGCCATCACCATCACGAAACCGAGACGGGGACAGCGGGATTACCCCTGATCGATTGGCGTGTGGTCTGTATCACCGTGAGCGATACACGCAGTCTTGCAACCGACGAGTCCGGTGCGGCTGCACAGCGGCTACTGGCGGCGGCGGGCGCTCGCGTCGAACGCCGATTGATTCACGACGATGCAACTGCAATTGCGCAAACCGTCACTCAATGCTTGGCGGTCGCGCCCCACTCAATCGTACTTACTGGAGGCACTGGAATTGGCCCAAGGGACGTGACCTGTGAGGCATTGTTCCCAATGTTCGAACGCCACCTCGATGGGTTTGGAGAAGCATTCCGACGCCTCTCGTTCGACACCATTGGCACCCGAGCCATCTTGTCACGCGCCCTTGCAGGAACAATTGGAGCAACCGTTGTGTTTGCGATCCCCGGAAGTCCTAAGGCCGTCACGCTGGCACTCGAAGAACTCATCATTCCGCTTCTGCCCCACGCCCGTGCAATGCTCGAGGGCGGTGGACACTAACCGCCAATAGTCTTCGCCCTCGCCTATGTCTCCCCTTGGCGAAAAGGCTTGCCCAGGTAGCTAACGCCGTCTGGAAGATCACTGGGCGCATCCCAATCCTCCAGTACTCCGGCCTTTGATGCGTCGATCGGCAAACGAACACAGGCTGCGCCGAGGAGCTCCAAAAGGCTTGTCAAGCGGCCTTGGCCTTGCTCCACCAAGCAATGCAAGCTGGGCAAGATCGCGCGTACTCGATAGCGCGCGCAGAGAGGCTCCCAATGTTCACGCTTGGGCACCAGGGCATCGGCCTTGGAATACTCACGGCGCAATCGCCGCAGCAGTGCTTCGTCAACACCGGGCATGTCACAAGCCACGGCCACCACGAATTCGAATTGTAAATTGGCGGCATACTCAGCCAAACCCAGCAACCCAGCTATCGGTCCTCGCCCCAGCAGTGGATCGCGCACGATCGGTATTCCAAGTCCGTAGTAGGCCTCATTGTTGCCCACCAGGACAATGTCGGGCAGCTCTGCAGCTACTAGGTTACCAACGAGACGCTCCACTAGATTTTGCGCGCACCCAGGGGGATGAAGCAAACCCTTGGGTGTGCCAAGCATGCGCTTCGACTGCCCGCCAATGAAAATTCCCGCGAGGCATTTCGGTGTTGGCATCGCTACCTAGGTTAGCAGCAATTTGCAGTATCTAGCCACCCGCCACCGGTGGAATGATCGCCAGTGTGTCTCCTGAGTGGAGCGTTGTGGTAGCGTCGACGAACTTTTCATTTTGGGCGATCCGCAGGCAAGCCAAATACGGATCGAGTGGAGGATATTGCTTGCCAAGCCAAGCCGTGAACTGAGCTACGTTGGTAACTTCCGCGGGCAGTTCCACCACGTCCTGAGAACGGCCAGCGGCGTCACGAGCAGCAGCGAAAAAGAGCAATGTGACCTGCATGAGCTAACCCTCTTTTACCCTTGTTGCGCAAACAGAACAATCAGGATCGCGCCCGTAACCGATGACCCGGAACTCAAGACTGAGCGCGTCATAGGTCAACAGACGCCCGGCGAGTGGCTGCCCAATACCTAAGATAAGCTTGAGCGCTTCCGTGGCCTGCAGAGTCCCGATAACACCTGGTAGAACGCCGAGCACACCCCGCTCCGCGCAAGATCCGATAATTCCGGGTTGGGGCTGCCTTGGAAAAAGACAACGGTAACAAGGACCCTGATTGCCGAGAAACGTAGTCACGCGCCCTTCGAATCGATCGATCGAACCGTGACAGACGGGAATGCCGTGCCTGGCTGCAACGTCGTTGAGCGCGTAGCGCGTTGGAAAATTGTCCGTGCCGTCAATAATGACGTCCCACGCGCACCCGATGATGCGTTCCGCGTTTTCCGAACAAAACCGTTCTGCGAAGGTAGCGACCTTCACATCGGTATTGGTCGCCTCGATTCTGTCGCGTGCACTCTCCACCTTGCGCATTGCAATCCGACTCGTTTCGTGAATGATTTGGCGATGTAGATTCGAGATATCTACCACATCAGGGTCAACGAGCCCCAGCGTGCCAACACCCGCGCCCGCTAGGTACAGAGCAGCAGGCGACCCTAGGCCACCTACACCAATCAGAAGTACTCGCGCCTGGGACAGCCGCATCTGCCCAGCTGAGCCCACTTCCCCGAGCAGCATTTGGCGCGCATAACGGTCAAGAGCATGGCCAGCGCTACAGGCAGGTACGGGGATCTCGATAGGCAAGCCCAGCGCCCGCCATTGAGTGAATCCTGCTTCGAGATGCAGAACCTGCTGGTATCCTAACTGCTGCAACAGCCGCAGCGCCCGCGCGCTGCGGGCACCCTGCGCACAATACACGACGATTGACGTCTGTGGGTTAGGCAACGCGTTGCGCACTCGCTGTTCCAACTCAGACAATGCCAGGTGAATCGCTCCAGGAATCTGGCCCTCGCGAACCTCGGACTCGTTGCGCACATCGACAACCACGAGGTCCTTCTGCAATCGAAGGCGACCATGGAGTTCCGGGGCTGTGATTGTTGCGGTCTGCACGCAGTTAGCTCCTTGACGTCCGGGCAATCCCCAAGCGAAACCACCGTCGCTGGTCTGGGTCAAGCAGTATGGCTATCCAGGTAACCCTTTACCCACCGATGGCCGACATCTCAGGACGCAGCTGTGTGCTTGGCAGGCTTTCACGCAATTCAGAGTACCGATCCGCGCGCCGCATCCAGAGCCCGGCAATCAAAGCACGCAGATCACCGCCCTGGCGCAAGGTATCGGTCAACGGGTACCCAGCCGGCGCGAACAGGCAGGGATACAGATCTCCCGTTGACGAAACCCGGGCCCGGGTGCAGTTGCCGCAAAAGGGATGCGATATGGATGCAATCAAACCGATTTGGCCACGTCCGTCGCAATAGCGATAGTGCTCGGCCGTATCCGGGGTTGCACTCGAGGTCACTGGCTCAAGCGGCCAGCACTCGTGTATTCGCTGCTTGATTTCGCTGGCCGTCACCACGTCGCTGGGCTTCCAACCATTGGAACAGCCAACGTCCATGTACTCGATGAACCGCAATTCCAGACCTTCACGCCGCGCCCAGGCCGCCATGGGTACAATTGAATGCTCGTTGACGCCACGTTGCACCACCATGTTGATCTTGACTGGATCGAGGCCGCATTGGCGCGCAGCGTCGATACCAGCAAACACCCTCGATAACGGGGATTGGGTGTCCGTCATCCGATGAAAAGTGGGCTCATCGAGTGCGTCCAAACTCACGGTGACACGACCAAGGCCCGCCGCGGCCAATGCTTTTGCATGACCCGCAAGCAGCGAGCCGTTCGTGGTCAGGCACAAATCGCGAATCGGAAGCTGACTGAGCTGCTCGATGAGTTCAGGCAAATCCTTGCGCACGAGCGGTTCACCGCCGGTTACTCTGACCTTCTGCACGCCGAGTTGGGCGAATGCAGCCGCAACGCTCGTCAGCTCCTCGAAAGTGAGCAAGTTCGAACGCGTGGTGGGCAACACGACGGGTCCGTGTTTGCTCCTCGGCATGCAGTACGTGCAGCGGAAGTTGCATCGATCGGTAACCGACAAGCGCAAGTCCCTGAGTGGTCGCTGCAGGCGGTCGAGCAATGGCTCACTTTGCAGCAACACACTGGGCAAACTGAATCCGCGTGCTCTCAACCGATCGACGGACACAAGCGCTACATTCACGAATTGTTCCCTCCGGGCTCACTTTGGCAATGGCACACCCTCGGTATTATTGGTTGAGACAGCCGTCTACGCCATCTTCCTATGCATTGGCATCGGCCAGACCGGGCATTCGCTTTACGAGGAAACTTCGGCGGCGATAGTACCACCAGGTAACTCCGAGACTGACCAAGTAGTAGGCAAGAAAACAGGTCAGTGCGGTGCTTGGACTGCCCGTGGCCTTCAATGAGGCGCCAAAGCTGCGGGGGATTAGATACCCACCCACCGCCCCAATTGCCGAACTCAAGCCGAGCACAGCCGCGGATTCGCGACGGGCTTGCACTAGGGCTGCCGCTTTTGCAGCTTCACCCATTGGGGCTTCACGCAAGCACTGTTCGCGGAAAATGACGGGAATCATACGAAAGGTCGAACCATTGCCGATACCGCTGGTGATGAACAGCAGCAGGAATGTCGCAAGGAAACCGCCAAATGAATGAATTTGTACGAAGTGCAGAACACCACCTGTCAATGCCGCCATGGCCACGAAGTTCCATGCCGTAACGCGCGACCCGCCCAGTCGGTCTGCCAACTTCCCACCAATCGGTCTAGCAATCGAACCGACTAAAGCGCCCAAGAATGCCAGGTTCGAGGTTACCTCAGGAAACTGCGTCTTCAGGAGCAGCGGGAATGCAGCCGCGTATCCGACGAAAGAACCGAACGTGGCGACGTAGAGAAACGCCATGATCCAAGTGTGCTTCCGCCGCACGACCAGCATCTGATCTGAGAAATTGGAGCGAGCCGACGAGAGATTGTTCATGAAAGCGTACGCGCCTAGCGCAGCCAGGATGATAAAAGGTATCCACATGAGGCCGGCGTTTTGAAGCGCTGGCTTAGCCTGCGTCGCTCCAATTCCGATTACCAGCGGCACGATCAATTGCACGGAACTAACGCCGATGTTTCCCCCCGCGGCGTTGAGTCCAAGAGCAAAACCCTTCTCTTTGTCAGGGTAGAAGAACGATATGTTGGCCATGCTCGAAGCAAAGTTACCGCCACCGAGCCCTGCAGTAGAGGCTGCAAGCAGCATGAGCCAAAACGGCGTGTCAGGGCGACCCATGAGCATCACGAGCAGCGTCGTGGGAATGAGGAGCAAGAGCGCACTCACGATGGTCCAATTGCGACCACCGAACTTGGGCACCGCAAATGTGTAGGGGAATCGCATAAGCGACCCCACGAGCCCGGGCACGGCCACCAATGTAAACAACTGATCCGTAGAGTACGCAAAGCCTAGTTTGGGCAGGCGCGGTGCAACCACGCTCCACATCATCCATACGGAGAATCCCAAATGTTCGGCAATGATAGACCAGATGAGATTACGCCGCGCAATTGGTTTGCCCTCAGTCTTCCAGAATGTTTCATCTTCTGGATTCCAATTACTGATCCATCGAGACATTGCTGACTCCTTCACTTGGGTTCAAGCTCAATTTGGCGTTTCCGGGCCTGCTTGTCGCGCAGCGGCGGGAACAAAACGACGTTTCCAATTTGCAACGGAAACAGCACCGATACGAAGTTGCGTACAGTTGGGACACCCACCATCAATGAGAAAACGCTTAGTCATTCGGCTGCGCTCGCAACGGGGTTTGCGTGATGCTCACACTCGGGCCATTCGCGCACCAATAGTTTTTCCAACTCTGCCACCGCGGGCAACTCCACATAGACGACATCATTCTCGACCTTCACGGGGAAGGTTGCTAGTTCACCGCCTTCACCGCTCAGGCATCGACCGCTGTCCAGTGCAAACGTGCGCTTGTGAAATGGGCAAGCAACCTTAGGTGACCCTTCGAACTCGCCCACGATTCCCCTGCCGAGCACGGCGTCACCCTTGTGTGGGCAGCGTGCCTGCGTGGCGTACCAGCGATTCTGGAAAGCCACGTGGAACACGACAATCTGCGCCTGCCCGAACCGATAGGTCGCGCCGCAATCCTTTGCAATATCGCCCACTCGCCCCACCGCTACCCACGATGTCTGCACCAAAGGTAGTTGGCGTCGTTCCTTTTGAGCATCGTGTCGCGGCCAGGCTGCGGGCTGCACTTGGCCACGGACGGGCGTCATCAGCGGCACTTCGTCATTGTCGTTGGCATGCTCGCGAAACTGCGCGCGCCGCCGTGGATTGTTAACGACTTCTGCCCACTCACATTGGTACGTATCAACGAGATGCTGCATTTCCCGCTCGAGATCGGCGCATACTCCCAATGAATCATTGATGATAACGTCTTTGATGTGCTCGATGCCACCTTCCAATTGTTCGACCCACTTGGATGTACGCATGAGTCGATCCGCGGTGCGAATGTAGTACATGAGAAACCTGTCCACGTAGCGGATGGCCGTCTCATCATCGATACCGCTGGCAAGCAAGTCGGCGTGACGCGGTTGCGCACCCCCATTGCCGCATACGTACAAGTTCCAGCCGTGTTCTGTCGCGATAAAACCGAAGTCCTTGCTTTGCGCTTCCGCACATTCCCGGATGCAACCGCTCACTGCAGACTTGAGCTTGTGCGGCGAACGGACTCCCTTGTACCGGTTCTCTACCTGAATGGCGAAGCTCACCGAGTCATTGACGCCAAATCTGCACCAAGTCGAACCGACACAACTCTTGACGGTTCGAATAGCCTTACCATAGGCATGGCCGCTTTCGAACCCAGCAGCGACCAATTCTTCCCAGATGTCTGGCAGTTGGCTCAGCGTGGCGCCGAACAGGTCAATGCGTTGTCCACCGGTAATCTTTGTATACAGGCCATATTTTTCAGCTACCTGAGCAATGACCAGCAGCTTCTGCGGGGTAATCTCGCCGCCGGGGATTCGTGGCACTACCGAGTAAAGACCGCGCTTTTGGATATTGGCCAGGTAGCGATCATTGGTATCTTGCAAGGATTCGTGTTCCAGAATCAGATCATTGTGGATGCTTGCCAAGATCGACGCTACGGCGGGTTTGCAGATCTCACAGCCGTGACCCGAGCCTTCCTTTTCGATGAGGGTTGCAAAGTCACGGTAGCGTTTGATACGCACAAGTTCGAATAACTCTTGGCGCGTGAAGTCGAAATGTTCGCAAATGCGCCTCTTGGTGGCCTTGCCCTGCCGAGCCAGCTCGGCATGAACCAGGTCAGCAACTGCCGCAGCGCAGCCGCCACACCCCGTCCCAGCACGTGTCTTACATTTGACATCCGCAAAGCTGCTACACCCGTGGTCGCGGACCGCAGCGAGGATGGCGCCGCGTTCTACGGTATTGCACGTGCAAACCAGATCTTCGTCGCTGGCTGCGAAACTCAGTCCAAACTCAGCACCGGCTACCAGCAGTGATTCGGCGCGACCGGTGATTGGCTTGCCGGAACGTTGCAGCGCCGTCAACTGGGCGTAGCGTGAAGCATCACCCACCAGAATGCCCCCAAGCAGTTGGGTGCCATCGGTACTCAGTGCTAGCTTCTGATATATGCCGCTGGCGTGGTTCTGCAGGGCCACGGATTGGCGCGTGTGCTCATCAGCAAACGCATCACCAAACGATGCCACATCGATGCCGAGTAGCTTCAGCTGCGTGGAAGTATCTGCGCCTTTGAAAGCTGCGGTCGCATCCCCAGTGAGATGCTGAGCCAGTGTCTTTGCCATTGCATAGCCTGGCCCCACCAAGCCGTAAATATTGTCATCGTGGCGGGCGCATTCGCCGATGGCAAACACGTCAGGGACGGATGTTTGCAGCACATTGTCCACGATGATGCCGCCGCGCGTGTGACAGGCGATCCCGGCTGAGCGCGCCAATTCGTCGCGCGGTCGGATGCCGGCGGAGATCACGACGAGATCAATGTCGAGCGGCTCCTCGTCAACGAATTGAATCTCGCGAACCCGGTCAGCGCCCCCGATGGCGGACAGGTGGGCGTCCAAATGGATCTGAACCCCCAACTTCTCGATATGACGCAGCAGAAACTGCGAGGCAATTTCATCGAGCTGCCGAGGCATCAATCGAGGGGCCGCCTCGATGACAT